>Ga0210409_10000262_pt1 | contig 104923 bp, 80 predicted proteins | sample IncBWH17MmetaG_FD_161649 | JGI IMG/M metagenome (GOLD analysis project Ga0210409, IMG submission 161649) | Forest soil microbial communities from Barre Woods Harvard Forest LTER site, Petersham, Massachusetts, United States - Inc-BW-H-17-M | ecosystem: Environmental > Terrestrial > Soil >... | reverse complement strand
TTGGGGTTGTGCTTCGACAACACCTTCGTGATCGCCGCCGTCAACGTCGTCTTGCCATGATCAATGTGACCAATCGTCCCGATGTTCACATGCGGCTTATTGCGCTCGAATTTCTCCTTCGCCATTTTCCTTCACCCTCTGCGTCAGTCTCTTAATATAACGACTGCGCCGCACTGCAAATTCTGGAGCGGGGGACGGGATTTGAACCCGCAACCATCACCTTGGAAGAGTGAGACTCTACCGTTGAGTTACCCCCGCCCGGTGTTGCCAAACTTTTCCCCGCCGCGGCCCACACCGCGTACTGCCGAAATCCTGGAGCCTGGGACCGGGATTGAACCGGTGACCTCGTCCTTACCAAGGACGCGCTCTACCAACTGAGCTACCCAGGCCCAACCCGTTTCCCGCTAAATGCAATCCTTCACGGCGCACTTTTCCTGAGCGGCGCTTGCGCCCCGAATTAGACCGCGCTCGAACATCGCTGCATGCGATTGCCCTGCGGTTTTCTGTATCCCCACAACGAGAACCTGGTGGACGGGGAAGGATTCGAACCTTCGTAGCCCGCAAGGAGCGGCAGATTTACAGTCTGCTGGTTTTAACCGCTCACCCACCCGTCCCGGAAAACATTTTGGGACGCGAACCACGAGTCCCGAACTGATCCTTCAACAACTTGCAAGCAAATCGCGCAAAAACACAAATAGGACTCGTGTCAAAAGACACCAGCCCGTTTATTTTTTCTTACAGGATTCGCTCCGCCCTCGCTCCCCTGCAAATTTCCTGGTGGAGCTGGCGGAGGGAATTGAACCCCCGACCCTCTGATTACAAATCAGATGCTCTACCAGCTGAGCTACGCCAGCGCCGCTCAAACCGGGTAAGGATAGCAGAAGAGGTATAAGAATTGCAAGGGGCTGTCCCCAAAAACGGAGCACGCCGATGGCCAGCTCTGTGGAAAACCGCCACCGCTTGTAGCTACCTTGATACCACTTATCCCTCTTGCCCTCTGTAGTTTAGCATCTATCGACAAGCGAGGCCCAACCCAGAATTAACAGGTCTGGATGCGCCCTGGCGCTAGGCTCTGTTTCCACGACGATTTTTCGTGTCTCCCATCCTCTCCAGTGGGACAATCTCACATTCTGTGAGTCATTCGTCAATGGTGCGCCTTCAATGAAAAAGGAATCATGGATCGGGCTGGGGGCCGTCGCCTTCATTCTGATTTCGTTTGCTGTCCTTGGCTACCAGCGATGGAGCGGTTCGAGCGGAGCCGCGCGTGGAGAGTCCCTCGCGCTGATGCCGCCGGATGCCAGCACCGTTCTCTTCGCTAATTTCGATGAACTACGCCACGCAGCATTCATCGCCGAACTTTATGCCTGGGCTCCGAAACCGCAAGCCGATGCCGAGTATGCGCAATTCTTGAAGGACACCGGCTTCGATTACGAACGGGACTTGAATCGCATAGCCATCGCGGTCGAGAAACACGGAACGGACTCCACTCTGTTTGCTGTCGCGGACGGAAAATTCGATCGCGAAAAAATCTCCGCTTATGCTTCGAAATCCGGGACGATCTCAAAGAATGGCGGACACGAGATTTATTCCGTTCCCGTAAGCGGAAGCACAAAAAGAATCTCTTTCACCTTTTTGAACAGGAATCGAATGGCTCTCACCGATGCGCCGGACCTCGGCGTTTTCCTGACAATGAAGGCAAAGAGTAGTGACGAAGCAGAGTGGCGCACGCGATTCGAACGGCTGGCGGGCTCTCCCATTTTCGCCGTCATCCGCCAGGACGCCGCGGCCGGCACCACGCTGGCCGCGCAAGCGCCCGGCGGGCTAAGCTCGCCGCAGCTCTCCGCGTTACTCGATCAGTTGCAGTGGATTACCCTTGCAGGAAAACCAGACAACGACCGCTTGCGCGTGGTCGCCGATGGCGAGTGCAATTCGGAGGGCACCGTGCGCCAGCTCTCTGACCTGCTGAACGGTGTCATCCTCCTGGCCCAGGCCGGTTTGAATGATCCCAAGGCCCGCCAGCAATTGGACCCCGCAGCTCGCGAGGCTTACTTGGAATTGTTGAAGAACGCCGATGTCTCGAAACTGGATCGGGGTAATACCAAGTCCGTCCGTGTGATCCTTGAAATTACCCCGAAGCTTCTCGAAGCCGCACGCAGCGCTTCACCTTTGCCGCCGGGAGACGCAGCACCCGCCAAGCCCTCACAACAAGGAAAGCCTGCCCGGAAGAAAGGCCGCACCTGAGCACTACTCTTTCGCGGGTTGAATCTCCAGAACTAGGGTCAAAAAACATAAAAACGAGCCGAAGCTCGTCGCGCAAAACCCGAACTGAATCAGGAATCAGTCGCCCGCGGGAGTGGACTTCATATAGCGCCAGGGATTGATAGGCGCGTTGTTCATGCGCACTTCGTAGTGCACGTGCGGCCCGGTCGAGCGGCCGCTGATGCCGGTATAGCCAATCACTTCGCCGCGCTTGACGCGAGCTCCAGGGACCGCCGTGAAAGCCGAAAGATGCGCGTACCAGGTGGTGATGCCAAACCCGTGGTCGACGACCACGAGACGACCGTAGCCGGCATGGTTCTCAGCGACGGTGATGATGCCGTCCGCGGTCGCGTGTACCGGTGCGCCGTAGTCCGAGGACACATCGACTCCCGTGTGAAACGCGCCCTCACCGCTAAATGGATCCAGGCGCTCGCCGAAGCTGTCCGTGATGTGCCCCATGACCGGCCAGATCGACGGCGTGTAGGTGGAATCGGCGAAACTCGTGGGCGAAAGCAAATGCAGGCCGTTGCTGGAAATGGCGATCACCGCGGCATTGCGCTTCAAGAACGTATATTGCTCGATGGAGCGGTCAAAGGCGTCCTGCGCGTCCACCGGATTGTCGCTCTGGTCAAAAGCCGCAGGATGATAGCGCAGCACGCCGTAGGTCATAGCCACTTCAGTGGCCAGAGATTGCAGCGAATCGAGGCGCTGGTTGGTATCGTTGACCGTGCTCTGCAGTGCCTGATACTGCTTCTTGAGGTTTTCCTGGTCGTGGCGGAGAGCGTTGTAATTGCCGACTTTCCAGAGCATCCGGGAGTAGGAGCCGACAGCTGCCGTGACGGTGATGCTGCCGATGAGGGCCAATACCGCGATCCCGTGCAGCACATAGGCCGGCACGATAACTTTCCGGAGCTTTCCCGGAGTTGACGCGATGAAGAACGTGTAGCTCTTACCCCTCATAACGAATAGGGCCTCAGATCCGCCTAAATTGACTTTGCGGGCGCTCTACCCTGGAGCCCGCTACTGGAAATCCAAACAAACACCCATATCTGAACCGTGAGCCTTGGTTCGCGACCTAGCACATACTAAATTCTGTAGGGTTGGGCGTCAACCCTGTATTTTGCTATTCGAAGGTCAGGCTGTGCAAACCTGTCCCCTGTCCGTTCGTACAGGGGTTTCACTCGATTTCGTGGAGAACGGCGGCCTCAGGTCTGGAGTTGCGAACAACCTAGCTTGGCTAGGGAGCTATACTGTCTCACAAACGTGCACGGAAGTGTTGGAAAAGGCTGATGACGCAACGCGGTTCAGACGAGAACTCCATATTGAAACGTATCCTTGGGGGTGCTGCGGACTCGACGCAAAGCCTTATTGGCCACGGCATTCGTATAGGTATTGGTGATGACGCGGCGGTATTCCGCCCGAAGGCTGGATACGAAACCATTTTGACCTGCGACTGGTTTTTCGAGGGGACGCACTTCCTTCGAGATATGCATCCACCGGACGCAGTGGGGTGGAAATGCCTCGCGAGGGCCGTCAGCGACGTCGCGGCAATGGGCGGTGCGTCTCGATGTTTTCTCTTGAGCCTGGCACTGCCGGAGTCGCACACCGGGCGCTGGTTGGATGAATTCCTGGGCGGTTTGCGACGCGCGGCTCGCAAGCTCAATTGCGTGCTGGCTGGTGGGGACACCACCCGGCGGCGCGAAATCCTCATCAACGTGGCGGTGGTGGGTGAAGTGCGAGCGAACCGCGCCGTGCTGCGCTCGGGTGCACGAGCGGGAGACCTCATCTATGTCAGCGGGCGCCTCGGTGAAGCGGAACTGGGCCTTCGACTCCTGAGAAGAACCAAGGGGCGCGCAAACGCACGGAATCCGCTAATGAAAAAACATCTCTATCCTGAGCCAAGGCTCGCGCTGGGCCAATGGCTATGTGACCGTCGCTTGGCCACCGCGATGATGGACATCTCTGACGGACTCTCCAGCGATCTTCCTCGACTTTGCACCGCGAGCGGGGTCGGCGCACGGGTGGAAAGCGAGAAGATCCCTGCTGTTTGGATTTCCGATTCGAATCGCAAGCGTGGCCTGTACTCGTTGCAACTGGCGATCCACGGCGGCGATGACTATGAACTCCTGTTCACCGTTCCAGCCAACAAAGCAGGGATGGTGCCGGGGAAGTATAAAAGTGTCGTGCTCACCCAGATTGGAAAGATCACGGAAAAACCCGGAGTAGTTCTGCTCCAGGAAAAAAGTGGAGCGCGGCCGCTCAATCCCGGTGGTTGGGATCCGTTTCGAATGAACCGCTAGCCCTCGTTGGCCATCATCTGCACCAGTTCAAGTTGGTACAATCACTAAGGACAGTGTCTTGGCCGATTCTCATCCTGGTCTTAATCCGTCCTTGCGAACAATTGTTAGTCCCACGAAACTCGCGTACTTTTGAATTGCAACTGCAAGCTGGAGACCTCTCCCCCTCGGCCCTTCTCGCTTGAAGCAAAAATTGAATTAAATCGCAACAAGGAAACCCACCTCGGAGGCGGACTCGTGAGAAAATTGATTGGACTTTTTGCATTTTTGTTGATTGTTTCATTGCCTGCAGCCGCGCAGACGCAGCAGCCCATCCGCGTGCATTGCGGCGGGGCTAGCTATACCGATTCGAAAGGGCAGGTTTGGCAGGCAGACTTCGGTTACAACGCCGGTTTGCCCTATTCCTCTTCCGCGCAAATCACTGGGACATCAGACCCCACGCTTTTCCAGACTGAACGCTATAACTCCGGCAGCTCGCCGATGACATATTCGTTCCCGGTTGCCAGCGGCCTTTATCACTTAAATCTTCTCTTCGCCGAGAATTATAGTCCGCTCCAAAAGGTGGGAGCGCGTGTATTTAGCATAAAAGTTCAGAACAACCTAGCATTTCAAAATATGGACATCTTTGCCGCGGTGGGCCCGAATACCGCACTCGTAAAAGGTTTGGATGTGTCCGTGCAGAATGGAATACTCAGCATCGAATTCGACAACTCCGTTCAGAATGCGAAGGTGGATGGGATCGAAATCCTGCCTCTGTCCTCACAGTCACCCCTGCTGAATCTGAAATTCAATTATCCGGATGGCACTCCGGTGCCAGGGACCCTGAATTATTCGATTTCCTCCTCGCTTCTGAGCTTTCAAGGAAGTGCACCTCTCACGAACGGGCAGGCGCAGTGCGTCCTGCTCTCCAACCCGAGTGCGATGGGAATTAGCGCGCAATTCACGGTAAATCTGAACTTGACGGACAGTGCCGGGCATCAGCTGTGGCAGTTAAGCCTGGGGATGAACCCGGCACAGGTAAACCTGGGCGCGATCCAGACTACTTCTCTGAATGTGGTGGTTCAAAAACTGTAGCCCGAAGAAAGTGGATCCGAAGTGTCACTCCGTTCCGATTTTTTTCGGTGCAGGCGCCGGAGGTTTTTCTCTGGGCGCTGCTGGCTCGTCTTCGGTGGGGGCAGTGTCCGGGGTGTCCACGTTGATGTGATGCTCGTTGGCTTGCTGCTCGAGCGTAACGACATTTTGAAAGTCGAGTGCGGGCATTCCGGCGAGCGCGCCTTGCATGAATTCGAGCCAGATCGGTAGCGCTGCGCGGGCGCCGGTTTCTTTTTTGCCGAGTGAAATTTGCTTATCGTCGAAGCCTACCCATACGCCGGCGGTGATCTGCGGCGTAAAACCTACGAACCAAGCGTCGGTGTAATCCTGCGTGGTGCCGGTTTTTCCGGCGGCGGGACGGCCCAGCGCGCGGGCCTGAATGCCGGTGCCAAATTGAATGACTTCTTCGAGCATCGCGGTCATGGTGCGCGCGACATCCGACGAGAGGACGTCGTGCACTTCGGGATGCGCTTCTTCGAGCAGCGCGCCGTCGTAGCTGGTGACGCGGCGGATCATGTGCGGGTCGATGCGGATGCCGTCGTTGGGAAAAACGGTAAAGGCGGAAACGTGTTCGAGGAGCTTCATGTCGGCTGCGCCGAGCGCTAGCGGAAGATATGGCGGAAGTGGCGTGGTGATGCCAAAGCGTCGCGTCATGTCTACGACGGTGTTGATGCCAACTTTTTCCGCAAGTTTTACGGCAGGCACGTTGCGCGAGCCGGCGAGGGCGCGGCGCAGCGTGATGGTGCCTTCGAATTTTTCGTCATAGTTATGCGGAGAATAAGGCTGGCCGCCGCTGATGGTGGTGAATGGCGTATCGACGATGGTGTCGAACGGCGTGGAGCCTTTTTCGATGGCGTCGGCGTAAACGTAAATCTTGAACGAACTGCCGACCTGGCGGACGGCCTGCGTGGCGCGGTTGAATTTGGAATCTTCAAAACTGTAGCCACCGACCATGGCTTTGATTTCGCCGGTGGAATTGTCAATCGCCAGCATGGCTCCTTGCGGGCCGGTCTGCTGTTCGAGCTGTACGCGAGCGGTATTGTCGTGCAATTCCTGAATGGAGAATTGCGCAAGGTCGCCGATTCGCAAAAGATCGGCGGGTTTTTTGCGGCCGGTCCAGGCGAAATCGCCGGGGGAAAGAATGGCGCGGTACGGACCGATCTTGATAACGGCGTTTTTCTCGTCGATGGAGAGAACGAGTCCGGTGACGTAACTTCCCTTTTCAATCGTGTGGCGCCAGTCGTCGTCTTCGTAGGTATCGAGCTTGCCGAGATTGTCGCGAACCACGTTGGGCAGATTGCCTTTCCAGCCGTGGCGGCGTTCGTAAGTGTGCAGGCCGTCGCGTAGCGATTGGTTGGCGATGCGCTGCATGGAAATGTTCAGCGTGGTATATACGCGCAGGCCGCGCTCATGAACGGCTTCCGTGCCGTAGGTGGATTCGAGATATTTGCGAATGTCTTCGAAAAAGTAGGGCGCGAGGTCGTTGCGCGGATATTGGATGTGCAAGCCTAGCGGCGATTTTCTGGCGTTGGTTTCCTCAAGCGGTGTGATTCTCCCTTCTTCTTCCATGCGATGGAGCACCAGATTGCGGCGGCCCAGTGCCAGTTCCGGATTCGAGAGCGGAGAAAATTTGGGGCCGTTGACCATCCCCGCGAGCAGCGCGGCTTCCTGGAGCTTCAGATCGGTGACGGGCTTGCCGAAATAAAATTGCGAAGCCGCGGCGAAACCGTAGTTGCCGTGCGCGAGATACACCTGGTTCGCATACATCGTAAAGATTTGCGGCTTGGTGTAGCGGCGCTCGATCTGCAGCGCCAGCAGGGTTTCCTGGATCTTGCGGCGCGCGCTGCGGTCGCTGCGGTCCAGAAAAAGATTGCCGGCGAGCTGCATGGTGATGGTGCTGGCGCCACCGGTGATGCGGCGCTTGACGAGATTGTGGAAAGCGGCGCTGGCCATGCGCGGGAAGTCGATGCCCCAGTGCTCTTCGAAGTGCTGGTCCTCGATGGCGGTGACCGCGTTATAGAGAATTCTGGGGCATTGCTCGTAGGTCATCAGGATGCGGCGCTGGATGGCGAAGCTTCCGGCGAGCTGGCCGTCATCGGCATACACTTCGGTGACAACGTCGGGGCGATACGTTTCCAGCGCGCGAATCTCCGGCAAGTCGCCTGCGTAAACAAAGAGCAAGCCGCAGCCCGCGCCCAGCGCAATAGCGCAGAGCAAGAGAAACGCCAGCGCCACGCGGTCAATCAGCTTGAAGCCGCGCAAGCGCAGCGTAATTGGAGGAAGGCTCAGCATCAGATGAAAATTCTATCGTAGAACTACCGGAAAGAGAGATTCACGTTGGCCGCGGAGTCGCAAAGATGAAAGTGGCCCGTTCTATTCCGTGGTCTAAGAAAAGACCTCAGTCTCCGTGCTGTTGACAACCCAGCGTTCATTTTTCTTGGCGAAATGGAGCAGCAATTGGGTATATCCGAGTTCACCTGAGCGACAATTTCCTCGCACTTCGGCCTCAATTGAGCTGATCCATCGAATGCTGGTGACGCCTATCCGCACAGGTGGTTCCTTTTTTTTCGTCATAGGATCAGACTTGCGCGGTCCAACTGGACACTCAACCACCCAGACAACAGGTGGATCATTGTCTGCAAAGCGCTTGACAAAGTTGAGTGGGAGGGAGTTCCCTGACGAAATGCAAAAGGCTTCGGCCCGCGAAAAAGTTAGTTCGCGAGTGAAGAAATAACGGAAAGCTGCTTCGCTAAGATCTTCCACTTGTTTGGAATTGGGAGTGTACTGCGACTGGGGATTCGCGGACAAAACAAAAATCCCACTGAGACAGAGTGGCATCAGAATTCTAGGAATCATCGCTCTCCTCCTGTCTGCAATGAATAATACCGTTCGCCGGCGCAGGAGCGACAGAGGGTGCGGCCGTCCTGGAGAACTTCGCGTTTGAAGTTGATGCCTTCGCCGCATTGGGCGCAGACGACGCGGGGGCCTTTGAAGCCGGGCAGGTCTTCGGGCTGGACTTCGACTTTCACCCATTGTTTATCGAAAAGGATTTCGTCGGAGAGTTGCGCGTAGGCTTTTTGCTGGCCGGCTTCTTTTTCGAGTTCGGGGAAGAGTTCGCGGGCGGCTTGCTTGGAAGATTCCTTGGCGGCGATGCGCACGGCGCGGCCGGTTTTGAGGTCAACAAAGGTGGCGGCGACTTTACCCCAGTCGCGGAATTTCAGGGCGCGTTTGCCGAGGCGGCAGTTGGCGACGACAGCTATGGCGTCGGTGACGCAGCGGTCGATTTCAACGTAGGTGACCAGGCGCTTGCGTTCGGTGACGGGATCGTCGATGCCCAGTTCGCGCAGGCCGAGCATCGCGAGGCGCACACCGAGGACTTGGCCGGCGCAGAGATGCCCGTGGGCTTTTTCGGCAAGGTCGAGGTATTCGGCGAGGGTTTTCATTGTGAGTGAATAGAGATCAGTGATCAGAGATCAGCGAGGCTTTCTCGGGAGCGGACCACGGGTGCGGCTGGCGAGCTTCGAGGAAAACGAAAATAGTCATGACGAGCGCGAGCGCGGCGAAGGCGCTGTCGCGGACGACGGTCCATCCGGTGAGCTTCTCCGGCGTGCCGAAGCAGCCGCAATTGATGTCCATGTGCAGAAGATACGCGCGAGTCACAACCGCCAGGAAACCCACCATAATCCCCGTGATGGCCGTCGCCCAGATTCGCAAGCGCCAGCCGATTAACAGCAGCAGGCCTAGCGCGATTTCCACAAACGGCAATATATGCGCCACCATTTGCGACGCCTCGGGCGAGATTATTTTGTAGGATTCCACTTGCTGCGCAAAACTCGAGAGATTCACGGAAATTGAAAAGCGCAGGACGAACATGGGCCACAAGTGCGTGTTCGGGAAAATAAGTTTTGAGATGCCCGCGTAGACGAAAATTCCGCCGAGAACGAGGCGGCCGATCCAGATGACCGCGCGGCGGAAGTTGAGGGGACTGGATTGCATCATAAATTCATTCTGCCTGCCACGACTTGACTATTTCTGGCTCAGAAGCTGATCGAGAAATTGTTTGAGGGTGTCGAAGCTCATGGCGCCGCCGTAGGGGTAGGTCTGACCTTTGCAATGGAAGACGGTGGTGGGGGTCTGGCTGACGTTGTACATCTGGCCGAGTTTACGGTCTTTGTCGATGGCGGCGTCGAGGGTGCCCCCCTTTACCAGGGCGCGAACTTTGGCCATTTCCGCGGCGGAGAGGGCGCCGGCTACCGTGCCGTCCACGTCGCCGGTCTGTTCCCACTTTTCCTGGTTCTGGAAGAGGACTTGTTCCACCTGCTCAAACTTGCCGATTTGCGCGGCGGCACGCCCGTAACGAGCAGCCACGACGGAGTGAGCATGCATGGGTAGAGGAAAATCGCGGTGGATCAGGTAGACCTTGCCGGTGGAGACGTAGCTTTCCAGGAGCTGGCGATTGGTAGTCATGAAAAGGGTTTTGCAGGCAGGACATTGGAAGTCGCTGAAGACTTCCATGCTAATGGGCGCGCTCTTCGAGCCGAAGGCTTTGTGAGGGTCAACGTCGGGAATGCCGTTTGCGTCTTGGGGCACGGGAGTTGCCGGCGTTGCACTCTCGGATGCAGCGGAAGCCTCGCGAGTGGCGGCAGGAGTGGTGGGAAGTGCGGGAGTAGGGTGCGCATCGCTCGCGGAAGGGTTAGGCTCGCCAGATGAGGATGGTTGCGTTGCGCGATCGGTTCTGGCGCGCACGGTCGGGGCAGGGTGCACACCCCGGCTCAACAGAAGCCTTCCACCCAGGAAGGCGAGGACGACTGCCAAGGCAAGGAGAGCGCGACGACTCACACAGTCCTCCAAGATCCAATCATGCATATCTGCGGACAGAATCACCGCCAGATTATCACAGGTTTCCGGCCGAGGGGCGAGGAGGTCCGCCCAGATTTGGCAAGTGAGCAATGAGGTCTCGGCCAAAGCTCAGGGGTTTGATTCCACGACTTTAAAGAATCGTTGTACCCACCTCGCTTTTTGTAAGTGTTGCATCTAAAGGGGGTAGGATTCATGTAAGCGCTTTAGAATCAACACTTACGGACATTTGCGTAAGTGTTGATTCTAAAAGAGTTGCGCCGCTAGATACTGTGAAGCTTCAGCGAAAGCGGAACCACCCGTCACCCCGTTCGCGACCCGTAACGAAAGGATATTATACAGGAAGGATAATCATGGGTCAAGGAAGAATTCAAGATTGGAGTGAAAAGAGGAAATGGGGTCTGCAATGAATACAAAATACGTCGGTTACAGGTGTTATAAGAAAACTTGACAAGATGACACTCAACATGTATACTTTGGCTCGAACTGGGCTTAGGCTAAAGAGTAAGGCACGCCAATCGGGAGATTGGCGCTCCCAGGGCTGTTATGAACCTGGGGCGGGCTTGAGGCGGAGCAAAGAATTTAAATGAGGATGGAAGGCAGGTAGTCATGAGCAAGATTATTGGAATTGACCTGGGAACGACGAACTCGGTGGTGGCCGTGATGCAGGGCGGCGAGCCGGTGGTGATCCCTAACCAGGAGGGCGGGCGGACGACGCCGTCGGTGGTGGCAATCACGAAGACGGACGAGCGGCTGGTGGGACAAGTGGCCAAGCGCCAAGCGGTGACCAACCCCGAGAACACGGTGTATTCGATCAAGCGGTTCATGGGGCGGCGCTATGACGAAGTGACGGAAGAGATGAAGCGCATCCCTTATAAAGTGGTTAAGGGAGACCACGACGACGCGCGCGTGGAGATTATGGGCAAGGTGTACAGCCCGCCGCAGATTTCCGCGATGATTCTGGGCAAGTTGAAGTCGGCTGCGGAAGATTTTCTGGGCGAGAAGGTGACCAAGGCGGTCATCACCGTTCCGGCGTATTTCAATGACGCGCAGCGGCAAGCGACCAAGCAGGCGGGCGAAATCGCCGGGCTGGAAGTGGTGCGCATCATCAATGAGCCGACAGCGGCGGCGCTGGCGTACGGCCTCGAGAAAAAGAGCGACGAAACGATCGCCGTGTACGACCTGGGCGGCGGCACGTTCGACATTTCCGTGCTGGAAGTGGGCGCGGGCGTAGTGGAAGTAAAGTCCACGAACGGCGATACGCACCTTGGTGGCGATGATGTGGACCAGAGAATCGTGGACTGGCTGATCGACGCGTTCAAGAAGCAGCACAACATCGACCTGAGCAAGGACAAGATGGCGCTGCAGCGGCTGAAGGACGCGGCGGAAAAGGCCAAGATCGAGCTTTCGCAGATGATGGAGACGGAAATCAACCTGCCGTTCATCACCGCGGGCGCGAGCGGCCCCATCCACATGGAAGAGAAACTGACGCGGACGCGACTGGAGCAGATGATCAGCGACCTGTTGGACCGGTCGATGAAGCCGGTGAAGCAGGCGCTCGAGGACGCCAAGATGTCGCCCAATGACATTCAGGAAGTGGTGATGGTGGGCGGGTCGACGCGTATCCCGAAGGTGCAGCAACTGGTTCGCAACTTCTTCGGAGGGAAAGAGCCGCACAAGGGAGTGAACCCCGACGAAGTGGTGGCGGTGGGCGCGGCGATTCAGGGCGCGGTGCTGGGCGGCGAAGTGAAAGACATCCTGCTGCTGGACGTGACGCCGCTTTCGCTGGGCGTGGAGACTCTGGGCGGGGTGATGACCGTGCAGATTCCGCGTAACACGACGATTCCGACGCGCAAGGTAGAAACGTATTCGACGGCGGCGGACAATCAGCCGGGGGTGGAGATCCACGTGATGCAGGGCGAGCGCAAGTTCGCCAATGACAACCGTTCGCTGGGCCGATTCAAGCTGGACGGAATTCCACCGGCTCCGCGAGGGACGCCGCAGATCGAAGTGACGTTTGACATCGATGCGAACGGCATCCTGAACGTGAGCGCGAAGGACAAGGCTACCAGCAAGGAGCAGAAGATCACCATCACGGCGTCGAGCGGCTTGACGAAGGAAGAGGCCGAGAAGATGCGCGTGGAAGCGGAATCGCATTCGGAAGACGATCGCCGGCGGATGGAGGAGGTCGAGGCGCGCAACCGCCTGGACGGGATCCTCTATCAGGCGGAGAAAATGATCCGCGAGAACCGCGAGAAGATTGCGGAAGCGGACGTGAAGAAGGCCGAAGAAGCGATCGAAGACGCCAAGAAAGCAATCAACGAAGGTGGCGTGCCGCGGCTACGGTCGGCGACGGAAAACGTCGAGCGTTCGCTGCACAAGATCGCGGAAGAACTGTACAAGACGTCGCAAGCGGCGGCTGGCGCAGCGAGCGCCGGCGCTGCTCCGGGAGGCGGCGCTCCGGCCGGGTCGAGCGGCGGACCGGAGAAGAAGCCGGGCGACGTGATTGACGCGGAGTATGTGGACGTGGATGAGACGAAGCGGCCGAACTAAGTGAAGTAGTAGTTGCGGGGGCGCCCGATCAAATCAAGGCGCCCCTACAAGTGTTTGGTCAAGGCAAAGATGGCGACGACGACAAAACAGGACTATTACGAACTACTGGGAGTGGAGCGGAAAGCGGGCGCGAAGGATATTCGCGCGGCCTTTCGCAAGCTGGCGCGGAAGTACCATCCCGATCTGAATCCTGGCGACAAATCCTCGGAAGAAAAATTCAAACAGCTGCAGGAAGCATATGACGTGCTGTCCGATTCGAAGAAACGGCAGATGTACGACCAGTACGGCTTTTACAGCGAGAATCTGCCTCCGGGCGGGCCGGGTGGGGGACACCCGGGCGGCAGGGATGAAGGGCAGGACGTCAATTTTGATTTTGGCGGATTTGATTTTGGCGGCGGTTCGGGCGCGGCAGGGGGCGGGGCGAGCTTCCGCGATTTGTTCAGCCAGTTTTTCAGCAGCGGCGGGCGCGGCCAAGGCGCGATGGAGCCGGAACACGAGGCCGGCGGCGACCTGGAATACCAGATCGAGATCGATTTTTGGGATGCGGTGCGCGGCGCGGTGAAGAAACTTTCGATCACGCGGCTGGATACCTGCGAGGCGTGCCACGGGACGGGGGCGGTGGGTTCGCCGCAGACTTGCCCAGTGTGCCATGGGACGGGAACGATCCAGCAGGCCGCGGGAAAGATGAAATTCAACGTGCCGTGCACGCGGTGCGGCGGCACGGGCAAGTTGCGGACGGCGTGCAAGACATGCAGTGGCGAAGGACGCGTGCGACGGACGGAGACGATTGATGTGCGTATTCCCGCGGGGGTGGCAAATGGCGGGCGGGTGCGTGTTCCGGGCAAAGGCAACTCCGGGACGATGGGCGCACCGGCGGGGGATTTGTATTTGCGGGTGGTGGTAAAGCCGCATGAGTTTTTCGAGCGGCGCGGGAATGATCTGTATACGAAGATTCCTGTGAAGGTAAGCGAGGCCACTCTGGGCGCGAAGATTGAAGTGCCAACGATTGATGGGCGGTCGCTGGTACGGATTCCGCCGGGAACGAATAGCGGGAAGACGCTGCGGCTGAAAGAAAAAGGCGTACCGAGCGCGCGCAATGGAGAGCGCGGCGACCAGTACGTGGAGATTCAGGTGGTGGTGCCGCCGCCGACGGATGAGCGGGTACGGAATTTAATGAAGGAATTGGAGAGTGTGGCGCCAGAGGATCCGAGAAAAGATTTGTTCACGAAGGCTGGGGTGTAGGGAACAGCGATGTCGGTGAAAGCGAAAAAGCGGGCGAAGGCTGGGTACATGATTAGCGCGGTGGCGGAGCTGTACAAGTTGCATCCACAGACGCTGCGGCTGTATGAGCGTGTGGGGCTGCTGAAGCCGTCGCGTTCGCAGGGGAACACGCGGCTGTATACGGATTCGGACCTGGAGCGGCTGGATGTGATTTTGACGCTGGCGCGGGACATGGGCGTGAACCTGGCAGGGATTGAAATTATTTTGAACATGCGCGAGAAGATGATTGAGATGGAGCGGCAGATGGGGGAGTTTGCGCACGTGGTACAGCAAGAATTGTCGCGGGTGGCGGCTTCGCATGCGCGGGGGAGAGAGCCGCAGCATGCGATTGTTAGGGCGACGCCGCGGGTTGGAAGATAGAGATCAGGGAACAGAGATCAGGAATCAGGTTAGAGAAAAGCAGTCGTAGTTCCTTCCACAGTTTTCCCAATTAGGGTGGCTTGCTGTGGGCGAAGTGTGCTCGTATGCTGTTTGCGCAGGTGTGAAGAAGGGCCGGGCTGAGGCCCAGCGCCTACAAACACCGGAGGGGCTGACCGGTCTAAAGACCGGCCACTACGCTGACAACACTATGGCGCTGGAGAATTGCACGCTTTGCAGGGGGACGGGGTGGAAGCTGGTGCCGCGCGGCGATGGCGCGGGGGGCAGCGTGGCGGTGGCGTGCGATTGCGGGATGGAGGATCGCGCGGTGCGGGTGATGGAGCGGGCGCGGATTCCGAAGCGTTACGAGCATTGCGATTTTGAGAGTTTCGTGACGGACCTGACCGATGGAAAGACGTGGATGGCGCAGCACGCGCAATCTTTGAAACAGGCGAAACTGCTTACGCAGGGATTTGTTCGGGAGTATCCCGGATCGTCGGAAAAAGGATTGTTGTTTATCGGGCCGTCGGGAGTTGGCAAGACGCATCTGGCGGTGGCGGCGTTGAAAGAGTTGATCAAGCGCGGGCACGGCGGGTTGTTTTGCGATTACCGCGAGCTGTTGAAGGAAATTCAGGCGAGCTACAATCCGGCGAGCGAATCGACGGAGATGAAGATTCTGGAGCCGATTCGAACAGTGGAGATTCTGGTGCTCGATGATCTTGGGGCGAGCAAACCGTCGGATTGGGTGCGCGACATCGTGGGAATTGTTCTGAATGCGCGGTACAACGAGAACCGGACGACAATCATTACGACGAACTACCTCGACAACCCTGCTACTGAGGGCGAACCGGCGCGGCTACCCGGTGGGAAACTGATCCAGCCGACGCGCGAAGATTCGCTGGAGCAGCGCATCGGGACGCGGATACGATCGAGATTGTATGAAATGTGCCGCACGGTGGAAGTTTCGGCGCCGGATTTTCGGCGAGAAAAAACGCAGGCCGGGCACGCGCGGGCGTAGCACGGGAACGCATGTTTTTCCTTTCGTCAAATCCGCATGCCACGCCAAACAATAAAGAGTTTGCTCGATGGTGGCGACCGGCGCTCGATCGGGCGCGCGAACGAGGTTGTTGCGCTGGTTTTGCGAGAGCCACGACGATTTCCCGAATTGATTGGATTTTTGTGGAGCGATGATCCGGTCGTGCGGATGCGCGCGGCGGATGCGGCGGAAAAGATTTCTGTTCAAAAACCGGGACTGCTGGCGCCGTTCAAGGCGGAATTGCTGGGGCTGCTTCTTGAGGCGGAGCAGCAGGAATTGCGGTGGCACCTAGCGCTGATGATTCCGCGTCTGGCGCTGACGAAGAAGGAACGCCAGCGCGCGGCGGAAGGATTGCGGCGATACCTGGAGGATCGGAGCTCGATAGTGAAAACGTTTGCGCTGCAAGGGCTGACGGAACTGGCGGAGGCGGACCGGAGTCTGCTCACTGAAGTTAGGGAAATGCTGGCAGAAGCGGAACGCGCGGGGACGCCGGCGATGCGGGCGCGAGCGCGGAAACTGCTAAAAACTATTGCAGAGTGATCAAATTTAGAGCCAGCGCCGACGGCTCGCGCTGGGCGGCGGTTTCATTGACACAAGGTTGAGGCGGCGAGTATCCTTTTACAGTTGCAGCGTTTTCAACGCCCGCAGCATCTGTGTCCCAGTAACCGCTCAGCGGTGAACCTCCTTGCACGGACCCCCAACAGGGATTTCGCAGGGATTATTTTCGATAAAACAGGGATAGACATCCCGGAGGCCAACAACCATGTTTTCCGACCACGATAACCAATCGAACGCGGCCGCAGCCGCTCCCGCACCTGAAGCCGAGAACACTCCGAACAGCGCGAATCCAGAAACAAACGCAACGGTGGAACATGCTGCCGAACCGGCTGCTCCTGCGGTCGCAGAACAAGCCGAAGCGGTGAGCTCTGTGCAGAAAACGGATGTAGCGGAGGCGCACGCTGCTGCGGAAGCGCAGACCGAGACGAAGGCGGCGGATGCTGCAGCCGCGTCTGCGGATGAAGAAGCGGCCGGCTCGGAGGAGATGAGCAAGCTGCTGCAGCAGTACGACGAAAAGCAGGAAGCGGCGGCTTCGAGCGAGGTCATCGAGGTCAAGGTAGTCGCGTACACGGAACATGGCGTGGTGGTGGACTTGGGCGGAAAGACGGAAGGCCTGATTCCCGCGGCGGAATTCTCAGACACGGAGATTCCGCGCCCCGAGCCGAACAGCACGATCGAAGTGCAACGCACCGGGGAACACAAGGACGGCTTCACGATTCTGTCTTACCTGAAAGTGCTGCGGCGGAAGACGTGGGAAAAAATCGACGCGGCGTTCAAGGCCAAGGAAACGATTGCCGGCAAAGTGGTGGATCGCATCAAGGGCGGGTTGGTGGTAGACATCGGTGTGCGCGCGTTTCTGCCGGGCTCGCAATATGACCTGCGCCCGACGCAGAATCTTGACGACCTGATGGGCACGGAAGTTCAAGTGCGCGTCACGAAGCTGAACCGCCGCCGCGGGAACGTGGTGGTGAGCCGGCGCGCATTGATGGAAGAAGAGCTGCAAGCGAAGCGCGGCGCTCTGATGGAAACGCTGAGCGAAGGCCAGGTGGTGCACGGGCACGTAAAGAACGTGACGGAGTACGGCGCGTTCGTGGACCTTGGCGGGATCGATGGCCTGCTGCACTTGACGGATTTGAGCTGGGGCCGCGTGAAGCATCCTTCGGACCTGGTGAAGCCGGAGCAGGAGCTCGACGTTATTATTTTGAAGTTCGATAAGGAAAAGCAGCGCGTGTCGCTGGGGCTAAAACAGTTGATGGCCGATCCCTGGGTGGGCGCGTCGGAAAAGTATCCCGCGGGCGGTAAGGTGAAGGGAAAAGTCGTTGGCGTGGTGGATTACGGCGTGTTCGTGGAGCTGGAACAAGGGATTGAAGGGCTCGTTCACGTCTCGGAGATGAGCTGGAACAAAAAGGTCACGCATCCCTCGAAGCTCGTGAAGGTGGGCGACGAAGTGGACGTGGTGGTGCTGGACATCAAGCCGAGCGACCGGCGCGTTTCGCTGGGAATCAAGCAGGCACAGCCGGATCCGTGGCTGCTGGTTGCGGAAAAGTATCCGGTAGGAACGATTGTCACCGGCAAAGTGCGGAACATCGCGGAGTTTGGCGCGTTCGTGGAGATCGAAGATGGATTTGATGGACTCGTGCACGTCAGCGATGTGAGCTGGACGGAGCGCATCAAGAATCCGCACGAGGTATTCAAAAAGGGCGATGACGTCAAGGCCAAGGTGCTGAAGATCGATCCGGAGAATCGCCGGGTGTCGCTGGGCATCAAGCAGGTGAACGACATTTGGGGCGACTGGTTCAAGCAGAACCGCGTCGGGCAGATCGTAAAGGGCAAAGTCACTCGCATCGCCACGTTCGGCGCATTCGTGGAGCTGGGCGAGAACATCGAAGCGCTGTGCCACAACACGGAGATCGAGGAGCGCAAACGCCGCGATGAAGGGCCATCAAGCTTCCGCCCGACGACAGGCCCGCTGAAGAGCGCGGGGCCGCTGGAGCCGGGCAAAGAATACGATTTCAAAATCATCAAGATCAGCCCGGAGACGCGGCGCATCGGGCTGAGCTATCGCGCGGCGGTGAAACAGATCGAGCGCAAAGAAATCGAACAGTACCGTTCGACGTCGACGTCGAAGTCCTCGTCAACGGCAACGATTGGGGACGCGCTGAAGTCCAAGCTGTCGGCGCGGTAGTTTTGCATGAGCGGGCCCGACAGGGCCTACCGTCACAATTTCATTTACCTTCGGGTCGTTTTAGTGATAGGAAGGGTGCATTCCGGCGAAGGGCCAGTCCCCTCTAAGCCGTTTGGATTCAAAGTGTAGGGCGACCGCCAAGGGGCGGGCGAGTGGAAACCGTCTTTTCCAGCACTGCGCGAAGAGGTAGCGATGATGATCAAGCAACCGACACTGACGAAGGCCGACCTCATCGAGGAGGTGCTGCGGTTGACGGAACTCCCTCGCAAAGAGTCCGAGACCATCGTCGAAACGATTTTCGACAGCATCATCGCCGCTTTGCAAAAAGGCGAGAAGATCGAGATTCGTGGGTTTGGAAGTTTTCGAACGCGCAACCGCCGCGGCCGAATAGGGCGAAATCCGAAGACGGGTACTAAGGTCGAAGTGCCGGCGAAAAAGATTCCCTTCTTCAAGCCCAGCAAAGAGCTGAAGGATTTTGTGAATAACGCGGGTGCGCAAGTTTCTGCTGCGGGCGATTCTCCGCGCGCCTAGGGCGTCACTCGAACTGACAGCCCGTTCCAATTCAAATCAAAAAGAGTGAGGCGCCCGGCTGGTTCAGCGGAATCGAGTGGTCGTGTGCCGCAGCTGGCGCCTTTCTGCGTTATGCTGTCCGCTCAACATTGAGCACAAAGGAAGCGAAGCGATGGATTACATCTGGACTCCCTGGCGCTACCAGTACATGGCGGAAGCTGCACGCGGCGAGCAGCCGGGATGCATTTTTTGCGATGCGGTGGCGCGGAATAGCGACGCGGAGACCTTGATTGTCCATCGCGGCGCGAAAACTTTTGTCATCCTGAACCGATTCCCTTATACCTCGGGGCACGTGATGATCGTGCCGTACGCGCACGTAGCGGAATTGAATTTGTGCGATGCGGAATCGCTAAGCGAAATGATGCAGCTGGCGCGGCGAGTGGAGAAGGCGTTGCGCGAAAACTACAGACCGGATGGGATGAACCTGGGAATGAATCTGGGACGAGCCGCGGGGGCCGGGGTGGCGGGGCATTTGCATTTGCACGTGCTGCCGCGCTGGATCGGGGATTCGAATTTCATGACAGTGACGGGGGAAACGCGCGTGCATCCTGAAGAACTGAAGGTTACCTACGAGCGTCTCGCCAAGGCACTTGCGTGAGTCGCTGGAATCTTCGTGGGCGGTAGAATACAGGCTTGAAGTGGATGTTTGCGTGAACGGGAGTGGCCGACGGTGAACCTGGAGCTTACGGAAGAACAAGAGCTGCTGCGGAAGAGCGTGCGCGAGTTCGCGGAGTCCGAGGTAAAGCCGCTTGCGAAAGAGCTGGATGAGACGGGCCATTTTCCGCGCGAGCTTTTCAGGAAGGCGGCGGAGCTCGGGCTGACGGGTGTGCCGTTTCCCGAGTCGGAGGGCGGAGCGGGATTCGATCACGTCAGTTACACCATTGTGATTGAAGAGATTTCACGGTGCTGCGCTTCGACGGGCGTGATTCTGTCGGTGCAGAACTCGCTTTATTGCGACCCCATCCACAGGCTGGGCACGGAAGAGCAAAAGAAGAGATTCCTGCTGCCGTATGCGCGCGGCGAAAAGATTGGATGCTATGCGCTGACGGAACCGCAAGCCGGTTCGAACGCTGCGGCGTTGCAAACCAAAGCGGTCAAGAAGGGTAACGTTTATGTTGTGAACGGAACGAAGGCTTGGATCACCAATGGCGGCGCGGCAGATGCGGCGATTGTTTACGTGAACACTGAGCCGGCGAAAGGCGAAAAAGGGATTACGGCGCTGGTGGTGGAAAAAGAAACGCCGGGATTCAAGGTTGGCAAGGAAGAGAAGAAACTGGGGATCAGCGCGACGGCTTGCAGCGAGCTGATTTTTACGGATTGCGAAGTGCCGGTGGCGAATCGCATCGGGAATGAAGGCGAAGGTTACAAGGTGGCGCTGTCAACGTTGGACGGCGGGCGCATCGGGATTGCGGCGCAAGCGACGGGGATCGCGCAGGGAGCGTTCGAAGCGGCTCTGCAATATTCGCAAGAGCGCATGGCGTTCGGACACCCGATTTCAAAATTTCAGGCCATCCAATTCATGCTGGCAGACATGTCCACAGATATTGACGCCGCGCGTCTGCTGATCCGCAAGGCCGCGTGGAGGCAGGACACCGGAGCGCGCTTCACGATGGATGGGGCTATTGCGAAACTTTTCGCCAGTGAAATGGCCACGCGCGTGACGCACAAAGCCATCCAAATCCACGGCGGCAATGGCTACAGCCGAGAATATCCAGTTGAGCGCAATTACCGCGACGCACGCATCACGGAGATTTACGAAGGAACGAGCGAGATTCAGCGGCTGGTGATTGCATCCTGGGTTCTGAAATCCTAACTAACGAATTTAACTTAGAATTGAAGATAGTCCCGCAAGTGTCAGCTGTCACAAGAGATAATGCGTGAAGCCCGTCCCTGCATCTCCACGAAATAGGAATGCCCGTCGTCGGATTTTGCATCTAGTCCAATCGTCCACGCCGACGACTCCAAGTCTGCGGCAGGGATGGAGATTGAGGTCACTGTAAATTCATCCCAAAGTTCGGTAGTCAAGGTTTCCATAGTCACTTGAACGTACGCCTCCCGAATTTTTGGAGCGATAGCCTCGCGTAGCTGGAGCCATTCATGGCAGACCTTCTCGAAAAAGAGATGCTGTCGCTCCATGGAGTCTTCGCTGCTTCCGTCGACGAAGACTTCAATCTGGCAATTAGTAGGCGGAAATTTTGTTCGTCCCTCCCAATAGCCAAGCTTGTCTCCCATATAGAGCATGGAACCAAAAACCGGATCTTGCCTGCGGACTGGCTTGAATCTTTCAGCGATTTTCGAAAGCAAGTTGGGCATGTATGTCTCCCCGGAGAATTCTAACAATTTGGTTCGAACATTGGGGAGAGCGTATTCTGACTCCGTGCTGGAACTCGATTGCGGACTCGAATTTGATGCCGGGCGCGCGGAGGAATTCTTTACTTCCTTGCCGCCGCTGCCGGGGGTTTGCCTGATTGAACCACGCGAGGAAAAAGCTGAGCCGTTCCTGATTCGAACGCAGAATTTGCAGCGACGGCTGCAGCGGTTGTTGAGCCCGGTTGATCCGACGAGCAAGCGATTGAACCTGAGCTCGTTTGCGCGTGGGGTGCGCTACCGGCTGACGGGCTCGGCGTTCGAACAGAGGCTGACGTACTATGTGCAGGCGAAGCAACTATTTCCCAAACGCTACCGCACTCTAATGCGTTTGCGGCCCCCTGCGGTGCTGAAAGTGAATTTGCGGAATGCCTATCCGCGGTGCTACGTAACTCGGCGAATTCCTGTGGATGACAGCGGCGTGCCAACCGGAGGCGCGTACTACGGCCCGTTTGCATCGCGGCGCTCGGCACAGGCGTTTGCGGAGCGCGGGCTGGATTTCTTCAAGGTGCGGCGGTGCCAGATCAAAATCCGCCGCGACCCCACATTTCCCGGTTGCATCTACTCGGAAATGAAAATGTGCCTGGCGCCTTGCTTTGCGGGGTGCTCCAAAGAAGAATACGGCGAGGAAGTGCAGCGGCTGGTGCAATTTCTGGAGACGAGCGGGGAGTCGCTACGGGCCACGTTCGAAGGGGAGCGCGAAAAAGCCAGCGAGGAATTGGACTTCGAGCGCGCGGCGGCGCTGCACAAGAAAGTGGAAAAGCTCGACGAAGTGCTGCGTGGGAGGCCGGAGATCACGCGGCGGATTCAGGACCTCGACGCGGTGATTCTGCAGCGCACGGCGGAAGAGCAAACGATCGGCGTGTTTGCAGTACGCGGCGGACGGCTTACGGAACCATACTTCCTGCGATTCGCGGAGATGGCCAGCCAGCCGCGGTCGGCTGAACAAGTATTTCGGGATTACCTCGAAACGCATGCGAGCGCGGGCGATGGGGATCTTGGAGAGCACCTCTGGCTGCTTGCGAGGTGGTATTTCAGCAATCCGCGAGAGGGCGAGATTTTCTTCCGCGAAAAGGACTGGCCGTATCGTAGGATTCTTCGAGCGTGTTCGCGGCTGCTGGCACCGAAGTTGGACGAGGCAGGGTCAACCGAGACACCCGGAGCAGCGCCATCCACTGAAGGAGCGTCATGACCAAGTGTGCGACGAAAGAAGGGACGACTCGCTATGCGAAGAGGTTTGCTGGGCGCGCGGCGGAGGGACACTTTCGAGAAACGCAGCGGCTGGTGCTGTCTTCCATCGGCATCGGGACGTATCTCGGACAGCCGGATGCGCGGACGGATGAAGGCTATGCGGGGGCGGTAGGAGCAGCCGTGGAGAACGGCATCAATGTGATGGATGCGGCGATCAATTACCGGTTTCAGCGGAGCGAGCGCAGCATTGGCGCGGCGATTCAACAGTTAGCGGCGCGCGGCTTTGCTCGCGAAGAATTTGTGGTTTGCACCAAAGGCGGTTATTTGACGCCAGACGGATCGATGCCGGCCGATCCGAACGAGTATTTTTTCCGCGAGTACATTCAGCCGGGCGTATTCAGCGCGAAGGACATTGCGGGTGGCAGTCATTGCATGACGCCGACATTTCTGAAGAACCAGCTGGGGCGCAGCTTGAATAATCTCCGCGTCGAATGCGTGGACATCTACTACCTGCACAATCCAGAATCACAGCTCGCCGAAGTGAGCAAGGAAGAGTTTCTGAACCGGGTGCGCGAGGCATTTACGTTTCTCGAGTCGGCGGTGGAGGCGGGAGAGATTCAGTACTACGGGATGGCCACCTGGAACGGATTCCGGCAGGACGCACGGGCTCGCGATGCCATGCAACTGGGCGAAATCGTGCAGATTGCGCAGGAAATTGCGGGCGGACTGCATCACTTTCGTTTTGTACAACTGCCGTTCAACCTGGGGATGACGGAGGCGCTGACGCTCGGCAATCAATCATTGCGGGGGCGCGACCGGACGATCATGGAGGCGGCGAGCGAGCTGGATATCACGCTGATCGCCAGCGCTTCGCTGCTGCAAGGGCAGGTGGCGCGGAACCTTCCGAAGTTTGTTGCGGAGGCTCTCGGATTGGAGAATGACGCGGAGCGGGCGCTGCAGTTTGTGCGGTCGTCTCCGGGAATTACGACGGCGCTGGTGGGGATGTCGCGAGTGGAGCATGTGAAGGCCAACGCCCGGCTGGTGGCTGTGGCTCCGGCGACGGTCGACGAATTCACGAAGCTATTCACAAGGGGTGAGGGTGCTTAGAGAAAAGACTTAACACAGAGTCCGCGGAGGACACAGAGTTCACGGAGAAAGAGATTCCGCGCGCGTTAGTGACGAAGACGGAAGACTTCGCCGGTCAGCCAAGAGTTGATGGCACGATCGAGCTGGTCGAGTTTGCCGGCGAAGAAGTGATCGGCGCCTTCGACGATGACGAGGCGGTTTTCACCGGACCATGAGGCGACAAGGGTTTTGACTTTTTCAGCAGCGCCAAATTTGTCATTGCTCCCGTGAACGAAGAGTTTGGGTTTGTTGCACTGGTTCAGGAAGGAAAAATCGGAGCTGTTTACGGGAATGCCGAGACCGATTAGATGGGAGACGCGAGGATCTTCGCAGCCTACCCGTAGCCCTACCAGGGAGCCAAAGCTAAAACCTGCCAACAAGAGTTGTACACCGGGAAATTCTTTGTGGAGAAAGTCGAGTGCGGCGCGAACATCGCCCTGTTCTCCGTGGCCCCGGTCATGTTCGCCGGTGCTCAGACCGGCGCCGCGAAAATTGAAGCGCAGCCCGGGAATGCCGAGGGCATCGAGCGACTTCGCCGCTTTATAGACGACTTTGTTGTGCATGGTGCCGCCGAAAAGAGGATGCGGGTGACAAACGACAGCGGCGAGCGGAGGAGGAGCGGCGGCCAGTGGAGTCCAGAGGATTGCTTCAAGGCGTCCAGCTGGGCCTTCCAGAAAGAAATTGCGCGAATCATGAGTTGCGGTCATTGGCGAGCCGTGAATGAATCGCGAGTGTAGCGCATCGAGCAGGAAAAGAACGAATGGCTGAACGGGGCCGGAAAGCTATTTCACGAGGCGAACACTGACATCCAGGGCAAAGTCATCCGGGGCGGGGGCGACGCGGACGACTTGGGAACGGAATTCACCGGTGCCGTGCCAAAGCGCAGGTGTGGACTCCTTAAAAGCAACTCCCAAATAATCTCCGGGCGCGTATTCACGATGACTGCGAAAGCGCAAGCCTGTTGCAGAAAAATCAATAGTCATGGCTTCTTCAAACCACGGAATCATTTGCGGACGCACGCGAACGGGAACGGCCAGGTCGCGACGCTGGCTGCCGCGACGCTCGGGCTCGCGGCCATGACCATTGCCGTTGGAAGAAGCATGCGCGTGCTCATCAAACTGAATGGCAACGGCAAAAGTCGCAGGAGCATCACAGACAGCGACGGCGCTGACAATCTGATCTAGTCTTGCGGAACGTCCTGCAGCCGATGCACTCGCTGCTGGAACCCTCTCGCGCACCTCCTGCATTTCTTGGCATCTGACAATGTGTGCGGACATTTCCGGCTGGCCCTCGCCGAGCGAGGAATCGAAAGGAAACGTAACCCACAACCGAAGCCCGGAGGCGTGCGGCTCCCTGGCTGATATGAGCAAACCGCGGCGCGAGACGTCGATCGTTTCCACTAATTCGATTTTCTGGCCGAACGGCGTGGTCCAACGCAAGCGCGCTGGAAGGCGCATTCGCACGCGTCGATGCTCGCGGCTGTCCATGGGCGTAACAGTACTGCCCCGCAGGCTGGGTATCTTGAAGTATATTTCTGAGGTACCGAATCGGGCAAGACCTCGTACTAGGACATAAATTACCAATTTTCGCGTTGCAGTTTGCGGAGGCGAATGTTAGTTTTGCGCCGAACCCAGCCAGACCCAGGGGGCATTCATGAGTGATGGAGCGGATCGCCGCGAAGCACGGCGATTCACGATGAGTCTTCCCATGCGTGTTTTGCCGCTGGACGGCCTGGAACGAGAATTAAGTGTGCAAACGCGGGATGTCAGCTACCGCGGGCTATACTTTCTCGCCGACGCCAAATTTGTGATCGGCAGCGAGATTGAATTTGTCATTACGCTTCCCGAACAGATTACTCAATCGGGTGACGTGAATATCCGCTGCCAAGGACAGATCGTGCGCGTCGAACCGTCCGAAGATGGGCGAATCGGGATTGCAGCAAAAATCGCGCGTTATGAATTCCTGCCAGTAGCGGCAACCGCGGCGTAAAACCTCTCCACCCTCCTGCCGCGGGGGAAATCACGCAGAGCAGCACGAACTGAGTACAATAACGTGGAGTGGAGAATTTTTCTCGTTGGGGGAATCCATGTATCACTACGACGTCAAAATCGCTCTGGAAGAATTGCAGGAAGAAGCGCTGCTTCCGCATCCTGTTAGGCTGCGCGACATGATTCTGCGAACGCAGCTTGGGCCTAAAGACGCTCAATTGTTGAACCATGATTTTCAGGACTATCTGACGCGTTTCGGTGAAATCCAGAAAGTCGCGCGCGGAATCCTCGAGAAGCTGGCGGCGGGCCAGCGCAAGACGGCGTAATGCTAGCCACAAGCATGGGAATATCCCGCCGATGAAAACGAAGCCGCGGGTCTTGTTGCTTTCTGCAACCTCGGGCGCGGGGCATGTGCGCGCCGCCCAAGCGCTGGAGAAGGCATTTTCCGCGCGGGGAGACTGCATCGTCGAACACATCGACGCGTTGCAGCACGTCAGCAAAATATTCCGGCGCATCTACGACAGGACTTACATTTCGATGGTCCAGCGTACCCCGGAATTGGTGGGCGTGCTTTATGACCGCACGGATCAGCCGTGGCATCATCCGCGGCGGCGGCTGGTACTGGACCGGTTGAACACGCAGCCGATGATTCGATTGCTGAAACGAATTCAGCCGGACCTTTGCGTGGCCACGCATTTTCTTCCCGCCGAAATCATGGCGTGGCTAATCGCCAAGCGGAAGCTGCGCGCGCGCAATGCCATCGTGGTGACGGATTACGACGTGCACGCAATGTGGCTTTGCCGCACGGTGGATCGCTACTACGTGGCGATCGACGAAGCGGCAGAGTATCTGGCGCGCGTTGGAGTGCCGCGGGAGACTTTGCGCATAACTGGCATTCCGATTGATCCGCTTTTTGCGAAACCGTTGGAGCGAGCCGAAGCGCGAAGGCGCGTCGGCCTGGCGGCGGAAGCGGCCGTGATTCTGGTGGCCGCGGGCGGTTATGGAATTGGGCCGGTTGAGCAACTGGTGAAAGGTTTGCTGGCGTTGCAGAGGCCTTGGCAGGTCGTGGCGATTGCCGGGAAGTCGGAAAAAACACGCAAACGGTTGGAAGAGTTGGCAAAGGCGGCGGGGAAACTGCAAGACGGCTCTGCGAAACTCTGCCCCGTGGGTTTCACCACGGAAATGGACCAGTACATGGCCGCAGCTGATTTGCTGGTGGGCAAAGCGGGTGGCTTGACGACTTCGGAAGCGCTGGCTCGGGCGCTGCCCATGGCGCTTATCGAACCCATCCCGGGCCAGGAGGAGCGCAACGCCGATCATTTGCTGGAAGCAGGAGCCGCGATCCGCTGCAACAACTTGCCTGCAGCCGCATGGAAGATTGCGAAGCTATTGGACGATACGGCACGTCTGAGCAGGATGCGCGAGGCGGCGCGTGGGCTGGGCCGGCCGGGCGCGGCGGCGGCCATCGCGGAAGATGCCCTGCGGCTGTTAGACTGAAGCGGGAGCACCGCCAAGTAGCAAAACCGGCGAACGGCACAACGAGCCAATATCAATGCGACGCAACACGCTGCTGATTGACGCGGACGACACGCTGTGGGAGAACAACGTCTTCTTCGAGAAGCTGATCGAAGATTTCATCAGCATCGTTGAGCCTTACGGTTATACGCGCGCGTACATCCGCCACATTCTCAACGAAACGGAACGCAAGAACATCCGCCAGTACGGGTATGGGGTGCGCAGCTTCGGCCGCTCGCTCGAAGAGACCTACATCAAACTGGCGGAACAGATGGCCAAGCGTGAAACGCTGGCGCAGATTCACAGCCGGGTTGTCGATTTGGAACGCACGCCGCCAAAGATTCTAGATGGCGTGCCGGAAACGCTGGCGTATCTCACGGAGCGGCATCGCCTGATTCTTTTTACGAAAGGCGAGCCCGCAGAGCAAGCGGCCAAAGTCGAGCGCTCCGGCCTGCAGGGTTTTTTTGAATTCATCGAGATTGTACCGGAAAAGGATCCGGAGACGTACGGCGGCCTGGTTCACAAACACAAGATCGTGAAATCCCAGGGTTGGATGATCGGCAACAGCCCGCGCAGCGACATCAATCCAGCGATGAAGATCGGGCTGAACGCGGTGTACATTCCGCATCAGCACACCTGGACTCTGGAGCACGAGCCGGTCACGAGCGGATCGGGAAAGCTGGTGATTCTGCCGGCGTTTCGCGAGCTTCGCGGCCACTTCTAGGGCCCGCTGACTGCCCAATTTGGACGTTGCATCCGGCCGGGCATGCCTCAGTCTAACTCCTTAAGATTCGCCCCAAGGAGAGGCCCATGTCAGCGACGACGACTTCCCCGCAAACCGACTGGCGTCAGGAGTGGTTCGAAATTGAAGACGCGACCTATTTGAATGTCTCTGGGCAATCGCCGATGCCGCGTGTCTCGATTCGCGCGGTGCAGGCTGCGCTGGAGGCGAAGAAGAATCCACATCATAAGCCGGACTCCACGTTTTTCGAAGTGCCAAACCGCATCCGCGCGACGATCGCGAGGCTGATCGGCGCGAAACCCGAAGAGATCGCAGTGACCAGCGGAGCCAGCGCCGGCGTGGCGGCAGTGGCATATGGCTTGACGTGGAAACCGGGCGATGAAGTCATCACCGCGAAGGGTGAATTCCCTCTGCAGTACACGACGTGGAAACCGATGGAGGAACGCGAAGGGCTGAAACTGAAAATCGTTTCGCCGCGCGAACGGTTCATCACCGCGGATGACTTGATCGGAGCGCTAACACCGAGGACGAGGCTGGTTTCCGTGAGCCTGGTGCGTTTCGACGACGGGTCGCTACTGGATGCCGCGCGCGTTGCCGCCGCGTGTCACGCGCAAGGCGCGTTGCTGCTGCTGGACGTCAGCCAGTGCTGCGGCGCGATGGCGATGGATGTCCACAAACTGGGGGCGGATTTTGTCGTTAGCGCCGGCTACAAATGGCTGCTCGGCCCCTTTGGCACCGGATTTTTCTGGATCAAGCACGAGCACCTGCAAATGGTCCGGCCGGGGCCGTTTTATTGGATGGCAGTGGCGGGGTCGGACAATTTTGCAAACTTGAATTTTAACGACCCGAAGCCGGCGCCAAGCGCCAAGCGGTGGGACGCACCGGAATGGGCCAGCTATTTTAATTTCAACCTGGCGGCCATGGATGCGTCCTTTGATTTCGTGGAGCGCATGGGGCCCGAAATGGTGCTGGCACACAACCAGAAATTGATCGAGCTGTTGTTCGAACGGTTGCCCAAAGACCGCTTTGTGCTGGCGAGCCCGGTGGATGCCGCGCGGCGCGGCCCGTATGGATGTTTTGCCGCGCGAAGCCCGGAAAAAACGGCGGAAGTGTACGCGCACTTGCGGAGAGAAAACGTCATCGTCAGCCTGCGCGAAGGAAACATTCGCGTTTCGCCGCACCTGTTTAACACGGAGCGCGACATCGACCGGCTCATCAGCGTGGTTACTCCTTGACGCAACAGCAGGAGAGCTGGCCAAGAATTGCCGTAGTCGGCGCGGGCGCCGTGGGCGGCTACTTCGGCGGGTTGCTGGCGCGGGCGGGCGCGCCGGTGGTGATGATCGGCCGACCGGCGTTTGTCGAATCGGTGAAGAAGAACGGACTTTTTCTCGACACGCTACACTTTCAGGAGAGTGTGCGAGTCGAAGCGTCGACAGACCTGAACGCGGCGCGCGGCGCAGAGATTGTTCTCTTCTGCGTGAAGACAACGGACAACGCCGCAACGGCTCGTGCGCTCGCTCCCCTGCTGGCGCCGGGCGCGGTTGTTCTCAGTTTTCAAAATGGCGTGGATAATGTGGAACAGATTCGCGCCGCGGCGGGGATCGACGCGCTTCCAACCGTTGTTTATGTGGCGGCTTCCGTACCGGAACAAGGCCGCGTGAAGCACGTCGGCCGAGGCGACTTGGTTTTTGGTCCGCGGAACGAAAAGACAGAACGTGTCGCAGCATTATTTTCACGCGCGAATGTTCCATGCCGGATCTCCGACAATATTGACGGCGAACTCTGGACCAAGCTCATCTGGAATTGCGCGTTGAATGCCGTCTCCGCGCTCGGCCATGCGAAATACGGACAGATTGCCGCGAGCGCCGACGCTCGCAAAGTGGTGGAGACCGTCGTCGACGAAGTGCTCGCTGTCGCGCGCGCCGCAAACATCCATCCGCCAGGGTTGGAGGATCCGAAAGTGGCAATAGCGGGAGCGATGAAGATCGCAACACAAATGGCGGAAGCGCTATCTTCCACCGCGCAAGACATGAATCGGGGCAAGCGCACGGAGATTGACTCGCTGAATGGATACATTTCGCGTCGCGGCGGTGAGCTTGGCGTTCCCACGCCGGTCAATCACGCGCTCTATGCGCTGGTGAAACTCGTCGAAGGCCGCGCGTAATCCAAACAGAAAAAAGTAACTTCTCCGCCTGCGGCAAGGCGCCTGAGTTCACAAATAGCTGAGCCAGAAATCGCTGCGACGCTGCTTCAGGGCGGCAAACCAGCGGCAAAGCGGATAAAGCGCGAGTACGACGGAAGCCCAGAATAGGTAAATGATCGGCAAAGAGAATCCCCACCCGGGCGGCGGCGTAAAAGGAAACTGGTCAATCCCCGGTGATTCGAACATCCAGTGTACCTGTCCATAGCACGCGAAACAGACGGCGACCGCGAGCAGATGAATGAGCAGGAAGTGCAGCAGGTAATAAAACATGGGCACTTTGCCGATAACAAGAGCAGGACGCAGGAATTGCGGCGTCCGAGTATCGACCGCCCAAATGAAAATCATGACGGGGCCAAGCGTCATCAGAAGGAACAGCAACGACGGCGGATACTTGGTGGTATTCAGAAAGGACAGCACGGTGAAAGCCGCGGACTTCTGCGTGGCCCAGCGAAACGGATCGCCGTAGATATTGATACCGCGAAGGACGAGGAAAGCAGCGACTAAAGCGATTCCCAGGCGCAAAAGAAAAGCCTTACGGCGACCGGGATCCCAGTTATAAATCTGTCCGAGGCCGTAACCTGCGGCTGTAACTCCAACCCACGGAATCAGCGGATAGGCAACGAAGACGGAGTGCTGCGGATTTGCAAGGATGAAATTGAGGGAGTGCAGAATAGACCAAATCGGATTGGAAGACTGGACAGAATCGAACAGATTGTGGCTTGCGATCATCACGATGCCGAAGGCACTTACCGCGGGGGCCGGCAGATAAACAAGCCCAGAGAGCACAATCATGGCCCAGCCCAACGCCCAGAGGACATCAAGAAAGGTAATGTGATAGTCGAAGTTAAACTGCAACACAAAACAACGGAACAGCACGACTTCCAGGAAAATGAGCCAGAGTCCGCGGGTGAACAGGAATCGGGATAACTCACGCTTCGACTTTTTGCGCAGTGAGAGAAAAGCGCCGGTACCGGTGAGCAGGAAGAAAACTGGCGCGCAGAAATGGGTGATCCAGCGCGTAAAGAAGAGCGGGATGGTGGTGGTGGCAAGATTCGTAGGACTCACACCAGGAGGTGCGAGAAAGTCCCGGGTGTGATCGAGCGCCATGAGAATCATGATGACGCCGCGAACGACGTCGACCGATTCGAGGCGTACGCGTTTGGGACTCACAGATTCGGCTATCGGAGGCATCCCGCGGCGTAGTGTAACAAAAATCAATTTCGAAGAATGCGGAGGATGTAGGCGATAAGTCGCGAATCAAGCGGGCTAGCGGTCGTTCCTGAGACGAAAGGGAATGTGCACGATGGCTTCGAGTTCGACCGGTGAACCCTGCCTGGCTGCAGGGCGGAACTTCCACTGGCTGAGCGCTTCCATGGCGTTGGCGTCGAGTTGCTCGTCGATCCCGTGCACCAATTGGATGCTGTCCACCGAGCCATCGCGGCGAATTACGGCATAGAGCACGACTTCGCCTTCCACGCGTTCGCTGATCAGCGAGGGCGGATATTTCGGATCGACTTTGCGCAGCGGTGACGGGCCGGAAATATCCGAGGAAACCATTCGAGGAGCATCGGAGTCTGTGCGCAGCTCGGAGAAATTCAGAATCCAGCTCCCGGTGGCGCTGTTCAGGTTCGGCATGTTCACCAGCATTTTGTAAATTTTCTTCGAGGCGAAGATTTGCTCCGGTTGTGCTCCTGCGGGGAGGTCCGCGAAATTCGGCGGGCCTTTTCTCTCGGGAGTGTCATCGATCTTTGTGTGCGGCTCGGGCCTGGTGATCAACGTACGCGGAGCGGACGAAGTGATTTTCGGGGCGCCACCGAGTCCGGAGACCCCGTTGTTGGCCGGTGGATTTCCGCCGCTGATGCTGACGTCCAGCCCATTCTTTCCGTTGCCGTTGCCTGCTCCTGTTCCTCCGTTGTTGCCGGGCCCGCCGCCTGCGCCCCCGGTTGCGCTCGCAGTTCCATTTGGCGAGCCACCGGGAACGCCAGGCTGCTTCCCTTCCGGCGAAATCGATACCCGCGCAGCAAGATTTCCCTGCGGGGGCTGCACGGGCGCGGGAGGAGCAGGAGTTGCCGAGAGCGCGATGATTGTCGCTGGATTTCCATTCGCGGCGCTTGGTTGGGTGGCGCCAAGTTCCGGCGCAGGGCCGGCATCTCCCGTTTGCGCGCGGGGCCCAAGGCGCGGCTGTGCTCCCGCATTCAACTCCAGCTTCGGCCGCGCGGGGGCGTTGGGCGAAAGCGGAATCGCGATGTCTCCGAGCTTCTGTTCGAACGCTGGCACGTCCGGCAGTGGCGCGGTGGTCACGGTAGCCGTTCGATGCTCTCGCGGGCGCAATTTCGCGAGCGTCTCTTCACTGATCTGCAGCCGCGGGCGGGCAGGGCCGGGCAATTCCTGGAACTGCACTATGTTCGGAAGATTCGGGAGAATCTTCGGCGGCTCCGGGGGCGCAGCGGAGTTGATCAGCGTTTGGCGCGGATGATTGGGATGCGCGGGATCGGTGAAGATGCGCTGCCGCGGATGAAAAGCATCGGCCCCGGCTGGAGGGAGCGGTTTATCCGGTTTACCACGCGGGCTAGGCTTGGCTTTGGGGCGTTCCATCGCCAGAAGAGGAAGATCGTTGATCGGACCGGACCAGGTGAGTTCCGCGTTCTCGAAAGGAGAAGTGTGGCGCGCCGCGGCAGGAAGTTTCGGAAACGGCATCAGCACAAAAACGAAGTGCCACAGCGCCGCGGCGAACACGGCGCGAACAGGAATTTTTCGTTCAATCCAGCTGTCCCTGAAAAAACTCTGCGCCAGAAAATTCTTTGGGATTTTCGCCCTGCTGAAAACGGCGGCGATGCTGCTTCCGATGCCCTGATGAAAACTTCCCCAGGCGAGATCCAGCTTCGGTTCATGCCCGGTTCGCAGGCGCACGGGAGCGGCAGGCTTGGCAGCCTGTTGTCCCAAGAGGTCCAATGCCCTGCCGACCTGGCTCACAGGCACTTCCCTTTCTTCCAGAATATGACGCGCATGGCTAGCTTAACGCCATGACCCGCACGGGTCTGAAGACCCGCCACTACGAAGCGAAGGATACGCGAACACTTCATGATAGATGAGACTCTGCCAGCGGGGGTTTACTCGGCAGGTTTTTTTTCACCGCCAGCTTCGCCGCTGCGGCGGCGGTAAAAACTCAGGGCGGCATCGCCCTGTTTGAGAACGCGAAACCTCTTTAGAGCGCCGGCTTCTTCGCACAAGCCGAAGTTACGGCGATGCTCGGCGACCACGATGCCGCCGGGCCCGAGAAGTTCCACGGTGCCAAGAAATTCTAGCACGCGGGAGTACTCTTCCGCAGCATCGTAAGGAGGGTCCAGAAAAATGCAGTCGAAACCGGGTCTGGAGGGCAGCTCTCGGGAAACCAATGTGGCAAGACCGCGAAGCGCGTCTATAGCCATCACAGTGAATCCGGAGCGGATTTCGAGCGCCTCCAGATTTTGTCGGATGAGCTTCGCGGCTGGTACGTGGCTTTCGATAAAAACGACTTCCGTGGCTCCGCGGCTCAGGGCTTCGATGCCGATCGCGCCGGTTCCCGCAAAAAGATCGAGAAAGCGCGCGCCAGATACGGCCGGACCCAGCACATTGAAAAGCGTTTCGCGCAATCGATCGCTCGTGGGCCGCAAAGCCAGGCCCTTGAGACTCTTCAGGATGCGGCTTCGGTAAGCTCCGGCGATGACGCGCATGAGTGCAGTTATTAGTTGTCAGTTTCAAGTTTTTAGTCAAGGAACAAGAATCCGGGCGGGACTGGCTTGTGCTGTTTAAAGAGGCCGCCGCTCCCTAAGTTCCACTTGTGGCAAGCGGCGGGCACGTGCCGAGAAGTCGTTAGCTGGCGGCATTACGGACCTGGACCCAGGAACAAAAAAAATAGCCAACTGCGAAACAGCTATCCTCGAGCGTTCCTTTCCTGGTCATACGCGGTATTCAAAGTTTTCCATTGCCGGGCACGTTCGTCGTCAGGCGCTTCGAGAGGAATTCACGGAATAAATTCATGCCCACTCGCCCGGCGAGGCCAACGGCGGCATTGCTGAAGACCAAGTTCGCTCCCCGATTCGCTTTGGGATAATACAGATTGGACAGTGCCCCCGAGGACAGGTTGCCTAGAAAATAAGAAGAGTTTGGCACCGTCCGCCCACTATCGCTGCGTGTGACAAATACAGAGCTGACCGCATGCATGAAGCGGGACTTAAAGGAGCCGGAGCCCTGGTAGTAGTAGCGCGGATCCTGGTGAAGCAGCGCGGGGAAGAGTGCATTCGTCAACAAGTCACTGATGCGTCCATCGGCAAACGTTGCAGCATAACGTTTGCGATATCCCGCAGCACCTTGCCCGTACCCGGGATAGGCGTTGGTTGCCTGTTCGATGCCGGCACCGAAGCCGACGCCGATGTAGACAACGGGATCGAAAGCGCTCCGTGCAGCCAACGAGAATTTCTGTTTCCAATTGAGCGGGGCGGCATCACGAACGTAGCTTGTATAGAAGTTTGGGATGACGCCGACCAGACGCTGCTTCTCTTCAGCCCTGATCTGCTCAGCGGCGATCAACTCAGTGGGACGGACCGTAACCTCCATGTTGGCCGAGGCAATTGATAATGAAACGTCAGGAACCTCGTAGGCCTGCTGCACCGCGACGGCGAACTCTGCAGATGTAAAGGGCGCAAAACCCATAGCGTTGACCGTCACGAGGTAGGAGCCGGCAGGAATCTTTGTAAAATTAAATTCGCCGTTCGCCTCGGACACCATCGTAAGCAATTGTGTTCCGTCTCCATGGATCAAACTGACGTTTGCGCCGGGAACGGCGGCTCCGCTTACGTCCAGCACGGTGCCTGCGACGCTGGCTGACCCCTCCGCAGGGGGAGTTTGCTGAGCCAAATTCTGTGGGTCTGAATGGCGCAGAGGTGCATCCGGGAGGGAGCGGCTAACAATCCCGCGCCCGGCAGTTTGTAGCTGAGCGAATGTGTTCGCAGGAACAATACAGGGCAGTATTGAGGCGCTTGCGAGAACAGCATGAAGACAGGGGCGCGCGGCATTTCTCAAAGCGCGCTTCCAAAGCAGAGAGGAAACAGCAGCGCGAGCCTCGGTCACGCCCCTGAGGCTCGCGCGGAGAGAAGTAGGGAGACACATATGAAACTCACCACAAGCTCATCAAGGATTCTTGCCACGCGAATCCGTCAGCTTCGACGCGAAGTGTGCGCTTCCGTACGATATTCTGCCTGTTCAATACGACACACACTGAGTCTAGTAGTAACCTTCGAGGGCATATCGTCCGTCAGGCGTGAAATCAGGCTGATTCGTTAGCCGATGCGCGCCAGGTGGTAGCGACGCTGCCATTGCTCGGGGAGTGTGCGCAAAATGCGCTGCAAAGTTTCCTTCTGCTCGGAATCGTCGGCAAGAGTGAAAGCTTCACGGCGAGCCAGTTCGAGGAGTTCGCGGTCACGGACGGGGTTGGCGATGTGGAAGCCCATGTCGCCGGACTGGCGAGTGCCGAAGAATTCGCCGGGGCCGCGGAGAAGCAGGTCGGTTTCGGCAATTTCGAATCCGTTGGAAGTGCGCACCATGGTTTCGAGGCGCGCGCGGGCGACGTCCTCTTTTGCGTCCGCGGAGCGGCCGACAGTCATTCGAACGGGCGCGACCAGGATGCAATGCGACTTCACGGCACCGCGGCCGATGCGCCCGCGAAGTTGGTGGAGCTGGGAGAGGCCGAAGCGCTCGGCGTGTTCGATGACCATCACGGTGGCGTTGGGAACATCGACGCCGACTTCGACGACTGTTGTCGCGACGAGAATTTGCGCTTCGTTTTTGCGGAAGCGCTGCATGACTTCGTCTTTTTCCTCGCTCGACAGTCTCCCGTGCAGGAGGCCGAGTTTCAGTTTTGGAAAAACTTCTCGCGATAGCCGTTCGTACTCTTCCATCGCCGCTTTCAGCTCGAGCTTCGATTCCTCGATCACCGGATAGACAATGTAGGCCTGGTGGCCGGCTCCGACTTCGCGGCGCAGAGATTCCCACACGCCGGGGAGATGCGGCTCCGAAGTCATGCGCGTGGTGATTGGCGTGCGGCCCGGCGGCAGCTCGTCGAGAACGGAAACGTCCAGGTCGCCATACAGAGTGAGCGAAAGCGTGCGCGGAATCGGCGTCGCCGTCAGCACCAGGACGTGTGGCGCATGGCCGTGCGCTGCAGCTTTATCCATCAGCCGCTTGCGCTGCAGAACGCCGAAGCGGTGCTGTTCATCGATGGCCACGAAACCGAGCCGCGCGAATTCCACATTGTCTTCGATCAGCGCGTGCGTGCCGATAACCAGTTGCGCCTCGCCGCTGCGGATGCGTTCGAGTGCAGCGGTCTTTTCGGCGCTCTTCAAGCCGCTAATCAGCAGCTCCAAGCGATAGCCGCCGTTAGCCAGGATGCGCCGCGCGGAAAGAAAATGCTGCACGGCAAGGATTTCCGTCGGCGCCATCAGCGCCGCCTGCGTGCCGTTTTCGATGGCGATTACTGCCGCTTGCAGCGCGATGATGGTTTTGCCACTGCCGACGTCACCCTGAAGCAGCCGATTCATCGGCGCCGGCTTTTCCAGGTCGGCAACGATTTCCTTCATTACTTTTATTTGGGCCGCCGTGGGCTTAAAGGGAAGAATTCGTTTGACTGCCTGACGAATGGAGTCCTCGTGGATTCGAAATGCGATGGCATTTTCCTTGCGCGTCACTTTGCGATCCAGCGCGAGGCTGAGCTGATACAAAAACAATTCTTCGAAGATGAGCCGCTGCTGTGCCGGAGAACGAAACGTATTCAGCGCATCAATCGATTCGCCAGCGGCCGGAAAATGCGTCTGAATCAGTGCCTCGCCGCGCGAAGGAAAGCCCAGCCGCTTGCGCAATCCGTCCGGCAAGAGATCCGGCATCCTGGGATCGATGAGCTGCACCGCCGCATACATGGCGCGGCGAATTTGCCGCGAGCCAAACGTACCGACGGCTTCATAGATCGGCACGATGCGCCCGACTTCGGTCGAATCCATCTCCTCGCTGCCCAGCACTTCGATCTGTGGATTGACCATTTCCAGCCGCGCAGGCCGCAGCTTGTCCACTTCCGCCTTGCCATGAAGAATCAGCAGCTGCCCCGGCTTCAAACGCCCTTCGAGATATCCGCCGTGAAAGAATTTACAAGGAAGCGAGCCGCCAGCGTCGTCCTGCACCAGCAAATGATAGATGGCGTCGCGGCCGCGCATGGTGCGCACTGCTTGCCCGCTCATCACGCGCACGCGAAGGGTGTACGTCCCGTTGGGCTGAATATCCTTCACTTTGGAGAAATGGATGCGGTCTTCGTAGCGGAACGGCAGGTAGCCCAGCAAGTCCTCGAGCGTTCGAATTCCGCGCTGCGCCAGCAATTCCGCGCGCTGCGGACCGACGCCCTTGATCATGCGCACTTCCGTGCTGAGGCTCATTGCCATTTTATGGATGCCGCCGCAGAACCGCCGAGGGCATCTTCTTTATATCATTCCCGCCTGGAACCCATAGCAGCCGCGATACTTGCGCCGCGCCCATGCGTATCATTAGAGTGAGGAATCCGCGTCTCTCGCCGAGAAGGAGGCCCTGGTGGCCGGAGATCGTCTGACGGGTTCCGACAAGCGCGCGCTATTCCTTTGGGTGGTCCTGGGTATTCTCGGCGCGCTGTTTGCCTGCAAGTATTTTTTCCGCGCCTTCCCCGAAGCCTCGGTCAATTTTCAAGTCTCCCGCGAAGAAGCCCTCAATCGCGCGCAGAAATTCGTCAGCGGCCTCGGCGAAAACGTCAGCGGGTACCAATCCGCGATCGTTTTCAGCGTCGACGACAACGCCAAGGTTTATCTCGAACGCCAACTCGGGCTGGAGCAGGCCAACCGGCTCATGTCTTCCGCGCTGAACATCTGGTATTGGGATGTTCGCTTCTTCAAACCCCAGCAAGAAGAAGAATTCAGCGTCCGAGTCAGTCCCGCGGGACAAGTCGTCGGTTATACCCACGTCGTCCCTAGATCGCAGGCTGGAGCGTCGCTGGATCGAGCGGCTGCCCAAGCTGCCGCGCAAGACTTCCTTGTCAGCAAAGTGGAAATGAGCTTGAGCGGCTGGGATTTTCTGCCCGAAGAAGCAAATTCGGAGAAAATGGCGGCTCGCCTCGATTGGTCCTTCACCTGGGAAAAACATGGCTTTCGCGCCAAAGACGCGCCGTATCGCCTGCACGTCGGCGTTCAAGGTGACCGCATCGGGGGAAGCAACGAATTTCTGCAAGTGCCCGAGGCGTGGGAACGCAGTTACAAAAGGCTCCGCTCTGGAAACAACACCCTTGAGATCGTTTTCATTCTTTTTTATATCGCGATTCTGGGAACCGCTATTTGGCTGGGAATTCAGCTGACAAAGAGTGGAAAAACAACGTGGGGCCCGGCGATCAAGCTGGGGTTGCTGGCCACGGTATTCTTATTTCTTCAGGCACTGAACGACTGGCCCTTGTGGGGAGCGGAATACGACACGAATCAGTCCTACGCCAGCTTTATCCTGTTGCGAATCGGGCTCGCCTTGGGGCTTGCCGTTTTGACTGCGGTTACCATTACTCTGGTGCTGCCGGCGGCGGAGCCACTCTACCGCAGCTCCCAACCCGGCCAACTCCGCTTAGGCCAGGTCTTCACGCGGCGCGGCTTGCGTTCGAAGGAGTTTTTCTCCGCCTCCGTCGTTGGATTGTCGCTTGCTGCGGCACACATCGGACTTGTCGTTGCTTTTTACATGGTCGCCACAAAACTGGGCGCGTGGGCGCCGCAGGAACTGAACTATTCGGAAAGTGTGAATACCGCCTTTCCCTGGATCTCCGGCGCCGCCATCGGTCTGCTGGCTTCGCTTAACGAGGAGTTTACCTTCCGGCTGTTTGCCATTCCGTTCTTCATGCGCGTCACGCGTTCCCGCTGGATCGCGGTGATCGTGCCGGCTTTTCTCTGGGGCTTTCTGCATAGCAACTACCCGCAGGAACCGGCCTACGTGCGCGGAATTGAAATCGGGCTTATCGGAATCGTTGCGGGAATCGTGATGCTGCGCTGGGGAATCACCGCAACGCTCATTTGGCATTACACCGTGGACGCATCACTGGTCGGATTGCTGCTGATTCGTTCGAACAGTCTGTACTTCAAGATCTCCGGCGCAGTCGTGGCTGCCGCGGCCCTCGCGCCCTTTCTCTTTGCCTGCATTTCTTATCTGACGCGCGGCGGGTTCGAAAACGATGAAGATCTTCTCAATCGCGCGGAGCCCGCGCCGGAGATTGAGCTCACCAGCGAACCCGTGACCGCGACTCCGGAGGCGAGAGCCGGCGGTTACCAAGCGCTCGCGCCGCAAATGATCGTGTTCCTGGTGGTTTGCCTGCTTGGGGGGGGCGTGCTCGTGTGGCGCGGAAAGTCGCCGTCGATCGGCGAATACTTGAAACTTTCCATCAACGCACGCACCGCGCAGGCGCGCGCCGACGAGATCCTTCGTCAGCGCGGCCTTGATCCCAGTTCGTACGACCACGCTACGGTCCTTGTGGATGTCACCGATCCGCTCGTAAATGAGTATCTGCGGGAGCGCATCGGCATCGCGGGTGTGAACGCCATTTATTCCACGCGCGTTCCTGCCGCACTCTGGCGTGTACGCTATTTCCGCGACAGTCAGCCGGAAGAGTTCGCCGTCATTCTGAAGACCGATGGGTCGCTCCATTCCCTCCGCCACACGCTCGCGGAAGCTACTCCGGGCGCTGCACTGGTCAAGGAGGAAGCCGTTGCCCGCGCCGAGAGTTTTCTCCGCGAAGAAAAGAAACTCGACTTGAAGGATTGGAGCCTTGTTGAATCCGATTCAGACAAACGGCCGCACCGCATCGATCACACGCTCACCTGGGAACAGAACGCGCCGCTCGACGCCGCGCAGGTGGCTTCCACCGGCACGAAAGATTCCGCCCACGCACGCATGGAGATCAAAGTGCTAGGCGACGAAGTCTCCAACTATCGCACTTACATCAAGATTCCAGACGACTGGCGCCGCAAACAGGAGGAATTCTCGCTCCCTCGAACCCTCCTCACTTACGTGATTCCCATTTTTTTCTTCGTCGGACTCGGAATCACCGCCTTGGTGATTTTGCTGAAGAATCTGAAATCCGAAGCGGCGCGCTCGATTCCCTGGAGACGCATCTTTTCATGGTCGATCTGGGGGCTTGTCGGCTTCATCCTGGTGTTTGGACTGGGCGGCAGTATGCAAACCATACTGAACCAGTACGACACCGCCACTCCGCTCAAGTTCACAATTGTTGGAGTTGCGGTGAGTGCTTTCTTCGGGGCGGGTTTCTATCTCGGCGGCATTGCGGTACTCCTTGGTATGGCCTGGTATTTCGCCTCCCGGGCGTTCGGAGAAGAGCGGCTGCCCCGCAGCTCAGGCAAGCCCGCAGAATATTATCGCGATGCAATGTTGATCGGTCTGGGAGGAGCTGCAGGGCTCCTCGGCTTGCAGCGCATCCTTATTTTTGCTTCGAACTACTGGCCGACGGTTCATCGTTCACTACCAGCCACCTTCGGGCAGGACTTTGACGCCGTTCTCCCTGCGGGCGCGGTGTTAGGTGGGACAATGACGCACGGCTTGCTCATGACGAGCGCCGTCGCAGCCGTCGCTGCCTTTGTCGCCGCCCAGGTTCGCCAAAACTGGCTGCGCATTTTACTCCTGCTTGGTGGCGCTCTGGCTCTCGTGGGCGGAGGATGGGGCGACCCAGCCGATCTCGGGAAACAGTTTCTTGCGCGGCTGATTCTCTTGGCTGTTCTGGCTTTCGGCGTTCAATATGTAATGCGTTTCAACGTCTTGGGCTGCTTCCTGGTCGTCGCGGGGATATCGCTTTTTGCGGGCGCCGCCGAACTGCTGGCGCAGCCGGATTCCTTCTACCGAATGAACGGATTCGCCGTCCTGCTGATGCTGGTGCTGCTTTTCGCCTGGCCCCTGGCGTCCTGGCGGTTACGTAGAGCCACAACCGCCGCCGGATGAGCAGGCATCTCCCGCTGTGGCTGGGAGCAACCTCCGGCCACGGCCACACATCTGGCTATTTAATGAAACAAAACTCACAGGTTCCCCGTTGATATAATGGGAAGCGATGCTCACCCATAGGTGTTGAAGTACGTCCAAAATGGGTGGTCGCGTGGTGCGCGGCGTCCAGCCGCCGATTGGAACCTGAGCTAAGGTGTTGTTTTGTAGGAGATAACACCTCCACGCGCGAATAGAAAGCGAATATGGCGCTTCCCAGATGGGCTTTGGCTTTGGCCGGTGACAACGTCAGGCCGGGTAGCATCGACGCCGCCCTAGCCTCGGTGACCTCTTTGCCCAACCTTGATGAGCGGGCACTGGTGGCGCAAGCGCAAACGGGTGACCGTGCCGCTTTCGAGGAACTGGTTCGCCGTTTCGACCGCGACGTTCTGCGCCTGGCCCTGAACCTCATGAAGCGGCCGGAAGACGCCAGGGACGTCTACCAGGAAGCTTTCCTCAAGGTCTACCGCAACCTTCACCGCTTCCGCTTCGAGTGCAGCTTTTACACCTGGCTCTACCGCATTGTCACCAACGTTTGCCTCGACCATTTGCGTCGCCGCCAGGCTCGTCCCGAGGATCAGGCGCCGGAACTGAACACCAGCCATCACGAAGAAGGCATCACCGACTTTTTCGAGCGCCAACGCGAACACCGTCCGACTCTGGACCCCGAGCGCTGCCTTTTCGGAAAAGAGATCAAGGTGCGCATCGCGCATGCCATGGAACGCCTGTCGCCTCGCGAGCGTATCGTTTTTGAAATGAAGCACTATCAGGGGTTAAAATTACGCGCCATTGGCGACGCCCTGGGCACCACTGAGGAAACCGTGAAGAATTCCCTGTTCCGCGCGACGCGCAAACTCCGCAGTGAATTGGGAGGCTTGCGATGAGCGCCTTCGAGAAAAAAATGAATTGCCAGGATATCGTGCCTCTCCTGGTGTTCTATGCGTGCGATGAAGTCAGCGACAAGGAACGCAAGCAGATCGAGACTCACCTCACTAGCTGCGAAACTTGCGCCGCGCAGATTTTGGAAGAGCGCGCATTCCAGGAAATCGTAGTCGCAGGACGGCAGTCTGCCGATGAACTCGATTTCGCCGGTGTGCTCCTCGCGCAGTGCCGCAGCGAACTTGCTGAGCAGCTCGATGATCTCTCCGCGCCGCCCGTGCGCGAACACTGGCATCCCTTCGGCTGGCTGCGGCGCTGGATGGCGCTTCGTCCTGTCTGGAGCGGCGCCATGCTTGTATTCTTCGGAGTTTTGTTCGGCACCCAGATAGTTCCCTGGCTGCAGATGGGCAGCACCGGCAACTCCAATGGACAAACCGTGAATGTGATGGCCGCTCAGAAACTGAGTGACGACCAGCTTTCGAAAATGGCCGTCGGCAGCATTAATTTTTCGCCTTCCTCCGGCTCCACCCCCGGCGTCGTGCAACTGCAGCTTAGAGCCGAGCAGCCCATGGTGCTTTCCGGTGACCCCGACGACAGCAATATGCGGCGTGTGCTGACTTACGTTCTCGAAAATGGCGAGCGCTTTGATGCCGGTGTGCGCCTCGATTGCCTGGACGCACTCAGGGGCGGAGTACGCGATCAACAGGTCCGGCGTGCCTTGATCCTGGCGGTCCGCCAGGATCCCAATCCAGCGGTGCGCATGAAGGCGCTGGAATCGTTGCGTGATGCGGCCGCGGATGAGGGAGTGCGACTGGCGCTGCTCCAGGCGCTGGAGCATGATGGCAATCCCGGCGTGCGCGTCGAGGCCGTGAATTTGCTCGTTCACTCGCTCGATCACGAACCATCCGACTTTCCCACGTTAGCGCCTGTTGCTCCGGAACCACCTTCGGCTACTCCGCCAGCGGCGGCGCCGCGTGCTACTGTTTCGGACCCGTCTATTAATCGCGTGGTACGCGTGTTGGAGCAGTTACAGCGCCGGGATCCCAACCGTTATGTGCGCTTGCGCAGCGCGGCCGCTTTGCGTCAAATCGGTCCGCGCGAAGTGCAGTAGTCCGCCGTTCAGGATTGAAGACATTCGTTCGATGATGAGCCAGCGCCTCCAACCGATTCCAACCTCCTGCACCTTCCTTATACCTTTATTCAAATCACTGGCGCTGGTTCTTTGCAGCGCAGTTTTGCCGGGGATTTCCCTCGCCACACCCAGACCGGCGCACGCCGCCGTCGAGCCGGCAAAAAATCCCGAACTTGCGGGAACGCGGTCCTCGACTGTGCGCGCCGGTGTCATCGACACCAACGATGGTCTGCTGCTTCGGCTCACGACAGATCTTGGTTCGGTGAGAATTCTCCAACTCGAGTCTGGCGCCTCTTCCGTTGTGCGCTATACCGTGCACATTGAAACCGATGCCCGGGGTCCTGCTGCGCAGCAACTCCTTGATAGTTACGCTCTCAAAGCCAAGTCCACCAGCTATGGTGTGGAGATTACGAGTACCTTGCCGCAACAAGTTGCGCGCTCCACGGATGCGCAGTTCTGGGTGCAATTTGAAGTGACCGTGCCGAGAGGCTACAGCGTCGAAGTAAACACCGAAGCCGGCGACATTGAGACGCAGGACATCGGCGGCACCGCGAGTCTCCACACCCAGGGAGGCAACATTCGCGCGGGACGCATCGGCGGCTCGGGATTCCGCGAAGTCTCCACAAACCGCACCATCGCCAAGCTGGATACACAGGGCGGACACATTCAAGTCTCGGATGTTGTCGGTGATCTCAGCGCCTTTACGGCCGGTGGTCACATCGTCGTCGGCAACATTTCCGGAGACGCTTCTTTGCGCACCGGTGGCGGCCATATTCGCGCCGGACAAATCGGCGGCCGCGCCGAACTCGAGACGGTCGGCGGAAATATTACGGTGGCGCACGCGGACAGTTTTGTGAGCGTGCGGACCGGCGGCGGCCAGATCGATTTTGGCGAAGTCCGTGGCTCCGTCCGCGCCCAAACGGGGGGCGGCGGTATTCGCGTGATGTACGTCGCCGGCCCCATGGAAGTGGAATCGAGCAGCGGTAGCATCTGTTTGACTCGCGTTGCCGGCACCCTGCAGGCTTCCACTTCGGGCGGCACGATTACCGCCTGGATCAATCCGGATGCGCCTAGTGGGGGAGGGCTTGTACGCCTCGGAGGGGCCTCTCAGCTGGCCTCCGGCAATGGCGACATCGTTGTGTACTTGCCTCGAAATCTTGCTGCAACCATTGAAGCGGACGTGGCAACCGGTGGCGAGCGTCACATCGAAGCCGATCCTTCCTTGCACTTGGTCATTCAGGGCTTGAACACCGGGACGGGCCCCGTGCACGCCACGGCCACATTGAATGGCGGAGGCGCGCCGCTCAAATTGCGCAGCACTGCCGGGAAGATTCGCCTGCAATTCCTGGATTCAGAGATGGCCCTGCGCGAATCTCTCATCCGCGATCAGATTGAACGAATCAGCCAGCGCATCCCGGAACATAAGGGCGACTTCAGCGACATGATCGACACAGGTATCATCGGTCCCGAGAATGGTGCTAAGACCGACTGGCTCGAAAGCTGGCTTCTCGATCTGGAGCGGCGCTTTCGCGGGGGCATCAGCGAGGAGCCCGACGATTTCCTGAAGCGTCTCACCAATTCACCTACGCCTTCTTATCCGGCACTCGCGCAACGCGCAGGATTGCAGGGGATCGTCAAGCTCCAAGTGCGCGTTAGAGCCGATGGGAGTGTCGAAGTGCTGAAACTCTTGCAAGGCGAACCGGCTTTGGCCGACGCCGCCATGTCCGCTGTGAAGCAGTGGCGTGCAAAGCCATTGTGGATCAATGGCAAAGCGGTCGAGGTCATCTCGATCGTGACGTTTAACTTTAAGTTGCACTGAGCAGCAGTTTCCTCAGCGCGCGAATTTCGTTCGGGTCCTCGGGTTTTCGTTGATAGCAGGTCATCGAAGGGGGTGGAACGTTATGCTGCGTCATTCTTTCCGCGCGACTGCTTTGCTTATCCTGGGCTTGGCCGTGGGTTGGGCCACTCCCAGTCTGGCCATCACCAAAGAGGTCAATCAATCCTATCCGCTGCAGCCGGGCGGCTCCGTTGAGCTGCAAAACGTCAACGGCTCTGTCGAAATACAGGGCTGGGACCGGAATGAAGTCGAAGTTCATGCGGTGAAGACGGCCAAGCAAAAAGAATCCGACCTGGAGCGAGTGTACATCGACGTAGACGCCAAGCCGGATGCTGTCTCCATCACCACACGTTACCCCCAGAACGAAGGCGTCGAAGTGGCGGTGGACTACACCATTCACGTTCCGCATGGCGCGCGCCTCGAGCATCTCGGCACCATCAACGGCACGCTGCGCGTCGCCGGCGTGGACTTGGTGGAAGACCTGCATACCGTCAACGGCAACATTGAAGTCTTTGAAGCCGGCGGAAGCGTGCACGCCCACACCACCAACGGCAACGTGCGCCTGGAGCTGGCGCACCTGCGCGATAAGAACGGCGCCGTCGCGGAAACCACCAACGGCTCCCTGGTTCTTGCCGTGCCTTCGGACACCCAGGCTGATTTGGAAGCTCGCTGCCTGAACGGCAATTTCTATTCCGAACTCCCTATAGCCATGGAGAGTTCTCAGAAGCCCCGCGAAATCCACGGCAAGCTGGGGCGCGGCGGTGTGCCGATTCATCTTCGCACCGTCAACGGCGGCATTCGCCTCGTCGTTCTGCGGTCAACGGTTTAGCGTTTGCTGCGTCTAAAGTTTCAGGAGGATGGGACGACAATGAACAAACGAAATTTGCTTATCACCGGCGGTGCTGCGGCGTTTAGCCTTGCGCTGATCGCTCTGCCCGGCACTTCCGCAAAAACGCAAAGTCCGCAGGATCGCGTGATCGCGCGCCTGCAGCAGGAAATCGCCGAGTTGAAAGCACAGCAGGCCGCCGAAGGAACGCTCGTACGGCAAGACCCTGAAATCTTCGAGGTACAGGAGCCGCTCATCCAAAAGGACGATGTGGCCATTTTCATGGATGGCGACGGCTCGGGCTGGCTCGGCGTAGAGACGCAGGAAGTCACTGGCGAGAGGGCTAAAGAACTCAAACTTTCCGCTGAGCGCGGGGTCATTTTGGGAAAGATTATCCCGGACAGCCCCGCGGCAAAAGGCGGTCTAAAGGAAAATGACGTCGTGACAGAGATCAACGGTCAGCGTGTGGAAGGCGCCGCGCAGTTTCGCCGTATGCTTCACGAAATCCCCGCAGGCCGCACCATCCAGCTTACCGTTTGGCGCGATGGCCGCTCGCAAACTCTGAATGCCACTCTCGGTAAGTCCGAGGAGCGTCATCGGAGCATGAAAATGGTAGCGCCGACGCCCGGCACGTTTGCCTTTCGCATGCCGGATATGAATGTTATTCCTGATATCCCTTCCATGGAGTGGAACGGCGGCATGCTCCTTGGCGGGAGCCCTCGACTTGGCATTGATGCGGAAGATCTCAGCGGCCAACTCGGTACATTCTTCGGCGCTCCCGACGGCGAAGGCATTCTGGTCCGTGAAGTAAACTCGGGCTCAGCAGCGGAAAAGGCTGGGGTCAAAACTGGCGACGTCATTACGTCTCTCGACGGCGACCGCATTCGCTCCGTCGGCGAACTGCGTGAAAAGCTTTCCGCCAAGCGTGACGAAAAAGACAAGACCGTAAAGCTGGGCGTGCTTCGCAACAAGAGCGCTCTCACGCTCAACGTGGAACTGCCGGCTGCGCCCGCAAAAGCCAAGCGTACCGCCACCCACCGCACGAACATTTAACATCGCTGTTCGTCAAGGCCCCCGGCCAGGTCTGGGGGGCTTTCTTATTTTTCGGCGGCAGGCAGCGAGGATAAAGCCTCATCGAAGGCGGTAAAGTGCTGGTGGTGCTCCTCCGGTTCATTCAGCGCGGCTCCGTCGCGTTCCACCCACGCGTGCGCTTCGAACTTCTCCTTTTCCTTTCGAATGCCAATGCGCAGGTCGGCGGAGATGCCTTGACGCCGCAGCAGCCACCAGAGCGTCAGCGATTTTGCGAGACAGGAAGGGTGCACCAGTCCGTGCCGATCCGCGAGATTCACCATGTATGCAGTCTGCGCTGCGCGCCCGCTTGCCGTCGCGGCATTTTGCTTCACTTTTGCTTTGGGAGGGAATCGCTCCAGCGCTGCGCGCGTCGCGCGAAATCCGCGCCATCGCAAACTCAGCGAAACCAAAGGGAGCATCACGATCGAGCGCAGAAACAAGCTCTGCGCGCGTCGCTCTAGGGAGCTAAACCGTCGAAGCCGTTCCCACATCAGAGGGGAGAACTTGCAGCAAGCCGTTGTCCATCAGCCGGCTCAGGAGTTCCATAAAATTGGACCGCAGCAATTCCGGTTCGACGTCAAATTCCTCCAGAAGCTCCTGGTAGGCCACGTCCAGGTTTTCAGAGCCCGTCGCGAGCTGCCACATCCGCGTCCCGGTCTCATCCAGCCCAAAATAGCGTTCCGTTTCAAGATTGAGTAGCACGCATTCGCGATCCAAAACGCGCACCAGCACGTGCGCCGGGGCAGCAGCACGGTCCGCAAGCGAAACCATTCGCAATACTCCTTGGGGGAATCCGCGGCTTATTTGCCGCGATCGGCTGGAGGGATACCCCTGCCGCATTATTCTACCGGGGATTGCCCGTCTGCGCCATGCGAGAAAGAACGTCCGGAACTCCTTCTACTCCCGGACCGCAGCGCAGCGCTCTCCGATTGTCTTCCAACGGAAGACACGCTATAAGCTCTCTGGTGTCTGAAAGCGCAATCAAGGTCGAATCCCTCAAGAAGTTGTTCCCGCCTGCACGCAGCGGTTGGCGCGTTTTTTTCCAGCCTTTCGAAAAACCCACCTCAGTGGCGCTCGCGGGTCTTTCGCTCGAAGTCCGCGAAGGTGAAGCTGTAGCGGTTCTGGGTGCCAATGGCGCGGGCAAATCCACTCTCTTGCGCATTCTTGCCACCTTGCTTGTTCCCACCGCTGGCCGCGCAAGTGTGGCCGGACACGATACCGTTCAGCAATCGCGCGAGGTCCGCCGCTGTCTTGGCTACCACGCCGGCACAGACCACGGCTTTTATCCGCGCCTGACCGGCCGCCAGAATCTGCGCTTTTTTGGCCGATTGAATCAGCTTTCGAATGCCGCGGCCTCCCAGCGTATCTCCCTCTTAGCGGAACAGTTCCAAATCCGCGAAGCACTCGATCGCCAGGTTCGCACGCTTTCTTCGGGCACTGTTCAGCGCCTCAGCCTGGCTCGCTCGTTGCTCCATCAGCCCACTGTTCTTCTTCTCGACGAGCCTACGCGCAGTCTCGACGCCATTGGCGCCGCAGAATTCCGCCGTTTCCTGAAAACTGAAATCCTTCGCCCTGGCCGCACTTCCCTGCTCTTCGCTTCTCACACACTCCCCGAAGTCGAATTTCTCGCCGACCGCATTGCCGTCATCGACGCCGGCCTCCTCCTCGCTTGTGATACTCCGTCCACGCTGAAACGCAGTACCGGCTGCGCCTCCCTCGAGGAGGTTTTCCTTCGCCTTACGGGACGCGGCGCTCGCGCATCCGAAGGGAGCGTCGGCGAATGACGCGCGTTCTCCGCGAGCTGTGGCTCTTCTTCTGGCGCGACCTCTCCATTGCGCGCACCTACCGCACGGTTTTCGTTCTGGAAGCCATCGAGGCGCTCTTCGGCGCCGCCATGTTTTATTACGTCGCGCGCTTCGTGGACACACCCGAGCTTCAGCGCGCTCTCCCCCAGGGCGGCAGCTACTTCGCTTTTTCGCTCGTCGGGTTTGTGTTTCTGGACTATCTCAACGCCGCGCTGGACACCTTCGATCGCAGCCTGGAGGAAGCGAGAAACTCGGGCACACTCGAACATCTTCTGGTCACGCAAGCCTCGCTCCCCATTTTTGTTGCCGGCTCGGCCATCTACCCGTTCGTCGCAACTACACTGCGCATCGTAGTCTACGTTGCTTGGGGCGCGGTTCTCTTCGGTTTTCCGCTGCACGCGGCGAATTGGCTCACGGTAATCGTCGTCCTTCTGGCAACGCTTCTGGCATTTTCTGGACTGGGAATTCTCTCTTCCAGTTATCTCCTCTTATTCAAGCGCGGAAACCCCGCGAAGTGGTTTTTCCTGGGAGTCTCCAGCGTGGCCGGAGGCATGCTCTTTCCCGTGAACATCTTGCCCGACTGGCTCCAAGTCGTTGCGCGCTTCAATCCGGTGACCTATTCGCTGGAAGCCATGCGCGCCGCGCTTCTTGGCGGCGCCACCATCGCAGCGCTGTGGCGGCCTCTCGCCGTCCTTCTTTTGTCGGCATTTGTGCTCTTGCCCGTTTCCATGGTTGTATTTGCCTGGGCGCTTCGCCGCACAAAAATCACCGGCACTCTCACGCATAGTTAAAAGAAAAAGGCCGACCCCGTAATACGAAGCCGGCCCCGATAAATCTGCGTCGATCCGGTCTAAGACTTCTTTTTCTTGGTATTGACCTTGGTGTCGATTCCCGGCGCCATCAGTTGAAGCTGCTCCAGCCCCTTCTTGGCTTCCGCTCCGTAGGGACCGTTAGGATCAAGTTCAATCGCCTTCTGATAGGCCTCAATTGTCCCTGGCGCAAAAGTGATCTCTTCCTTGTCGCCCACCTTCTTCGTGGTCATCTTGTAAATCAGGCACGCTCCCAGCAGGTACCAGGTCTGAGCATTCTTCGGATCCAGTTCGGCCGATTTTTGCAAAGGCTCCACGGCATCGCCTCCGCGGTTCGCGTTGTATAGGCTGATCGCCAGGTTCCGCCAGGCCGTAGCCGCGTTCGCCGGATCAAGTTCCACGCTCTTGTTGTACGCGGTCTTGGCTTCATCGATTTTTCCTGCGCGCGCCAGCACGTTTCCGAGGTTGTTATAGTATCCCGCCACGTCGGGTTTCAGCGTAATGGCTTGCTGATAGGCATTCGCCGCTTCGTCGTTGCGCCCGGCATTGTCATACGCTTCTCCGAGCTTGACCCACACTAGCGCGGCATTCGGATCCTTCTCCACCAGGCTCTTCTGCGCCTCCAGATACTCGGCCACCGCCTGGTTCGACTGGTCCGCCAGTTTTTGTTTCAGCGCCTCGCGCTCGGCCGACGGGGCTTTTTGCAGCTCGACCTTGGTTTGCTTCTCCTGCGCAACGAACTGGTCCCCCGCCGCAACGTGCGTCTTCAGGGATTCCAGGCCTTTCTTCGCTTCTTCGTTCTTCTTCTGTACTTCTTGATATGCGGCGCCCTGCTTGGCGGCGATGTCCTTGAAGTTGAGGTCCACCTTCGCATCCACTCCGCCCTTGACCTGGCAGTTGGACTCGTACGGCTGATTCGGCGCCGGGAGCATCACCCGAACTATGTAAACGCCCGAACGCAGATTCCGGAACATGTAATTTCCGTCTTTGTCCGTTTTCGTTTCCTGTTTGGTGCCCTGCTCGTTTACCGATTGAACGGTCAGGTCTGCCCACGGCTTGCCGGCAATATCCATGATCTGACCCTTGATCACGCCGTCCATTTGAGCAGCGGCGCGCGGTGTCACTACGCATGCCAGCGCGGCTGTCACGATCGCGGCGAGCACCAACGACTTATGAAATCTCATCATGCTCCATTCTCCTTTTCACGGGGGAGCCTCACCCGGCGTGGCCGGGCGATCTTCGCCCCATTATCTCTCATCCGGGCCAGATTCCAAGCCCGCGCCTGCCGTAGGCAAACTCAATGCGAGACGGAGACAGCCCGTCGGTAAGCGATGGGGTCCGGCACACCCGCCTCCGCGAAAGCCCGCAACCGCAGCAGGCAGCTATCGCACACGCCGCAGGCAGCCTCTTCGCTCTGGTAGCACGACCAGGTCAGATGCAATGGTGCTTTCAGCTCCACGCCTCGCCGGATAATCTCGCTTTTCTTCAGCGCGATGACCGGAGTTACGATCTCGATTTGCGTTTCCGGTCGTGTCCCCACGCGGATCAATTCCTGAAACACGCGGTAATACTCTGGCCGGCAATCCGGATACCCCGAACTATCTTCCGCCACCGCCCCGATGTAAATCGCCGCCGCGCCAATCGCCTCCGCCCAACTCACCGCCACGGAAAGAAAATGTGCGTTGCGGAAGGGCACGTAAGTCACCGGAATCGCGCTCCCCTGGGGTCCGGGTGCCCCAAACTCATTTTCAGGAACAGAAATGTTTTTGTCGGTGAGCGCCGAACCGCCAATCGCTCGAAAATGATCGAGCTGCACCGCGAGCCGTTCGCGCACGCCATAAAAATCAGCAATTTCTTCAAATGCACGCCGTTCCCGTTCCTGTGTCCGCTGCCCATACCCGGCGTGCAGCAGCGCGATATTCCCGGCTCCATGCCTCTCTCGCGCCATCGCCGTGCTGACGCACGAGTCCATCCCCCCACTCAGCAGCACCACCGCCTTGCGCGATTCCATCATCAAACGCCCTTCGTCGCCGGCTCCCAAACAAACTTGTGCAATTGCAGCCCAAGCCGCACCCGCAGCCCGTCCGCCAGAATCCATTCCACCAGCATGCGGGGCTCCAGCCCCGCCCACTTTCCCGCTGGATCCTCAAACACCGGCGAAAACAAAACCTGCTTGACGCGCCCTGCCAATCCATGGTCCCGCGTGAACTCCCGCGCAAATTCATAATCGCGCCGAGTCGACAACACGAATTTCACCTCGTCGTGTTCGCCGAGCGCCTCCAGGTTGCGCATCTCGAAAGTATCCGGTTCCCCTGAGTCCGGACACTTCACATCCACGATCTTGATCACTTCACGCGGCAATCCGCCAATGAACCGCTCCCCGCTCGTTTCAATCATCACCGTATAGCCCGCGCCCAAAAGTTTCTCCGAGAGCGGATAAATCTCATCCTGTAAGAGCGGTTCTCCGCCCGTCAATTCCACCAGCGGAACCGCCGCCTGCGATCCGGGCTCGCCAGCATTGCGTCTGGCCAGTTCATCCACGCGCGACAGAACTTCCTCGACGCTCATTTTCTTGCCGCCGTGAAACGCATAGGCGGTATCGCACCATGTGCATCGCAGGTTGCACCCCGTCAGCCGCACAAAAATGCACGGCAGCCCCGCCCGCGTTCCCTCGCCTTGAATCGATTTGAAGATTTCTGTGATAACCATGGCTTGCCGCTGCCTTTTATTTGCGGCCGGCTTCCGGCTTGCGCGCAGTCCGCCGCGACAACCAGTAGATGGCGCCAAAAAGCAGCCCCAGCGTCACGATCAACCGCGGATATCCCGGCGAAATTCCCATGTACCGGAATACCATGACGTATCCTGCCGCTACTAGCAGCGCGGGAATCAATATGATCAAAAATGCTCGATTCATTGGTTTATCCGCGCTTCAAACACTCAGGCCCCCGGTCGGTACTGCGCCCTGCTCGTGTCCGTCTCCCACAAAATCACGTCCGTAACCCGCGCTCCCACCGGTAATCCCTTCAACTGACGCGTCACCTCGTCGTAAAAATATTTCGCCACGTTTTCCGCCGAAGGATTCACCGTTTTGAACGGCTCGAGGTCGTTCATGAATTGGTGATCGAGCCGGCCCATGATTTCACGAATCACCTGCTTCAATTGCGTGAAGTCCACCAGCAGCCCGATCGAATCTAGTTGCAGCCCTTCGAGCGTGACGCGCACGCGATAATTGTGCCCGTGCACGTTCTCGCATTTGCCCTTGTAGCCCCTCAGGGCATGTCCCGCCGAAAAGGTCTCTTCCACGCTCACTTGAAACATATCTCTCCAAAATCCATCGACCCGCTCACAGCGATTCCCTTTGGATCGTAGCCTGTCAGGCGGGGCTTGCCGAATTCGCGCTGAGCCGCTCGGAACCGCCGCTCCCTTCAAGAAACCGGGCGACCTCATTCAGATCCTGCGTCGTCCCGTAGCGCGGCAGCGACTCCAGGAAAATTTTACCATAGGGCATGCGCTGCAGCCGCGTATCCAGAAGCGCCAGAACGCCGCGATCCGTCTTCGTTCGAATCAGGCGCCCGAAGCCCTGCTTCAACGCCAAGACCGCTTGCGGCACTTGAAACTCCGCGAAAGGATTGCGCCCATCTTCCTGCAATGCTCGCACGCGTGCCGCAACGATCGGGTCGCTCGGCACCGCAAACGGTAGCCGGTCCACGATCACGCAAGAAAGCTGTTCACCCGGCACGTCCACGCCCTGCCAGAAACTGGCCGTCGCAAACAGCACCGCCGACTCCGTGTTCTTGAACCGCTCCAGCAGCGCCGAGCGAGGCGCTGTTCCCTGCAGCAGCAAGGGAAACGACACGCGCGAACGCACGCGTTCGAACAAATCGTTCATCTGCGAATAGCTGGTAAAAAGACAAAACGCCCGGCCCTGGCTGTGTTCCAGCAACTGCACGATTGCGTTCGCCGCCGCAGCCTGGAACGCCGCGTCGCGCACGTCCGGCATCTTCTTTGGCAGGTACAGCAGGGCCTGGCTCGGATAGTCGAACTCCGGCGGCAAAGCGCGTTCTTTTGCGTGATCGATTCCCAATCGCTGGCGGATGTAATCGAAGCGCCCACCGACCGTAAGCGTCGCGGAGGTCAGAACAACCGTGTCGAACTGTTCGAACAGCCGCTCTCGCAGAATCTGGCTGACGTCAATCGGCGTAGCCGTCAGAAAAACGCCTTTGTTCCGGCGCTCGTACCAATACACGAAGTTTTTCTCATTAGATTCGAACAGAAACGAAAGCTCCTGCCGCAGTTCGAAACTTCTGCGCGCGATGCGCGTCAGCTCTTCCGGCTTCGTCGCCAGTGCGGCAAACTCCGTCTCCATGCTTTTCAGAGCGTTTGCCAGCGCGTCGTAGGCTTCTCGGTTTTGCTCCAGGAAAGCCTCGCGCTCGTTCCGCGCGAAGGAAAAACGACCATCGCGCGGCGGAAACAGTTCAAAAAAGCCTCGGCTGCGTTCGCGAATCCGTTGCGTCTTCCGCAGCAATGATGGCGTCCCTTGGTGCAGCAGCCGCAGCGTCTGATCCGCGTCCCGCGCCAGTTCTTCAAACCGGTAATTCGAGATTTGCCGCCCGAAATAATCGCTGGCCACGTCTTCCATCTCGTGCGCTTCGTCGAAGACCACCGCCGAGTATTCCGGCAGGATGCTGCCGAAATCGTCCTGCTTCAGCGCCAGGTCCGCAAAGAACAAATGATGGTTCACGATGATCAGGTCGGCCTCTTTGGCACGCTGCTGCATGGTGGTCAAAAAACACTCGTTGAAATCCGCGCATTTCTTCCCCGTGCAGGTGTCTCGCCGCGCATCCAGGCGCGTCCACAAATCCGAATCGTCCGGAAGAAACGTCAGCTCCGCGCGGTCTCCCGTCTCCGTCAGCTTCGACCAGTCGCGAATTTGCCGGAACGCATCGATCTCTTCCATGCCCTTCAACAACGGCTGGTCCGCCATCTGATGCAGCTTCGCCCGGCACAAGAAATTCGAGCGCCCCTTCATAACTGCAACCTTCAGGTTGGGCGCAAAATGTTTTTGCAGAAACGGAATGTCCTTCTGGTAGAGCTGCTCTTGCAAGGATTTTGTCGCCGTGGAGATCACCACGCGCCGCCCGCTGCAAATCGCCGGCAAAAGATACGCCAGCGTTTTCCCCGTTCCTGTGCCCGCTTCCACGATGGCATGGTGACGCGTTTCGAACGCATCGTGCACCATTTCCGCCATCTCCAATTGTCCGGGCCGGTGTTCGTAGTCGGCGCTGACCGTGGCCCGGTCAAACCCGCCCTTCATGCATTTTTCAAGAAATCCGCCCGGTCCAAAAACCTCCTGCATCGAAGGTTTGACCGTTCCCTCAGGTGGGGCCTGAAGAGCACTCTCCGTCGCGTTTCCAACCGCCGTAGGATCATCCTCGATGGGTAAATACTTGCCCGCGCCAGCCCTTCCCGCGCGCTTCAACTTCGCTCCTGAGGAGTCAACCGCCGAATTGGATGCGTGTTTCGCCAGAAATCCGCCTTATTCTCACACCGCAAATCGCCGAGACCAGTAACGATACCATACCCTTACCAACTACTCTGGCGCTCTCGCCGACGCAAACGATTCCGCGCATCTCAGCTAATTCAGTATCTTTAGCAGTTGAGCACTCTGCCTCTTTTTGTCTTCCCGCACATCTTTTCGGCGCGCTACATTCTATTTGTTCACTTTACGCGTTTTCCTTCCTAATCAGGGCAAACGCAAACAAGTCTGCCGTGGGGGTACTCCATGAATCGCAAAGAATCTCTGTCTCTTGCTCTTTTGCTCACTTCGTCTATCTTCGCCGCCTGCAGCGGCAAGCCCGGCGGCGTGGTCTGCCCTCCGGCTGGCTGCGTTGTCGGCGGCAACGGTTCCGTCATCGTTACCGTAACCTCGACCCCTTCTCAGACTTTCTTCTTTCCCTCTCTAGAATGGGCAATCTCATCTGTCCAGTTGCTCAACTCTGGCACCGGGGCAACCATCGTTGCAGGAGCTCTGCCCCCCGTAGACTTTGCGCGCCTCCAAACGGATTCTCAACTCCTCGGTAAAGCCCTGTCCCCCGTCCCTGCCGGAGCATATACCAGCGCAAAAATCCAGTTGGCCCCCTCGACCGCTGCCAGCTATTTCTACAATAGCTCCAACGCCACCCTGCTCGGCTGCGCTCCGGCTACCGTCTGCCAGATCCCTAATACCGTGGTTGGATTCGGACAGACTACAGTAACCGTGCCCGTTAACTTTACAGTTATCGCGAATAGTAACGTCGGCTTCAGCCTGAACTTCGACTTGAGCAAAGCGGTTACCAGCACAGGCGGCATGACTTTCGATTTCACCAAGAGCGGCGCCATCACTCTCTCTACTCTTCCGCGCCAGGGTCAAAGCTCCGGCAGCCTCGATTCGTTGCAAAATTTTACCGGTAATGTCACTGCCGTGACCGGCACCACTTCCATTAGTATGGCGTCACTTTCATCCGACACGCGCACGTTCACGATGGCCGCCACCGTCGAGTTCGACGATCCGTTCGGTATTTGCACTCCCCCGGCAAGTTTCAGTTGCCTTGCCGTCAACCAAAACATCAGCGTGGATGCTGTCGTCAACTCCGATGCTACGCTCACGGCCTACGAGGTCGAGTTCCTTGATAAGTTCGCCCAAGAAGCCGAAGGGATCATCGTCTCGCCTCTCTCGGGCGGTCAGTTCAAGATGGTGGTTACGAATGGGGTGGGTAATTCGAGCTTTCTTCCGGGCACGCTAGCGACCGTTAACGTAAATAACGCTTCATCCTATTTCGTCGACCCGAAAAACCTTGGCGTCTCCACCACCCCTCTCGGCTTCACAAGCTCATCGGACCTCGTCATGGGCCAGACCGTTATGCTCCAGGGCGGTACGATAAACTTCGCAACAAACACTCTGAGCAACTACACCCGCACCTTGCTGCGATATTCCAGCATCGGCGGAACGGTCCAGACGCCTTCCGGCACTATTTTCACCTTGTCCGGCGTGTCTCCTTTCTTTACCAATTTGGTCACCAATTCGGTCCAAGTGCAGACCTTCGCGAACACCACCTATGACAACATCACCGGTGGATTCAGCGGCCTAACGAACGTAACCAACGCCTCCGTCCGGGGTCTGTACTTGAACCCCAATAGCGGTGCCACTCAACCCCTCTTGGCAGCGCAAGTTCGCGCTCACTAAGTTTCTCCCGCCTCCGCAAAAGGCAACGGGCCGGTCTGAGATTCTCAGACCGGCCCGTTTTATTTTTTCAATGCGGATTGCCAAGTTCCCGTAGCGTGCGATCGTTTCCTGACTTACTACCAAAAACTAAGAACTAACCAGTGTTCCTACGCCGGCACTGTCCCGCCTACCGTCGTATTCGGCGGCAGCGGCGGCGTATACGGCGCTGACGGCATTCCCGGCGTAATGGCCGGCTGGAACCGCCGGTAAATCGCCAGCGATATCGCCCCGATTCCCCAGAACGCCGCGCCGTACTTCACCCAGCCCCCGATGTGCGGGATCGTCGTGCACAAACGCACGATCAGCACCCCTACCGCCATTCTTCCAATCAGCGGCCATGTTTCGCTCGTCCGGCCCATCAGCCACTTCCCCACAACGGCTCCAATAATCACCTGCCCGAAATACAGCGACCCGTACCACACGCTCAGCGTCGCCAATCCAATGAACAATCCCACCACCGTGATGCACGCGATGCAGGCCGCGATCGGCACACCGAATCCCGCCAGCACGCCCAATCCCGCTGCCGCTCCGTAGTGCTCCGCGGACTCCACCGCATCCGCCGAAAACGACGGCATCAGCGCAAACAGCACCAGCCCAAACAAAATATACGCCGCGGCCCAAATCACCTGCCAGATGTAGTAGCCGCTGTCCCGGTAGTCCTCCTTTTTTTCCGTCTTCTTGAATTCCACCGGCGACGCCAGCTTCGCTGATGGCGATACATCCGCCGGCTTTTCTCCTTCAAAATGAATCGGCCCATCCACCTGCGCACCCGATCCGATCATCAGCGTGTGCCCTTTTTCCCGGATGCTCCCGCCGACGCTGCCGTTCAAATTGATTTCACGTCCAAAGAAAAGAATGTCGCGTCCCAAGTGCCCGTCAACCGACAGCACGCCACCAAACATGGTTACGCTGCCGCCCACTTTGCCCGAGGCGTCCAGCGTTGCGGAATCGCCAAACCACATAATGTTCCTGCCCACGCTTCCCGTGATCACCGCGGTGTTACCCGCCGCGCGCACAGTGCCGTCCACCGTCCCGCGGATGCGCAAAAAGCGGCCCGCGCTGATCACGTCTCCCTTCACCGTCCCGTTAATGTCGATGTCCTGCCCCGCCGCGTAAACATCGCCATCCACCGTGCCTTCTATGCGCACCCGCTCGCCCGAAATGTACAAGTCTCCTTTGATGGTCTCTTCCTTGTTCACCGTGGAGTTGTCGGCCTTGCGAACCTCCGTCGCCGTCGCCGCCGGCGGTAGCGCCATCACCGTGCACAGCCCCGCGAACACCAGCGCCAGCGCCGACCCGCGCCGGATCCGCCGCCGGAAAAACATCGCTCCCAGCACCGCCAGCGTCAGCATCGCCAGCACCTCGAGGAGTGTGATCATGGATTGCCATCCTTTCCAAAAGGCGCCTTGAAATATCAGCAAGCCCAGCAAATTCGAACCGCCGAATCCCGCTTCTTCCAATTGTTTCTGCCAGCGCACGACATAATCCGTGTACAGCGCGTAGGCGCCTGTGGCCGCAAGTCCAAATACCGCGCCCCAAATCCATTGCATCGACCGCCGCGCCTTTTCCTGGAATTCCGCCAGCCGCGAAGGCAGTGGCTCGTTTTCTTCCAGCATCGCGCGCGTCAGCAGCCGCGACTCCCGCTCCAGCGCGCGCAGCAGCGTCCGGCAAGCGGCGCAATCCTGCGTGTGCGCCGAAACTTCCAGCCCGCGCGCGCGGTCCAGTTGCCGCTCGATGTAGAGCAGGCACGTCATTTCATCCAGATGTTTCGTCTTCTCTTCCGGCAGTTTGTTCACGAAGCCCCTCCCGCCGCCAGCGCCGTATTTCCTTCCAGCGCCAGCCGCAGTTCATGCCGCGCGCGCAGCAGCACGACGCCCACAAAGGCGCGCCGCACTCCCAGCGCATCCGCAATTTCGTCGTAGCTCATGTCCGAGTAATAGCGCATCACCAGCGCCATCCGCGCCCGAGCTCCCAGTTTCTCCAGCGCTTTGCGCACTTCCTCACTAGTGCGCTGCTCGATCATCCGTTCCAGTTGGCCGGGGTCCGGATGCTCCAGCGGCACGTTTTCCAAATCCCCGGTTTCCTTATCTTGGCGCGTTCTGCGTCGCCGCAGTGTGTCCCAGCAGTGGTTCGCCGCCACCTTATAGAGCCAAGCGGTGAACGACCGCGTCGCATCGTACTGATTCAGTTTGCCGCGCAATTTCATGAATACTTCCATCGTCGCGTCTTCCGCGTCTTCCCGCGTTGGCAGCGCCCTCCGGCAAAATCGGAAAATCGCCGGGGCATAGTCGTGATACAGCTGGCCCCAAGCCTCCGCGTCACCCGTCTTGGCACGGGTGATCACCTCCGTCGGTTCCGTAGTTCCCGGCGCGCTCATCCGCCCTGGTCTCAGCGTCCCCATAGACTAGTACGCAGCCCGCCCTCAAAAACTTACGCAAACTTAACAATTCGCAATAACGCAATACGCGGCTATCCCTCTCCGGCTCAGCACTCTACCAGAATTGGCCCCGGAGGCCACGCCTGCCTGCAATATCCCCTGCCTGGGCACAGCTGCAGCCTTCTGGGCACTGCCTATTCACCGCCGCCTTCTATACCCCGGCCATTGCCCATCACCCATCAATTTTTCCGCTGCAAGCTATAGAATTCATTATCCTTGACACTCTCCCCCGATGAGGATTAAATCTCCCCTAACAAAGCCATTTGGCTTGGGTTGTACTGTGGTTTGAACCGGAATGAAAGCGGGCTGGTCCGGGGGGCTCGTTTCCGTCTTCAGTAGGGCGTTCAGATTCTTGAACGGAAGGCGAACGGTTCGTAATGAATCTTTTCAGTCAATCTTTCGTTTTCCAAGCATGCTGCCGTAAGGCTGCATGCGGGTGCTGTTTTATTGATCTCGATCAGGGGGGGTGTGGATCTATGAAGCGCCTAGTCTTAGCAGTCCTTGTTGTGCTTTTCGTTGCAGTTGCCGCAAATGCCCAGACGTTCCGCGGTGCCATCAACGGCACGGTGACGGACCCATCGGGGGCGGTGGTACCCAACGCCGCCGTCAAGGCGACGGACAAAGCAACGGGCATCGAACACACTACTCAGACCACCAGCGAAGGGCTGTTCGCCTTTCAAGACTTACCGGTTGGGACCTACAAGGTGGCAGTGACGGCTGCGGGGTTTCCGGCACTTACTGTGGACAACGTATTGGTCTCGCAAGGAACGATCTATACGCTGCCTGTGAAGCTGGTTCTTTCGCAACAGTCCACGACTGTGGAAGTATCAGCTGCTGCTCTAACCCTGGATACGACGACGGAGACGCAAACCACTCTCATCACTGGCGATGATTTGCAGACCATGCCGCAGAACGGACGTGATTTTTCACAGATGGTACAGATGGTTCCGGGATACGGTGGCTATTCCGCAGGTGGCGTGGACGGTTCCGTGAATGGGGCACGCTATAATCAGCTGAATTGGCAGATCGACGGCGTGGACAACAATGATTTGTGGTGGAACATTCCGACGGTAAATCAAGGTGGCATCAACGGAATCGCGGGAATCATCTTGCCCATCGACGCCATCGACCAATTCTCTGTACAGACGCAGTCCTCGCCGGAAGCCGGCAGGAATCCTGGCGGCCAGGTGGATTTGGCGTTGAAATCCGGTGGAAACTCTCTTCATGGAACGGCGTACGACTACCACCGCAACGAAGCGTTCGGCGCGAAGTCTCCCTTTGTGCCCACGAAGAAACAAGATCGAAACTACAACTTCGGGTTTTCACTGGGCGGGCCCATTTTGAAGGACCGGCTTTTCTTTTTCACCACTTTTGAAAAACAAAGATTCTCGATTGGGCTGCCGGGCGAGGGCACTGAGCCGTCCGCAGCCTACCAGGCATCAGCGGTGCAGGTCATGAACTTCTACGGTGTTTCGGAGAACGCCATAAGCCAGAAGCTCCTTGCGAATCTATGGCCAAGCGACACTCTGACCGGACCAGCGCAGCCTAATAATTTCACAAGTAATGTTCCGGAGTTTGGGTACAGTTATAACGGCCTGGCGAAGCTCGATTACAAGATCAACGATAGGAATAATCTTTCCTTCCATTGGTTCATCGGCACGGGAAACCAGGTGGCGCCCGTAGGCGGAACAGTGCTGGCCGTTGCGGCCTCACAGATTCCTTTCTACTACGAAGTGGGGCCAATCCATGTGCAGAATTACGCAGTGGCCCTGAATTCGGTCTTGACGCCAAGGCTCACAAACCAACTGCTGCTGGGGACCAATTACTTTAAACAGAGTTTCTTCGATTCGAACCACAGCTTTGATGTGACCAGTTTCGGACTGAATCTGGGTCCAGAATTCGCCGCCAATGGTGTGACCGGGGCTCCGCAAATCGTCATCGGTACAATCGGGGGAGGGGGATTCGACCAAACCGGCTTAACGCCGCCGAAAGGGCGCCAGGACATTACCGGACACATTACTGATGCCGTGTCATACACCTTTGGGGCACACCAGTTTCGTTTTGGCGGCGAGTACCGGCGGGCCCAATTGGATGAGTTTTATCATGAGGGGGCGTTGGGAAAGCTAATATTTAGTGGCACCTCCGCCGACGGCACCAACGGAAAGGCGACTTGGGGCACGGATTTTACGGCCTGTTCCGGATACTTCGGAGCAGGGAACCCTGCTGTCCATACGGCCTGCACAAATGGAACTTTTGACTTCAACATTCTTAGCTTGGCTGATTTTCTCGGCGGCTACTTGAACACTTCTGCATCGAGCATGACCTTGGGAAATACCGAGCGCTTGGTTCACCTCAAGACTTTTTCGCTCTTCGCGCAAGACGCCTGGCAGGTTTCGCCTAGACTGACCTTTAACTATGGTATGCGGTGGGACTACGAGGGGCCGCTCGGAGACGGCAAGAACGATCTGTCGGTGTTCATTCCCAGCAAAGGTGGGCTGGTCACCCAGGGTTCAGGGGGCATCGGCTCCGTGTATCCGAAACAGTACACCAACTTCTCGCCACGCCTCGGATTTGCTTTCCGGCCAAAAGCAGATGGCGATTTTGTAGTTCGCGGCGGCTTTGGCATCTATTTCGACACACCGAACGTGCGTCCGTTTCTCGATGGCCGCGCACCCAATGGCGCACCGCAAGGAATCCAGGCGAACCCGGTTGGGACGATTCCAGTCTCAACCGTTCCGGCGCAAGCTGCCAGTGCAATACTTTCATCGAACCAGCCTATTTTCCTGGCTGGGCCGCCCTGCCCGACTGGCAATGGCTGCGTCGACGCTAACGGAAACCCCATTACATACAATCTTTTTACTGTCAGCCAGAGTTTCCACACACCTTACGTCTACAATTACAACCTAAACATCGAAAAGGGATTGGGCAAAGCGTTGCTGCTGCAAGTTGGGTACGTCGGCAGCTCCGCACACCACCTGCTCACGGTGGCAGACATCAACCAGCCCGCGCTGAGCGCCACAGGTACAGGTGTCAGGCCTTTTGCGACACAGTTCCCCGATTTTGGCGTTATCGATGAAGTCCAGAGTGCCGGAAGTTCCAACTACAACTCGCTGCAAGCGGTTCTTAAAGTGCGCGAATGGCACCGCCTGTCGGGACAGTTTGTTTATGCCTGGTCGCACTCGCTGGATGACATGACCCAGCCTAACGGTAGCCTCCCGCAGGACAGTTTCAACCTCAAAGGCGACTACGGGAATAGTGACTACGATACCCGGCACAGCTTTAAGACATTGCTGAACTACGACCTGCCTGGCGCGTCGCACTGGAAAAAACTGCTGAACGGCTGGCAACTCAGCACTTTGTTGTCGTTCTATACCGGCCAGCCCTTCTCTGTGTTCTCGTCCACGGATACGTCCGGCACTGGAGAGAATGAACAACGCGCCAACCAGGTGGGCAACCCCTTTGCAGGCGTAAATCACAGCATCGTGAACGTAAATGGGAGCAGGTTCGAGCAATGGCTCAACCCGGCGGCATTCGTCAATGCCCCTGCAGGCACCTTTGGCACGAGCTCACGGAATGGGTACTACGGACCCGGGTATGCTGACGTAGACTTCTCCGTTATCAAGAACACACCGATCACCGAACGGGTCAAAGCCCAGTTTCGGATTGAAATGTTTAATCTCTTTAACAAGCAAAATCTCGCGCCTCCAAGCAACTTCTGTTCTGGTAGCCCAGGCCAGCCATGCACGGGTGGCAGTCTCGGGCAGTCGTCGGATACTGTGGGCGACTTCTGGGGTGCGCCGGGAATCGGACCAGGAGAACCGTTCGGCATGCAGCTGGCTCTAAAGATCATCTTCTAAGAGCTGGAGCAAACAACACCTAAGGAAGCGCCCCGATGTTCCGCAGGGGCGCTTTCCCTTTTTTCGCTGCTCAAGTCTTCGCGGCTGTCCGAGTCTGCGATTCCTCCATTGGAACCGCTCACCCTGACCAAACCGTCACACCAATAGCTCGAATCCGAATTTTGCATTTTGCTCAGATTTCATCCAAGATAAAATAGACTGTTCACTGAAAGGAGAAGCTCATGCCCAAGACGAGGGAAAGCGCCTCGCCCAAAACCGCCAAGCCCCGCACTGCGCGGAAATCTCCCGCGCAGGAAGACATCGCCCTGCGCGCCTATCAAATTTATCTCGAGCGCAACGGCGCTCCCGGCGACCCTCTCGACGACTGGACCCGCGCCGAACGCGAGCTCCTCGCCCAAAACGGCAAGCCCCGCCGCAAACCCACGCCCAAATCCAAAGCCGCCTAAGCTTGCTCATCTCGGATTTGTGATTCGCGAGCGCAGTTCCTGCCCGGGAACGCCAACTCTGCGCCATCCCGCGGGTTCAGCGGGATGAATCTCCCGCTTGGCGTGGAAATGTAGGGACCGCATTCTTCCCTCTTCCCTCTTCCCTCTCAACTTTCAACTGTGAACTGTGAACCTCTTCCTCCTGCGCTACACTGGAGTGCTGCCGCTTCACCCAATTTCATGACCGAACGCCTCCCATCTCTCGTCATCGTCGGACGCCCCAACGTAGGCAAGTCCACGCTTTTCAACCGCCTGACCGGCACGCGCCGCTCCATCGTCACCAATGAGCCCGGCATCACCCGCGACCGCATCTATGGCAAAGCCGAGTGGCGCGGCCGTGCCCTGGAAATCGTCGATACCGGCGGCCTGGTCCCCGACGACCGCGCCCTCATCCCCCAGGAAATTCTGCGTCAGGCCCATGTCGCCATTAAGAAGGCAGCCCTGCTCGTTATGGTCGTGGACAGCCAGGCCGGCCTCACCCCGCTCGATGAAGAGCTGGCGCGCCTCCTGCGCACCACTGGCAAGCCTTTTGTGATCGCCGTCAATAAAGTCGACGCCATGTCCCAGGAATCGAGCGCCGGCGTTTTCCATCGCATCGGCGCTCCCGTTTTTCCCATTGCCGCCGAGCACGGCACGGGCGTCGACGATCTTCTCGACCACGCCCTCGCGCAGATGGCCGTCGTCGACTCCACCGAGGAAGAAAAACTGCCCGACGTCATCGAAGTCGCCATCATCGGCCGGCCCAACGTCGGCAAATCCACTTTGCTCAACTGCATGGTCGGCGAAGAGCGCTCCATCGTTTCCCCGATCCCCGGCACCACCATGGACAACGTGGACACGGAAATCACGCGCGGCGATCGCAACTACCGTTTCGTCGACACCGCGGGAATTCGCCGCAAGGGAAAAACCACGCTGGTCGCGGAAAAACTCAGCGTGGTCATAGCTCGCCGCGGACTCGAGCGCTGCGACGTCGCCCTTCTCGTCGTCGATGGCGAACAAGGCGTTACCCAGGGCGACGCGCAAATCGCCAGCTACGCCGAAGAGTCCGGGCGCTCGGTCGTCATCGTCATCAACAAATGGGATCTCGCCGTCATTGCCGCGCGCAACTCTGCTGCGCGTGACGCCGCCACCGCCAAAGGAAAATCCCGGCGCGCTCCCGGCGAACGCCATAAACCCGAAAATTTCGATGCTGGCCGTCTGATGTTCGATTACGAAAGAATGATCCGCGCAAAATTGAAATTTCTCAGCTACGCGCCCATCGTTTTTCTCTCCGCGAAAACGGGCGAGCGCTCCGACAAACTTTTCCCACTGATTAATCAGTGCTGGGAAGCGCGTCGCCGCCGCATCGCTACGCCGGTGCTGAACAACTGGCTCAAGGAAGAAGTTGACCTCCAGCGCGGCACCACGCCCGGCGCGCGTCCCGTGCGCATCTACTACATCACCCAGGCGAAAATCAGTCCGCCCACATTCTTGATGTTCACCAACCAGAAAGCCCCGCTGCACTTCAGCTACGAGCGTTTCCTGGAAAATCAGTTGCGCGCAAAATTCGACTTTGTCGGCACGCCCATTCGCTTCATTCAGCGCCTCCGCAAACGCGGCGACAAATCCGCGAAAGACGAAAAGCCATCGCGCGCCGAAAAAACTTCGCGCTTCAACAAATCCCGCCGCGCCGACAGATCTTCCCGAGGCGACAAATCCACCCGCGGTGCAAGACCTCCGCGCGGCGGCAACTCCCCGGACGGTGACGAATAAATCCCTCCCCCTACAGCAATTCCTCGCAAACTGTTACGATATCCGCGTCCCCCTTCGGCAGGATCACGATATGCCAGCCAACGGCACAGCCACGCAAGCTGCAATTGAAAAGGGCCTCTACAACATCGGCCACGTCAGCCGCCTGGCCGATTTGAAGCCGTTCGTGTTGCGTTATTGGGAAACCGAATTCCCGATGCTGCAGCCGCTGAAAAGTTCGGGCGGCCGCCGCCTCTATCGCCAGGAAGATGTGGACATGGTTTTTCGAATCAAGCGCCTGCTCTACGATGAGGGCTTCACCATCGCTGGTGCGCGCCGATTTCTGCGCGAGCACGAGGGAAACGCCGATTCGAATGAAGGCATTGCCGGCAACGCACCCGCGAGTTCTGCAGCAGAAGGCACGGCGCAGCTGCTGAACCGCAAGATGCTGCTGGATCTGCGCGATACACTGCGGGCTTTCTTGACGCTTCTCGAACGGCGGTGATAGCCTTAAAGGTGCTGATTCCCTCTTCGATCCGGCCTGCTGAGTTTTTTGGCCTGTCGTGGTCAGCGCCCCGGTCGGGGCGTAGCGCAGTCTGGTAGCGCGCACGCTTGGGGTGCGTGAGGTCCCCGGTTCAAATCCGGGCGCCCCGACCATACTTCATTCGAACGCTGAATTACTGCAACGCGCTCCTGCCCTGAAAAACCGCGTACACTAGTAAACTTGAGAGAGAAAAACGAGTCATTCGAACGATGCCGCACATACTTTTGACAAACGATGATGGATACCAGGCCGAGGGGCTGCGCGCGCTGGCGGAGGCGCTGGCGGGATTTGCGACGGTTAGCATTGTGGCGCCGAGCCGGGAGCAGAGCGGGGCGGCGCAATCGCTGACGCTGCGCACGCCGATCGTGTGCCACAGCGTGAAGGAACGCGAGTGGGCGATTGACGGGACTCCGGCGGACTGCGTGATTGTGGCGCTGCACAAACTTTTGCCGGAAAAACCGGACATGGTGATTTCCGGAATCAATCACGGCGCGAATCTCGGGGAAAATGTCTATTACTCGGGAACGGTGGGAGCCGCGCGCGAGGGGGCTCTGCATCACATTCCATCAGTGGCGATGTCGCTGTGTTCGAAAGGGACGAAGGCGAAATTTGAGAATTCGGCGCGCGTGGCGCGGGCCACGGCGGAAATGATTTTGAAGGAAGGATTGCCGGATCAGGTTTTGCTGAATGTGAATGTGCCGGAGCCGTGGAAGGGCGGAGTGAAATTCACGCGGCAGTCACAGAAAATCACGCGCAATCAATTGAGCGAGGGGAAAGATCCGCGGGGGCGGAGTTATTTTTGGCTGTTCGAACAGAAGATCGACAAGGATGTCGAGCCGAATACGGATTATGAGGCGATCTTCGCAGGGAATGTTTCGATTACTCCGCTGCACCTCGATCCGACGCACACCGAGTCACTCAATCATCTCTCACATTGGGGAAAACAGATCGCGGCTGCGTTTCAGCGGTAGCGATTTGGAGTGCGGGAGCTTGCTCCCGCTTTTCCGGCGACGCAGACACTTGTAGTGCTGCAAGAGGCCGCGACTGGAGGAAAAGCGGCGGCGAGCTCCAGAAATTAGTTTGCCTTTCCCGCCGCGGGGGCGATTAATGGGATGTTGTTTTTCTGCATGGCTTCGTTTAGGGCGGGGATGTCTTTCGAAAGGACATCGCGCCACTTGGCTAGCTGGGCTTCGAGTTGGGGGTCGAGATCGGCGAAGACGGCGTATTCGGCAGCGGTGGGGGCGGTGTCGGCGCTGTCCACGACCTGGTCCAGATATCCGAATTTGCTGTTGAGTTTGGTGGGGTAGTTGGCTTCGTCTTCGGTGGCTTTGGCGTTTACTTGAATCAATTCCTCTTCGATGGCGCTGATTTTCTTGCGCAGGTCGGTGGAACTGGATACCACGGGTTTGGCGTCGTCGCGGGAGCCGAGGCGCCGCTCCAGCGCCTGAAGCTGGGTTCGCAGGTCGCGAATGGCCAGAATTGCTTTGTTCATTTCTTCCTGGCGGTCGCGCAGTTTGAGCATCAGTTCGAATTGTTTGCGCAGGTCTTCTTCGGACGCTTTCACGCGGGGATCGAGAGTTACTTCGAGTGGAACGGTAGAACTCTTTCCCGCGACGGTCAGCCCCACCTGGTAATGGCCTGGCAAAACGAGCGGGCCGATGGGCTTCCCGTTGCTATAAATGGACAAGGGAATCTTGGTGGGAGTCTCGTAGCGCAAATCCCAAGCGAAGCGATTCAAGCCTACTTCCGCGGGAATATGCTCGACGTCTTCATCGTGTTCCCACTCTTCCGGGGAATCCTCGGTTTTCTTTTTTTCGCTGGTGAAAGCGCGAATCACTTTGCCCTGGGCGTCAAGGAGCTCGAGCTTTGCGGGATCTTTGGGCTTTTCTTTCAGGGAGTAGTACAGAATCGCGCCGTCGGGCGGATTTTCACCAATGGCATAGCGACGCCGATTCGTGTGGCCAGTGCGCGTTCGAACGGCTGCCGCCGGAGCAAAGAGGTGCGTATCCTCCCCCGAAACCGCGGGCGTCAACTGACGGAGCGGGCTCACGTCGTCGAGCACCCAATACGAGCGGCCATGCGTGGCGGCGACGAGGTCTTTGCCGTGAATGATGAGATCGTGAATCGGCGTAACGGGCAAATTGTTCTGCAGCAATTGCCAATGGGAGCCGTCGTCAAAGGAAACCCAGACGGCGGTCTCCGTACCGGCGTAGAGCAAGCCTTTGCGAGCCGGATCTTCGCGGACAACATGCACATAGGAGTTGTCCGGCAATCCGCCGCTGATCTTCGACCAGGTCTTGCCGAAGTCGGTGGTCTTGAAAATGTAGGGATGAAAATTATCGAGTTTGTGAACGTCCACGGCGGCGTAGGCAGTGGCCACGTCAAAAGGTGACGCTTCGATGATGCTGACCATGCCCCATTCGGGCATTTCCTTGGGAGTGACGTTTGCCCAATTCTTGCCGCCATCGCGTGTGACATGGATGAGACCGTCGTCGGTGCCGGCCCACAGCACGCCGTCCTGTTTGGGCGATTCCGCCAGCGTGAAAATGACGTCGTAGTATTCGACGGTGTACTGATCCTTGGTGAGCGGGCCGCCGGAATCCTGCTGCTTGGATTTATCGTTGCGCGTGAGGTCCGGACTGATGGTCGTCCACGTGCGGCCCTGGTCGGAGGAGCGAAAGACGACCTGCGCGGAATGATAGATGACGTCCGGGTTATGGGAAGAAATAACGATGGGCATGGTCCAGGTGTAGCGGTATTTTTCTTCGATGGCGGGATGGCCGTCGAGCATCATGGGCCATTCCTGGATGCTCTGCGCCTGATTGATGCGGCGGTCGTAGCGCGTAAAGATGGGGCCTTCATCATCGGCGTAAATAATGTTCGAATCGCGCGGGTCGGGAACGACGTAGCCGCTTTCTCCGCCGCCGACAGCATCCCATTCTGGGCGATCGATATAGCCGCGGTCACTGCGGGTGCGGATACCGATGGAGGTGTTGTCCTGCTGGGAGCCGTAGATGCCGTAGAGAAAATCGTTGTCGGCGGCGACGTGATAGAACTGCGCGGTCGGCTGATTCAGCAGGGTGGTCCAGTTTTTGCCGCCGTCCACGGAGATGGTGGCGCCGCCGTCATTGCCGTTGATCATGCGCTGGGTGTTTTGGGGATCGACCCACAGGCCGTGGTGATCGCCGTGAGGAGCGTTGAGGCGCTCCCAAGTCTTGCCGCTGTCGACGGAACGATAGAGACCGGTGTTTGCGATGTAGACGGTGTTGGCGTTTTTGGGATCGGCCCAGACGTGGGTGAAGTACCAGGCGCGCTGGCGGAAGCGGTGATCGTCGGTAACGTAGGTCCAGTGGTCGCCGCCATCGTCGGAACGGTAGAGGCCGCCTTTTTTGGCTTCGACGAGCGCATAGACCACGTTCGAATCGGCGCCGGAAACGCCAACGCCGATGCGGCCCAGCGGGCCTTCGGGCATGCCGTTGCCTTCTAGGCGCTTCCAGGTATTGCCGTCGTCGTTCGAACGGTAGAGGCCGTCTTTTGCGCCGCCGCTATTGAGGGACCATGGCGTGCGGTACCCTTCCCACATGGCGGCAAAGAGGATGTGGGGATTTTTCGGGTCGAAGACGATGTCGATGCCGCCGGTGCGGTCATCGAGATAGAGAACTTTTTCCCAGGTCTTGCCGCCGTCGCGGGTGCGGAATATGCCGCGTTCGGTGTTGGTGCCGTAGGCGTGGCCGAGAGCGGCGACGAAAACGACGTCGGGATTTGTGGGATGAATGATGACTTTGCCGATGTGGCGGGTGTCCTTCAATCCGATGTTCGTCCAGGTCTTGCCGGCGTCATTCGAGCGATAGACGCCATCGCCGAAGGAGATGTTGCCGCGGATGCAGGCTTCGCCGGTTCCGGCATAGAGGACGTTGGGATCGGAATCGGCAACGGCGATGCTGCCGATGGAGGAGACGGTCTGCTTCTCGAAGAGAGGATCCCAGGAGACTCCACCATCGGTGGTCTTCCAGACCCCGCCAGCGACGGCGCCGAAATAGTAGGTGTTCGGCTGGCTGGGAACGCCGACGACGGACAGAGCCCGGCCTCCCCGAAAAGGACCGACGAGACGCCACTTCATGCCGGAATAGGACTTTGGATCGATGGGAGGAGCGGCGGCTTGCTGCGCGCGAATGGCACTGGACGATAAAAAGAGGAAGATGAGAGTAGAAACAAAAAAGCGAGCAAAGCCGGGAGAAGCTTTCACAAAGACCTCCGGAATTAGGGCGTGAAACGCAAGATAGTAGCGCGGAGGCAGGCGGGATGGAAGCGTTTTCGTTCGGATCGTCCAAGTCCGAACGGCCCCACGATCAGCTCGTTGGTGAAAAAATGATATCAACTGTGACCGCGTTGGTCAGGATAGGCTTGCCGTCGAGCGTAGCCGGCTGGTAACGCCATTGAATGACTGCTTCCTCTGCAGCTTTCCTGAGGGATGAATCCTCGGAAAGGCCTTCTCCGGAAATCGCGTGCGCATTGTAAACTGCGCCGTCGGCTCCTATAACGAAATAGACGCGGACAACGCCGGAAATGTGCTGAGAAAAAGCTTCAGTGGGGTACCCAGGTTGTACTTTTTTTATGAGCCGAGCAGGAATCAACTTTGCGGTCTTAGCAAGCGGCTTGGCTTCGACAAAATAGATTCCGGCTTCCCGCCGAAAGCCTCCGTCGATGAACATGAAATAAGCGATGTGCTTAACTTTCGAGTTCTCTGCATCTCCCGACGCTTTCCAACCTGCAAAGTAGATATCCAGAGGGGCTTTTATAGCCTGAAGCCATCCCCATTCCATCCCTTTGCCGGGCATCGGATCATCGTTTACTTTGCGAATAAAAAACTCTCCGTCCAGACTTGCAAAGCGCAAGAATGCCTTCCGACTGGACTCGCTATCAGCATCGAGCGTCTTGCGGTCGCACATGCCCTCCCAACTGTCTGCCTTGTCGGAATCGTACATTTTGTGAAGCCAAGCCACACAATTTGGAATCTCGGTATCTTTAATCAAAGCTGTCAGCCTCTCCATCTCGTCGTTTTTCGCCGCAGCGCGCATATCCTGGAGCAACTGTCGCAGCCCTTCCTTCGTATTCGGATAGGTAGAGACCAGTATTGCTTGGGTGGGAGAAGATGATGATTTGTCCTGAGCGCACATTGCGTGCGTGGCGGACACAGAAACTATAGCCAGGGCAAATATGCATCTCAGGAGTTGGCAGACTTTCATGACTGTTCATTTACCGAAATCTGCAATAAAACGCAACTGGTAACTGACGAGGGTAAAAGGGCAAGGATGGAGGCACGTGTGTTTCAGGACGAAAGCGCATTTACGATGCTAGGTTGACTCCCTTTCATAGTGCGGACTAATATGGCCATACGAGTCCCTTACCAAATCCTGGCACGCGATACTGCAATGGAAATTTATAACTCCGAGTTAGGCGCCTCCTCCATGACGATGAGCTTTGGAGCCAAGCCCAAATTCCTGTTCTTGTATCAGTGGTTCGCGGTCCTGATGGGTTTGGCAAGCATGGTGGCGGCATTGCCGGTGGCCGTGCTTTCCTTCGGATGCCACGGCGTGGCCAAGTTGCTCGGGAAGGTTCGTCCATTACGCGACGCGTATGAGTTTTTCTCCCGGGCGTGCGACCGGGTTATCAATCGACTGGGCCAAAAAGTTCTGCGGGACTCTCGAGACACGCCCGCGCTGCGGCTGATGGTCTCTCTTAGCCTTACCGCGGTGCCCATTTTCGTGATGCAACTTGTCCTAGGGAAACCCCGGCTGCTGCTGGTAATCGCTTTCTATCTTTCTCTTTACGGTCTCAAATTCCAGCGGTTTGTGAGGATGTTCAGCGCCAGTCACCTGGAGGCACACCGGCGCGAGGGCTTTTTTTCGGGAAAATACGAAAACATTTTCGGCCGGTACCTGGAATTCTTCCTGGGATTCTTCTACGGGAACATTCCGGAGCTGGGCCGGACGGCTCACGTGTGTCTCCACCATCGAGAGAACAGCGGGCCCGACGACACGCGCAACACGATGGGCTACGACCGCACCAGCCGGCTCGATTTCCTGTGGTATCTCTCGGACAACATTTGGACGGTCCTGGGGCTCGCTCCCTACGCTTACTTCAAAGCGCACGGCGATGAAAAGAACCGCAGACGCATGCTGGGCGGAATGGCGCGCTACTACGCTTATTTCGCAGCTGTCTTTATCTACGATTGGAGAATTGGGACGCTGTACGTACTGGTTCCGATGCTCTGCATGAATTTTATCAACGCCATTACCGCATGGGTGCAGCACGCTTTCTGTGACCCGGAGCGTCCCGAGGACTATTTCGCGAATTCGGTGACCGTTGTGGATGAGGTGAACTTCATGAACGAGGGCTACCACCTCTGCCATCACCATCGTGCCGGCCTGCACTGGACCGAGATGCCAAGCCATTTCGAGCGGCTTCGCGAGCGGATGAGAGAGGCGGGCTCGCTGGTTTTTCGGAATGTGGATTTCATGGGATTGTTTCTCGAGTTGACTCTCCTTCGCAGAATGGATGTGCTTGCAGAGAAACTTGTGCCGTGGGAGCCCCTGGATCACGAGCAGAGACTAGCTTTGTTGGCCAAGAGGACCAGCCTCAAGACTCCTTGATTTACGACAAACCTTCGATGAAGGCGCCACGTGCAAACTGGCTAACCTTGGACTGCCTCACAACCTCGCCGGGCAAATACATTTGATAAGATGCTTGGACGATGAGCGTGCAGAAGGTGTACGACGTTGCGGTCGTAGGGGCGGGAGCGTTTGGCGCGTGGACGGCGTGGCACCTGGCGAAACGCGGGAAGAAGGTCGTGCTGCTGGATGGGTATGGGCCGGCAAACGCGCTGGCCAGCTCCGGGGGCGAATCGCGGATCATTCGAATGGGGTACGGGGCGGATGAGCTGTATACACGGTGGTCGCAGCGATCGCTAGGACAGTGGAAGAAGCTATTTGGAGATGCGAAACCGCCGCTGTTTCACGAAACCGGGGTGCTCTGGCTGGGTGGCCGGGATGATTCTCAACTGAAGCGCACGGCTTCCGTTTTGCGCTCCAACCAGATTCCGTTCGAAATGTTTGACCAAGCGGGCCTTGAAAAGAAGTATCCGCAAGTTTCGTTCGAGGACATCCAAACCGGAATACTGGAAATGAGCAGCGGCGTCTTGATGGCGCGGCGGGCAGTGGTGGCGGTGGTTGCCAGCGCGGTGGGACTCGGAGTGGAGTATCGCTGCGCGCAGGTTTTGAAGCCTAGTGGATCGGGGCGGCAGGAAAATGTTGTGACGGGCCACGGTGAAAAGATTGCGGCGGGCGAATTCGTTTTTGCTTGCGGGGCTTGGCTCGGCAAAGTTTTTCCGGAAGTCTTGGGCGCGCGGATTTTTCCTTCGCGGCAGGAAGTTTTTTTCTTTGGGGTGCCGGCGGGCGACACGAGGTTTGCGCCGCCGGCGCTGCCGACGTGGCTGTTTCAAGAAGATTTATTTTACGGAATGCCGGATCTCGAGAGCAGGGGCTTGAAGATTGCGTATGACGACCATGGAGAGAGGGTCGATCCGGACACGCAATTGAGAATCGTGTCCGCGGAGATGACGGAAAAAGTTCGAAAGTACGTGGCGCGGCGGTTCCCGGCATTGCGGGATGCGCCAATCGTGGAAGCGCGAGTGTGCCAGTACGAAAATACGTCGAATGGAGATTTCCTGATCGACCGGCACCCGGGAATGGAAAATGTATGGTTTGTGGGCGGTGGATCGGGGCACGGGTTCAAGCATGGGCCCGCGGTGGGGGAATACGTGACCGGGCGGCTGCTGGACCGCGCGCAGCCGGAACCGCGATTTTCTTTGGTAACGAAGGCGACGCTGCAGAACCGGACAGTTTTCTAAAAGCGCGGAAATTCCGGCAAATCCAGGAATCAGGCAGAACCCATTAAGCTTTTGGGGTACGACGGCGGGGATGGGGGACGGCAGCCGCGCGCCGGCCGCGGCGCGCTTTTTCCGAGTAGAGGTCGCGGTCGGCTTCGGAGAGAAGTTTTTCGATGCGCTCGCCGTCACCTCGGTAGATGGAAATGCCGATGCTCGCGGAGAGTGAGGGCTGCTCGCAGTCATTGGCGAGCACTTCGCGGATACGGTTGGCGACGTGGCGTGCTTCGTCTTCCTGAGTTTCCGGAAGCACCAGGGCGAATTCGTCGCCACCATAACGCGCGGCCGTGTCGATGGCGCGGCAGTGGATGCGGAGAACGTCGGCGAGGCGGCAGATGGCATGGCTGCCGACGAGGTGGCCATAGTTGTCGTTGATTTTTTTCAGGCCATCGAGGTCGAGCAGAAGCACGGAGAAGGGTCGACCGCTGCGGTTCGTTCGCTCGGTTTCGTTTTCGAGGACGTCGAGCAGGCGGCGGTAGTTGGCGAGGCCGGTGAGGGGATCGCTGACAGCGAGATGGCGGACCTGTTCGAAAAGCCGGGAGTTATCAATCAGGGCGCCGCCCAGGGCGATGGCATAGCTCAAGACGGTGAGGGACTCGGCGAAGACAAATGGTGCGTCCAAGAGCCTCCCCGACTCCGCAGCAGAGAGCTGGGCCGCGACGTTCAGCCAGGCAGCGACATAGATGGAGTGGTCAAAGGCGGAATCTTCCACGCGCAAACGGCGGCGATACCAGATGAGGCTGACGAGAAAAATGGCCCCAGGGAGCAACTGTTGCGGGCTGGGGAAAAATGTGCCGGGATGGCGGGAGACTTCGGGCGGGAAGCCGCGAAGCGCCACAGTGATGAGATAAGTGAGAGCGACTACGGCCAGCAGAGCGCCGGCAATCTCCCGCCGCGGGTGACGCGAACGGGGGATGAAGCGATCGACGAGCAACGCGACGATGAGCAGGAGCGAAAGAATCATCCGGCCGAGCCACCACGCCACCGGGGCCCAAAGAAGGCGCACGGGAGAGTCCAACGTGAATTGAAAGAAAAGAACGCTGGTGGCCGTCAAGGCCGCGCCCGAGAGGAAGAATCCTGCGCTAAGAATCAGAGAGATGCGGTCTTGCGTGCCCTGGAATCGAACGAGGGTGACGGCGGTGAACACGAAGGCCAAGAGGCCGGAGATGACCTGGAGATAGCCCTGCAGGAGCGCGTCGGGCTCGAGAGTGACGCGGCGGAACCAATAGGCCGCGCCGATGACAAAGAGAAAACCGCCGACGTGCGATAGGAAGACTGCAGTGCGACTGTGGCCGTTCTCGATTGATGCTTCGCCCATGATCCTTTTCTGGAACGTCTTTGGCTTTCCGGGCTGGGCGCCTACTTAATTAGACCCCGAAGTGCTGGCGAAGGTTGTGGCCGAATCCCGGTCCGCGTGAACGAAAAGATACCGTCCTGTGGATATTGAGAACTGTACGATGGTGCAGGTCGAAGAACTGCAACCATGGGCGCGCGAGAACCTGAGAAGCCGCATGGAATGATTTTAGGTGTTGCGGAGGAGAGGAAAGTTGCTCACACTGCTTTATTGAAACGATTGAATACAGGGCATTTTCGAAGCAGCCGATGGAGGCGAGTTCTTGTAGTATCGATGATTCTTATGGACGCGTTTAAGCTTCAGGCGAAGGTTAATTCGTCCACTGCAAGGAGAAATAATTGAGCAACGAAACCGGCGGCAACGGCGAGCCTCGACTGCGGCGTACTCTCACCCTGTGGGATCTACTGCTCTACGGAATTATCGTGCTTCAGCCCGTCGCGCCGATGAGCGCGTTTGGAGCTCTGAGCGACCGTGGGCGAGGACACGTAGTCACCGCGATCCTCATCGCCATGGTGGCGATGCTCTCGACGGCAATCAGCTACGGGCGGATGGCGCGGGTATACCCGAGCGCGGGTTCGGCATTCACGTATGTGGCGCGGGAAATTCATCCAGCGATGGGGTACGTCACCGGCTGGAGCATGGTGATGGACTACATCGTGAATCCGCTGATCTGTACGATCTGGTGCGCGGGGCAGGCGAACGTGTTCGCGCCGGGAATACCTATTTGGGGTTGGAAGATATTTTTTGCGGTGGTTTTCACGATGCTGAATCTCCAAGGCATCAAGACGTCGGCGCGGGTGAACGCAGGGCTGGCGGTGGCGATGAGCGGGGTGGTTGTGGTGGTTTTTGTGGCGGCGATTCGCTATATCTTTGGCCACCCGCACGCGGATCCCGGATTCTTTACGCGGCCGTTTTACGATCCGCAAACATTTACTTACGGCAACTTGTTTGGATGCACGTCGCTGGCGGTGTTGACATACATCGGGTTTGATGGAATCTCGACGCTATCGGAGGAAGCGGAGAATCCGCGGCGGAATATCATGTTCGCAACGGTTTTGACGTGCCTGGTCATCGGGATTCTGTCGGCGTCGGAAGTGTACATTGCGCAGTTGGTGTGGCCGGCTTCGCAGCCATTTCCGAACCAGGATCAAGCGTACGTGTTTGCGGCGGCGCGAACGTGGGCGCCGCTTTTTTCGATTGTCGGCGCGACGCTGCTTGTGGCGAATTTTGGATCCGGCATGGGGGCGCAGATCGGCGCGGCACGGCTGCTCTATGGAATGGGGAGAAGCAATGCGTTGCCAAAGTCTTTTTTTGGAGTGGTGGACGAGAAGCACCGGGTTCCGCGAAACAACGTCATCTTCATCGGCGTGATTGTGCTCGTGGGATCTTTCTTCCTGACGTTCGAAAAAGGAATCGAACTGCTGAATTTTGGGGCGCTGATTGCGTTCATGGGGGTCAATGCGGCGTCTTTCATGCACTACTTCGTGCGCGGGGAAAAGAAAGAGATCACACACTTTGTGCCGCCGATTCTGGGGTTCTTCGTGTGTCTTGGGCTTTGGTGGAATCTCAGCACACCCGCGCTCGTGGTGGGAAGCATCTGGATGATTCTGGGTATCGCCTTTGGAGCGTGGAAGACGCGCTGGTTCCGGGAACCACTTTCGTTTGACGCGCCTCCAGAATGAGTCTGCTGTTGGAAGGCTGTCCATTGCATGTTGGGCGACGATAGAAGGATGATGATGTCCGCGGAGGAACCCATCGCGGTGAAGCGCCAGAGCGGAAAGAACCTCACGGTAACGATGCGGGACGTGGCGAAGTCCAGCGGGTTTTCGCCGGCCACGGTTTCCATCGTCCTGAATAACGCGCCGCTAGCACGCTACATTGCGCCGGCGACGAAGAAGCGCATCGAGGAAGTGGCGAAGAAGCTGGGCTACCGGCCGAACGCCATGGCGCGATTTCTTCGCAGCAAGCGCAGCCACAGCGTCGGAGTGATGTTTTTCGATATTGCCGACCCGTTCTGCACGCCGGTTTTGCGAGGCATCGAGAACGCGCTCTATCAAGCGTCGTATGTGCAGATTTTTGCGGACGCACATAACCAGCGAAGCCGCTTCGAACGCTACCTCGAATTGCTGCTGGACCATCACGTGGAAGCGCTGATCGTGGTGGCCAACTGGCTTTTTGTGGATATTCACCTGCTGGCGGACCTCAGCAAGAGAAATATTCCGGCGACCACCATCGGATTCGAATTGCCCGGAGATACGGTCAGCTCAGTGATGGTCGATAACGAAGCGGGCGGGCGCCTGGCGCTGGAGCATTTGCACCAGCTTGGGCATCGAAAGATTGCGTTCATTCGCGGGCCAAAGATGCTGATTGACAGCGGGCCGCGGTGGCGCGGCATTCAGAAATTCGCGCACGCAGTGGGGATGGAAATTGATCCTTCCCTGGTCGTGCAACTGCCGGATTCTTTCGATCCAAATTCGGGATTCGAAGGTGGATACCGGTTTACGGAAGAATTGCTGCAAAGAAAGAAGCGTTTTACAGCGCTGATGGGATTCGACGACCTGACGGCATTGGGCGCCATTCGCGCGCTGACTAAAGCGGGCGTGAAAGTGCCGGAGCATTGTTCGGTGGTTGGATTTGATGACGTGCCCCTGTCGTCGCTGGCAGCGCCGTCACTGACCACGGTGCGGCAGCCGCTGGAGGCCATGGGAAATCATGCGGTCAACATCATCATGGAGGGCGTGAACGCGGGACTGGAGAAACGGGATTGGAGTGTTTCCCGGCACAAGATGAATCCGGAGCTAGTGATCCGAGATTCCACGAGAGCAGCGGCGCTGACTGGTTCCGACGACTAACAATTCATCCTGAAGGAAAAACTCAAGAATGGACTGGTTCGAACGAGATTAAGAAAAGGGACGCGGGCTGAATAGCTCGCGCCCCGGGTGTTTTACAGTGAGCGCAATTGCTCAGTTACTGCCCTGCGGGCAGATAGGCTTGTGAAGGCGCCAGGAATTCGGTTTTGGGAAGCTCCGTCGCGACGTGGACGCGTTCGAATCGTCCTTTTTTTCCGCCGGTGGCATTGAAGGTCAGAAGATACTGATTGCTAAGATGCATGCTGATTTCATCCAAATAAGGTTTGATAGAGACGGGTGCGAGGAGGCCAAGAGCGTAGCATTCGGCGCCAGTTTCGTCCGAGAGCTGACTGAGATAGGACTGCGCGGTCGTGGCGCGGAAGAATCCGCGCGCCCGGTGGCCTGAATCCGGAGCATAGACGGACCAGATGTTGATGTTCTGCTTCTGGGCGCGCTCGATTGTTGGATCGAGGTCCGGGCTCTTCGGGTCGAACCCTCCGCGGAAATAGTCGATACCGGAGGAGAACAGCAGAATCGAGCGCCGGTCATCGGAAGAGGGCCAGCGCTTCATCAGGTCGAGAAGGGCCAGGTACGGACTTGAAAACGCACCGCCAGAACCAAGTGGAATGCGCAAAGCTTTGGCAGCGAGTTCGTGGTTGTTGGTGAAATCCTGTACGAGGTTGGCAGCTCCGTTGCGGGCATAAGCAACAGAAATGTAAGTGGTATCCGGCTGAGCAGCGAAGAACGCTCTCAAATCATCCCACTGGCTGGCGACGTTGCTGTCCAAGGAATCGTCAATCAGCACGGCGAGATAGAGCTTTTCACCTCGCTTCCAGTTTGTGATCTGCGTGCGCTCCTTGTTCAAATAAAGCTGCACGTCATCTTTGGTAACGGCCGGCGGGTTGGTGTCCTTTTTGCCGACCGCGGTCACCGTCATGGTCACGGCTCCGTTTTCTGCGACAGCGCCGGTTGCGAGCAGTCCCACGACTAAAGCAATTGCCCCAAACATCAAGGCAATGCGGCACAAATTTGTTTTTCTCGTCATCGTTGTAACTCCCTCTTACCTATCTTCATATCGTTAGATGCAAATTCAACTCTAAAGTAAGCTTTTGCTGACTCCATTCGAGAATCTTTCCCGAGCAGGCACGTTACCCGCCTGGCAGGCTCCATTTGAATGGAGCGATTGGGGGCCGTTGCGTAGTATGCTGCGCCACGCACAAAAAGGATCATTCCGGTGAAAAGCTACGTTGGGGCAATCGACCAGGGGACGACCAGCACGCGATTTATGGTCTTTGACAAAGCCGCGCGAGTGGTCGCCGTGGCGCAGAAAGAGCACGAGCAGATTTTCCCGAAGCCAGGATGGGTCGAGCATGATGCCCTGGAGATCCTGCGCCGCACGGAGGAAGTGATTGCGGAGGGGCTCGCGCAGCGCGGATTGCGCGCGGAAGACCTTGCGGCGATCGGCATTACCAACCAGCGGGAGACGACTGTCCTCTGGGATCGAAAAACCGGTGAACCGGTTGCGAACGCCATCGTGTGGCAGGATACGCGTGTTGCGGAGGATGTAGCGCGGTTCGCGCACAGTGGCGGGCAGGATCGCTTCCGCGCGCAGACGGGGCTGCCGCTGAGCGCATATTTCAGCAGTTTGAAGTTGCGCTGGCTGCTGCAGAACGTTCCCAGTGCGCGAGAAAGAGCCGCCGCGGGTGAACTGCTGTTTGGAAATATAGATACGTTCCTCCTCTGGAACTTGACTGGCGGAGCGCAAGGCAGCGTGCACGTGACGGACGTGACCAACGCCAGCCGGACGCAGCTCCTGAACTTAAAAACACTGGATTGGGATGAGAAGTTGCTCGCGGCATTCGAAATTCCGCGCGCGATACTTCCCCAAGTGCGCTCGAGCAGCGAAGTCTATGGCGAGGCGGCGCTTAGCGCGATTGCGGGAGTGCCCATCAGCGGAATCCTCGGAGATCAGCAAGCAGCGCTGGTGGGGCAGGCATGTTTCCGGCCGGGCGAGGTGAAGAACACGTATGGGACCGGCTGTTTTTTGCTGATGAACACAGGGGAGCGGATTGTTCCTTCGAACTTCGGATTGCTGACGACGGTGGCATACAAGTTTGGGAGCGCAAATGCTCACTACGCTCTCGAAGGAAGCGTGGCGATCACCGGAGCGTTGGTGCAATGGCTGCGCGACAATTTGGGACTCATTCAGAAAAGCTCGGACGTGGAAGCGCTTGCGCGAACGGTCAAGGACAACAGCGGCGTTTACTTCGTGCCGGCGTTTTCCGGGCTTTACGCTCCGTATTGGAAAGAGAATGCGCGTGGAGTTATCGCGGGCCTCACGCGGTATGCGAACAAAGGCCACCTAGCGCGCGCGGTGCTGGAAGCGACAGCGTTTCAGACGCGCGAGGTGGTCGAGGCTATGGAGAAGGATTCGCAGATCGGGCTGCAAAGCCTGCGCGTGGATGGTGGCATGGTTGGCAACGAGCTGCTGATGCAGTTTCAGGCGGACATTTTAAACCGTGAAGTTGTCCGGCCGGTGATTCAAGAGACGACGGCGCTCGGCGCGGCATATGCCGCGGGGCTGGCAGTGAAATTCTTCACGGGACTGGGGGAATTGCGCGCCAATTGGGCTGTGGATCGCACGTGGAAACCTCTACTCGGCGAGGCGGAGCGGGAGCAGATGTACAAACAGTGGAAGAAAGCGGTCACGCGTTCGTTTGACTGGATGGAATCCTGACGGAGGCTCACCTTCATGACATCACCATTGCTGGGAGAATTCCTCGGCACGATGGTTCTGGTTTTACTCGGCGATGGTGTTGTGGCCGCAGTGCTATTGAAGCGCTCGAAAGCGGAAGGCGCCGGATGGATGGTAATTACCGCAGGGTGGGCATTTGGCGTTATGGCAGGTGTATTCACGGCCATCGCCTGCGGGAGCAGTGATGCGCACTTGAATCCGGCGGTGACGCTCGGCTTCGCGGTTCGAGATGGGGATTTCGCAAAATTCATGCCGTATCTTGCCGCGCAAATGCTGGGCGGGATTGCAGGCGCTGCGCTTGTCTGGCTTCACTATCTTCCACACTGGAAAGAGACGCCCGACACTTCCGCAAAACTCGCCTGTTTTTGCAACACACCAGCAATCCGCAGCTTCTTCTCGAATCTTCTCAGCGAAATCATCGCTACGTTTGTCCTGGTGTTTGTAGTTGGCGCGATTTTCTCAAAGAGAGTTACTATCGCGGGCCCCGCAGCGGGCTTGGGGCCCTATCTTGTTGGAAGCCTTGTATGGGGCATCGGTCTTTCGCTCGGCGGCCCGACGGGGTATGCCATCAATCCGGCGCGCGACCTGGGCCCACGCGTGGCGCACGCCATTTTGCCGATCGCTGGCAAAGGCGGCTCGGATTGGGGCTATGCGCCCATTCCCGTAGTGGGCCCGCTGATCGGTGGCGTGATGGCGGGTTTGTTGCTGCGCTTCCTGGCAATTTCCTGAACTGGTTGCAAAATCACAAGTAACCGATTCCGCATTCCGCCGGGGGCGGCTGCGGGCAGAGACTCGCCTCGTGCGTTACTCTTCGAGGTGATGAGTTCTGCAATCACATCCGAGCCGCAGCAATCCGCGCTGCTGGGATCCTCGACGCCGAGTCCATGGATTTACCGTCCATGGATCGACTTGTTGATCGGCTGCGGCGCGTGGTCCGCGCCACTACTGCTGCTGGCTTTCTACGCGTCGAGCACGTATTCGCGGGCATGGGCAGTGGCGTTTTATTTTCTGGCGCTGCTTTTCAACTATCCGCACTTCATGGCCACAGTTTATCGCGCGTACCACACGCGCACGGAATTTCAGAAGTACCGGATATTTACCGTGCAGGTCGCGCTGTTGCTGACGCTGGCTGGAGTGATTGCCCACGTTTGGTTTCCGCTGCTTCCCTGGATTTTCACTTTGTACATTTGCTGGAGCCCGTGGCACTACACGGGGCAAAACTTCGGGCTGCTGATGATGTTTGCGCGGCGCTCGGGCCTTGCGCCAAATCCCCCCGAGCGCACAGCGATTCATCTTTCGTTTATCGCCTCCTTTGTTTTGTTGATGCTGAGCTTTCATACGGGCGCCTCGGGCGATCCTTTAATTCTTTCGCTCGGCTTGCCTGCGAGATTCACCCTTCCGGCGCGGGGAGTGTTGGCGTTGTTTTTCGTCGCGGCTACCGGCTGGGCGCTCATTTCACTGGCCCGGCGGAGCAGCCTGCGCGCCATTCTTGCTCCCTTGACACTCGCAGTAACGCAATTCTTGTGGTTTCTCCTGCCGGCGCTTTTGGAATTGTTCGGCGGCCGCGAAGTCCCGCAGACGCGCTACAGCAGCGGGATTCTCGCGGTACTGCATTCGACGCAATATTTATGGATCACCAGTTATTACCAAGCGCGTGAAGCGCGGGCGGCGGGCGACACTCGGTGGAAATTCTCGCGCTATCTGGTTACGCTCACCGCGGGTGGCATCGCACTCTTCATTCCCGGCCCATGGATTGTCAGCCGGGTATTTCATGCGGACTTTGCCGCCAGCTTCTTGACGTTTACGGCGCTCGTGAATATCCATCATTTCATCCTTGATGGCGCGCTGTGGAAACTGCGCGATTCGCGCGTGGCCGCACTCTTGCTTAATACCAATGCAAAGACTCAGGACACGGCGAGAGAAGCACAGAATCCGTTGCAATCCGCGTCACGCTGGCTGGCGAGTTCGGCGCCCGGCGCGCGCACGATTCGAATCGGCGCCGTCGTCCTACTTTTCGTGTGGGCGGCCGTCGATCAAATGCATTTCTATTGGTCCAGCAAAACGGAAAACCTTCCAGCGCTGGAGCGTGCCGCGAAGCTCAATCCGGATGACAGCTCGGTGCAATTGCGGCTCGCGCAAGCGGAGAGAGTCGCTGGAAATCGCAACGCTGCACTCGAAGCATTCCATCGCGCCGCGGAAATCAGTCCGGCCGGCTTTTCGCAGCAGGAGGCGTATGGGCGAGGCTTGATTGAGGCCGGGCGCGATGCCGAGGCCTACGCACAATATAAAAAGATTCTGGCACGATGGCCGCGAAACATCGACGCGCGGGTGAACTTTGGACTTTTGGCGCAGCGGCTGGGGCACGACGAGGAAGCCGTGGATAGCTGGGAGCGCGCGGTGGACACCGATCCATCGCAGGCAAACGCGCAGCTCTACCTGGCGCAGACGTTCGAACGGCGTGGCGAAGTGCAGGCGGCCGCGCGCCATTACCGCGCTTATCTGCAGATTGCCGCCGCTCATCCGGAGGAATACCGCGACAAGAAAAGCTCAGTCATCGCGGTTTTCATCAAGGTTGCGGACGCGGATAGTGCCGCAAATCGGCCGACAGAGGCAAAACAGGAATACGCCGCGGCCATGGATTTTGCTGTTAAAGCCGGTGACAAAACCCTCGAAAGCCTGGCACTGGCGCATCAAGCGGAGCTGCAGGAAAAAGTGGGAGACGCCGCAGCAGCAGCGCAGGCCTATCAACGCGCGCTTGCGGTGGACGCAACACTTTCTGATGTCCGCGGTGCGGCGAGCGACTGGTTAAATTACGGCCAGTTCCTTCGCCGACAGCGTCAGCCGGAACGCCTCGTTTTCGCCTGCATGCTGCGTGCGGAAAGTTTGCTTTCCGCCACACCTGGAGACGAGCTCTCCGCTGTGGTTCAAGCCCGCACTGAAAGCCAAGCTCGGCTCGGACGGGATGCAGCGGCCGTCCGCAGTAAGAGTGAAGGGCTTGCCACAGAAGCGCTGTCTCTCCCAACCTCAGCGTTTGCTCCCACCCGTTGAGGCCGAGAGCTGGTCTGCCACGCGGAGGAAGCAGGTACGTGCGATAACGATCTGTTCTAGAATGGGGCGCTCGAATCTCGCGCAATTCGCTTGGATTTGACAATCGAACAGGTAGGAGTTTCATGAGTCTCATGCGATCCCTATTGCTCGCTGCCTCCCAGAACCGGTGGTTGCGCGATCACGCGACGCACTACCGTTTTGTGAAGAGCACGGTTTCTCGATTCATGCCTGGAGAGAATTTCGACGACGCGCTGGAAGCAGCTCGGACGCTTGCCAAGAAACAAATCGGAACGGTATTCACTCGCTTGGGAGAGAACATCAAGGATCGCGCTGAAGCACAACAGGTTACGGAGCACTATCTAGAAGTGATCAATGGCATCCGGAATTCAGGGTTGCAAGCGGAGATATCCGTCAAGCTGACACAGCTAGGGCTGGATCTCTCCGCAGATCTCTGCTTTGAGAATCTGAAGGCGATCATCGAGCACGCTCAGAAAGATTCCATCGTCTGGGTAGACATGGAAGCAAGCAACTACGTGGACGTGACGCTGGAGGTGTATCGTCGAGCGCTGAAAATGTTCCCGAACGTTGGCATTTGCCTGCAAGCCTATCTTCATCGAACGAAGGAAGACCTTTCAAAACTTTTGCCTTTGCGGCCTTCCATCCGGCTGGTCAAAGGGGCGTACAACGAGCCTCCCCAGATTGCGTTTCCGGACAAACACGATGTCGATGAGAATTATTTTGCGCTGGCGGCGGAGATGTTGGCGGCAAAGAAGGACAATCGCTGCGGGCGCCCGGCCTTTGGGACGCATGACGTGCAGCTGATCGGGCGTCTCTCCGAATTATCTTCCAAGCTCGGGATTGCGAAGACTGACTTCGAAGTACAAATGCTCTACGGGATTCAGCGTGCCGAACAGGAACGCCTTGCCAGCGAAGGTTGTACTTCCATTGTGCTGGTGGCCTATGGGAGTTATTGGTATCCGTGGTTCGTCCGGAGGCTTGCGGAGCGACCGGCAAACCTTTGGTTTATGGTTCGCAACGTTCTCGCGGGCTAGAACCTACGGCAATTGCCGACTGCTCCTGGATCTCTAAGGCACGCGTAGCTCGATCAAGTTGCGGTGTTGGCTTTCGCTACGAGAAGAATCGCAACAAGATAGAACACGAACATTAGTGCAAGAAACGTCTTTGCCTGGCGATTCGCTCCTTGGAATTCCTTCCAAGCGAGAACACCCCACAACGCCGCCACCATGGGCGCCGACTGGCCGATGGCATAGGAAATCGCCACGCCGGTAAAATTTGCAGCCACCAGATTGAACACTGTCCCGATGCCCCAGATGGCTCCGCCCAAGAGTCCGAGCATGTGGCCTGAGGCGGGCCCGCGAAAGAATCCTCCGAAATTCACGGGCTCTCCGACGAGGGGATGCTTCATGAAGTACACATTCCAGATCAGGCAGGAGGCCAGCGCGCCAAACGTAAAGAAAACGCTGATACTGTAAGGCCCCAGAGTGTGCCCCTGAGTCATCGCATGCGTAACGAAGGGCGCCCAGAGCCCCATGAGTATTCCGGAGACGATGCAGACGACGATGCTTTTTTGCGAGACGGCGCCAGCGGCTTTCTTTAGGCTCCCGTAAGCTTTGCCGTCGAGGATCACCGCGATGACCGCACAGGCAACACCCGCCGCCAGCAAGGCCGCGTTGCCCTTTGGCTGCAACAAGTAACTCGAAACGACGCCAACAACGAGCGCGATGCCGATCGCCACCGGAAATGCGATGGCCAGGCCGGCCATGTCGATTCCCGCGACCAACAGCAGGTTTGCCAAGTTGAAAACGGCGCCGCCGACGAGTGTGTAGATGAAATTCGAATTGTCCGCAGCGTGAACGTTGTTCAGGAAGCTCGTTGCGTCATTTGAGGTGCTTCCCATGGTGAAGGCCAGCACCAGCGAGATCAGAAAAATGCCGACGGCGTAATCCCAGTAGAACAGTTCGAAACGGTAGTTTTTCACGCCTTTATACGTGTTAGCCCAGGAGCCCCAGCAGATGGCGCTGGTGATCATCATTAAAAGAGCGATCTCGAATGCATTAGGAACGAACATGAAGTTATGGCTCCTTTGCGGCTTAGGCTGCTTATAGTCAGCGCGACTCTGGGTGTCAAGAACAAACGTGACGATTCGGCCGCGATTCGAATCATGCTGCCGGCGAGAGTTGTTGCTGGTTCTTGACGAAGTTCTTATATAATCCGCGCGCAGAAGAGGCGGAGGCCAACCCATGGCGAAGCAATCCCTCATTGTAGTTGTGGGCAGCGCCAACGTGGATCTCACTACTTTTAATGATGTTTTTCCGCGTCCCGGTGAAACGATTTTTGGCAAGAAGTTTGACCTGGGGTTCGGCGGCAAAGGCGCTAATCAGGCGGTTGCGGCGCGGTTATGCGGCGCAAATGTAGGGATGGTTGCAAAAGTGGGCAGCGATCTCTTCGGGCCGGCCACAATCAAGAATTTCGAGGCACAAGGGATTGACGCGAGCCATGTGCGCATTGCCGAAGGTGTCTCTAGCGGCGTGGCTCCCATCTTCGTGGAGCCAAATGGGCAGAACCGCATCATCGTGGTGAAAGGCGCGAACGATCTGCTTTCACTCGAGGACGTGGATGCTGCAGCCCCGCTTCTGCGTAAGGCGGACACGATCGTGCTGCAGTTTGAAATTCCTCTGCGCACGGTTTATCACACGGTGCGCTTTGCCAAGGCAAACGGCATTCGCTGCATCGTGAATCCCGCTCCCGCCCAGCCGGTAGACTTCAAGGAAGCCGGCGCCGCGGACTATTTCATACCGAACGAAACGGAAGCGGAAATCACGACGGGGATCGCGGTGAAATCGGTCGACGATGCGAAAAAGTGCGCGGAGTTTTTGCTGAGCAAGGAGATGCGCCGGGTGGTCATAACCCTCGGCGAGCGAGGTTCTCTTGTGGCTGGGTCCGACGGAATGGAGTTGATTCCAGCGTTCAAGGTTCAAGCTGTGGATACTACCGGCGCGGGCGATGCGTTCATCGGCAGTTTTGCGGTTTTCCTGGGAGAGGGCATCCCGGAGAAGGAAGCGCTTCGCCGAGCCAATCTCTACGCCGGGCTTTCCACAACAAAAGTGGGCACGCAGAAATCGTTCTGCACCCGGGCGGAGTTTGAGAAAGAGTGGCAGAATCGCCGCTGACATCTGTGAAGCGGCTTTGCCAAAGTGATAAGATTGAGCTTTCCTGGCCAATTTGACGTAAGCGATAAGATTCCATGACTCTGTCCGACAAAACGCGAACATCCGGCGTATCCAACCAAGAGCAACGAGCCTTGCAGGGACCGATCTCATCTTCCGATACAGCAATCGCTCATTACGCCGGGCGAGAACTACAGCCAAACGCGGGTATTCCCTTAAACGTCGACTGGGTGAAGGAAGTCCGCGTAAACACCAGCGCTGTGGAGCGGCGCGCGCAGACCACCGGCACTCGCCGCACCGTGAAAAAAGAATGGCAGGCAGCGTGGCTGCTTCGCGCCATCACTTGCATGGACCTGACGACGCTTTCCGGAGACGACACCGACGAGCGCGTTCGGCGCCTGTGCGCCAAGGCGCGGCAACCGCTTCAGCAGGAAATCGTGCAAAAACTCGGTGTGGAAGGCCTGAACATCAAAGTCGCGGCCGTTTGCGTGTATCACACTTTTGTGGAAACAGCGCGCCGTGCGGTCGAGGGTATCGGGATACACGTGGCGGCGGTTTCGACGGGATTTCCGGCGGGCCTTTCCCCGCTCGCCGAACGCGTGGCCGAAATCCGCCGCTCCGTCGAAGCGGGCGCGGATGAAATCGATGTGGTCATCACGCGCGCGCACGTGTTCGGCGGAAGATGGCAAGCGCTTTACGATGAAGTCGCGACATTCAAGAATGCCTGCGGGCCTGCGCATCTGAAAGTCATTCTCGGCACTGGTGACTTGATGACACTGCGCAATGTGGGGCGCGCGAGTCTCGTGGCCATGATGGCGGGCGCCGACTTCATCAAAACTTCCACGGGGAAGGAGGCGGTCAACGCGACGCTGCCCGCCAGTCTGGTGATGACACGCGCCATTCGGGACTACGCACAAAAAACCGGGATGGCCGTGGGATTCAAGCCTGCGGGCGGGATTCGAACGGCGAAACAGGCCCTCGAATGGCTTTCGTTGATGAAAGAAGAACTCGGCAATTCCTGGCTAAACGCAGAGCTGTTCCGATTTGGCGTGAGCGGGATGCTGGCAGATATCGAGCGCCAGTTGGAACACCATGCCACCGGACGATATTCGGCGGAGTATCGCCATCCGATTGCATAAGAAGCGGAACGGCCACGATGAATGAAGCGGAAGGAAGCGCATGAGCATCGTCGAGAAATTCATGACCATGGACTACGGCCCGGCGCCGGAGGATCCGCGCGAAGCCTTGGCATGGCTGGATCGCAGCAGCCGGCGCTTTGGACACTTCATCAATGGCGCCTGGCAGCCGCCGGCAGCTGGCGAATACTTCGACACAACTGATCCTTCGACAGGTGAAAAACTCGCGAGCATCGCACAGGGTTCGGCAGCGGACGTTGACGCGGCGGTGAGAGCCGCGCGGGCCGCTCTGCCTTCGTGGCAGGCGCTCACTCCTCACGCTCGCGCTCGCTATCTCTACGCACTTGCACGACAAGTGCAAAAACACTCACGCTGGCTGGCTGTTCTCGAGACGCTCGACAACGGCAAACCGATTCGCGAGAGCCGCGACATTGATATTCCGCTCGTGGCGCGGCATTTTTATCATCACGCGGGCTGGGCGCAATTGCTCGCGCAGGAATTTCCGGGTTATACCGCTTGCGGAGTCGTCGGACAGATCATTCCCTGGAATTTTCCGCTGCTGATGCTGGCCTGGAAGATTGCACCAGCGCTGGCCACGGGCAATACCGTCGTTCTGAAGCCTGCGGAATTCACGCCCCTGACGGCCCTCGCCTTTGCGCATATCTGCCAGGAAGTCGGCCTCCCTCCCGGCGTAGTGAACATCCTCACCGGCGACGGAACAACAGGCGAAGCGCTCGTGAATCATTCGGACATCGATAAGATTGCGTTCACAGGCTCCACCGAAGTGGGCCGCGCCATTCGAAGGGCCACAGCGCAGAGCCACAAAAAGCTTTCGCTCGAACTAGGCGGCAAATCCCCTTTCATCATTTTTGAAGACGCCGATCTGGACAGCGCCGTCGAAGGCCTGGTGGACGGCATCTGGTTCAATCAAGGACAAGTTTGTTGCGCCGGTTCGCGCCTGCTGATGCAGGAGAGCATCGCGGAGACTCTGATCAGCAAAATCCAGAACCGCATGAACACGCTGCGCATGGGCCCGCCGCTCGATAAAGCCACCGATATCGGGGCGATTATTGCGCGCGTCCAGATGGAGCGCATCCAGCGGCTCGTCGATCAAGGGGTCGCCGAAGGAGCGACGTGTTGGCAACCCTCCATTCCCATGCCCTCGCGCGGGCACTATTTTCTGCCGACATTGCTGAGCAACGTGCATCCATCGTCCGCCGTGGCGCAGCAAGAGATTTTCGGCCCAGTGCTTGCGGCCATGACGTTTCGAACGCCGCGCGAGGCCGTGGAACTCGCCAACAATTCCGTCTACGGCCTGGCTGCGTGCGTCTGGAGCGAGAGTATTAACGTTTCGCTGCATATTGCGGCGCAACTCAAGGCTGGCGTGGTGTGGGTGAACTGCACGAACATGTTCGACGCCGCATGCGGTTTCGGCGGGTATCGCGAAAGCGGTTTTGGTCGCGAAGGCGGCCGCGAAGGGCTGCTCGAATATCTTGAACCCGCCTGGTTCAAGGACGCGCCACCGGTGCCTGCCACGCCGCTGGCCATCGACCAGGCGCCGGAGCAGCCAGCAGGCTTTGCTGATCCCGCGATCGACCGCACCGTTAAACTTTACATCGGTGGCAAGCAGGCGCGGCCGGATTCAGGGTACAGCATCGAAGTGCGCGGCGCGGACGGGCGTTTGCTCGGAGAAGCGCCTCTCGGCAATCGCAAGGACATCCGCAACGCCGTCGAGGCGGCGCGCAAAGCGGAAAGCTGGGGAAAGACAACAGCGCACAATCGCGCGCAAGTGCTTTACTATATCGCGGAAAATCTATCGCAGCGCCGCGAAGAAGTCGCCGGGCGATTGTCCGTTGTTGTGGGCAAGAAACAGGCTGAATCGGAAGTCGAGCTCGGGATCCAGCGTATTTTTTCCTACGCCGCCTGGGCCGACAAGTTCGACGGCGAAGTCCACAATCCGCCATTTCGTAACGTCGCGCTGGCGATGAAGGAACCGATTGGCAACGTAGGAATCGTCTGCCCCGCGGATACGCCGCTGCTCGGGTTTCTGTCTCTGGTCATGCCCGCCATCTCCACTGGCAACACCGTGGTCGCCATTCCGTCGGAAAAGTATCCACTGATCACCGGAGACCTCTATCAAGTCTTCGAAACGAGTGATTTGCCTGACGGCGTCGTGAATATCGTCACCGGCAGGACATCTGAATTGCTGAAAACACTTGCCGAACACGACGACGTGGATGCGATTTGGTGCTTTACCGACGAAGCCGGCGCCGCGGCGGCGAAAGCCCTCTCGGTTGGCAATCTGAAACAGGTGTTCACCAACGAAGGCCGCGCCATCGACTGGTTCGACACCAAACAGGGCGAAGGCCGCTGGTTCCTGGATCACTCCGTTCAGGTAAAGAACATCTGGGTGCCCTACGGCGAGTAGCCGTTCGAATGGTCGGAAAACGCAACCAACATTCTAAGTGGGAGAATTAGGACGCTTCAGGAAGGAAATGGTCGGGGCGAATGGATTTGAACCATCGACCTCCTGGTCCCGAACCAGGCGCGCTAGCCAGGCTGCGCTACGCCCCGACCGATAGGCTCAGGCACATGTTGCCGCCTAAGCGAGAATATCAGATTAACATAGCTCCAGAAGGGCCGCTAGACCGGGTCTTGATGGATTCCTGTAACGCCTCAAAACCACCAATTTCCTTGGCGGTCTGAAACATTGACTTTCGCCTACCACAAAGAAAAAGGCCGCGCTCCGAAACGAGCGCGGCCTTTCCTCCTCGCAGGGTTAGAAGTAGAACTTCAACCCGAACTGGATCAACCGCGGCCCACGCGTCTGGCTGATTTGACCGAACGTTGAGCTGAACCCTTGGGCATCGGGATTCAGGAACTGCACGTGGTTGAAGGCATTAAAGAATTCCGCCCGGAACTCGAGCGACCTCGATTCCCTGAACTTGACTCTCTTCAGGAAGGAGATGTCCCAATTGTTGATCCCGGGCCCGATCAGCGTATTCCGGCCGAGATTGCCATAGGAGGCAATCGAACCAATTGGGTTCCCCCCCGGCGACAGGCAATCGAAGGCAGTGGGATCAAAGTAGAAGTTTCCCTTGAGTTTGCCCGTAATTGGATCGGGTGTCTGCAAAGAGCAATTTACTAAACCTGGTGAGAATGAGCTCTGATTGCGCGCATTCATCGTCCTAATCTTTCCAATGAGGTCGGGACGATCCAGGAAATTGAATTGTCCACTGTTGTCGTTGTTCGAAAAAATTGTAAAAGGCTGTCCAGCCTGGAAGGTGACAATCGCATTCGCCTGCCAGCCTTCGGTTATTTTCTTCATTAGCCAGTGATTGCCGAACGGCCGATCGAACGGCATTTCCCAGCTTCCGCTAAAAACGAACCTGTGCCGGACATCGAAGTCCGCCAGCCCGCGATCCAGCCGGGGATCGAAAGGATCCGTGTAGCCGCCGGAGCGCGCGCGGAAGCCGGAGCTAATGTCAATGGTCTTTGAAAACGTGTAGGCTGCGCGGAACGATAGGCCATGGCTGTAGCGCCTATCTACCGTAAGCTGAAACTCGTGGCTGTCGGACAGCCCCGTGCTCTTATTCGTCAAGATAGTTCCCAGGTCCTGCACGCTTGCAGTCGGATCGGTCGTCGGATTGATGCAACCGGCGAATGCCCGCGCGCAGTTCTCGTTCAGGAACCCGTTATCGAGCTGCTGCTGCTCGATGCTGGGCTGGGGCGGATTTACGTCCGGCGTGCTGATGAGCTTGCGCCCCAGGCTGCCAACATAAACGGCCTCAATGGCGGTGTTTTTGTTCAACTGATACTGGAACCCAAAATTAAAATTCTCTGAATAGGGCGTCTTGAAGTTCGGATCTGTTACGAAGGCAAAGGAAATCTTCGGAACGAAAAATTGCCCCGTACGTCCCTGTGCCTTGAACGGGAAGGGGTTGGTGATGCCTAGAGGCGTAAAGGGATCGGCGAAAGCGTCCGCCGATGCGACCTCATTGGACTTGGGGAACAGGTTGGAAACATCGCCGAACGGCGGCTGTCCACCGAATTGCAAGTTCAGGGCGCCGTCTTCGATGTCGTAGAAAATGCCGGCGCCGCCACGCATGACGAGCTTGGCATTGCCGAAGATATCCCATGCAAAGCCGAATCGCGGCGCGAAGTTGTTGCGATCGGGGTTTACAAGGGCGCGGTTTGGCGTTCCTGGGTCGCCGGGATAGAGCACACCTGGAGGAGCATTCGGAAACACCGTGGACTGCGCGCCCGCACCGAAGAATCCGATGATGTTGTTGTGAATATCGTATTGCGGGCTGTTGTACTCATACCGCAATCCAAGAACGAGGGTAAGCCGTGGCTTGATCTTGAAAGAATCCTGCCCGTAATAGTGCTGCGAAGTCGTGCGAATGCTGTAGCTGGCGGTTGAGAATTGGAAGAAATTGCTGGGGAAACCGGCGACAAAGTCCGCCGATGCGTCACCCGTAAATGTGCCGCCTGCCTGGTTTCCATTGCCTCCACCAAAGGTGAAGCTGCCGTTATTGAAGAAATCAAAGATAAAGTTGTTTTGGACGCGCCGAATATCTGCCCCAAATTTCCATTCGTGCCGGCCGTGCGGAATCGTCACATGATCCTGATACTGAAAGGTCATGTCATGGAGCTTCGTCGGTCCCTGTGGCGATGGACCGAAATTGAAGCCCGGTGTGAAAATGATGGGTATGGAAGCGCCGGCGGCATCGTCGGGGTTTACGTTCGTAAAACCCAGCTCGGCTGGTGTGGTGGGGTCCGTCGGCTTTGCCTGTAGATTTGCAGTACGGTTTGCCGAGGCGCGGAATTCATTGATCCACCCTCGCGCAAAACTGTGGGTCCATCCGATAGTCAGCACCTGGTTGCGATCGGTATCCGTGAAGCCCGAGCCCAGCGGTACGTTGCCACCCGTGGAGGCGCCCTTGTTGATGGCGAAGGGGAAGGCGTCCCTCCTGTCGTTGATAACGTAGAGCACGGACAATGTATCTCTCTGCGTCAGGGTGTGATCTAGGCGCAGAATACCCTGATCTTCGTTGATCGCGGCCGTCGAAGATGAGATAAAACCGTTACTGCTGGCCAGGCTTGGCGAAGGAAGCGGTAAGAACTTTGCGATGTAGTTCGCCGAAACCGGATTGACGGGCACCTGGTTGAATGCATAGGGATTGCCGTTGGGGTCCACCAGCTGTGTGCCACCGGTGTTGCAGGTCGTTCCCCCTGCGCCGAACCCCGCGTTTCCGCCTCCAGGGGTGCACAATTCACTGAAATCCCCTGTGCGTTCGGCCGGGCTCAAAACGGTCAGTTGCGGCAAGATCTGCCCTTCGCGCCGTCGCGCCCCTTGATACGCACCGAAGATAAAGGTTTTGTCTTTTTTGATTGGCGCTCCGACGGTTCCCCCAAACACATTCCGCTTGAAGGCGCCCTTCGGCGTGCCCTGGGGCAAGAAAAAATCGCGCGCATTCAGAACATCGTTCCGGATGAATTCAAACGCCGAGCCGTGGATGTGATTCGTTCCAGACTTGATCACCTGATTCACGATGCCGCCCGAGGTGCGCCCAAACTCCGCATCATAGTTGTTCGTCAGAATCTTGAATTCCTGCACGGCGTCGGGATTTGGATTGACGGCGATGTTGTTGCCCAGGAAGTCTGTATTGTCCGCGCCGTCGATCAGAAAGGTTAGCGATTCCGACCTCTGCCCGCTGACGCTGAAGGGATTGCCCGATCCATCGTCCGGATCCGGGGTAAAGACGCCTGCTTGCAGCAGCCCCAATTGCAAAGTGTCGCGATCCAAGAGCGGCAGATCCAGAATCCGCCGGGTGTCTTCCACCTTGCCCAGCACGGCGCCGGACGTGTCAACCTGGGGGACGGCCGCGGAGACCTCTACGACTTCGGTGGTTTGCCCAATCTCCAGGGTGACGTCCAAACGCCCGTTTTGGTTGACTTCCAGGGTGATGCCGCTCTGAACGTTCTTCTTGAAGCCTGCATGCTCAACCGTCAGCTGGTAATTGCCTACATCGACCAGGGAAAAGAGATAGTTACCCTCGGCGTCGGTCTTCGTGGGACGGCTGATGTTGGTCCCTTGATTTGTGAGCGTGACCGTTGCGGCCGCCACCGTCGCGCCGGATTGGTCTTTGACGGTTCCAGTGAGCCGCGCGGTCGCCTGGCCCCAGGCATTTCCTGCCATCACCATGAGAGCTAGGAATCCAAAAAGAAATACAAATAGATTGCGCCTTGCAAATAACGAGTTCATTCACAACTCCTATTCTTGCACCTGGAATTACTATTCTTACGAAGGGAGGCGCTTAAGGGTGAGCGAATCCGAGTATCGCAGTCGACCGACGACTGACGACAAACGAGTTTGCAACTCTGGAAAGATACCCCGGCAACCGATCCCACCACTCGTTTTCGCTGCAAGTGCGAATAGTTTTAGACAGAATGAGGCTGGATGTCAAGAAGAGTGTAATGTTGACCGGCCAGGGGAAATACAGGCTGTGATACGCTCGACGTTATGCGGAGTTTTCTTGCCCTTCTGTGCTGCTATTTCGCCCTTGGGAACGCTGCCGCGCGCGTGCCGGAACCGGACCAAACGAGCAGCCGCAATGTTTTTCTGATCACTATCGATACGTTGCGCGCGGACCACGTCCATTGCTATGGATACGAGCGCATCCAAACTCCGGCTATCGACCAGCTTGCTGCGGATGGGATTCGCTTCACGGAAGCATTCACGCCCAGCCCGATCACAAACTCTTCCCATGCAAGTATTTTGACAGGGCTACTGCCAAGCTCCCACGGCGTGAGTGACTTTGGAATTCCGCTGGCCGCCGGACACACTACGCTCGCCCAATTGCTTCAGAGGCGGGATTACCGTACCGCGGCATTCATCGGCGCCGTCATTCTGGACAGCAAGGCGCTCGCTCCAGGTTTCGACCTAGGATTCGACTACTACGACAATTTTCCTGCGCAGGCGCAATCCAAGTCGCGCTGGGGCCGAATCGAACGCCGCGGGATGGAAGTCGTGCAACGCGCAGAAACCTGGCTCGATGCGCATCCCGCGGGGCCGCACTTCGTTTGGCTGCACCTGTACGACCCGCATGATCCGTACGAGCCACCTCCGCCATATTCCGAAACTTACAGGGACCGGCTCTACGACGGAGAAATTGCCTACGCGGATTCGGCGCTAGGTCATTTTCTTGCTTACCTCAAGAAACAAGGATGGTATGAGGGCGCATTGATTGTCGTAACGGGGGACCATGGCGAAGGACTCGGAGAGCATCACGAAGACACGCACGGCATCTTTCTCTACGATTCGACGACCCACGTTCCGTTGATTGTGAAGCTGCCGAGCAAACGTCAGGCGGGCAAGACAGTCGACGCCCAAGTCCGCACGACAGACATCATGCCCACGATTCTGGGCCTGCTTGGCGTTGCTGCTCCGGCAAATCTGGATGGCGATTCTCTGGAGACATTTCTCACCGGCGTCGAGGCGGCTCCCCGAACGGCTTTCGGCCAAACCGACTATCCACTGCGGTTTGGATGGGCCCCGTTGCGATCGGTTCGAACGGAAGACTTCAAGTTTATCGAGGCGCCCAAGCCGGAACTCTATGATCTCCGCGCCGATCCCGGCGAAACGCACAATCATTATGTGCCCTGGGATGGCACGGTTCAGAAGTTGCGCAGATCACTTACGGAGTTGAGCGCCAGATCGCCGGCACCTGGAAAAGCTTCGCCCGCAGCCGTATCCGCGAACACTATCGATGAACTGCACGCCCTCGGGTATTTGGGCTCCGCCGATGTTGGAAGCGCCACGAATGTCCCTGAACCCTCCTTATTGCCTGATCCCAAGGACAAAATTGAAGAGCAAAATCTGCTGCACGCCGCGATGATGGCGTCAGAGAACAGTGAGACGGAGAAGGCTCGAGCGGCGCTCGAGAACGTACTGAAGCTAGATGAAAATTCAGCGCTCGCGCTGACACAACTGGGCCGGATGGCGATGGCTTCAGGAAATTACGCCAAAGCTGCCGGCTACTTGCGACGGGCCCACGACGCCCACCCGAATGACGCAACGGATGCGTTCGAATACGCACGAGCCCTGCAATTGGGGGGCGATCTCCCCGGCGCACGAGACGCTCTGCGGGCGAGCTTGAAGTTGAATCCGGACCAATTCGAAGCGCAACTCGCTCTCGGACGGATCTATCTCACTTTGAACGATTCGAACGCAGCGGAGGACCAATTTGAAGCCGCTGTCCTGTTGCAGCCCGGGAGTTCAGAAGCGCAGATCGGTCTGGCGAAGGCACTGATCCGCCAGAAAAAGTTCACCGATGCCGTGGAGCTGCTGAAGCTGGTTGCCGGAGCTTCGAGCCGCGATCCAGAAATATTTGAGTTACTCGCGCAAGCCTACACCGGCTTGGGGCGGCGGCAAGACGCACAGCGCGCCCAATTGCGGGCCACCGAGCTGCGAAAATCGAAACGGCCGCAATGAGCGGCCGTTCGACGGGATATAACAAGTTTCGCTTAATGGCGGCAATACTCAGAAGAACTATTGTTTCGCCGCCACTTTATTGTCGGTGTTCTCAAAAATCTCAGTCAGAATGCGCCCCCGCATTTGCTTTGGCTGCTCGATGCCGTAAATGTGCAAGAGCGTCGGCGCCACGTCATACACGCTGGCTCCCAAACCCATCAGCCGAAGATCATGTTTAATGCCGGGCCCCATGGCAAAGAACGAGCCGGGGACGTCATCGCCATCGGCAAAATCGTGTTTGGCAATCACAGGAGTGGTTTTCTCATGGTCCATGTGCGCGTGAGGATCTTTCTCTTCGAACTCGCGCAGGGGCTTGATGCCGTGGTCGGAAAAAATAATTAGATAGGTGTTCTCATCCACATGTTTCAGGATCGATCCCAGCACTCTGTCGAAAGCCACGTACTGGTTCGGGAACGCATCCTGCCGCACGCTATTGATGCTCGCATTGTAGCCAACATTGAACGGCGTGATGGGATAGAGCCAGTGCCCGGTGCGGTCTTCGCACGATTGCGCCAGGAAGGTGAACTCCGTCGGATGCGTGGTCAGCAGATAATCGAACAGCTTGGTCTGCTGGTCGCGAATGACCTGCACTTTGCCAAGCCACTTGTCGATGAATTCCGCTTCGTGGCCTTTTAGATCTCCAGCGCCGGGCATGCGCTCGCAATCAATGTAAAAGTCGCCGACACTCTTCAGCAACTCAGGCTGCAAGCTCTTCGGATAAACCGCGTCGCCGCCCATCACCTCGCTCAGCTTGGGAGCGCAGAGCACGCCGTCTTCGCAATTCTTGCCGCGGGTGAGCATCCCGCTGATCATGTACCCGTTCACGGGCATCACAGGAAACGTCGCCGGGACGTTGGCCATGCCCACGGTGATCCCGCTTTTCGACAGCATCGACCACACCGGCTCTTCCTTCAGCATGTTGGTGTTGGCAGTGATCCCGCCAACGATAAACCCGGTGACGCCATGCTCTTCCGGATTCGTGCTCGTAAACAGCGTGCTGTACACTCGGGGGCAATTGGGGGCCGAAACCGTGCGGAGCTTTCCGTACGCGCCCTTCTCGATAACGCTCGACAAATTCGGCATCAGGCCCTTCAGCAGCAGCGGACGGATAATGTCCAGCTCCATGCCATTGACGCCGACGACGATCACCCGCGGTTTTGGTTTAGGCGTGGACTGTTGTTGCGCGAAGACCGGAAGGGCCAGCAAAAAGACGGATAGCAATAAAGAAAGTTTTCTTGGAATCATGGAACACCCCTGAGCTTGAGCATGAATTATATAGTCGCGAATTGCGGGTGTCTAGCGAATGGCAGAGCCACAAAGGGCCTGCGAAATGGGCAGGCCCAAGCTCGCACCACCGCAAGAATTTTAAGGATGGGCAGAACCCTTCAGCCGGGTGGCTTCCCCGCGCTCGCGCGCAGCATCCGCATCGCGGCCCAGCTTCTCGTATTCATCCCCCAGGAAGGAATGCGCCTCGCGGGAATCCGTTTGCACCGCCGCGGCCTTTTCCAGGTAAGGCAGCGCCTCGGCGAAAGTGCCGTTCAGATACAGCATCCGCCCCAGAAGCAGGTTTGCGCGGTAATGGTCCGGCTCTCCCTGGAGGACTATGAGCAGGTCCTTGGCTGCTTCCTCTGGCCTTCCCGTGCGAGCATAAATGGAGGCCAACGAATAGCGGGCGTCGCTCCAATCGGGCCGGTTTTCCACCAGGATTTCGAAATGCGCGGCAGCGGTTTTCAGATCGCCGGTTTCGTAAAGGCAGATGGCCAGCTCGTACTGCGCCATCAGCGCATCCGGCCGCAGCTCGACGGCATTGTGCAGGGGAGGAATGGCTTTGGCGAAGTCGCCCTTCCGCGAATAGGCGATGCCCAGGTAATACTGCGCCGCCTGGACTTGCGGGTCTTTGGCCACCACGCGCAGCAGCAGAGGGATAACGCTGGCTTCCTTTCCCTCTTCGATGGCCAGGCTGGCATCGTGCATATCGTTGGCGACATCGATGCGGTCCTTGGGGTCAATCCTTGAGGGCGGGCCGGTCTTCGCAGAGGCCACGTAGCCCAGTGCGGAGAGCTTTTCCCTGCTCTTTTCGTCGAGTCCATCCTGCAAGGCCTGAGGTGCGCCTGCGCTGACGCGCTTCACGAAATTGTCCACCTGGATTGCCAGGCGCACCGCGGAGGGGTGATTATCCGGATAGATGTTTATCTTCTCGCCGGGGTCTGAAGCCACGTTGTAAAGCTCGGGCTTTGGCGCGCGCACGTAAAGCTGGTTCCCGGTGCGCAGGGAAACAAGCGCGCTCCACCCGAACGAGCGTTCGGAGTGGTCGCCCGTGGCAAACGAAGGACGGTTTCCAGGGTGCGGGTTTCCAATCAGCGGGAGAAGCGAGCCGCCCTGCATGGCCGGAGGCGGCGTCTCCCCCAGTGCATCGAGAAGGGTTGGCGCCAGATCCACCAGGCTCGCCGCGGCACTGACACGCTCGCCTGCAAAACGTTTGCCTGGAAGTTTAAGGAGCAGCGGCACGTGGATAGTGGCGTCGTAAAGGAAAATACTGTGCGTCAATTCGCCGTGCTCGCCCAGGGATTCGCCGTGATCGGCGGCGACGGCAATCAGTGCATTGTCATACAGCCCCTGGCTCCGCAAATAGTCGAGCAGCTTCCCTACGATGGAATCCACATAGGCGATACCCCCGTTGTAAGGGGCGTTCGGAAACCGGCTGCGGAAGGGTTCAGGCGGATTGTACGGGTCGTGCGCGTCCCACAGGTGAAACCACAGGAAAAACGGCCCGCCCTTCTGCTGCCCGACCCATTCGAGCACGTATCCCAGCGTAATCTCGCCGCGGCGCTGCATGGAAGCTTCGCGGCGCTCCCCGGTTTTCTGCCGGTGAAAGCCAGCGTTGTAGACATCGAAGCCCCGCTCGAATCCGGAGGCAAACCCGTTTTTCGGGTCAAGGATGATGCTTCCGACGAAGGCCCCTGTGTGGTAGCCCTGGGCGTGAAGGATCTCGGGCAGAAAGGGGACGCTGGGAGGCAGGCGATCGCCGAAGTTGCGGATGCCGTGGTACTGCGGAAAAGTCCCGCTGAGTATGGTCGCGTGAGAGACCGGCGTAATGGGCGCCTGGGAGTAGGCATGCTCGAACACCACGCCCTGACTCGCCAGCGTATCCAAGTTCGGCGTCAAACCATGTTTGGAGCCGAGAAAGCCCATGCGGTCCGCTCGGACCGTATCCAGCGTGATAAGGATAACGTTGGGCTGGTCTGTGGCTGCCGCGGCGAGCGCGGGCAGCAGAAGGAAAAGGCAAAGGATGCAAGCGCGCCGCATAAAAGAAAAAGGAGCCTGCATTGTAGCAGACTCCTTTTTCGGAACCAAAGACTCGAGCCGAAGATCAGAAAATGAGCTTCGCCCCGATCTGCATAGCGCGCGGGCCGCCTTGCGAAAGGAACGGGTTGCCAGCAGCGATATCCGGCGTCTGCGAGTATCTGGAGAAGTTCACCTTCGTCGGGTTTGGGTTGGCAAGCTTGCTCGCAGAGATGATGCTGCTGCTCGGGCTGGGATTGAGGTTAGGATGGTTCAACAGGTTGAAGATCTCAAAGCGGATCTGGAGGCTCATCTTTTCCGAGATCTTGGTGGTCTTGTTGAGGTTAAAGTCCCACTGCTTGAATCCGGGGCCGCGGAAAGCGTTGCGGCCGCAGGTCCCGATGGTGTTGTCGGCGGGAATGGAATATATCGCATCAAAATTCGTAACGGTGGGGATATTGGGATTGCTGAACTGGTAGATAGGTTTCACTCCCGAACAGTCTGGCCGTTGGTTAACAAGGTCCTGGCCGGAACTGTCGGCGCTGGCGCTGAGCAAAGCGGTCCAGGGCCGCCCCGTCAGAACCGTCCCCACAGACCCGATCTGCCAACCTTCTCCCAAGCGTCCTACGGCATGCCATTTTGGAAAGTCGTAGACCACGCCGGTATTGAAGTTCAGCCGGACATCCGAGTCGCACGGGCCCTGGTTACTGTTGGGATTGTAGGGATTCTCTTCGATCGGAACGGTAGACCCACCGCCGCGATTCACGGAATTGGTGTCAGTGCAGTGCGACCAGGTGAAGTTGACCATGGTGTTGAGCCCATGCCAATCGCGCTGGCGGTAAGTCACCTGCATGGCGTTGTAGCGGGACCACCCATCGTTGGTCAATTGCGTAATGTAGTTGAAGTTAGGCGCGCCATTCAACTGGTACACAGAATCGAACGGGCGCGCACAATTCCCGGTTGTCTGCTGCACACCACCGACGACGCAGCCAACGGGGCGGTTATTCAGGCTGCGCATGAGAAAGCTATCTGTTCCGTGGGCGCCCAGGTAGCTTACGGTAATGGCGTTGTTTCTGAACAGCTCGTGTTGAATTGTGGCGTTGTAATACTGGATTCTTGGGGTCTTCAAATTCGGAACGGTTCCGAAAATGTTAAACGGCGGTGTGCCCGTGGGATTGGCGCCAAAGGTTTGGAAAGGAGTCGAGCTTCCCCCTTGCGGACCGATGCAAACCCAGTCGGGCCCTGTTGTACCCGTGGCCGGGTTAAGTGCTCCGGTGTTCGTCGCCGGGTTATAACAGGTGTTCGGCCCAAAGGCTTGGAAGAGAGTTGAGAGTCCCGGTTGACATCCCGGGTTGGGGTCGGTGCTGGGGTTGACGAAGCCCGTACATTGGTTTCCACGTCCTGTAACCGAGAACACGCCCAGGTTAGAGTTTGTAAACGAGCCGGCTCGGTCACCTTGGAAATTGTAAGGTGCGCTGATGGCGGCAAAATTGGCCACGTCATAAGCCATGGCGTAGCCAACTCGGAAAGAGGTCTTGCCGTTGCCGAAAATGTCCCAAGCCAGTCCGGCGCGCGGGCCAAAGTCCTTAAAGTCCAGATTATAGAGGCGAGAGTACCCCTGCTGCACCTGAACCAGACCGTTCGGAAACCCTTTTGGCGCGCAAACCGTTGGCTCCGGCGCAGCGCAGGGGAAGAAATTGGAGGCAATCTTGTCAGCGTCGCCCAAGGCACCATTGAGGTCCCAGCGCAAGCCGTAGCTGACGGTCACGCGCGGGGTGACTTTCCATTCATCCTGGAAAAACACTCCCATAGAGGGCTGGTAAAGGTGGCGCGAAGTATCGCCAAAGGAGCGGCCAGCCTGGTCGAAGCGGCCGAGGAGTAACTGGTCAATCAGGGTCTCAAAATCAGTTTGGGCACTGATCAGGCCAGTCCGAGCACGATTCCGCAGGCTGTACGTGGAGGCGTACTGATAGTTGCCTCCAAACTTGAAGCTATGAGTGCCCTTGATCCACGTGACGTGTCCCGACGCATCGTAAGTCTGCGTGGGGCGGGTGCTCAGCGGGTATCCCTGAATGCCACCAGGATTGCCATAAGTCACCGAGCTGGCATAGACCGGAGGCACGCCGAAATCGGCAGGGTTCAGGGGCCCCGTATCGATGCCCAAGTCTGTTAGAGGATTGATCTTGTTATTGGGGGCCAGGATCTGTGCGTAACGCGACCAGTTGAAGCGTACGTCGAGAATCTTGTTGGCAGAGATGCTGTAGGTCCAGGTGGCGCCGGCCAATTGCACGCGCGTCGGAGCGATGGAGTTAAATGCGTCGGGTTTGAGGCCGCTGCCAGGCGCCGGCGGAAGCGTATATCCGCCGAGTGGGGCGGACTGGATGCTGTCAGCGAACATGTACCGACCGGAGAGCTGCATCTTGTCGTTCATTTTATGGTCAACGCGGATGATGAAGCTGCCCATCTTATCGGTATTGGGGCTGGAAATGGTCTGCGGCACCCCGCCGGTGGGAATTGTGGTGGTTAAGAGGTTAATGTTAGCCGCGGCGGCCGGCGTGCAGGAAACAATCCCGCCATTGCCATCCGAACACGGGTAATACTTCAGTAGGTTCAACCCTGCCGTGTTCTTAGGCAGGTTATTCGGATTGGTAGTGGGACTGGCGAAATCCGCTAGAGACGTGGCCAGATCGGCGAGAGTGGGGATCTGCACACTATAAGGCTCCAAGGAATTGTTGCGCTGTCCTTCATACGTGAAAAAGAAGAAGGTGCGGTCCTTGACGATCGGCCCACCTATCGTGCCCCCGTAATTGTGATTGTGATAAGCGGTTTTCGCTGTTGAGAAGAAGTTCTTGGCGTTCAGCCAGTCATAGTCCCCGAAATAGAAGCCCGTGCCGTGGAATTGGTTGGTGCCGCTCTTGAGCGTCACGTTGATGGCCGCGCCGCCCTTGACCCCGTTCTCCGCCGTCGGAAGCTGCTGCACGGTGTACTCGGCGATGGAATCGCCGCCCAGCACGGAAGCCGGGATCCCCAGTACGCCAGGTTGCCCGACGACCTCGCTGCCGTAAAAGCGGTCGTTGTTGGGCATGCCATCGATCATGTAATTGTTTGTGGTGGTGCGCTGGCCGCTCACACTTACGTCCAGGAAGCCTCCGCCCGGCGAGCGCTGCACGCCGGGGGTAAGGGCCAAGATGGACTTAAAATCGCGGCCCTCCGTCGGTAGATCCAAGATCGACTTCGTGTCTACTTCGTTGTTCACGCCCGGGGAGAACTCCACCAGCGGGCTGGCGGCTTCCACGGTGATGGTTTCTGTGCGCTCGCCCAACTGCAGCCGGAAATCCGCTTTGGTCTCCTGCGCGACAGTGACCGTCACGTTGCGCACCGTCGTCTTGAAACCCTGAGACGAAACCGAAACTTTATAGACGCAAATAGCCATACCGGTCAGCCGGTATTCGCCGGCATCGCCAGATGTCGCCGTACGCGTCTGGTTGGTGTCCGGACAGACGGCCGAGACCGTGGCGCCCGCCACTGCCGCTCCGCTCTGATCCATCACCGTTCCGGTAATTTCACCGGTAGTGATTTGCGCTGGTAGATTAAGTGCGCAGCCGAGAATCAGGATGAGTGCACAGGAAAACCGCAATGAATAAGACTTAAGCATTGGACTCCACCCCTTTGGCAAATGTAGAACCCCGTGCAATGACCGTAATTGGCTGAGATTCTATGCCGGGCGGAGTTTTTGTCAACTAAAATTCCGATAATTCCACAAATGGGACGCCGCAATTTTGTGAATCCTTGAATTGGGAGTGTTCTGATCGGGCTTTAGGCTCAGCCCAGGCGCAGGAGCTTCGCTTCGGTAATGGCGGTAATGGAACGGATGGGCCCGAGAATGGATGACGAGACTTCGCCGTCGATGCGCACCAGGGAGACGGCTTCCGCCCCGCGCTGCGCTTCGCGGCGGCCCAGCGCAAAGGTCGCAATGTTCACGCCATGCTTCCCGAGGGTCGTGCCCACCTGCCCGATCACCCCCGGCTCATCTCGGTTCCTCAAATAAAGAATGGTGCCTTCGAGCTGAGCTTCCAAGGGGATCCCTTCAATTTGCAGCACGCGCGGCGAGCCGTCATGCAAGACTGTGCCTTCGGCCGTAAATCCTTTCGCCGAGCCAGTCTTTTCAGGAAGCGCGGAAACCTCTAGCGTATTCGGGAAGCCGTGCTCGCGCCTCCGCGTTTCTTCCTCAACGGTCAGGCCTCTCGCCGCTGCCACCGCCGGCGCGTTCACCACGTTCACCTTTTCATCCAACACGGCATTGAGCACACCCGCCAGAACCGCGCTGCGCAGCAGATGAGTGCCGACCTCCGCCACTTCCCCGGCGTAGCGGATGCGAATCCGCGCCGGGCGCGTGTCCGCCGCCTGGGACACCAGCGACCCAAGCCGTTCCGCCAGTTCCAGATAAGGCCGCACGCGCCGGTACTGATCCGCTGAGAGTGCCGGCAAATTCACCGCGTTTCGAATGATCCCTTCCGCAAGATAATCCTTGATCTGCACCGCCACCTGCGTGCCGACCTCTTCTTGCGCTTCCGTGGTCGAGCCGGCGACGTGCGGCGTGCCAATCACATTCGAAAGCCCGACGAGCGGGGAGTTCTTCGGCGGCTCTTCCGCGAACACGTCCAGCGCCGCGCCCGCCAGCTTGCCGCTTTTCAATGCGGCAGCAAGAGCCGCTTCGTCGATTAGCTCGCCACGCGCAGCGTTGATGATGCGAGCTCCCGTCTTCATTTTCTCGATGGTCGCGGCGTTGATCAGGTTTTGCGTGGCAGGGCTAAGCGCCGTATGCAAGGAAACGAAATCGCTCTCCTCCAGCAGTTTTTCCAGCGGCACAAGATCCACCGAGACTTCGCGGGCCGCTGCTTCGCTAATGTACGGGTCATACG
>Ga0210409_10000259_pt1 | contig 105989 bp, 81 predicted proteins | sample IncBWH17MmetaG_FD_161649 | JGI IMG/M metagenome (GOLD analysis project Ga0210409, IMG submission 161649) | Forest soil microbial communities from Barre Woods Harvard Forest LTER site, Petersham, Massachusetts, United States - Inc-BW-H-17-M | ecosystem: Environmental > Terrestrial > Soil >... | reverse complement strand
GTACTTCGGCAGGACGCAAATCCAACCCGACGAGCACGCGTTCGGTGTCGGACAGATCGCCAATGATTTTTCGCATGGGCTGGGGCAGTTTGCGCACCAGCGTGGGGATGGCGAGGATTTGGTCGCCTTTGGAGAGTTGGGGCTGCTCCACCAAATCAATCAGCTCGATGCGATAGCGGCCCTGAAGGTGGTTTTCGCAAATCTTCGTCAGGTTCGAAAACGCGGTCAGGGATTTGGGCGTCTGGCCGGCCACGTAAAGGCGAAGTTGCCAAAGTTTGGCGGGTGCGCCGGCGGGTTTGGATTTGGGTCGTTTCACCGTTCTGGTTTTCATCGTTTTCGAGCCTTAGGTTTGGGTTTGTGCGGCGAGCTGGCGGGCATTTGAGGATCCGCGTGGCGCAAGCGGGCCAATTCCGTGCGCTCGGCGGTCACCACGCGGGTTCGCTTAGCGACCTGTTGGTCGAAGCGCCGGAGATCCTCTTCTTCGGCTTCATACTCGGAGCGCAGCGCGGCGATTTGACGTTCGAGCGCGGCGCGTTTGCGCTCCAATTCGCGCTGGCGGCGGGCGGTTTCCTGCTGGCCGGCGAGGGCTTCGGCCTTGTCGCGGGCGGTTTGCGCCGCGCGGGCGGCGCCGGTCAACACGCCGCCCGGGCCGATGTAAGCGTCCACGAGGTCAATGCCCCGGTCGGAAATGAGGAACTCGCGGCTTTGGTTCGAGTGGGCCATGCCGCGGGCTTTGAGCACGTAGAGGACGCGGTTGCGCTCACCGTTGCCTTCGATGTCCTGCAAGAGTAGCCAGGAGTCCATGAGGGAGGAGATGGCGATTTCACTTTGCTGGAGGGGGTTGCCGGCATGCGTCAGACTGGTGAAGAGGGAGGTGATTTGCTGGCTTTTTAGGAAATCGATCAGCCGCGTCACCATCGCCTTGGTCTCGGATTCACTGCCCGCGACGAGCAGGCTGGTCATGGGGTCCACGATGACGACGGCGGGCTTAAAGGTGAAGATCTCCTTGAACATGATGGCCAGGTGCATTTCCAGGCCGTAGAGGGTTGGCCGGGCGGAGTGAAACCGGAGCAAGCCGCGCTTGATCCAGGGTTCGAGGCGCAAACCGATGGAGCGCATGTTGCGCATGATTTGGCTGGGTGACTCCTCGAAGGCGAAGTAGAGCGCGCGCTCGCCGCGCCGGGCGGCGGCCTGGGCAAAGAATACGGCGGTGCTGGTTTTGCCGGTGCCGGGAGTGCCGGTGAGCAAAATGCTGCTGCCGCGAAAAAAGCCCTGCCCGTCCAGCATCGCGTCGAGCCGCGGGATGCCGGTGGAGATCCGCGCGCTGGAGGCCGCATGATTCAACCCCAGTGACGTGATGGGGAGCACGCTGATGCCGTCGTCGCCGATGAGGAAGGGATACTCGTTGGTGCCATGCGGGGAGCCGCGATATTTCACCACGCGCAAATGCCGGGTGGCAATCTGCTCGTTGATGCGATGGTCGAGCACGATGACGCAGTCGGACACATATTCCTCCAGCCCGTGGCGCGTGAGGTGTTCGCGACCGCGCTCGGCGGTGATGACGGCGGTCACGCCTTTGTCCTTGAGCCAGCGGAAGAGCCGGCGCAACTCGGCGCGCAAGATGGCTTCGTTGGGCAAGCCGGCGAACAACGCTTCGAGGGTATCCAGCACGACGCGTTTGGCGCCGATGGAATCAATCGCGTGATTGAGCCGGACGAACAGGCCTTCCAGGTCATACTCGCCGGTTTCCTGGATTTCACTGCGTTCGATGTAAACGTGGTCGAGCAGCATTTTTTTGCGCCGGACCAACCCCGCGAGATCAAAGCCGAGCAAAGCGACGTTGCCCTTCAACTCGGTTTCCGTCTCCTCGAAAGACATGAAGACGCCCGGCTCGCCGAACTGCACGGCGCCGCGCACGAGGAATTCCGCGGCGAAGAGGGTCTTGCCGCAACCCGCGCCGCCGCAGACCAGGGTGGGCCGCCCGCGCGGCAACCCGCCGCGGGTGATTTCGTCGAGACCCTGGATGCCGGTCGGACTCTTAGGCAAATGAGCTGCGGGGGAGGTGGAGGGGTGACTGTTATTCTTCATTCAAAAGCATCCTTCCCTGAACGCAGTCGATACAGCAGAAGCATTCAGCATCACGCGCCCTCCTCACTGCGTCCGGCGGCGAGCGGGATTTGCGCACGGACGGTGGTGCCTTTGCCTGGCGCGGAGGTGAGGCTGAATTGGCCGCCGACCATCTCCAGTCGTTCTCGCATGCCGAGGAGTCCCAACCGTTTGCCCTTTTTGGCGCGCCCCACGCGTGGTTGCTGAAAGCCTTTGCCGTCGTCCTTGATGGTCAAGCAAACGGCGCCGTCCTGTTCCCGCACCTGGACGTCGGCCCGGCTGGCCTGGGCGTGGCGGGCGATGTTGGTGAGGGCTTCCTGGGCGACGCGATAGAGGACGGTTCGTTTGTCACCGTTCACTTGTTCAACCCCAGCAAAGGCGGACAAGGTGACCCGGATACCCGACTCCTCCTTGAAGTGCTTCATGAACGTATGCAAGGCCGGAACCAGCCCCAGGTCGTCCAACACCGCGGGGCGCAGTTCGCGGGCAAACCGATGGACGATCTGCACGGAGTGTTGCACCAACTGCTGCGTGCGGGCGATGCTTTGCTCCAGGCCGCGGCCATTGAGTGCGGCCTCTGCTTTCAATTTGGCCAGGCGCACATTGATGCCCGTCAAGGTCTGGGCGATGACGTCATGGAGTTCGCGGCTGATCCGCTTGCGTTCTTCCTCCTGCGCCGACAGAAGCTGGCGGGAGAGGAAGCGCAATTCTTCATGCATATGCCGCGACTCTTGCAACAAATAGCCGTGGTGCTGCTCGCTTTTTCTGAGGGACTCCTCCGCCGTCTTGCGCTGGGCTATCTCATCCCTTAACCGCCGGTTGGAGGCGGCCAGGTCCGCGCTGCGCCGGCGCAGCGCCTGGTTCAGTCGTTCCATGCGGACGCTGGTTTCCCGCGCGATGCGATGAGTCTGCTCGAGCGGCGTGATGACCTCGGCGAAAAAGGCGCGGGCCCGCCGGACGAGCGTGGCCCGGGTGCCCGGGGAGTAGCTTGGCAAAACCAGTGTAATCAACGCCTGCTGGTGAATCGCAGCCAGGCCCAGCGTCTCCAGGCCAATGGTCATGGCCTGGCGTCCCAAGTCTTTGGCCGGCTGCAAGCTCGCCCGGCGACTGCGCGCAAGGTGTTTTCCCAGCGCCTCCTGATACGCTCGCGATAGCCTGCTCAAGTCGCGTTTCATGGTGGGCCGAATTCGCGCCGCACGGTTTGGCGCGCTGGTTTTTGTTGCGTCATCAAGCAGGGCGGCGGCATCGTCGGCGTGCCTACGAACCCAGGTCAATATCTGCCGTTTTCTCCGAACCGTCTATCGGGGAAGTCCCCCATGCGCCCGGGACGGGGGGAGGACGTAGCCGCCGGTGCAGGTGAGGCGGGATTTGACGGTGGCTAATTGGGTTATCATGTTTTCAGGTTTTCAAGTTGTCAGGTTCGCCGGCAGCGGGGAACGGATGAGCATGGCGGGGGGACTGGAGTGGTGGAGTGATGGAGTGCCGGGGTGGTTGAGAGTTGGGAGTTGATAGTTGATAGCCAGAAGAACCGAGACGCGTTGGCGGGGATTTCGGGATTTGAGAATTGAGATTTCAAAGGGAAGCAGGCTTCGGAGAGTTGATGGTTCAGAGTTGATAGTTATTGCCAACAGGCTCCAAAGCTCCGGAGGTCGAGCCTGCAAAATGCATGCAGCGGCGGCGGCGACGGTGCAAGTTGCAATGCCTCGACAACTTCTTCACAGTCCACCAAAGCTGACCTCAAGGGCCTTAATCAGGCTGGTTTGAAGAAGTTAGCGCGCCCGGCGTCAGGTTGGCCCTTTATAAGCTGGAAGCGAAAGGCGAACTCAAGCGCATTGATAGTATGATAGTCCGGACGGCGGCGTAACCCCGGTCCAGGAGCCGGCACAGTCCGCCTGAACCATAGCACCCGGCCGGCGGCAAGATTTTGCAACGAACCAATCCAAACCAAATAGAAAGAAAAAACCATGTTTGATAAACAAAAACCGAACGGTGATAACGATCTGGGCACCCTGGCCGAAGATGCGCGCGCTTTAATGACGGCCACCGCCGACGTGGCGGGGGATAAGGTGGCGGAGGCCCGCCGGCGGCTCGCGGCCGCATTAGACAGCGGGAAGCGGATCTTTGGGCGCGTTAAAGAGAAGGCGGTTGAGGGCGCGAAAGCCACAGACGAGGTCGTGCACGAGCATCCTTATCAAGCCATCGGCATCGCTCTGGGTGTGGGGGCGCTCATCGGTTTCCTCGCGGCTCGCCGGTGCTCGCGCAACGGCGACTGAGCGCGCCATGGAATCGCTCCCCAGCCATATGGGCTGCTCCACTGGTTGGAAGCCAACACTTAGCAATCCTGCCCGGTGGTGGGTGGCTCGCGCATCCCGTGCGAAGCGCAAGGTTGAATGGCAAATAAGGTGCAAAACACCCGATCCGGAAAGCGTCTGTCTCGAGCTGAAAGCTCACAACGTGTTCATGAGCAACGCGCAGGGTTAGCCTGGATGGAACGGCACGCGGCCAGCTAGAGAGAATCGATTACACCTGACGAGGAATCCTCAAAGGAAATCACAAAACAAGAAACCATATGAAACATATCATTCTTCTATTAAGCGTTGTCACCCTGCTCGCGACGAGCGGCTGTATTTTTCCGGGCCATGGCGGCGGCGGGGAATATCGAGGGCATGACGAGTATCGCGGTCACGGGGAATATCGAGAGCACTCAGAATATCGCGAATATCCTGAACCTGCAGTAGTGGTGCGGATCCATCCCGATTAGCGGGCATCAACGCGCCGCTTCCTGAAAAGCCTTCGGACAGGAAGGTTATCGAAACCAAACGAGTCAACATTCGGCGCGCGTGCAAGCAACTGAAGGCCGGGGCGCCGGAGCAACGGAGCCTCCCGCGATCGCCAGCCGCGCGGTGCGCTGCAGAGGTGGAGCGGTGAAGCCTGGCCGGAAGCGGTCGTTGCGGAGGTGGTCGGCCTACGCGGGCCTTTGCCTGGGTGTAGCCGTCCTCGCCGGCGCGGTGCTCATCTTTCTGTTCGGTAATACGCTGCTCAACGGCTATGGCAAAAGGAAGGCCGAGCGAGCGTTTGCCCGAGCGCATCCAGGGTCCGGGTTGCGAATCGGCGAACTGGAATACTCGGTGGGCGCCAATCGGCTCGTCGCCCAATCTGTCACACTCAGCGGAACCAACGCGACGCTGAGGGCCGGCCGGATTTCGCTGGCCGGCGTTCGCTGGGCGCGGCTTTTTTGGGGAACGGCTGGCCTGGGTGAGGTTCTCGCCGTGGCCAGGCTCGAAGCGACCAATCTCGACGTGGAATTCCCCTCGGCGCGCTACGGGATCCGCTGCGCGCGGTTGCGAGCGTCCGTGCCGGGCTCAGAATTACTGGCCGAAGGCACCGAACTTCGGACGCTGGCCGGGGATGAAGAATTTTTCGCAGCGCACGATTTTCGAACGACGCGGTTTCATGTAGCCGCACCAGAGTGCCGAGTGTCGGGGCTGGCGTATGGGGAATTGCTGCAGGGAAAGTCCTACCGAGCCGCGTCGGTGACCTTTTCCCGGCCCTCCTTCGATGCGCTGGTCAATCGTGACCAGCCAGTCGAGCCGTTGGTGAAGAGCCCGCTGATGGTGCACGAGGCGCTGGCCGCGATCCGGCAACCGCTGCGGGTCGATCGCCTCAGCATCACCAATGGCTACCTGAGATACAGCGAGCGGGTGGTCGCTGGAGCCGTTCCCGGGGTGTTGACGATCGCGGCGGTGAATGTGTCCGCCGAGGGCATCGCCAACCGGGGCGAAGCGCCGGCCGCCATCCTGCTGCGGGCGCAGGGCGAACTCATGAACGCAGGAACGATGAAGGTGCTGCTGACGATTCCGGTCGCTTCACCGGACTTCTCGCTCCGCTATTCCGGTTCGCTCAGCGCGATGGACCTGACCCGCCTGGATGCGTTCCTCGAGATTGCGGAACACACCCGGCTTACGTCCGGCAGCGCTACAGAGGCAGCGTTCGAAATCGATGTGACCGCCGGGTGGGCTCACGGCCGGGTGCGCGCGATCTACGAGAATTTGGAGATTGCTGTGCTCGACAAGCAAACGGGCACCGAAAAGGGGTTGGCCAATCGCGCCGCCTCGTTGTTCGAGAACGTGTTCAAAATCCGGAATTCCAACGCTCCGGACGCATCGGGTGCGATGAAGGAGGGGGAGGTAAATTACACGAGAAAACCGGAAGACGAGTTTCAGCAGTTTTTGTGGTTTGCCCTGCGGACCGGGGTCCTGGATATCATCAGCCATTGATTCATAGTCGATGAAGCACAACTAGCCTGGCTTTAGCTGGGATTCTCGATTTGGACGGCTTCCGTGACTTCGCTCGCCTGGGCGTTCAATCCCAGCCGCCGTTCGTCCTGGAGTTCGAGGGGTGTCAGGCCGGTGGTGAAAAGCTCCAGGGTCACCCCTCCGGCAATGAGTGCCAGCAGACTAAGCGCGACATCGATCATAAAACCCCACTCGAGACGACCGGAGAAGGCGATTGGATTGAGGCCCGCACGTTGCGGACGTGGTCCAGTATTCCGAACACGTTGAGCAGCCAAAGGACAACCACCACGACCACCATGATATTGAGGATCTTTTTGATCTTGCCGTCCATGGGGATATAGGTGTTGACGAGCCAGAGCAGGACTCCGACAACGACGAGAGTGACAACGATTGTAATTAACGACATATCTTTACCTGTTTCTTTCTACGCTTTGATTCTTTTGGTGCGGATTCATGTCTGAGCGCCATCCTTTAGCGCGAGGCGTGCCAGGGGTGCTCCGCTATGGGGGAGACAACAAGCTGAGTTCGGGCCGAGGATTGCCTGACACTCGCAACCGCCCTGCCAACAACAGTTAGCCGCGGACTCCTGGTTGGGCCGGAACGGAACAACAGCGGGCCAACCATAAAGGCTCCGGACTGAATCCAGCTTCGTTCAGGGTGCAAAATGCACGTTCGAGTTGCTGCTTCTAGTGCAACTTGCACCGGTCTGGTATCTGTCGTCCGGCGCTAAAGCCCAACAAGAACGCTGTAACAAACCTTGAGCCAATAGGTTGCAGAAACCGGCGTGGTATTGGCCCTTCCCTAGCTAAACGCGGGAAATAACTATGAGAACCAATCTATCTCCCGCGAAAATATCGGACCCGGCCGAAACGTGGTTGGCCGTTGATGGCGACGCGACGGTTCGCGACGCGGAGACGCAGATACTGCGCCTGCAAGGTTACACGGAACTGGAAGCCCGGGTGCCTGCGGAAGCCTTGCGGTTGGCTCGCGAGGCCTCGGCGATGCTTTTCTTCATCACTGCCTAAGGATAACACCTACCATGCATCGTGCGCTTTGCATTGTATGTTAAAGCGTCCTACATTGGCCGGACGCGTGTGCGCCCCGCTCAACGCAGGGAAGCGCATGATCTACCGACTTCGACACGGGATTATCGGACCTTTAGCCATTTTTTGGCTGACCGTCACGGTAGCCAGTGTGGTGATGGGAGCGGTAGCCTGGAGCCGCTTTTCCAGCAGCATCGACGCGTCGGCCGAAGCCGAGCAGTTTCGCGAGTCGATTGATCAACTCTTCTCGGTGTTGCAGGACGCCGAGGCCAGCCAGCGAGGTTACCTGCTGACCGGGAACGCGGCGGATCGTGAGGCCTTCACGAACGCGGAGCGCACCTTCCCGCAGACCTTCGAGCGGCTCGTTGCCTCCGCAAGGCACGACCCGGAGGGGCAAAAGGACTTAATTGAGTTGCGTCGCCTGGTGGACCTCGAACTGGCGGAACTGCGCCAGGCCATCGCACTGCGGTCCGAAAAAGGCCCCGCGGGGTCAGCGGTAACCGCCAGTGCGGTGGTGCAAACCAGGACCGTGATGGACCGCATCCGTCAGATCATCAAAAGGCGGCACGACAACCGGCTGGATCTTCTTTCCGCCAAAGGAGAGGCCACGCGCCGCGAAATGAAACTGGTGCATCAAATGACCTGGGTGGCCGGGCTGCTCGGGGTCGGGGCCGGGTTGTTCGCGCTGTATTTCTACCGGGTCGATTACTACCAGGAGCGAGCGCGGCGGGAATTGCTGGAAGAGAAGTTGCACGCGGAACAAGCTGTGCGGGAGAAGAGCGCCTTCCTGGCCAACATGAGCCATGAGATTCGCAGCCCCATGAACGCGATTCTCGGTTTCAGCGAGTTGTTGGAGCCGGAGGGGCTGACACCCAAGCAATCGCAATATGTGCGGGCGATCCGTGACAGCGGCGCGGCGTTGCTGCATCTGATCAACGACATACTCGACCTGTCCAAGCTCGAAGCCGGGAAGTTGGAATTGCACCCCGACCCGACGGATATGCGCGATTCGTGCGAGTTCCTCCGCACGGTTTTCGGCCAGCAGGCCGTAATGAAATCGCTCCAACTTCAGTTCGAACTTTCGCCGGATCTGCCCCGGGCGTTACTGCTGGATCGCCTGCGGTTGCGCCAGGTGCTGGTGAACTTGCTCAGCAATGCTATCAAGTTCACCGAGCGGGGTTTCGTTAAAACGCGAGTTTCCTGGGCAAGCCAGATAGACGGCCGCAGCGGAACGCTGTTGCTCGACGTCGAGGACACCGGGATCGGGATCCCGGCTGAACAACTGGACGAGGTTTTCAAACCTTTTGTGCAGGCCAACTCTGTACGCACGGCAGAAAAGGAAGGAACCGGTATCGGGCTAACTATCGTCAAGCGGCTGACCGAGTTGATGGGCGGCACCCTGGCTGTCGAAAGCAAAGTCGGCCGGGGGACGGTCTTCCGTTTGCGTTTCGCGAACGTGCCTGTGTCGGGGCGGCTGCCGGTGGGAGACCATGCCGAGCCGGGCGGAGCGGTGGATTTCAATGACTTCGCGGCGGCAACGCTACTGGTGGTGGATGACAACCAGACCAATCGGGAGCTCATGGCTGGCATATTTGAGAAGACTCATCATCGAGTCCTCTTTGCCAACAACGGTCAGGAAGCGTTGGACCATCTGAAACTGACCAGACCCGACGTGGTATTGCTTGACATTCGAATGCCGGTGATGGATGGGCGAACGACCCTGGCGGAGATCCGCAAGCAAGCGAGTCTGGTGTCGCTGCCCGTCATCGCGGTCACAGCTTCGAGTAACGCCGGCGAAGAGCAGGAACTGCAAAGCCAGTTCAGTGGCTACATTCGCAAGCCGTTCTCGCGGCAAACGCTCTTTCTGGCGCTGGCTCAGTTTCTCCAAAGGGCGTCGCCCGGGAATGGACCGGAAGGTCAGCCTCTCGGGGAAACTCTCAAGAGTATTATCATCCCTTCGCCCGACCAGGCCGCTGATTGGCAGGAACTCGCTCTCGAACTGCGACGCCAGGAAGCAACCGAATGGCCGCCCTTGCGTGACAGCCTAGCCGTTAATCAGACGCGCACTTTTGCTCACAAGCTCTTCTACCTCGGCGAGGAGGCGCATTGTGGCCCGCTGGTGGCGTATGCCGCCACGCTGACTACCTTCGCCGACGCGTACGCCATCAGCCAGATGGAAGGTCATCTCGCGGCCTTCCCAAAACTGGTTGTATCTATCGAAACCGCCTCGGCGCAGGCCCAACTACTGCAAGCGGTATGAGAGAATGCCGCATAATCCCAGCGCTTCCGCCCCCCATCCGGTGGGCCGAGGGCCGCGAAGGGCTCATCTCACCGAATGCATACGATTTGGTGCCCAATCTCAAATGAATGCTCCGATCAGAGAAACCAACACCGGCTGCCTGCTCGTTGTCGATGATCAGGAGTCCAATATTCAGGTCGTCGGCGCTGCCCTGGGCAAACTCGGTTTCGAAATTTTGCCCGCCACCGGCGGGCTGCAGGCCTTCCAACGGCTGGCGGTTCGCCGACCCGACCTCATCCTGCTCGACCTGCTCATGCCGGAAATGGACGGATTCGAGGTTTGCCGCCGAATTCGCGAGAACCCGGATTGGGCAGAGATTCCTATCATTTTCCTTTCTTCGGCGGACGACAAGGGCCTGATCGTTCGGGCGCTGGAAAGCGGCGGCGTGGACTACATCACGAAGCCCTTCAACCACGCTGAATTGGTGACGCGCGTGCGCACCCACCTGGCGCTCAAATGGGCCCGCGACGAGTTGAAACAACTCGCGGAGGACCGGGATGAACTACTGGGCATCCTTGCCCATGACCTCAAGAACCATCTGGGCGGCATGGACATGAGCGCCCAACTGCTTCGTGACCGCACCGAGGCGATGGCGGATCCGAAGCTGCGGCTGATGGGCGAGAACATCTCGAATTCGAGCAGCCAGATGCTGGACTTCGTGAAAGAGTTTTTGGCAAATGCTTCGGCCGACCACGGGCTGAGTATTAAGACCGAGTCGATTAGCCTTAAGGACGCCGCCTCCCGGGTCGTCCAGCAACATCGGGAAGCGGCGAAGCGCAAACAACTCGTGTTTCAGACGGTGCTCGAGGGGAACGGGGCTCTGGTGCAGGCGGACCCTGCCGCCCTCAACCAGGTGCTCGATAATCTCGTGTCCAACGCCATCAAGTTCTCTCCGCCGGGCAAGAAGATTCGCCTCACGGTCTGCCCGCCGGGTGCGTGGTACGTGGAATGCCAGGTTCAAGATGAAGGGCCCGGGTTCAGCGAGAACGATAAGACTCGCATGTTCCGCCGCTATGGCCGGCTTTCGGCGCGGCCCACCGGAGGTGAGCCTTCCACCGGCCTGGGCCTGAGCATTGTGAAAAAGCTCGTGCTGGCGATGCATGGCGAACTGGCTTGCGAAAGCACGCTGGGCAGTGGCGCCACCTTCACCTTCCGCCTGCCCCGAGTCATGGTCTCTCATTGAGTCTCTGATATGGATTTCCTGGTCATTGACGACGACAAGACGTTCCGGGACGCGACGTGCCTGCTCATCGACGGCGAGGGCCATTACGCCGAGGCCGCCGCCTCCGGGGCATTGGGCCTCGCGGAATTAAAGGAAGGGAAATTCGATTCGGTTCTTCTGGACCTTAATCTTGGGCCGGAAGGAGGCCTCGACATTCTTGAGCAGATTCACAAGCTCCAGCCCAATTTGCCGGTGATCATTTTTACCGCGGAAGGAAGCGTGAAAAACGCGGTGGAGGCCATGCGGCGCGGCGCAGTGGACTTTTTGGAGAAGCCATTCACCCGCGAACAGTTTCATCTCGTACTTGCTCGCGTGCAGCGGTTCCACGAACTCCTCAGGAACATCGAGCGGTTGGAACGGGAAGTTAGTGACAGCAACGCCCAAAGTCCTGAGATTCTTTTGGATTCAAGCACGCCGCTTATGAAGGAGGTAATGGACACCCTGCTGCGAGCGGCGAAGACACCCGCCTCGATTCTGCTGCTGGGAGAAAGCGGCACCGGCAAGAGCGTGGTGGCCCGCTCCGTTCACCAGCAGAGCCATCTGGCGGACAAACCTTTCATCACCGTAAGCTGTCCGAGTCTGTCCAGGGAACTGCTGGAAAGCGAACTGTTCGGCCACGTCAGAGGCGCCTTCACTGGCGCCCTCCGCGACCATTGGGGCAAGGTCAAAGCCGCCGCGGGCGGGACTCTTTTCCTCGATGAGATCGGCGACCTGCCGATGGAAATCCAACCCAAGTTGTTGCGGCTGCTGCAGGAACGCGAATACGAGCGGGTGGGCGAAAATGTGCTTCGTCAGGCGGAGGTTCGCATCATCGCCGCCACCAGCCACGATCTTAAACAGGGCGTTGGCGAGGGTACCTTTCGCGAAGACCTGTATTTTCGGCTCAACGTGATCACGGCGGAGATGCCCCCGCTTCGGCAGCGCCAGGGCGATCTGCTGCGCTTTGCGGAGCATTACCTCAAGCATTTTGCCGCGCTCTGCGGCCGCCATCTCGACGGGTTTTCCCCAGCGGCCGCTACTGCCCTGCAGGCTTACGCATGGCCGGGCAACCTCCGGGAGCTGCGCAACGCCATCGAACGCGCTGTCATCATGGTCAAAGGAAACAAGATTAACCTGGAAGACCTGCCCGGGGAAGTGCGGTGCCAGACGGTTGCCGGAGCCAATGGCAGCAATGGCTCGCTGGAAATTGGTTCCCTGGTTTCCATGGAAAAAATGGAGGAAGCGCACCTTCGCAAAGTTCTCGAGCGAACCTCCAACCTGGCCGACGCAGCTCAGGTGCTGGGGATTGATAAAGCCACGCTCTATCGGAAACGCAAAAAGATCGGATTGGAATAGTGGCTGATTCGGAAGCAGGATTTTGCCATGTGTGGGCGGCACTAGCTCCGCGCGTCCGACTCTCGATAAAACACAGGAGACTGTGTTGCGGCTGCTGCCGTTCGAGCTCTCAGCCTCGTCCAGTTTTCCTGCATCGAACCGAGCCTGGGACGTGAGTTTCAAACTTTATTACCTGGCCTCCCCCCTCACTTCCCTGCCAAGCCGCCCTTCGGCACCCTACTTTATTATCCTTGCGGCATATTGACGCACCTTCAACATCAACGGCTTAAGCTTGGTTTCAGCATCCAACTTTATTATCTGAGTACAGCATGGCCCGTTTCATGTTGCGCTGGCAAATGGCATTTCTCGTGAGCGCCGCGATTGCCATCAGCTATCTGGATCGGCAGACGCTGCCGTGGGCGATCACCGCGATTCAGGCCGACATCCCGTTCAGCAATCAGATCAAGGCGGGTCTGGATTCGGCGTTTCTGGCGACTTACGGTTTGATGTATCTGGGCGGCGGCTTGCTGTTGGATCGTCTCGGCACGCGCCGAGGATTTTTAGTCATCATGGTGTTCTGGTCGCTGGCTTGCGGGAGTCACGGTTTCGCCGGCAGCGTCCTGATGCTCGCGGCGAGCCGGTTGCTGCTCGGCGTCGGCGAAGGTGGCGGATTTCCGGCGGCCACGCGCGCGGTTGCGGAATGGTTTCCGGTGAATAACCGCGCGACGGCGATGGGAATCATCAACGCCGGCACGGCGGCTGGCGCGCTGGCCGCGCCGCCGCTCATCGCGCTGGTGCTGGCAAATGTGCACTGGCTCAAGCTCGCGCCGTGGCGCTGGGTCTTTTTTCTCACCGGCGCATTGGGATTGTTGTGGACGATTTGGTGGTGGCGCGGTTATCGAACGCCTGCTGAATCCAGCCAACTCGCCAACCGCGGTGACGGGTCGGAGCTCAAAGTCTCCCTCGCGAGTTTGCTTCAACACCGCGCAACGTGGGCAGTCGTGGGGGCGAAGTTTTTGAGCGACGGAGCGTGGTATTTCTACTTGTTCTGGCTGCCGAAATATTTGTTCGATGCATTTCAACTCGACATCAAGACGGCGGGCAGCATTGGCTGGATTCCATACGCGGCTTCGGGCGCAGGTTGCATCGTCGGCGGCGGATTTTCGAGCTGGCTGCTCAAGCGCGGCCTGTCCGTGAACTGGTCTCGCAAACTCGCGCTCGGCGCCAGCGCGGCGCTGATGCCGTGGGTGATGCTGGTGCCGCGACTCCATTCGGTCGGCTGGGTGATCTTTATTTTCAGTCTGGCGTTCTTCGGCCAACAATCCTGGTCCACGCTTGTGATGATCCTCCCTACGGACCTCATCTCAAAGCGCGCCGTCGGAACGCTTGCCGGTCTGGTCGGCTTCGGCGGCGCGATGGGGGGCGTGCTGCTTGGCCAGGTGGTCGGCTGGTTGCGCGACCACGGTTTCAGTTACACGCCGGCGCTCGTTATCTCCGGCTCGATGCACGTTGCCGCTTTCGCCTTGATTTGCCTGGTCGTCCCGAACATTCAACCGCTCTCAACTCCAACCACCCGCTAACCGTCAAATGAAGATAAAGGAAATCCGCACACGGGTCATTCAGTGGCGCGGCAAAACCGTTCCGCTGCCGCCCCATTTTTGCACCAACCCGATGGACGCAATTGCGCCCATGCTGAGCACGGCCACGATGGGCACATTCACGTTTCACGCCTGGCTGATCGTGGAGGTTTTCACCGGCGACGGCCTCGTCGGCATCGGCAACGCCGCCGTGTCGCCGCAAATTACCAAGCAGGTCATTGACCTCTATCTAAAGCCGCTGCTTCTGGGCGCCGACCCGTGGGACATCGAATTTCTCTGGCAGCACATGTATCGCAAGACGATGGCGTTTGGCCGCAAAGGCATCGGCATGGCCGCAATCAGCGCGGTGGACATCGCACTGTGGGACATTCTGGGGAAGTCTGCGAAGCAGCCCGTTTATCGCCTGCTCGGCGGGAGAACGAAACCAAGAATTCCGGTTTACGCGAGCCGGCTTTACAGCGCACCGCTGGCTGAGCTCGCGCGCGAATCGAAGCGTTACAAAGACGAAGGCTACAAGGCAATGAAGCTTCGTTTCGGCTGGGGTCCGACCGACGGCGCCGAGGGGATGCAGAACAACCTCGCGCTGGTCCGCACGGTGCGCGAGGCGGTGGGCGAAGGTGTGGACATTATGGCCGACGCCTACATGGGCTGGAATTTGGATTACGCCAAACGCATGATACCGTTGCTGGAAACATTTAATTTGCGGTGGCTCGAAGAACCTGTGATTCCTGACGACATCCAGGGCTACGCGGAATTGAAAAAATGCGGACGCATTCCCATCGCGGGGGGTGAGCACGAATTCACGCTCTACGGTTTTCGCGAACTCATCGAAGCCCGCGCGGTGGACTACATCCAGTTTGACACCAACCGGGTCGGCGGTCTCACCCAGGCGCGGAAAATCGCCGCGCTTGCCGAGGCCCATTCGATCCCGGTAATCCCGCACGCCGGTCAGATGCACAATTATCATGTCGTCATGGCCAGCCTGAACTCACCGATGGCGGAATTCTTCCCGCCTGTGGATGTCGAGGTCGGCAACGAGTTGTTCTGGTATTGCTTTAACGGTGAACCGACGCCGGAGGACGGCTGCATTGATCTGGACGAAAACACCCCCGGCCTCGGCCTGACGGTGAATGAAGACAAACTGAAAAACTTCGAAGTGATCGAATGACCCGACTGGTTCAAATCCAAAATGGCGGGACGCGCGCTGTGGCGCTGGCTGAAGAACCGCACCTACGTTTGCTCGACGGCGTGAAATCAATTCTTCAACTGGCGCAAGAGGCGGTTGCTTCAACCATTTCGCTGGCCGCGTTGATTCAAGCAAAGGCAACGGGCGAACTGCTGAACTACGATCCGATATACCTGGGCCAATCCAAGTGGCGGCTATTGCCCGCGATGGGTCATCCTGCAGAACCGGCCCGTTGCCTTGTTTCGGGCACTGGACTGACGCACCTTGGCAGCGCGAAGAATCGTCAGACGATGCACGAAGCCAAGGAGTCAGAACTTACCGATAGCATGAAGATGTTCCGCTGGGGTGTCGAAGGCGGCAAACCTGCGAGAGGCAAAATCGGCATTGCGCCCGAATGGTTTTATAAAGGGTGCGGCACAATTCTCCGCGCACACGGCGAAACGCTCACCGTGCCGGCACACGCCGAGGACGGCGGCGAGGAAGCGGAAATCGCGGGCGTCTATTTCATCGATGGGAACGGACGACCGTGCCGCATCGGCATGGCGGTCGGAAACGAATTCTCCGACCACAAGTTTGAAAGGAGAAACTACCTGAACCTTGCCGGATCAAAAATCCGCACCTGTGCGCTTGGACCGGAATTGGTGATTGGTCCTGATTTTCAATCCGTGCGGGGCAAGGTGAGAATTGAGCGGCACGATCACGAATTGTGGTCGAAGGAAATCGCCACCGGCGAATCGGAGATGTGTCACAGCCTGCTGAACATCGAGCACCATCATTTCAAGTTTGAACCCCACCGGCGGCCGGGCGATGTCCATGTGCATTACCTGGGCGCGCACAGTTTGAGTTTCGGCGAGGGCGTGCAACTCACCGAGGGTGACCTCATGGAGATCTCGTTCTCCGGGTTTGGACGCGCGCTGCGCAATACGCTCCACGTCGAGCGCGGCGAGCCGGCGTTGGTCACCGTGCATCCTTTAGCTTGATTGTTATGAACAAACCTCGCATTGCATTTTGTGGACTCGGCCTCATGGGCGCGGGCATGGCGCGACGACTTCTCGCCAACGGATTTCCCCTAAGGGTCTTCAACCGGAACGCGGAAAAATCCAAATCGTTCGATGCTGAAGGCGCAGGCGTTGCCAGTTCGCCCCGCGAAGCCGGGGAGCAGGCTGACGTGATCATCAGCACGGTCGCCGATGACCCTGCCTCACGCTCGATTTGGTTGGGCGAGCATGGCGCCCTCGCAACCGCTCGGGCCGGTGTGGTGTGCATTGAATGCAGCACCGTCAGTGTAAACTGGGTGCGCGAGCTTTCCGCTGCGGCCGCTTCGCGCGGCTGTGAGTTCCTCGACGCGCCGGTTACCGGCAGCAAAACCCATGCGGCTTCCGGAGAACTGAGTTTTCTTGTCGGCGGGTCAGCAGCGACGCTGGAGAAGATGCGCCCGGTGTTGTCGGCGATGAGCAAAGCCATCATTCACCTCGGCCCGACGGGCAGCGGCGCGCTGCTCAAGCTGATCAATAATTTCGTCTGCGGTGTGCAGGTCGCGTCGTTCGCGGAGGCGCTGGCGATGATTGAACACAGCGGGCTCGACCGCGCGAAATCGCTGGAAATCCTGACCGGGGGTGCGCCGGGAAGTCCCATCGTGAGAACTGTCGCCGCCCGAATGACCGCGCCGGACTTCACGCCGAATTTCCCTCTGCGGCTGATGGCCAAAGACCTCAACTACGCGATTCAAGAAGGCGGCAAGCTGTCGATAGACTTGATAACCGCCAAGGCAGCGCTGGAGGAGTTTCAAAGAGCCCTGGTCGCAGGTCACGGCGAGGAAGACATCGCCGCCGTCGTTGAACCATTTCGGAAAACTTAAACCAGAATAGATTGCCTCGGTGGCAGTCCACTCTTTGACCCCCCAGTTGCCCCATCAATACCTGGCGGGTTAATAGCCGGTGGGACATCGGTCCATTCTCCCAGGTTCCACCCTCTCCGCTCCGGCTAAAAGACCGGCCCCAAGACCCATGGCGCAAACTCCTCGTCGCCCATTCCGGCCAACTCGCTCTTGGTTTTGTCGCCACCGGCGACGGCGATCAGTTTGTCGAAAATGCGCCTTCCGACCTGTTCCACGGTCTCCGTCCCATCGAGAATGGTGCCGGCGTTGACGTCCATGTCCTCCTCCATCCAGTTATAAAGGGGCGTGTTAGTGGCAACCTTGATGCAGGGGGCGGGCTTGCAACCATAGACACTGCCGCGACCGGTGGTGAAGACGGCAATGTTGCATCCGCCGGCCACCAGGCCGGTCATGCTCACCGGATCGTAGCCGGGAGTGTCCATGAAAGCAAAGCCGCGGGTGGTGATCGGTTCGGCATATTTATAGACGGCGGCCAGGGGTGATTGCCCGCCCTTGGCCACGGCGCCCAGGCTCTTTTCGTAGATGGTGGTCAGGCCGCCCTCCTTGTTTCCGAAGGAAGGATTGTTATCTATGGAACAACCATGCATTCGCGCATGGTTCTCCCACCACTGAATCAGTTCGACCAATTTCTCGCCGACCTCGCGCGAGACGGCACGCTGCGTCAGCAAATGTTCCGCGCCATAAACCTCGGGAGTCTCCGCCAGCACCGAAGTCCCGCCGTAACGCACCAGTTCATCAGAAGCGACGCCGAGGGCCGGGTTGGCGGTGATCCCACTGTTGCCATCGGAGCCACCGCAATTCTCGGCCAGGACGAGGTTGCTGACGGGCTGGGGCGTGCGGCGAAGAGCGTTCGCCGGGCCCAGCAGCTTGAGGACGGCGGCCACGCCGGCTTCGACGGTTTTGCGCACGCCGCCGGCCGTCTGGATATTCATGAACACGGGGTTGGATTCACCCGGGCGGGGCGGGTCCAGTTGGTGGGCCTTGCGAATGGCGTCGATCTGGTTTGTCTCACACCCCAGGCCGATCATCACATAACCTGAGATGTTCGGGTGCCGGGCGATGCCCGCCAGAACCCGCTGCAGAACGCGCTGAGGCTCGCCAGGGTCGATCGCGCATCCGCCCTTGTGGGTAAAGGCCACCACGCCGTCCACGTTTGGGAAATCGCGCTTGAACTCCTCCGTGCGGAAACGGTCGCGCACGTAATGGGACACCGAGGCCGAACAGTTCACGCTGGAAATGACGGCGATATAATTTCGCGTGGCCGCGCGGCCACCCGGACGGGCGTAGCCCTGGAAATAACGCATCTCCTGGGGCGGATAGTATTTGACCGGGCGCGCCTCGGCGCAAAACCGGTAGTCGCGCCCGAAATCCTTCATCACCAGATTGTGCGTGTGGACGTGGTCCCCGGGTGCGATCCGTCCTTTAGCGAAGCCGATGATCTGGCCATATTTTCGGACTGCCTCGCCGTCGGGAATCTCCGTGAGCGCAATCTTGTGGCCTGCCCGGATGCCTTGGGCGACACACAGAGAGGCCGAACCGTTGAAAACATCGCCAGCCTTAACTGGGCTCTTCAGCACGGCCACATTGTCGGTGTCACGAAGCACCACGGCCACTTCGGCGAAGTTCTTTGGCGCCATGGAGTGGAGCTTAAGGCCCGCGCGAACCAGCGTCAAACCGCCAGAAATCCAGGCACCGTTGCTGCCTTTTGACTCCGGAGCAGGCCGGCTGCTGGTTACCGTTGCCGCACGCGATAAAAGCGTTGGGGGCCGGTCGCATGAGGATCGACTAGCAGTTGGAGCGTGCCGCTGCCGCGCAGCGAGTTGGCCGTGAGCCACAGGGCAGAATCCAAAGAGGTTTTGTACTCCAGGGCGTAGTTTTTGCCGACGGACGTTTGGAGCAGCATGGCGAATTGGCTTCCCTTTAGAGCCATTCGGAGGATTTGGGGATGCGCGGCGACCGTACTTAACAGCAGCAAGGTATGAGCTTCGCCAGCGGCGATGGCGATGGCGTTTGTCACCGGCGGCAAGGAACATTGGCCGTTCCAGTTGTTACCCCAGGCGGCTACGGTGCCGTCGGCTCTGAGCGCGACGCTATGACTGCCGCCGCCGGCAAGGGCCACCACACGGGCAAGGTCCGCGGGCGGCTGGGATTGGCCCTGGGAGTTATCGCCCCAGGCGACTACTGTGCCGTCGGCATTGGCTGCCAGGCTGTGATAGTCGCCAGCGCCGAGCGCGACGGCACTGGACAAACCGAATGGCACAAGCGACTGCCCGACGAAGTTGCCGAAGGCATCCAGGTTGTCGCCCCAGGCAACAACCGAGCCATCAGCGCGAAGAGCGAGGCTGTGATTACCGCTGGCGGCAATCGCCACGACGTTGCTCAGGCCCGCCGGGATGTCGAGCTGGCCCACGCTGTCGTCCCCCCAGGCGATGACCGTGCCGTCGGTCCGGAGAGCAAGGCTGTGCCAGGTGCCGGCCGCAAGAGCCGTAACGTTGGACAAGCCGGGCGGCGGGGTCGCCTGGAGAAGGTCGTTAGCTCCCCAGCCGGCAACTGTTCCGTCGAAAGTCAGAGCCAGACTATGATAGCCGCCGGCGGCGATGCCGATGACATTAGCCAGGTTGGTTGGGACATTGCACTGGCCGTTGTAATTCTCGCCCATCGCCGAGATAGAACCATCGAGGCGCAGAATCAGGCTGTGCCAGGCTCCGGCGGAGATCGCGACCGCCCCGGACGTGCCAGTCGCGACAGTTATTTGGCCAAACGAGTTGTCGCCGGCTGAGCCAACGGCGGTGACGGCCAAATCGGCGTTGGAGCTAAGGGTGTTGCCGTAGGCATTGGTCACGAGGACCGAATAAGAGCCCGCATCGGCAAACCCGACGCTAGGCAAGGTGAGTGAATTGGACGTAGCGCCCGGCAGCGGATTTCCGTTGAGATTCCATTGATAGGTCAAAGGTTGGGTACCGCCGGCGGAAACAGTGAAGGCGACCGGATTGCCTGCGTAACCGGTAGCGGCCTGAGGTTGTTGGAGGATAGAGGGCGGATAGGTCAGCAGCCCATAGACATCGAGGCGGCCGGAGAAAGTGGCGAGGTAAACCTTTCCATTCGCCACCGTAGGAGGCACAAATTTCGCGAAACTACCCACCGCATCTCTGCTGCTCACCATTTGGGAGTTCCAAAGCTCGCGCGAGACATCCTGGGCATCGTAGGCGTGAAGGATGCCGGGCCGCACGCTCTGATTGGCGTCGCCGGTCAATTGGTGTGCAGCCCAAATGATGGCGCTTCCGGCAGTGGCGCCATTAGCTGACAGCGACAGGATGCCCCCGGGTTGGCCGCGCGGGGCCACGGTGGAGCCCTGGGCGAAAGCCGGCAGCACGAACAGGTTGCTGCCGCGATCGAATGCGTACTGTTGCAAACGCGTCGAGGAAGGCCAAATATAGGCGTAGGAGTTATCCGGCCCGTCCCACCAAACGGGGCCGCCGTGGACTTCATCCGAGGTGACCCGGAAACTCTGCAGGACATTATCGTTGGTCGTGGTGGAAGTGGTCAGGCCGCCCATGGAGTCGCGGTCCACGAGATAGACAATGCCTTGTTTGCCGCCGGAGAAAGCGAAGCTGGTGCCCGGAATCAAAAGCATTCCACCCGAGCCGAGGTCGATGTCGCCATTTTCCAACTGTTGCCAATTGTAAGGGGTAAACCAGCTCGCAATGGCCAGGTTGGAACCGGTGGGAGTGAGTTTGAGGAAGCTTTCGCCGCGATTGCGCCCGCCCAGGGTGTCCACCAAACCGTTGCCCGTAGAGAGGTAAAGATTGCCGCTGGAATCGGCAGCCGGACCCTGGCCGCTCATCCAGATTCCGCCATTATAACCATCCGGAGTGTCATTAAAGGTGGCCGTTTGCTGCAAGGTGGAGGCATCATAGCCGATGACCCAGCCGTGGTACGGTCCGTTATCGCAATGGGAGGACCAACTGATGTAAACCACGCCGTTGACCAGGGCCAGCGCCGGGCGCTGATTTTGCCGCACGGGATCAAAGGGAATAATTCCCCCGACGCTGCCATCGCCATCGCCCGGATAGGTTGCAGTGATGACGACCGGGCTATTGGGCCTTTCCGCGCCATTCACGACGTCCATTGCATGGAGCCACTGAACAAAGTTGGTGCCATTCTCCTTCGTGCGCGCTACAAGGTAAATCGTTCCGGTCAAGGGGTCGATGACCGGCGTGCCGACGATCCCCATTTTGCCACTGAAATCCTGGTAACGGCCGCCGCACGCGCCAATCGCGCTCATGTCAGCATTGGACGGCGGTACGATGCCGGGCGGGCTGATAAAACTCCTCGTCCAATACGGCGCTGTAACTGACGCATCGTCGGCATCGAAGGCGTAAACGGTGTCGTTGACGGTGCAGACGAGAACCAGGTTATGCGTGCCTCGGCCCAGCATGTTCACACTGGTCATCACCAGCGGTTGCGCGTAAACCTGGTCGTCCACCACGCGGGTGAACACCAGGCCGAACTGGTTGGTGTTGACGTTGGTGGTGTTCAGGCTCGATTCCACCAGGTTCATTCCCGTTCGGGCGTTATCGTTGTGGTGGGTGAGGACGGCCGCGGCAGAGGACGGCGTGTCCGTGGCCCGGGTCGTGAAGGTTTGCGAGGTTCTTCCCCACGCCGTGCCGGCGGAGTTGGAGGCGCTGCAGGAAAAGAAATAGGTGCTGCTCGGGGACAGTCCCACGACGGTTTGCGCGAAGACGCCCGTTTGGATTCCCAAAGCGATGCCATGAGCCCAGGCAGCGGGCCTGGTTCCGCCATCGGTCGTTCCATAATAAACGGTGACAGCCGGAGGCTCGCCGCCGAGCGCGAGGATTTGACCATTGAGCGTTGCGAAGGTCGCCTGGACGTTGGTGGCGGGCAGGTTCGTTATTGTCGGTACGGTCAGCGGGGTCGTGCTAAACGACTGCGACGGCGCAGCCCATCCCTCCCCCCCGCTGTTCAGCGCTCTCGCCGTGAAGTAGTAAACGGTGTTGGGCGAGAGTCCCGACACCGCCTGTGAAAAAGTGCCACCCTGGCGCCCCAATGCGACATTCTGCGCCCAACCGGCCGGACTCATGCCGCCATCTGCCGTCCCGTAATAGAGTGTGACCGCAGGGGTTTCCCCGCCGGTCGCAGTGACCTGTCCGCCGAGGGTTGCTGATCGGGCCAGGATATTCGTTGCGGGCGCGGCTGCCACGGCGGGGGGCGTAACGGCGGAGGTCGGCAAACCGCTGATGGCGTAAATGGCCGTGGCGTTGGCATTGGAAGCCTTGGTAAAGGTCAGGCTAACCACCGGTCGGTTTCCCGTGTCCAGCGCCGCAGCGACGTCGATGGTGGTTTGATAAAACCGCGGATTGCCACCCGGCCCGCCGGAAGTGATGCCGGTGGCGAGCTTGATCCGATCGACGCCCTGGAGAGCGAAGCCCGGGTTGTTAAACCAATCAAACGCGTTGTAGTTGGTCACGAAGATGCTGCCGTCGTCGAAAGTCAGGGTCACCGTACCCATGCTGGTCGAGGTGGCACTGGCGGAGTTGGCCAGGATGGCGATTCGGCTGAAAGTGTCGGGTGCCAGCAGCGTGAGCGTCCCGGCCGTCAAACCCGTCTCGCTGCTGAACACCAGGGCGTTATTGCTCGCATAAGGCTGAAGCTGGAACATCGTGCCGTCCCCCATCGCGCTGGTGAAGGAGCCCAACGCGGGCAAGCCGTAGATCGTGCCCGGCAGACCACTTTGGTAGAACGCAGTTCCCTCACCGGGATTAAGCTCCAGGGCAGCGCTATTATAAGGAGGGCCGGGCGCCGTGTTCTCTATGACCAGGTCGCGATTGAAGCCGGTCACTGCGATCGGCGCCAAGGTGGCTGCGTGCGCCGACAGTAAGCACGTTGAAGCGATACAGAGCAGGACATACAGGGTGCAGCCGCCGGGGCAGGTTCCCTTGCCAAGGAAAGCCGATGAATTGCCCGAGACGGATTCGATGTCGCGCATAGACGGTTCCACGCGTTCGGACCGGGATCGCTATCTGCCCGTTGATGGATGCCGCGCCGCGCCTTCGGCACCCGTTGCTATGATGCGGCGTTGTCCCTTAGAAAGTCTTCTGATGTATATCACACGACGAAATGGGAATCAAACGACAAAACCGGCGGCCAGCCAGGGAGCCGTGGCGGTCATCGGTGTTTCGTCCCACAAGGGAGGCAACACCGCTGTGTTGCGGGCAGGCGCGGTCGCCGTTTGCAGCAAGATGCAACTCAAGCGGATCCGGAGGGTGAGCGAAACCGTCACCGCGCATAACCGGGCAGAGGCGCTTGGCTTGATAACGCGTGAAGAAGCGCCGACCTGCGGGTTCACCTCTGTGGCGAGGGGAGAGGGCCGGTACAGGCGAGAGGGCAAAACTCTTTGTGGTTCGGATTGGTCTGTGACCCGTTATTGGTCCGTCCCCGAGAGACGAGGTGTAGATAGCTGTAGATAGGTGTAGATAGGTTGCGGAAGCACGAGTGTCGGGTGTCGAGGGACAGATCGATTACGAGGATAACTGACCCGTTCATGACCCGTTCAAGTGAAGAAGGGCCGACCTACGGTTTGACACCATCTGCGCGTTGATGGAACCGATTCGATCGTTTTTGAGCGGCGCTGAAATGGGGCGGCGATTGTCAGCCGACTGGCTCCAGAATCGCGGTATTTGGCCGTCGGTCACGTCCAGCCTTGGCCGGGGGCAAGAAACGGATTTCGACGCATTGGCCCAGGGCGGCAGCAATCCGGTGCAGCATACTTAACGAGTGCCCTTCGTAATCCGCATCCTCCAAGCGTGAGATGACCGACTGTTTGGTTCCAATCCGTTGGGCCAACCCGGCTTGGGACAGGCCGGCCTTGTTGCGGGCAGCATAAATAAGCTGGGCCACAGCCGCATTGATCCGCGCCTCCGCGGTGAGCCGCCGCAATTCGGGCCTTTGCCCGGCCATCTGATCCAGAATGGCCACGGCATCAGTCGTCTTTTTGGTTTCAGTTTTCGCTTTCATAAGTGTGCTCCTTCGGTCTTGCCTCGAATAACTTCTTTCGTTTGATTGCGCGCTCAATATCCACGTCAGGAACCTTGTCTTCCTTCGTCAGACTATGTGCCAGGATGGCAACCTGACGCCCGTGAAAGAAATAAAGCAGCCGATATTGGACATGGCCCTGTTTGGCGCGCAGTTCATAAATGCCATCTCGCAAATAATCCGCCGCCAGCCGCCTGAGTTCGTGACCGAACTGAGCCAAGAGCTCGATGCGAGCGCGGCAGTTGGACCATGCCCTCTCGTTGGTTCTCAGGAGTTCGCGGAGCCAGTTCACGACCGGAGCCTCACCATGGGCTTCCTGAAAAAACGCAACGTGTGTTCTGGGCATAATCTATTCACGGGACAGAATATCACAATTTTGATATAACGCCAAGAGGTAATTTGGATAGTCGGAGGCGGCTTTGCCCTATCATGAGTATTGTAAACGAGTTCTGAGGTTCGGCAGACGGGCCAGACCAAGCTGGCCTGATGATCAGTGAAGAAGGACCGATCTACGGTTTTATCTAAGCACCAATGTGCCACCCTCACGGCGTTGACCACCATCAACCTGGCGCTGCCGTTGACTAACTGGGCGGCGAGCGGCGGGGTCACGGAGGTTTCGGCCGGCCAGTTCCAATTCACGGACCCGCACGCGACCAACAGCACGCGGCGCTTTTATCGCGCGCGCTCGCCTTAGCCGTATCATTAATATTATTATTCATTTCCATTGACTTATTCAGAAAATCTGACATTTTGGCTAGCTTAGTGGTAAAGACCAGAAGAGGCGCAACTTCCTGGTAATAAATGCGGTATCAAATCTGCGTGAGGAGGCTCATGGCACACTGCGTGCTCTTTTCCTTTGGTGCAGCTCAAATCATTTGTCACTTGACACAAGTGACCCTAAAAACAATGAAACCCAGGTTCTTTTCTGCCCGTTTGGCCGTCGTCACTGCGATTGCGGCTTACTTTTCGCTAATTTGCGCCAGTCAAGCCGCTAATCCGGCCGTTGCGTTTACCTGGCCGGTTGCCGGCCAACAGGTCATCAGCGTTGCGAACGTGGCCGGCACCGCGGCAGCCGCGACCGGCTCGGTACAAAGTGTGACGTTCTCCATGCAGGACCTGGCGACGGGTCAATGGTGGAACGGCAGTGGCTACCAGTCTGCCGCCACAAATTTGGCCACGATCATTTCCGGCACGAACTGGTCCGCCGCCCCCGCGGTGGGGCCCGCGTTCGTCTGCTGCGGGCGGCAATACCGGCTGAGCGCCAGCGCGACGGACACCGGCACAAATACCGGTACCGCCACGATCACCGTCCAAGCGGATGCCGTCCCGCCGGCTGTTGTTTTTGCCCCGTTGACCAATAGCCAAACGGTTGGAGACCTGTCGGCGATTGGCGGCGGGGTGACGGACAATTCCAACGCGGTCGCGGCGGTGTCTTTCGCGATTCACGAATTAGACATCAACGGCGGGCCCGGCCGCTGGTGGAACGGGAGCAATTTTCAAAGCTCGAGCGTCGTGCTTTCGGCGCTCGTGTCCAGCGGCAATTGGGCACCTGCGGGTGGCGCGTTGCCGGCGCTCAACTCGGGCCAGAGTTATGCGCTCACCGCCACGGCCACCGACACGACCAGCAACAGCGCTTCCGCGACCATCATGGTCCACGCTGCGATGGCGGTGCTCGCGTGGGACCCCGGACTGACGCCGCTGGGCACGGCGGTCCTGGCAAACCCCAACACGAACGGCGGCAACTATTGGTTCAAGATCAATCCACAAAGCACGACCGTGGGCGCATGGCGCACGGCGCTGAATGTGAGCGCCGGCGAAGCCGACGTCTATATGAGCCAAGGAAGCCCGCCGACTACTTACAGCTACGGTTATGGGTCTGCGCGGGTCGGTTCGGACGGGTTCGTTTTGCAGACAGCGCAGTTCAATCCGGGACAGGATTGGTACATCCTGGTCACCGCCTCGGCGAATGCGCGATGGAACCTTGTGACGGGCGATGTTTTTGTGTATCCGCTCGGAGCGGTGGCGGCGGACGCTTCCAGCAGCACTAACGCGGTGATTGGGGCCGAAGGGACGCTTTTCTGCCAGACGACAGTCTCGGCGGACACGCTGGCGTGGCAACTCTGGCTGCACGGGGCGGGGAATACGATTTATGTTCGCAAGTCGGCTGCGGGCGGGCCACAGGCCTATGACTTAATCCAAGCCGGGCAAATGCTGGTGGTGCCGCCCTACCTTGCGGGCGCCACGTTCAACGGCTCCTATTTCATCAGTATGCCCGGCAATCCCGGCACAACCATCAATCTCGATTCGCGCCAACAACCGATTGAAGACCTGGCGTTCAGCAGCCTGACCAATCTCGTGGTAGCCCCGACGGATTTTCCGTATGTCACGTTCCGGGTTCAGGTGCCGGTGCAGCAGATTGCCTGGCAGCTCAACCTGGCGCCGACGAGCGGGAATCCCAGCCTGGCCGTGCGCCGGGACCTGGTGCCAAACGAGTTTCGAAATGATGCCTTCTCGGAAGTGCCGAGCAACGTCGGCGCGAGCATTACGCTGGTGCCGCCGCCGCCGCAATCGGGCACAGGGGTCCCGGGGCTCAGCGATGGGACGTTTTTTGTCACGGTGTACAGCACCGCGCCTTTCAGCGCCGCTTTTACCAACAGCAACCCGGTCATCACGGATGTGCACTACGTGTTCAGCGTGACAAACGACACGCCGTCGCGGGCCGGCTGGCGCTATTACCGGGTGGGCAATATCGCCGAACAGCTCGGGTCGCTCGGCTGGGAGTTGCTACTGTCTCAGCAGGTGCCCGGAAGCGAGATCGCCTTGCGCCGGAACGCCGTGCCCGGGCAGTGGAACCAAAGGAACAATGACAACAACTATTACAGCCAGCCGCAGGGGTACGTGGATTATTCCGGCACGGGCGGCTTCTTGCAGCGCCCGGGCCACCAGGCGGACATTTGGTATATCGGGATTTACACTCCCACGCAGGCGCTGGGCAGTTTCGTCCTGACCGGGAACCAGCTCGTGGGCCAGGCCAGTGGCTTCGATGGCGCGGGAAGCAGCACCAGCGTCACGAATCAGCCGGCGGGCAAGTGGAGCTTCGTCCGGATCGATGTTCCGTCGGATGCTTTCGGCTGGGACCTGCGCCTGGTCAATGTGCGGAATGGAAACCCGCAGATGGCGGTGAGCCGGGACACCTTGCCGACGGCACTGAATAACGCCGGTTCATGGAACGGGCTGTATTCGGCTCCCTGGTCCTCGACGAGTTGGGCCAGTGGGAGCCAGTGGGCGTTCGCTTCAGACTGGACGGGTTGCGGGCCGGTGCCGGTGTTGAGCATGGGAATGGGCAACCCGTTGCAGGCCGGAACCTATTACGTCGGCGTTCAGGAGCCAGTCAGCACCAGCAGTTTCACGCTGCAAAGCCGGGGGATCGGGCTGACGAACGACACGGTCCGCGTTGTGGACCTGGGCTTCACATCGAATACCAACAACCCCAGCCTGGCGGTGGGCGAAGTCGATTATTACCGGGTGGTCGTGCCCGCCAATCAGCCGAACTGGAAACTGAGCCTGCATGCCGTTGCGGGCGAGGTGTTGTTGAAGGTGCAGAAGGATTTCCTCCCCAACAGCGGCTCGGGGATTTACGGCTATGGAGACGCCTTCGGATACGGCGGCCAGAAGATGATGAAAGCAGGCGATGAGCAGTGGGTTCTGCTGCCGCAAGGCGGGAGCAACAGTTTGATCGCGGGCACGTACTTCGTCGCAGTGGTCGCCCAGGGGCAAGGCCTGACGAATCAGGATTGCAGCGGGCCGGGCAGTGGTTGGGGAACGGGCAGCAGCGGTTACGCGCTTACCAGCAAAGTCGAGCCCGTGACGATGCTTCCCAATAATCTGGGCTACGGCAGTGATCTGCTGTTCACCAACACGCAGGCCGGGGGCGAAATGAAGTTTTGCCAATTCAACGTTCCCGCGGGCATCGCGAGCATCGAGGTGCGCCTGGAAAACCGGGCCGGCAATCCGATCATGGAATTGAATAGCGGGACCAATTTGGTCGGCACCTGGCCGTATAACTTGTGGTATGACCCCGATCCCTACGGAAACTTCGCGGGAACCAATTCTTTTTGGCGCGATGGAAGCCTGATCACGGTCGTCAATCCGAGCGGCCTGTACAGCCTGTCAATTTACGGCGCCATCTCGAACAACGTTTATCCCGACGCCGCTTACGTGCTGCGCGTGCATGCCCAGCCACCGCCGGTGGTCGCTTTTGACGGGGGCGCGGCGGCAGTGACCAATCAGCCGGCGGGGACGTGGCAATTCTTTCAAGTAAACGTGCCGGCCGATGCGTTGGGCTGGGATGTGCGGCTGGTCGGAGTTACGAACGGCAACCCGCAGATGGTGGTGAGCCGAGACGCCCTGCCCACCGGGTTGACGACGACTTCGCCCTGGACACCGGGGCATGGCGGCTACGACCCACTGGTTTATGCGGGCTGTTCACCGAACTGGCCCAGCGGCGACCAATGGCTCAATCACGATTGGACCGGGTGCGGGACGCTGCCGCTGCTGGCCATGGGGATGGGAAATCCGTTGGAGCCGGGAACGTATTACATCGGCGTGCAGGACCCGCAGTATGCGAGCAGTTACACCCTGCAAAGCCGCGGGATTGGAGCCAGCTACTCCATTGCCATTCGGGACCTGAACCTGAAGGACACCAATGCCAATGCCAGCCTAGTGGTGGGCGAGGGGGATTATTACCGGGTGAGCGTGCCAGCCAACCAGCTCGACTGGAAACTCCAACTGCACGCGGTGGCGGGTGAAGTGTTATTGAAGGTGCAGAAGGATTTTCTGCCCAACAGCGGGTCGGGCTTTGTTGGTTACGGGGACGTGTACAACGGTTATGGCGGCCAAATGATGATGAAGCCCGGCGATGAGCATTGGGCGCTGCTGCCGCCGAACGGTAGTAATAGTGTAACGGCGGGAACCTATTATGTGCTTGTGGTCAGCCAGGGCCAGAACCTGACGAATTCCTATTGCAGCCTGGGCGGCGGTTGGGGACCCGGCGCGGCGAACTACACGCTGACCAGCGAGGCCGAACCGGTCACCGTTCTTCCCTCCACTCTCGGCTACGGCAGCGACCTGGTGCTGAGCAACGCGCAAGCGGGCGGCGAAATGAAGTTCTACCAATTCAACGTGCCTGCCGGTCTGGCCACGGTCGAGGTGCGCCTGGAGAACCAGGCGGGCCATCCGTTAATGGACTTGAGCAGCGGGACACTTATGGTGGGCACGTGGCCATATAATCTGTGGTACGACCCCGATCCCTACGGCAATTACGGCGGCACCAATTCCTCCTGGCGCGATGGAAGCCTTATCACTGTTCCGAACCCGCAGCCCGGGCCGTACAGCCTCACCGTTTACGGCCAATCCGACAACTCGGGCAACTTTTTGGATGCCAGCTATACCTTGCGCGTGCGCGCGGTGCCGCCGGCCCTGGTCGCTTTCGACGGCGGCACCGCGACGGTGACCAATCAGGCTGCGGGCACCTGGCAATTTTTCCAGGTAAACGTGCCGGCCGGAGCGGTGGGCTGGGATGTGCGGCTGGAGGGCGTCACCAACGGCAACCCGCAGATGGTAGTGGGCCGGAACACGCTGCCCACCGGGTTGACGACCACCTCGCCCTGGACGCCGGGCCACGGCGGCTATGACCCACTGGTTTACCCCGGCTGTTCACCGACCTGGCCCAGCGGCAGCCAATGGCTCAATCACGAATGGACCGGGTGCGGGACCTTGCCGCTGCTGGTGCTGGGGATGGGCAATCCGCTCGAGGCGGGCACTTATTACATCGGCGTGCAGGACCCGAATAATCCGAGCAGTTACACTCTCCAAAGCCGTGGGATTGGACCAGGCTACACCGTGGCAATTCGGAACTTGAACCTGAACGACAGCGCCCAGAACCCAAGCCTGGCCGTCGGGCAGGAGGATTTTTACAGAGTAACTGTCCCGCCGAACCAGCCGGATTGGAAACTGCAACTGCACGCCGCGTCCGGAGAAGTATTGTTGAAAGTGCAGAAGGATTTTCTGCCCAACAGCGGGTCGGGCTTTGTCGGTTACGGGGACGTGTACAACGGCTATGGCGGCCAAATGATGATGAAGCCCGGCGACGAGCAATGGGCGCTGCTGCCGCCCAACGGGAGCAATAGTGTAACCGCCGGAATCTATTACGTGCTGGTGGTGAGCCAGGGCCAAAACCTGACGAACACCTATTGCAACGGCGCGGGCAGTGGCTGGGGGCCCGGGGCGGCGAACTACACGCTCATCAGCGAGGCCGAACCGGTCACCGTCCTGCCCGCCACCCTGGGCTACGGGAACGACCTGTTATTCACCAACGGGCAGGCCGGTGGTGAGATGAAGTTTTACGAGTTCGTCGTGCCCGCAGGCCTGCCTACTGTCGAAGTGCGCCTGGAGAACCGGGTGGGTAATCCGTTGATGGACTTGAGCCGCGGACCAGCCATGGTCGGCACCTGGCCTTACAACCTCTGGTATGACCCCGATCCCTACGGCAATTTCGGCGGCACCAATTCGGCCTGGCGCGACGGAAATCTTATCACGATTCCCAATGTGGCGGCCGGTCTCTACAGCCTGAGCGTGTATGGCGGATCCGACGGTTCCGGCAATTTCCCTGACGCGAGCTACACACTGCGCGTCCACGCACCCGTGCTACCGGACTTGAGCTTCGGTCCGGAGCTGAGTTCCGGCGGCGTGACGAATGTGGCTTCGGGCGTGCTGGCGGACAACCAGCGGAGTTTTTACCGAGTCACCGTGCCCGCCACCGTGGCGGGAGCGCAGGTCCTGGGCTGGCAACTCGACCTGACGACTCTAAACGGAACTCCGTCGGTGCGCGTGCGCAAGAATTTGCTGCCGGACGACCAGGGCAGTGACGGCACTTCTCCATTCAGCATCGGGACCGCCGCCATCGTGCCCCCTTACCTCACGCCAGGAACCTGGTACGTCGAGGTCAAGGGGACGGGTTCAACCACTTACGTGTTGACCAGCAGCGAGCTCACCACCAATACCCTGAAGCATCAACTTTGGGTAATGCCGCAGTTGGGACAAGTGACGGCAGTACCGGGTCTGACGTTCCCCGCTATTGGCGACAGCGGCGTCGATACCAATGGCAACCAGCTCCCGGGCGACCAGGGGATCGACCTGGCCCAGGGCCAGTTTGATTATTACGCCGTGGTTGTTCCCACGAATAATGCCGGCCTGCTGCGCACCGAACTGCAGGCCATCAGCGGTAATCCCAATCTCTACTTGCGCGTAGGAACGGCGCCTACGTTGTCACATGACGTCAATGGGCACAACGGCACTATTTATGAGCGCTCGATGACGGGCGGCACGACCGAGTATGGAAGCTGGGTGCCGATGAATGGCCGCTATGAGTCGCAGCTCACCCCCGGAATCTGGGTGCTCGCGGTTCAGGCCGGCGGCAATGCGAATGTCCGTTACCGGCTGCAGCTCTCCTGCGGCAATTCTGCCACGAACGGACTGGTTCAGGACCTGGCGTTGAACGGCGGCAGTTTTACCAATCAAAATCTCAACGGCGGGGATTGGCGCTTCTATCGCGTGACGATCCCTTCAAACGCTCCGACGGCCTGGGTCGTGACGTGGTCCCGCAGCCTGGGCAGCGCGCGCATGTTCGTGCGCGACACCGTGCCGCCGGGGGACGGGAACGCTACCATGGATTACTCGGATCCCAATTACAACCCTCTGCCGTCCTGGTGGTGGGATCTCGGGCTGCAGGCGTGGGCTCGGGACGGCAAAAACCAAGGACCGTATCCGCGGTTCGACGCGCCGGGAACGTATGCCATGTCCACGCCGCCACTCCGCCCGGGAGCGGTGTATTATCTGGGCTTTTGGTCAGCTACCGATACTACGTTCTCGCTGAGTTCGGCCACCAACGGCACACCGGTGCAGGTCACGAATACGATTCCGTTTACCAGCGGCGCGATCGCCGGCGTTATCCCCGGCTACGGCAGCGCCTCATACAGGGTGGACGTCCCGGTTGGAGCGACCCGCCTGATGTTCAACACGACCAATTCGGCGAATCTTGTGGTAGCGGTAGAACAAGGCACCCTGGCGCAGGCGGGCGGGCCGGCACATTGGTTAAGCAGCGGAGCCAACGTCAGCCTCAACCAAGTGCTCAATCTAGCCAACAACTGGCCGTGGTTGCCCGGCTATTCCTATTATCTGACGGTCACCAATACTTCTCCCGGGGCCGAAAATTTCAGCCTGACGATGAGCGTCCCGGCGGACCTGGAGCCGCTCGGTCTGCTCGCGCCAAACTCCGTCACTTCGGCTCGTCCCAACCCGTCTGTCCAGTTGATTTGGGGGGTGACGAACCAGGGTCCAGCCTCGGCCTCGGGTGACTGGTATGACGTGGTCTGGTGCTCAACTAACGGGGTATTGGACAGTCAATCGGTCGCGATGGGTTACTTCTTGATCAGCAAGACTGTTCCGCCAGGCGGAGTCTACTGGTACACAAACACAACCGCGCTGCCGCTGAGCGCCAGCGGCAACTACTGGCTGTTCGTGCAGGTGGACGCGAATGACTCCATTTACGAAGCGAATCTGGGCGACAAGGTTTCCGCGCCCGTATCGGGCAGCTTCGCCCTGGTCCCGCCCGACCTGGCACCGATCCGCCTGGTAGCTCCGGCGATAGTCACTTCATCGACTCCGAATCCGGTGATCCAGTTGGCGTGGGGGGTGACGAATCAAGGGCCCGGGCAAGCTTCAGGCGGGTGGTATGACCGGATTTGGTTTTCGACCAATGGAGTGCTGGACGGCCAATCGATGGATCTCGGCTACTTTTACTACTCACAGGTCGTGGCGCCTGCGGGCGTTTACTGGCAAACGAACATGGTGACGTTGCCGCTCGTCGCCGGCGGGACTTACACGCTCTTCCTGCAGGTGGACACGTTCGACTATCTCTACGAATCGAGGAAGGACAATAACGTTTCGTCAGGGGTCGCGGGCACGGTGGTCCCTCCCCCGCCGTCCTTCCAATCGGTCACCACCGCAAGCGGCAGGATCACTTTCAGTTGGAGCGCCGTCCCGGGGAGGACCTACCAGGTGCAGTTCAAAACCAATTTGGGCCAGGCCCAGTGGACCAACCTGATGAGCGTCTCCGCCACCAATTCAGCAGCGACGGCCTACGACGACATTAGTGCTGATCCACAACGTTTCTATCGGGTTGTCATCCTGCCCTGATTCACGTTCACGGGACCACGGGACTACAGGACCACGGGACCACAGGACCACGCACCGGCGGGCGGCGGCGATGCTTGGCGTGGGAAACGTTTCTGAATTCCCCCAGCTGACCGAGCGAGGTTAGGTTTGCGGGGCGTCGGGAGAGGGATTGGGAGGGAGGAGGTTGAACGCCTGGGCGAAGATCTGATGGATATCGGCGAGGAGGGGTTGGATGAATGGAGTGGTGGAGTGATGGGGCGGTGCCGGCGGGTGCAGGTTGCAGGTTGAAAGTTGAAGGTTCGCAAGCGGCTTCCGGGGCCGGCGCGGCGGGGAGGGGTGAGCTCAGCATTCCAGCCCAACTTCGTCAGGTCCATAGTGGCGCGCCGATTGAACTGTTCATGGGCTACACCTTGTGCCCGAGCCTCACTGCTACGAAAGTCGAAGTTGGAGATCAGCGAATGCGGCGAACCGGAGGGATAAATGACAGGAAGAAAATGCCGCCTCTGCATCCAAAGGCTTGGGTTACTTAGATTCGGTGTAGTCGCGAAACCGGGCCGTTGCCAAAGCCTGCGGGTCATGCGAGGTGACCGCCGGACCAACATAGACCGTTCTGGAGAGAACCAACCTTTGCAACCCATACAACTTCCAGGTCTTTCCATCCGTTGAGGCGAAGGCCGAAAACCGATCCCCCAGACGCTCGACGCGGAGCCATGAATTGGGGTAGGCAGCGGGGAATTCCGGCGGGGCCGGAGGCCTCACGGCGGGATAAAGCGCCTGACAATCGCCTCCTGCCACCGACCGGGACTGCATTTCATAGCCTCCCAGATTGTTGTTCCGAGGCGAGTTGTCGGAAAAAACCAGGAACATCAAGTGGGGACTGTCCGCGTTCAGGGTCTCCCGAATCATGAGGCCCGCCTTGGAATACAGGTGTGCCGGCGTGAAGCTTTCGACGCGCACGGCGATGTCGAAGTCACGTGGAAGCTGTTTGTATAAGAAATGAAACTGGTCTGATTTTTCCCAAATATCGGCTCCGCCGGCGACGAGGTCCCAGCCGCCCTCAACCTGCCTGGCGGAGCCCGCCAGTCGCGGTGAGCCGATGTCGAGATTAGAGAAGCGTCCCGATTGGCCGCTGGCGGGATTTGATTTCGTTTTCATATAAGTTCGAAAAGGCTTCAGCGCAGAGGCACTTTACGCGTTACAGTTGCGAGGCTGGTACAATGTGCGTGAGCGCCATCCCAAGGAGCAAGGCCCCAATCAGGCCGAAGTACATCCCGGCCATAACCAGCCTGCGGCCAGGCGTCACCTCGAAGTAGCGGCGCTCTTCGTCAGTCTTCTTGCGAAACAGGAACCATAGCCTGGGCAGCGACAAAACGAGGATGAGGCCGACCAGAAAGTTCGGATGAACCACCAGCAACACCGACATCACGGCCGCCCCAACGAGCCAGAGCCAGGGGGAGAGCGCGGTGACGATGCGACCGCCATCCAGGAAACCAATCGGCGCCAGGTTGAACAGATTCAGAAAGAAACCGGTAAAAGCCAGAGCACGGAACAGCGGATTGCCGGTGAGCACGAACAACCCCTCACAAACCAATGCACCTGCCGTACCCAGAAGCGGGCCCCCAATGCCCACCCAGGCTTCCATCCACGCGTCCTTCGGGGCATCCTTCAACGCGATCAGCGCACCCATGAACGGAATGAACACCGGTGCCCCCACCTTGAGGCCGAAGAATCGCGCGACGAGCAGGTGTCCGCACTCATGGACAAAAATCAACAGCACAAACCCCAAGGCAAACATCCAACCCCAGGCCAGGGCGTAAGCCCCTATCGAAAGGAGCATCGTGCCGCCGGTCTTCAACAGAATCGGGAAAAACTTAACAAGCGGCACCACCAGAAACTTCAACTTTGCCGCAAACTTGACAATCACCAGCAACGCCACCCCAATCGGAGCGAAGAGTTTCTTGAGCCTCTGTCCGAGGGTCGGTTCCGTACCGGGAGGTTCGGAATAATGCGGCTCAAACGCAGGCGGAGCCGGTGGCGGTTCATGACCGGTGTCGTTCATCCAAGGCAATGTGAGACTGGAGATTGGTCAGCGCAACCTGTTTCATGCTCGAGCCGATGCAAGGGATTTGAGGAGTGGAATTTCAGCAAGTGCGGGGCGTCAACGAGGCCGGGTTCAACACCACCTCGCTTTGCAATCCTGCAGGTGGGGTTTATCTTGGCCGAACCATGAACTGCTTGGAACGATCCATTCACACCGTACCAAGGGTGAGATGGTTGCGAGTCCTGAGCGGCCTCTGCCTCGTTGCATTCGCCGTCGCGCAGGCAACCGAAGTGGAGCCCGTCGAAACTCCAGCGAAATACTTTCGTTCGGATTTCGGGGTGGCGGGAGCAACCGCCGGCTCATTGCCTGAGGATCTTGACCAGCCCGGCGTATTGCTTTGGAGAGTTCCCGTCGATCCTGGGCAATCCAGCCCGATCGTGTGCAAAGGCGCTGTATTTCTAACGACCTACCGTGCTGAAGCCAAGGAGTTGGCCACCGTGTCGTTGGATGCTGCCAACGGGGAGAGCCGTTGGAAGAGGGTAACGCCTGCTGCCCAGATCGAAACCTTTCATCCGCAGATGGGCAGCGCGGCGGTAGCCACGCCGGCCTGTGACGGTTCGAGATTGTACGTTTTCTTCGGGAGTTACGGGTTGATCTGCTACGACCTGAGAGGGAAGACCCTGTGGGAGCACGCCTTGGGGCCATTCCGTGACGAGTACGGCGCCGGCAGTTCGCCCATCCTAATCGATGACAAGGTCGTGCTCTGCCAGGATCACGACACCGAGAGCTTCCTTATCGCTTTGGATCGCGTGACCGGCAAAGTCGCCTGGAAAGTCCCGCGCCCGGACGCAGTCCGCAGCTATTCGACGCCGGCGATTTGGGCACATGGCGGACGCTCGGAATTGCTGGTGGCCGGTGCGCTGGAGTTGGCTGGCTATGATCCGGCCACCGGGTTGAGGTGGTGGTGGGTTCATGGGTTGGCCCGCATCGTCATTCCTGTGCCCGTGCCTTCCGGAGAAATGGTGTACATGGCTTCCTGGGCGCCAAGCGGCGATCCGGCGAATCGTTTGGTGCTCGACACTTGGCCCGCGGCTCTGGCGAAGTGGGATAAGAACAAGGATGGCCGCCTTTCTCGCGATGAAATTGACGACCGGGAGGTCCTGGCCCGTTTCGCGCGCATGGATCTGGACCAAAGCGGCGACCTCGACCAAAAGGAATGGGAACGGCATGCGGCCGTGTTTCGTCAGGCCCAGAATGCCCTGCTGGCTCTGAAGCCTTCTGGAGAGGGTGAACTCGGCGAACGCGATCTGGTCTGGAAATTCCAACGTGGGATCCCCTATGTCGCGACGCCTTTGCTCGACCAGGGGCACATATGGTTGGTGAAGGATGGTGGCATCGTGACTCAACTAGACGCCGCGACCGGTCAACGCCTTCAGGAGGAGCGCCTGCCTGGGGCCGGTAGCTACTATGCCTCGCCGGTGGCCGCCGATGGCAAGGTCTATTTCGCCAGCGAGCAAGGGGTGATCTCGGTGCTCGCGAACCAGAAGGATTGGAAAGTCATTTCGTCGCACAACCTGCATGAAAAGATTTACGCCACACCGGCCATCGAGCGTGGGCGTATGTATTTTCGTACCGACAAGGCGCTCTATTGCTTCACCAAGGCGGGAGGAACCCGAGCGGGAACCAAAGGAAGCTCCCCAATCCCAGCGACAGCACCATGACTCCCAACTGACGCGTCTGCCGGAGTTCCCACCCCGTCACAAAGCTGCTCCGAACCACGAAAATCAAGCGGGCCGCCAAGGCACCCGTCGCCGACACCCGCGGCCGATCTGCCGAAGGGGAACAGGCCGCCTTTTGGCGACAAAATCCTTCCACCCGGCAAGGTTGCCCGTGGCTGCGCAAGCCCCGGGCGTCGTCGAGCCGCAATGGGGCGCTTTCGTGCAACATCGAACAATTGGTCGATGTTGGCGCTGACGGAGGCTGGCTGCCCGCCGCATTCCATGTCAGAGGACCAAGGTGTCTATCCCGGTGCCTTGCCGGTCGCACGTTCTGACCGCCGGATCGTGTTGGTCCGCTGCAGCAATGAGGCGTCACGGCTTCTCCCTTGCCAGGCTGCCTTGGTCACCGATAATACCACACATGAGCCATTCGCGTCCCGCAATTGCCGCCGTCGTTGTACTCATGTCGCTTGCGGCTCATCGACCTTCCTTAGCCGCGGAGCAGTCCTCCGATACAAACGCAGCTTGGATGGCCGAGCATTACACCAAATACGAACACCGGATCCCCATGCGCGATGGCGTTCGCCTCTTCACCTGCGTTTATATCCCTATGCATTAATTCGTGCTCCGCCTCAAAACTGTGCGGCCCCGCTCACTTTCCCTTCTTCGCTGGATGGGCCACGAGATTTACCACCAATTGCTTCAGCTTTTCCTGTCCGGAGGCATCGTCGGGCAGCGCTTCCGCTTGAAACGCGGGATAAGGATTGTCCCAGATGGCATTCATCTCGCCTTGAAAGTTCCCGGTGTCGGCCGTGATGGCGATTACCGCATCCTTGTCGGGAATCACAACGCACAACTGACCGCCGGCGCCGTCACCGCGATAAGCATTGTGCGTGCAACGCCAGAATTGGAACCCATAGCCTTGTTGCCAATCAACGCCCATTTTGGCGTGCCCTTCCTGGTCGTTGGGCACCTGCTTGCTCGTTGCTCGTTCGATCCATTTTTCGGGAACCAGCTGCTTGCCATTCCACTTGCCCTTTTGCAGGTAAAGTTGCCCGAATTTTGCAATGTCTTCCGTGCACAGCTTGAGGCCATAGCCGCCCAGTGAATAGCCTTCGGGACTGCTTCCCCATTCGGGAGATTCGATCCCCAGCGGCTCGAATAATCGCGGCTTGAGAAATTCCAGCGTGGTCTGCCCGGTCGTTTTGGTGACGATCGCCGAGAGGGTGTAGCTGCCCATCGTATTGTATTGAAAATGCGTGCCGGGCTGGTGCGGAACCGGATGGGCTAAGAACTGTTTCACCGATGGCGCCCCACCGACGGACTTCGGCTCGGTGTCGTGGCCGCAGGTCATTGTGAGCAGGTCGCGCACTTTCATCGCCTTGAGGTTGTCTGAAACCTCGGCGGGGACGTCGGCGGGAAAGAACTTCAGCACCGGATCGTCCAGACTCAATTTGCCTTCTTCGATCGCCAGCCCAACGGCAGTCGCGTTAAAGCTCTTGCTGAGCGAGGCCAACGCATGCGGTTTGTCCGCCGCCTCGGGTTTCCACCATCCCTCGGCGATTACGTGTCCATGCCGCACGACCATGAAGCTGTGCAGCGTATCGAGCTTGTCGGCCGCCACGACAAAATCGCGAACGGCTTGGGACGAAATGCCCTGGGCCTCAGGCGTGCTTCGCGGCAGCGGCATGCTGCCCGCTCGCGCGAGAGGGATCGGGGCAAGGAAACCCGCGATGATCAACGCCAAAAGAAGCGATCTGTTTTTCATGCGCCGCGAGGTCTATCCGTAAGTGATCGAGGTGTCAAACGGGAACGCGCCACCCTGGCCGCCCCGAAAGGCCAAGTCATATCAGCGCCACGTCAACGCTGCCTGACGGCAAGCTGACCTGGCCCTCCCCGTAGACGCTTGCGAATGCCATTCGCGCCAATTCGCGAAATTCGCGGACCCATTTCCGTCTCAGCTTTCAGCGGTTCAGCCTTTCTCATCTTTCCGTCCCTTTTCGCATTGAAGCCCAGCTTCCCATCAGGCATGCTGTCTGCACACAACACAAATTCCTATGAGTCAGATGAACCGTCGTCTATTCCTTGGTGCAGCGGCCGCCTCCGTGGCCACCTTTCCCGGTTTCGCTCATGCCGCCGCGCCTGCCGCGGGCTCAGTCAGGATCATCGGTATTGTCGGCAGCCTGCGGAAGGGGAAATCCACATACAAGGCGATGCAACTGGCCCTGGAGTCTGCCAAAACCGTCAGTCCCGCCATTGCCACGGATGTTATCGAGCTTTCCGGGCTCAACCTCGATCCCTACATCGCAGTCGGCTCCAAAAGCTCCGACCGGCCGGATGACTTCCCGGCCGTGCGCGAGAAGCTGGTCGCTCCTGACGTCTTCGGCATCCTGATGTGCTCTCCCGTGTACATGGGTATCGTCTCATCGCCCTTGAAGCAGCTCTTCGAGCGAATGCTCGCGTTCCGGCTAGGCGGCTTCCCGCTCAAGAACAAAGTCGGCGGCGCCATCGCCGTGGGCGCTGGGCGTAACACCGGTGTGGAGCTGATACTGCAGCAACTCATCATGTTCATGATTACCCAGGGCATGGTCCTCGTCGGCGATGGTACCCCGGGAGATCACTGGGGCGGAACCATGCAATCGCAGGGAGAGGAGCTTGGGAAGGACGAAGGCAGCCTGGATACGGTGCGTGGCGTAGGCAAGCGCGTCGCGGAGATCGCCTTGCGCCTGGCCGCCTCGGCAAAATAGGAACCAGAGCCCCCAAACGCTACTGGGGTTTGGCCGCTAGCCTGGCAGCGACACATCGTCATTAAGCAAAATGCGTGTTATGCCTGACGTGTTCAAAACGAGCCTGGTGGCGGTTTCGCTCTGCCTGATGGTCCTGGGTGCCACGGCCAGCGACTGGCCGCAGTTTCGTGGACCCAATCGCGATGGAAATTGGGATGAGTCAGGCATCCTTCAATCATTTCCTCGCCAGGGCTTGAAAATCCGATGGCGCCAACCCGCCGGGGGGGGATTTTCCAGCCCCGTGGTGGCAGCGGGCAGGGTGTTTGTATCGGATGTGGCGTTGACCAAGCCCGCATCCCGGGAGCGTGTGCACTGCTTCGAGGAAAAGACAGGCAAGGTGCTTTGGGTTTTTGGCTACCAGGAGCATTACGGCGAATGGGCTTTTGTGCCCGAGCGAGGCGCCGGCCCAACGGCGACCCCGATAGTGGAACAGGGCCGGATTTACGTCGTCGGTGCCAATGGTCATGTGCACTGCCTCGACGTGAAAACCGGGGCCGTTATCTGGGAGAAAGACCTTTGGCAGGAATATCAAGTGGAGGAGATGGGCTGCCGGCCTTCGCCCTTGATCGAAGGGCCGCTGCTCATCGTGTACACCGGAGCGAAGCCCGGCGCCACGGTCCTCGCTCTCGATAAACAGACTGGGAAGGAAGTTTGGAAAGCGCTCGATGAGCACGCTTCCAACAGTTCGCCCATCACCATCACCTCCCGGGGACGGCGCCAACTGATTGTTTGGACCGACAAATCCCTGGTTTCCCTGGACCCCTCAAACGGACACACCTGGTGGCGGGAACTCATGACCACGAGCAACAATGACGACGTCGCCATGCCGGTTTGCCGGGGCAATCGATTGCTGGTGAGCGGGTTGATGCTCGAACTGAGCGGGCCGCCTCCCGCCGCAACCTTTCGCTGGCCGGAGAACCGCGCGCCTTCGAAGCGGATTTTGAGCAATACCTCCACTCCGGTGCTGCAAGGGGAATACATCTATAGCTGCAAGTCTCCGGGAGAATTGGTATGCCTGGAAGCCGCCACGGGCAGGCAGGTCTGGACCACGAACACTATCACCACCCTGAAAAACGGGGCGAGCATTAACATCACTCCTCAAGGCGGCGGATATTTTCTGTTTACCGATGAAGGGAATCTGATCCGCGCTGAACTGTCTCTGAAGGGATATCGGGAAATCAGTCGGAGCCACTTGATCGATCCGACCTGGCCCTTTAATGGATACAAATTCGTTTACGCACCACCGGCATTTGCTGACCGCCATGTCTTCGCCCGAAACGAGGCGGAGATCGTCTGCGCCTCCCTTGAGAAGTGAGAGTGAGCCGGTACCAAGCTCTGGTAGTCAGTCGTCCCGCAGAAGCATCGCGCGCGCTCCTTCGCGGCCGTCGCGGTGGGCGGTAACGGCGCTTTCTCAACCCTCAACCATCAACTCTCAGCTCTCACCGCGCCGGGTTTTTCTCCAAGTCCTGCAGCAACTGCAACATGCGGCGGATATTCGACGAATAGTCCCGCAAGACAAGCTCCTTGCGGGCGTCGAGCGGAAGGATGCTATTGGGCGCTTTGGCCAATGGCTGCAACAGCGGCACGACCTCCGATGGCCGGAGCGTCTTCAACTGCACCCGCCGCATCATGAACGAACCGGAGTCGGGCAGTGACTTCCAGGCGAGCGCGATCTCCGGCGGAGATTCGCTGGCCGCGCGAGCTTCAGGCACGGCTTTGACGGCCGTCTCCCCCACCAGGACCATTGCAATCCCATTCTGGGCCAGGACAGTGTCGAGCAGTTGCAGGGCCTGAACCCTGGACAACGGAGTCTGGTTGCGGACCGAGATGGTCGGCGCCGGCAGAGTCGCGGGGCGAATGACCGTTCGTCCGGAGATTTCCTGGTAAACGGCCAGGACCTGCAATAGGTCAGTGTTCTGAAAATTCAGGGCGCCGGGCTCGAACTCTTTTGACCCCGTGCGACCGCTCACGACATCAAAACTCGAATACGTCCGCGGGTGGGCCTTCGCCGCCGGGCGAGTGTTCGGGGTCGCAGTGCAGCCCGTCAGCACAAGGCACAGCAGGCCTGTCAAAGACACGAGCTTGGCTCCGGTGGCCCGCGACATGGCCTTGCTAATCCCAAGACCGCCGTTATTTCTTCAGATGCCCGGAAACCAACTTCGTCATCTCAAACATGCTGGCCTGCTTCTTACCATTGAACACGGCCTTCAGGTTTTCGTCGGCATTGATAAAGGTTCGCTTTTTGGCATCCTGCAAGCCGTTCTTGCGGATGTAGACCCAAAGCTTTTTCGTCAACTCGGTGCGCGGCAGGGGTTTGTCACCGACCACTTTGGCGAGCTTCTCGTCCGGCGTAACCGGTTTCATGAATGCAGCGCTCGGCGTTCTTTTCGTCTTTTTTGTTGTTTTAGCCATGCCTTCATGTGCCTGTTTCATCCGAGGAAGGCAATCCTAATTGATTGAAACCATGCCGTCTGAACTACTCGCCCCTGGCCGCGCGTGCGCGACCAATATCGCCCCGTGGACGCACCGAAGCCTCAGCTCTCCATCTCGAACGAAATGCCCGGCGGTGATCGCCAAGGAGGTGGGGATGAGGAATCCCGCTGAAGAAACGACCGCCACTGAGCATGATAAGTATTTCAAAATTGACTTCAATTGCAAAGCAGTGTCTGGCACAATTTAAAGACCTTCCTTGTTTCCAAAGCCGCGCCTGATTCTCGTAAACGCTTTTTTACCTTTCCGGTTTTGAGCTTTCTCCTACCCTCATAAGGTCAATTACGATTCGGCGCCGGTAAACTCGGCGCGAAGAAACCGAGCACGCGAATGAAACTCAAATTGGTCCTCGTCTATGCGATGCCGTGGCTTGCAACCTTAACTGGGACAGCAGCCTCTACGAATGAATTCTCGATGCTCGGCTTCGATGGCGAAGGCGCCGTACAGCAAAGCGCTTTGGAAGCGCAATTCGACGCCGCGCTCCAGCGGGAGAATCTGCGCAATTGGATGAAGCGGCTCAGCGCTCACCCGCATCACTTAGGTTCGCCATACGATAAAGAAAACGCTGAATTTATCGCGGCGCAATTGCGTTCCTGGGGTTATGAAACCCAGATCGAACAGTTTGAGGTGCTCTTTCCAACTCCTAAAACCCGGCTGCTCGAAATGACCGAGCCCGACCGGTTCACGGCGAGTCTGGTTGAGCCGCCGCTCAAGGAGGACGCCACTTCGGGACTTACCGTGGAGCAATTGCCGACGTATAACGCCTATTCCAGTGACGGCGATGTAACCGGCCAACTGGTTTACGTTAACTATGGCATACCCGCCGATTATGAGGTTCTCGCCGAACGCGGCATCGACGTAAAAGGCAAGATTGTTATCTCCCGCTACGGTGGCTGCTGGCGAGGTATTAAGCCAAAGGTAGCTGCCGAGCACGGCGCCATCGGCTGCCTCATTTACTCCGACCCACGGGATGATGGTTATTTCCAGGGCGACACCTACCCCGCGGGTGCGTGGCGAAACGCGGATGGGGCGCAGCGCGGGTCAGTCTGCGATCTACCGCTGTATCCGGGGGATCCCCTCACACCGGGTGTGGGAGCAACCAAAGATGCCAAACGGCTGCCGATCAGCGATGCGCCCTCGCTCGCAAAGATCCCAGTGCTTCCCCTTTCTTACGCAGACGCCACGCCCTTGTTGCATGCCCTGCGCGGTCCGGTGGCGCCGCAAGCCTGGCGTGGCGCTTTGCCGCTGACCTACCATCTCGGACCGGGGCCGGCAACCGTTCACCTGAAACTCGAGTTTAATTGGAAGCTGACGACTCTTTACGATGTCATTGGCCGGCTCCCCGGCACCGACTTTCCCGACGAATGGATCATTCGTGGCAACCACCATGATGCCTGGGTTTGCGGCGCAGAAGATCCCGTAAGCGGGACGGTGGCGTTGCTGGAAGAAGCGCGCGCCGTGGCCCGACTGGCCGAACACGGATGGAAACCCCGTCGCACGATTGTGTACGCCCTCTGGGATGGCGAAGAACCCGGCCTGCTCGGTTCCACCGAATGGGTCGAGGCTCATGCGGATGTCCTGCGACAAAACGCGGCGGTTTACATCAACAGCGATAGCAATCAGCGCGGGCTGCTGAGCGTCGGCGGTTCCCATACTCTTGAACGGTTCGTCAACGAGATCGTGCGTCAGATCGCCGATCCGGAAACCAAACTCACGGTCGCCGAACGCTGGCGAGCCAAGCGACTGGCCAAAGCCACCCTCGCCGACCGGCACGAAATTCGCGCGCGGCCCGACGTGCCCATCGAGGCGCTCGGGTCCGGGTCGGACTACACCCCTTTCCTCCAGCATTTGGGGATAGCCTCCCTCAACCTCGGCTACGGCGACGAGGAAAGTGAGGGTTCCTATCATTCGATCTATGATTCCTTCGATCACTACACACGCTTTGGCGATCCGAACTTCGATTACGGAATCACGCTCGTCCGCACGTGCGGCCGGGTGGTCCTGCGCCTGGCCGATGCCGAAATCTTGCCTTTTGAGTTCTCGAACTTTGCCGACACGGTTGAGAAGTACGCCAAAGAAGTCACTAAGCTCGCTGAGGATCTACGGGCCGGAACGGCAGAGACCAACCGGCTGATCACCGATAAGGTGCTGGTGGCCTTGGCCGACCCCAGGCAGCCCTTCGTCGAGCCACTTCCCAAACCCGAAGTCCCCTATCTCAATTTCGCGCCGCTCCAGAACGCTCTGGTTATCCTGCAGCAGAGCGCAGGAAAGTTCGAGGCCTCCCGCAGCGAAGCAACCAAGAACGGTGAGTTCCCCCCACCGAAAGCGGCTCGGCCGCCGCTCGACCAGGCGCTCCTGCAACTGGAACGAAGCCTTACCCGCCCGGAAGGGCTGCCTCGCCGCCCCTGGTACCAGCACCTGATTTACGCGCCGGGTTTTTACACGGGCTACGGCGTAAAGACCCTCCCGGGAATTCGCGAAGCCATCGAACAAAGAAATTGGAAGGAAGCGACGGAGCAGATCGAAATCGCCGCAAAGACCCTCGAGACGTTTTCCGGCGAACTCGACCGATGCACCGACCTGTTGCGGCGGCGCTCACGCTAGCGCGTTCAGATGCCCCAAAGGCTCTGGCGTGTTCTCCGATGGGCTGGCTTTACCACTTCGCCTGCCTGAAGGAAATGTGACAGCGCAGAAACCTCGGTAAATGGCGGGGTATGTCACACTTTGGCGCAGGGTATCTCGATGGAGGAAACGGAGCGAGCGAAGGGATTCGAATCCATCCGAGACCACCGACCAGTTTCCTTGGAAACTGGCGTAATTTCGCATGAATCAAGCAGTAGCACATGCTTCGCCTTTTGACCAGCACGAAGCGAAACCACGTTTTCGCGAAGAGGTTTTGTCATACGGAGTCATACAATCGGAGCCGTTGAATGGACGGCCGAAGGCGGTGAGAAAAGCCTGTCGGTATTCCTCGACGCGAGCGAGGTTAGTGACCGCAGCATTCAGTGTGGGCTGGCCCATCGCCAGGGGATTCACGATAGGCAGCGCTGCCTGGTCCTCAAGGTTGGTCGCCCGGCTATCCCAAAACTGGAACTTGTTGTAGAGCGCATTTAAGACCGTGGGAGCGCTCGGCTGGCCGACGCGCCCCTTGATGCCAATAGAGGCCGGCCGGCCGTCAAAGAAGAGTTGCTCCCCGAGTTGGATCTTCTCGGGTGTGAGGCGGTTGTCTGGCGGGATCACCCCCTCGGTAAGTTGCAGGGGAAGGCCAACCTGGTTCGTGGACCGCGGTTGAGCCAGGATGCCCGGCTGGGGAAGCGGTGGCACCTGGCCTGGAGGCAGAGACGCCAACCCAAGCAGGATCCCTTCCGATCCGGAGCTTGCCGGCACGTAGCTCATCAAGATAGAGCTTATCAGCGCCGGGATTAGGAGCCTGGTTTTCGTTAACGTTGGGCGGTGCTTTTGGGGCTGGGCGAGCGAGATTTCATCCCAGCCACCGGGGTTGTGAGCGGTGCCATCATAACGGCTCTCGGTTTTAAAGAGTTCTGATACCCGCCCCGCCCAATCCGATGACCGAGACCTTTTCTGCGGTCCGTCCCAGAGTGCGTTGAGGTACACCTTCCCTGGTTTCGGCCAACAATGTTTCTGACCTCACCCCAGCCAGGAGGGTCGCACCAGCGGCGGCTTTCACGAATGAGCGTCGGCTTAGTGTAAGTTCGGCCTTGTTTACAGGCTGAAGCTTATGGAGATGAGAATTCACGCAGTCGCTCCTTTCCGTTGCCCGTCGCCGCTGAATCTTCGCCGTGCTCCTGTGCCAGATAACCGCAGATGGCTGAAAAGTCCTGGTCACCACGCCCTTCCCGAATCGCCAGGCGATAGATTTCCTTAGCTACATTGGTTAACGGCATGGCGGCGCCGACTTCGTAAGCGCTCACTGAGGCGAGATGCAAATCCTTCTGTAGCCACTGCAGTGGAAAGTCCGCCCCCTCGTAATTTCCGCTTTCAATTCGCTTCCGTTTGGCGGCGAGCAACGGCGCGGCGGCAGGTCCGTTTAACAACGCCTCGAACAATACGTCGCGGGAAAGGCCCAGAGACTGGCCCAAAGTCAGTCCTTCTGCAAAGGCCGCCATTACGGTGCCAAGCAACTGGTTCATGACCATCTTCAGCGAAGCGCCCATACCCTGTCCCCCGGCGTGAACAATCCGGTTTCCCATGCATCCCAGCACGTGGCGGCAGGCCTCCAGATCGAATGATTCACCACCGACCCAAAAAACCAGCTTGCCCGCAGCCGCCTGCTCTTTGGACCCGGTCACGGGAGCGCCGAGGAACCGAATCCGCCGCGCTTGTGCTTCCACAGCCATCGACCGCGAGAAGGACGGGTTTACCGTGCTACAATCAACCCACAATCGACCGGGCCCAAGACGTGAAAGAAAGCAATTTTCGCCCAAGGCCGCCTCCCGGACTGCGTCAGGATGAGCCAGCATTGTGAACAGCACCTCCACGTTGGGGCCCAAGTCGGCTGGAGAGTCCGCCCAGTCCGCGCCCTTTGCCAACAAGGGCTTCGCCTTTTGAGTTGTCCGATTGTGAATGACCAGGGAGTGGCCGCATTTTTGCAGGTTTGCCGCCATCCGGCTGCCCATGATTCCCAAACCGATAAATCCAATTTTCATTGTGCCCTCCCAGGATTGCAGTGGGCAGCGAGTTCAACCTCTGTTTCGAGTTCGTTGACTTCATCACGCGTCAGGCGAATGGCTGCGGCCTGTTTCATATCGTTTACCTGCTCGGGCTTGCGGGCCCCGACGATCGCGCCTGTGACGGCCGGATTTCGCAGCGTCCAGGCCACCGCGACAGCGCCCGGCGTGGTGTCATGCCGGCGGCCAACCTCGCGCAGGTTCTCGACCAGCGCCAGATTGGCCGAAAGCTTCGGTTCATTGAAATCCTCATCGTGCTTACGCCAATCGTCCTCAGGCAGACTGGCGATGCGCTCCCGCGTCATGGCGCCAGTCAACAGGCCTGACGCCATCGGTGAATAGACTATGACGCCAACATCTTCACGCTGGCAGAAGGGCAGAATCTCCTCAGTTACCTCCGGGTGGACCAAGGAATAACGAGGCTGCAGAGAAGTGATGGGCGCGATGGCTTGCGCGCGCTCCATCTGCGCAACGTCGAAATTCGAAACCCCGATCCACCGGACCTTCCCTTCGCGCTTCAACTGAGCCATCGTGCTCCACCCTTGCTCGAGTTCTTTCAGGTCCTGGACCGGCCAGTGGATTTGGTAAAGGTCGATTGCGTCCACCTTGAGCCGACGCAGACTATCCTCGCATTCCTGCCGAATTGAGACTGGGGTTACGACGCGTCGAGTCTTGCCCTTTGCATCCCAGCGCAGACCACATTTCGTAAATACATAAGGGCGTGGCCCTAGCCAACTGGCCAAAGCCCGCGCCACGATTTCTTCCGAGTGGCCCATACCATAGACCGCCGCGGTATCGATCCAGTTGATTCCCAATTCCAAGGCGCGATGTATCGCAGCCACCGAGTCGGCGTCGTTTTGCTTTCCCCAAGCGAATTGCCAGCCGGCGCCGCCAATCGCCCATGAGCCAAAGCCCACGGGTGTGATGAACAGATCAGAATTTCCAAGTTGTTTCGTTTTCATGCCTGCGTTCGATTCATTCATGGGGAATCTTAGCGCTTGGGGTGTGGTGAATTCCATTATACCTTGGCTTGATCCCTTTCATACCGAACGCAAGATGCGAGCACGGTCAAAAGTTTGACCCGTCAACATTCCATCGCGCCCACGCTCAGCAAAATCTCGCTGCCCTCTCACTGGAGTCCGGCGGCTCGCGAGTTGGCGCTGAACCTCATCAGGTGGTAGAATGGCGTTGTTAAGCGGCGCGCATGAATCCAGGCTCCGACAATAGTTCATCCGGCTCGCACCCGCCCCAGGATGGCGGCCAACGGCTGACGATTCGGCTCAGTGTGGATGGCAAGATCCTGGAAGCGGTTCCCGGCGAGCAACTGCTGGAGCTGCTCAACCGCACCGGTATCGAGCTCCCACAGGTGTGCTACCATTCTCAGCTCGGGCCGATTCAAACCTGCGATACTTGTATGGTTGAAACCAACGGCAAGCTGGTTCGAGCTTGCGCGATTCGGGCCGAGGCCGACATGAACGTGGCGACGAGCTCGGCCCGTGCGTCAAAGGCGCAACGGGATGCTTTCGATCGAATTTTGGCCGATCACATGCTCTATTGCACCGTTTGCGATAACAACAACGGCAACTGCACCGTCCACAACACCACCAAACTCCTTGCCATCGAGCATCAGCGGATTCCCTTCAAGCCCAAGCCTTACCAAGTGGACTCGACGAACCCATTTTATCGTTACGATCCCAGCCAGTGCATTTTGTGCGGGCGCTGCGTCGAGGCATGCCAGAATGTGCAAGTCAATGAAACCCTGACGATCAATTGGGAAGATCCCAATCCCCGAGTGTTATGGGACGGAGGAAAGAGCATTGGCGAATCAAGCTGCGTCTCCTGCGGCCATTGCGTCACCGTTTGCCCCTGCAATGCGCTGATGGAAAAATCCATGCTCGGCCACGCGGGTTTTCTCACCGGTCTGCCGAAACTGGCTCTGGATGGAATGATCGATCTGGTCAAGGCCATCGAACCGGATTCCGGCTACGGGGCCATCCTGAAGGTTTCCGAGTCGGAAGCTGCCATGCGCGAGTCACGCATCCGCAAAACCAAGACCGTGTGCACTTATTGCGGCGTCGGTTGCAGCTTCGATATCTGGACCAAAGACCGCCACATCCTCAAGGTCGCGCCCGCCGCAGGCCCGGCGAACGGCATCTCAACCTGTATTAAAGGCAAATTCGCCTGGGACTTTGTGAACAGCGAGGACCGGCTGACCAAGCCGCTGATCCGGGAGGTCCTGGCGGAGGGCCACCGATTCCGCGAAGCGACCTGGGACGAAGCGCTCAACCTGGTGGCGCGCCGGTTCAAGGAAATCAAGGCGCGCAGTGGACCGGACTCACTGGCGTTCATTTCTTCTTCCAAGTGCACCAATGAGGAGAGTTATCTCATGCAAAAGCTGGCGCGGGCGGTGATCGACACGAACAACATGGACAATTGCTCGCGCTACTGCCAGTCGCCGGCCACCGTCGGTCTGTGGCGCACAGTGGGCTATGGTGGAGATTCCGGGTCCATTGCGGACATTGCGCAGGCCAGCCTCGTGCTGATCGTGGGCAGCAATACCGCGGAGAGCCACCCCGTCCTGGCCACCCGGGTAAAGCGCGCCCATAAACTCCACGGGCAGAAACTCATCGTGGCAGATTTGCGCGAAAACGAAATGGCCCGGCGCGCCGACATCTTCTTGCACCCGAAACCGGGAACGGACCTGGTGTGGCTTTCGGCCATTTCGCGCTACATCTTAGACCAGGGCCTGGCCAAGACCTCCTTCCTGGCGAAATGGGTCAATGGTTTGGAGGGGTACAAAAAGAGTCTCGAGCACTTCACGATGGAATTTGCCGCCGAAACGTGTGGAGTGCCCATTGAAACGCTCAAAAAAGTCGCGCACATGATCGCCGAAGCGGACCGCGTCTGCATTCTGTGGGCCATGGGAGTGACGCAGCACAGCATGGGCTCTGATACCTCGACCGCGATTTCCAACCTGTTGTTGGTCACGGGCAATTACATGCGTCCCGGAACGGGCGCCTATCCGCTGCGCGGGCATAATAACGTCCAGGGCGCCAGTGACCACGGCGCGATGCCCAACTTCCTGCCCGGCTACCAATCGGTGGATGACCCTGAAGTGCGCGCGCGCTTCGAGGCCAGTTGGAAGGTTAAGCTGCCCACCTCCCCAGGGCTCGATAATCACGAGATGATCGAGGCCATTCACGAAGGCAAACTCAAGGCCATGTACCTCTTTGGAGAGGAGATCAGCCTGGTGGATTCGAATTCGAACTTCGTGAACGACGGTTTGGGCAAGCTCGAGTTCTTTGTGGTGCAGGACACCTTCTTCAGCAACACTTGCCGCTATGCGGATGTGGTGTTGCCGGCCAGCCCCAGCCTGGAAAAGGAAGGGACATTTACCAACACCGAACGGCGTATCCAGAGGCTCTACCAGGTCCTGGAACCACTGGGCGGCAGCCGGCCCGATTGGCAGATTATTCAGGACGTCGCTAACCGCCTGGGAGCCAATTGGACATACTCGCATCCGTCCGAAATCTACAAGGAAATTGCTGCGCTGACCCCGTTGTTCGCCGGAGTTTCCTATGAGCGACTCGAAGGATACAAGTCATTGCAGTGGCCAGTCGCGGCCGACGGCAGCGATCAGCCACTGCTCTACACACAGCGGTTTAATTTCCCGGACGGCAAGGCCAGGCTGTTCCCCTTGGCCTATTCCCGGCCAACGGATCCGCCGGACAGTGAATTCGATCTTCATCTGAACAATGGGCGCCTGCTCGAACATTTTCACGAAGGCAATCTCACTTATCGCAGCGAGGGAATCCGGGAAAAGACACCGGACACATTCGTTGAAATCTCGCCTGAACTCGCCGACGAGCGCGGCATCCAGAGCGGTACTTGGGTTCAGCTTGTATCACGCTATGGCCAAGTGAGGGTTCGCGCCGTCGTGACAGACCGAGTGCACGGTAAAGAGATGTATATGCCGATGAATTCCGTAGAAACCCCCGTGAACCGCCTGACCAGCAGCTACACCGATAGGGTGACACATACGCCGGCCTACAAAGAAACCTCCGTCCGCCTGCGCGTGCTGCCCGAACCGGGAGACAATCCTCTGCCTCGAATCAACCATCGATATGGTCGGCCAACCCCCCAAAAAGGGGTCGAAGTTGAGCGGAAGTGGCAGCGCTCAGATTACCGGTCACCGGGGTCTGAAATCCCCGGCGCGAACGCGGGAACAATGTAAGAGCAGCACGTCTCTGCGGCAATAATCCAATAATCCATTATTCCAACAACCCACGCTCCTATGGCCCAACCCATTCCCCTGGAATTACCCGCGCGCGACCCGCGCGCTGAACTACAAGCTCGGCTGCAGAACGCGCCACTGGAGCACGCCGAGGCTTTGCTGTCCGCTTATGAAGTTCTGCAGGGGCTGCATGATCGTGGAGTTCTGGATATGTTTCGAGGTGCTTTGGGCTCGAGCGACCGAGTGCTGGAGATTGTTGTGGATGCGGCCAAAACGCCGGAGTCGATTCGTGGAATTCGGAACATTATCATTTTAGCAAAGATTTTGGGAACTATCGAGCCGGAGTTGGTCGAGGGATTTGCCCGGTCGCTGCCCGAAGCCATCACTTTAACGAAGGCGCACGAATCGAGGCCCCCTGGGTTCTGGGGGATCTTGATGAAATTTAGAAACCGAAATTTCCGACGGGGCCTGGTCCTGGTCAACTCGATGCTCGAAGCGTTCGGAAGGAACCTGCCCCCCGAAAATGCCCATCACAACAAGGCATCAAGATAATATTCCGCCTTACGTTTTTCGGTTTACATCATGTCCGTATAACTTTTTCGCCGGCAAATCCGCGGGAGTGTTCAGGTTGAGGTAGAACGGGCGCTCCTGCGGTGGGACAGCGTAAGCACGGCCAAGCGAAGTGCTGACAAGGCTTTTTGCCAAATGCTGGAGTGAGAAATCGCCGCTACTGAGGGCCTGTTGTGCTATAGGCGATGCCTCCGCAGGGTAAACCGCGCACAACGGCTCGAAGTAATCCTCGTTCAGAGGAATCACCGCCTTTCCAGGCTCCGCCAGACTCCAGAGTTTGCGCAAATGCACCACCGGTACACGTGGCAGATCGATCGCCAGAACCAGCAGGTGCGACGTTTGTAGTCGGCTTAACCCCGCTCCCAACCCGCTCAAAGGTCCGCGTGAGGGAGGCTCGTCCAATACTATTTCCAGTTCGGGCGGGCACCAAACGGGTCGCGTGCGACCGGAAACCCACAGAACGGTCGGCGGGAGTTTGCGCAACGCCCGAAGTTGTCGCTGCCAAAGTGGCTCGCCGTCAAAAACCAGGGTGGCCTTGTCCCTACCCATGCGCCGCGAACACCCCCCTGCCAGAAGCATGGCTGTTAGCGTCATCGCCAGAGGTTATAACCATTACGCAGAACACCGACAACGCCCTTTACCGCACTCGAAGGCCGCCACCAGGTCATTTTGGTGGTAAGATGTGATTGTGAAAGACCCATCCTCAATTGGCCGCAGAGTCAAGGAAGTTGCAGTGCGGCGGGTTCATGGCCCTGCCCTCTCCCACGAGCGGGATTACCTGGCTGCCGAAGAGCCGCTGGAAATCCGCGTCGAAGGCCATAGCGTTGCGGTGGTCATGCGGACACCCGGTGAAGATGAGGAACTTGCGGCAGGATTTGCTGTAACGGAGGGTTTGGTGCGAACGGCCCGCGATGTAATTGAGATCCGTCATCGACCGCATTGCTTGCCGTCTTCCCGAGACAGGCGCGATCAAAGTGGTCCGTCAGGCACGGCTTCTCGTGGTCCAGTACCAACTTCCAATGGGAGGAACGTGCGGAACTCCGTAGCTTCCCAACACGGTCTCGCATTGCAGCGGTCCGACGGGAACCTGATCAACGTGCGGTTGAGGCGGCCAGAAACCTTGGACCTCAAACGGCTGACCCGGCATGTCTTCAGTTCTTCCAGTTGCGGTATCTGCAGCAAGGCCTCGATTGATGCGGTTCGACAGCAATTCCCGCCGATCGAAGACGAATTTGAATTTGACTCGGACGTGCTGCTCGGCTTGCCGACCGCCCTTGCCTCCGCGCAAGAGACTTTCAAACGGACAGGAGGATTGCACGCCTGTGCCCTGTTCGACCTTACAGGGCGGCTTGTGGTCCTCCGCGAGGATGTCGGACGCCATAATGCGCTCGACAAAGTGGTGGGCTGGGCCCTGCTGAGGGACCGTCTGCCGCTACGGCAACATCTCATGCTTCTCAGCGGTCGCGCTTCATTTGAAATGATGCAGAAGGCGCTGGCAGCGGGCATTCCTGTCGTTGCCGCCATCTCAGCGCCGAGTAGTCTGGCTGTGGAGTTCGCGTCCGAAAGTGGCCAGACGTTGGTGGGATTCCTTCGTGGCGACAGGATGAACATTTACGCCGGTGCCGGTCGCCTGAGCAATCGCGCAGTCGAGGCAAGCCAACTAAAGCTCGACACGTAGAAGGCTCGACGCGGGCCAGGCATCAGGTCCCTAGTCAGTATCCGTTGGCCTGTTCAGTGTTCGACTGCCATCCCCCTCCAAGCGCCTTTACCAATGTGACGGCCGCGACGAGTTGTTCACCCCGGAGTTGGGTCGCGGCAAATTCAACGTTCAGCTCGGTGCTTTCAGCCGTTGCCACTTCGAGGTAAGTGATGAGGCCATCGCGGTATTGGTTGTTGACGATTTCCAGTTGTTTGCGCGCGGCGACCAGGGCGTCGCTCTCCGCCGCGTATTGATTCGCGAGAAGCGTCTGGGCGGTGAGACTGTCTTCCACCTCCGAGAAAGCACTCAATACCGTTTGGCGGTAGGTTGCGACCATTTCGTCGTAAGTTGCTTTGGCCAGTTGCAGACCGGCGCGAAGTTTTCCGCCCTCAAAGATCGGAAGGCTTATCGAAGGCCCCACCGCCCATAGCCGGCTGGACCAATTGAACAAGGAGCCTGCATTGAGACTTTCGAACCCGGCGAGGCCGTTCAACTGAACGCTTGGGAAGAAAGCGGCCTTGGCGACGCCGATACTTGCGTTGGCGGATGCCATCCGGCGTTCTGCGGCGGCGATATCAGGTCTCCGCTCGAGCAACGCCGAAGGCAGCTCTGACGGAATCAGGGGAGGGTCACTAGAAAGCGGATGCTCCGGAATATGAAAGCTCGAGGCAGGCTGGCCAACCAGCAAAGCGAGGGCGTGATCGAATTGAGTCCGTTGGAGCACTACGGAGGGCAACTGCGCCTGCGTGGTCTTGAGAACCGTCTGTGCCTGAGCCACGTCCAGATCGGACACGGCGCCACCCGTGCGCAGATTGCGGGTCAGCTGCAGTGACTTCGTAAAAACGTCCACGCTGGAAGTAAGTACGGCTTTTTGTGCATCCAGCGCTCGGAGTGTGAAATAGTCCACCGCTACTTCCGCCTGGATCATCAGTTTGACGGATTCGAGATCGTCCGCGCTGGCCTGAAACTGCGCCCGTGCCGATTCAACGCTGCGACGGACCCGCCCCCAGAGGTCCACCTCGTAACCGGCGGTCAGCGGCACGTAAAAATCGTTGAAAGTCGCGCTCGTTCCGAAGGGCTTACCGGTCGCCGTGGAGGGAGCGGTTGGTGAGGTGCGCTGGCGCACGAACGAGCCCGAAGCGGAGAGGTTCGGGAAAAGCCCTGCACGCGCGACATTCATTTGCGCCTGGGCTTCGGACAGGCGAGCGACGGCGACCTTGAGCTCTTGATTAGCAGCCAAAGCCTGGCGTTCCAACTCATTCAATTCGCTATCACCAAAGACATCCCACCAGTTCCCTTTCGCCAGCCCGGCCTGAGGCTGGGCAATTTTCCAGATGTTCGTTGTGTCCGTAGCCACGACGTTTGTCGCGCCGGTGTAAGCTGCAGGAATGGAAGTCGCCTCCGGACGCTTGTAATCCGGTCCGACCTTGCAACCCGTGAGAAGGGCGGCTGTTAAGGCAATGATCAGCCCGAAACGCCACGGGCTCATGTGCGTTCCACACATCGAAGTGGGTGTCACGTTTGCGGTGTGTGATTCTTGAGATCGTTTCATAACTGCTCATTTCGATGCGACCGAGTTGGTCGGTTGCGCGATTCGTACCTTCAGACCGTTGACAAGAGAATCAGTAGGATTGGCGATGACACGATCTGTTGGTGCGACGCCACCGGTGACTTCGATCGTTTGTCCGAAATCACGCCCGACTTGAACCGCACGCAGTTGAACGGTGTCATTTGAACCCACTACCCCAACTTGCAGGCCCTTGGTGCGAAACACTAAAGCACTCGAGGGTAAGGTAAGAGGCGGGTCGGGATTATTGTCTTTGAAAGTGAGCTCACCGTAGCTATAGGGCAGAATTTGATTTTTCGAGTTGTCCACTTCGAGCTCTACCAGCAGCGTTCGCGAGGTTGTCGAAATCGACTCTGAGGTTGTGGTTACGTTCGCTTCAAAGGACCGTCCTGGAGTCGCTGGAGTGGTCAGGGTCGCGGTGTGGCCGGGAGCAATACCTTGCGCGTAAGATTCGGGCACCCGCACATACACCCGGAGCTTTTCGGTTTGGGCGATATGGAACAACTCCTTCCCACCGCTGCCCGCCACGATGAGGTCGCCGATATCGGTGTTGCGCAAAGTAATAGTGCCAGCGAACGGCGCGACCACACGCTGGAACGAGACTAACTCCTGCAACCGCCTCATGTTGGCGCGGTCCGCTTCGACGCTGGCGGCCGCCGTTTCCCTCGCGGCAGCTTTCTCCGCCGCCGCCTGCTCCGAAACCGAGGCTGTTTTCAGCAATTCTTTCCAGCGGTTATCGGTAATCTCGGCCAGATGCAGATTGGCTTGCGCCAAAACGAGTTGAGCTCTGGCTTGTGCCAATTGCTGGTCCAAATCCGGGGTTTCGATTTCGCCCAACAACTGGCCGGCCTTGACGTGCGCCCCGATGTCAGCCACCCAGTCTTTCAAGTAACCATTCGCGCGCGCATAAATAGAGGCCTCTCTCCAGGGTCGAATTTCTGCGGGCAGGGTTAAACCATTGCCGCCTTTTTCTGGCGTGGGCGACACGAGGGATACGGTTGGGATCGCCAGTTGGTTCATGTCCGCCACCGCAGTTCTGCCCTGGCGCCACCGAGGGATAAAGCCAAGGACAAGCCCCGCAATTAAAACCGCGGCACCGGCACAGAACGCGATAACGCGACGCTTGCCTCGAGGTTTTCCGGCCTGTTCCCAGGTCACCCCAGTCGGCTGGTTTCCGCTGGTCGAGAGAACGGAACCCGGCGCCTCTGCGGCGCTGGTGCCCACGTTTCTGCGGGCCTGTGTGTCGTCCAGGCCGTTGCTCGATACGCCTGGTCCGTTTTGCTGAAGTTCAACTTTATTCATAACTTCTTAGGTGGTGGCAGGGACAACCAACGTCCCGGCTGATTGTTCGTATGTGTCGGATTTGCTCTTTTGCGCCGCGGGTGCTTTTCTGTGCAGGACGCTGAACACGACCGGCACGAAGAACAGCGTGGCAAAGGTGGCGACCACGAGGCCGCCGATGACCGACCGGCCCAGAGGCGCGTTTTGCTCGCCGCCTTCTCCCAAACCGAGTGCCATCGGCACCATGCCGATAATCATGGCGAGGGCGGTCATCAGCACCGGCCGCAAACGCCCGGTGCCCGCCTCCCAGGCCGCCTGCAGCGGCGGCATGCCCTCCTGCCGGTGGTTGCGAGCGAAGGTGACCACGAGAACGGAGTTGGCGGTAGCTACACCGAGGCACATGATGGCGCCCATCATTGCCGGCACGCTCAAGGTCGTGCCGGTGACGTATAGTCCCCAAACCACGCCTGCCAGCGCGCCGGTCAGCGCCGTCAAAATGATGAACGGGTCTAGCCAGCTTTGGAAATTGACCACGAGAAGCAAATAGATGAGCGCGATCGCCATCACCAGGCCGACGCCCAAACCTCGGAAACTGGAAGCCATCGTCTCCGCCTGGCCGCGCAACAGGATCGAGCTTCCCTTCGGCAGGTTCTTTTGAGCTTCGGCGATGATGGGCTTGATATCCTTGAGCATGCCGCCAAGGTCGCGATTGCCGACGCTGCCGAAAACATCTACGACCGGCACCAGGTTGTAGTGCGAGTAAATCGGCTGGCTGTTTGTGCGGGTAAAGGAGGCGACATTTGCCAGCAATTGTTCATCGCCGGTGCCCGGCACGCCGGCTGTAATTGGCATCGAATTGAGATCGGAGAGTGACGTCATCCGATACTCCGGCACGCGGACATTGAGGAGATATTGGACGCCCACGTACGAATCGAGCCAGAACGTAGGCTGGACTTGGGTGCTACCGCTCAGATTCAGCAGGACCGAACCGGCAATGTCGCGTTCCGAAAGGCCGAGTTCGGAAGCTTTGGTCCGGTCGATGGCGACTTGAAACCGCGGCAAATCGGACGCCTGCTGAACCCGCACGTCCACTGCTCCAGGCACATGCCGTATTTTGTCGGCGATGCTGGCAGCGATCTGCTGGTTAGCGGCCAGATCCCGGCCCAGCACCTGAACATCGAACGGCGCGGGCAGGCCAAAATTGATTGTCTCACTAACGATGTCGGCTGGAAGAAAATAGAAAGTGACTCCTGGAAACTCGCGATTGAGCGCGAGGCGCAAGTTCCTGACATAATCCGGCGTCGGCCGATGACCGGTACGCAACGAGACGATAATGTCCGCGTCCGCCGGTCCGGAAATGCCGCTGTCGTTATAGCTCAGGTTGATGCCCGAGATGGGCAGGCCAATATTGTCGATGAGGCCCGCCAGCTCTTTTGCGGGGATTTGGCGGCGAATTGCGTTCTCGACCCGGTCAACCAGGACGGCGCTTTCTTCAATCCGCGTGCCGGTACGGGCGCGAACGTGCAATCGGAAAATTCCGGCGTCAACGCTCGGGAAGAAATCCTGTCCCAGAAACGGCACCAGGAACAAAGAGCCGACGCAAAACGCGAGGAAGAGAACGGCGAAAGCAAGGCGATGTTGCAAGATAAGTCCGAGCAATTTGTGATAGCCCTGGCGGAAACGGTCAAAAGCGCTCTCGAAGGCTTGCTGCAACCGAACGAACGGCCGAATCCAGGGCGAAACTCGCGCCGCCTCAGTGTGCGCCTGGTGATTTACATTCCCTTCGAACCACATCACCAATGTGGGCACGAGAGTTCGCGACAATACATACGACGCCAGCACTGCGAATACGACAGCCTCCGCCAGTGGCGCGAACAAGTAGCCCGCAACGCCCGTGAGAAAGAACATCGGAACAAAGACGATACATATGCAAAGCGTGGACACCATCGCGGGCAGAGCGATTTCGCCAGCACCGACGATAATCCCGTTCTCCAGGGTTTCTCCTGCGCGGAGGTGCCGCTCAACGTTCTCAATCGTCACGGTTGCATCGTCCACGAGAATACCCACGGCCAACGCCAGGCCGCCCAATGTCATCAGGTTGATGGTTTGTCCGATCGCGCTGAGGATGGCCAGAGAAGCCAGTACTGACAGGGGAATGGAGATGGCAATGATCAGTGTGCTTCTCCATGAGCCCAGGAACAGCAGGATCATCAAGGCGGTTAACGCCGCCGCAATGGCTCCTTCCCTGGCCACGCCCGCGACTGCAGCCAGCACGAAAATGGACTGATCGGCAAATTGCTTCACGACCAGGTTGTCCGTCACGGTTTTCATCACCTTAGCCATCGCTGCCTTCACGCCGGCGGCCACTTGAAGAGTGGAAGCGGTGCCATTCTTGAGGACGGTCAACATCGTGCTGCGGACCCCGTCCTGTCGCACGACGTTCTGCTGAGGCATATAGCCGTCTCGGACCTGCGCCACGTCCCGAACGCGAATGACCGCTCCATCAATCGTTTTGATCGGCAGGTCGTTCAATCGAGCAATCAGATCCGGGCTCGTATTGAGGTCAATCGGGTATTCGTTGCTTCCAATTTTCGCCGTGCCGCTCGGATACACCAGGTTCTGGGAGATGAGCGCGTTGACAACGTCCTGTTGCGAAAGGTTTTGAGCTTCCAAAGCCTTGGGATCCAGGTCCACGGAGACGACGCGCTGCTTGCCCCCATAGGGGTATGGAATTCCAACGCCCGGCACGCTAATGAGCCCCACGCGGATCGTATTCAGGGCCACATCAAATGTCTGTTGCTCTGAGAGAGTTGGACTACTGATCCCATATTGAAGAATCGGAACGGTTGACGCGTTATATGCAATTACCAGCGGTGGGGTGGTGCCTGGCGGAAGCTGTTTCAGGATGGTTTGGCATTCGGCGGTGACCTCGGCCACGGCTCCATCCGCCGTAACTCCACGCTGAAAGAAGATTTTGACCACACCCACGCCATCGTAGGAAGTGGACTCAATGTGCTCGATATTGTTTACCGTCGTGGTCAGGGCGCGTTCGTCCGTATAAACCAGGCGCTGCTCGATGTCCTTTGCGCTAAGGCCGGTGTATTGCCACACGACGCTTACCACCGGGATGTTTATGGCCGGGAAGATGTCTGTCGGCGTGCGCAACAGCACGAACGGCGTCAACAGCAGCAGCAGCAAAGCGGCAACAACGAAAGTGTAAGGCCGGCGCAAGGCTAGACGAATGATCCACATACAAGTTTCTCCTTAGTTTGAGTGCAGACGGTTAAGCTCGAGGGCCTGCCGGACTGCGTTGAGCAAGTCTTCGTCGCTACAAGGTTTGCGAAGAAAGCCCACGGCGCCCAGGTGCATTGCCTGGCGCCGTGTGGCCTCATCCCCGTGGGCCGTGAGGAAAACCGTGGGCAAAGGCGGCTTAATGCGCTCCAGCCCTTCCTGCAGGGCCATCCCACCCATCCCAGGCATTTTTACGTCCAGAATGAGGCAGTCCATCTCCGGGAGCCGTCCCGAAAGCAGGAATGCTTCGGCTGAATCAAAACCTTCCGCGCGGTAGCCAACGGACCTTAACAGGGATTGCAGGGCCTCCCGCACCGACTCGTCGTCGTCCACAACCGCCACGCGGGGTTTGCCCGATCCGGTTGAGTCTGCTTTCGTTTCATTCATCGGGAAACGTTAGCGCCCGGGCCGTGGTGGATTCCATTATACCTTGGCTTGATCCCCTTCATACCGGCGCAAAACTTGCAGCACGGCACGGGTTTTCAGCCGGGAGTGCGAGGAGGATCCCGGACGTGGGAGAATAGACGTGCGTGGCGCACGCCTGCTGTGCTGGGCTAAGCTAGACTTTACTGCTCAGCTTCGATGCCGAGCTTCTCGGCAAAGCGCACCAGGTCGGCGAGAGAAACGGCTTGCATCTTTTTCATGGCGCTGGCGCGTTGAATTTTCACAGTGATCTCGGTCGTGCCCAATTCGGAGGCAATTTGCTTGTTCAACATGCCGCGCACAACCAGAGCCATCACCTCACGCTCGCGCTCCGTGAGCGAATCATGACGGGCGCGCAAATCAGCCTGCTCGGTCCGCAACTTCAGCGCAACGCGGTCGCGCTCGATGGCTTGTTGGACGGCATCCAGCAAATCCTGGTCGCGAAAGGGCTTCGTCAAAAATTCAACCGCTCCCTGTTTCATCGCGCGCACGCTCATCGGAATGTCCCCGTGACCGGTGATGAAGATGATGGGGATGACCTTGCCCTGGGCGCCCAATTCGCGCTGGAGTTCCAAGCCGCTCAGGCCGGGCAGCCGAATGTCCAGCACCAGACACGCCGGAGCGTTTGGCCGTTGATGTTTCAGGAAGGCCTGGGCCGAGGAAAACAGCTCGACCCGAAGTCCAATCGAACGGAACAGGCTGCTGAGCGATTCGCGCACCGATGCGTCATCATCGACCACAAATACCATCGAATCAGTAGGTTGGCTTGGGCGCGTCATTTTGTTTCTCCATTTTCAACGGGCAAGGTGAATTGGAAGGTCGCACCCGGCCCGTCGTTTGAGGTCGCCCACAGCCGCCCTCCATGCGCCTCGATAATTGAACGGCAGATCGACAACCCCATGCCCAGGCCGTTGGGTTTGGTGGTGTAAAATGCGTCGAATAACCGCTCGACCGCTTGCGAGCCGATGCCGACACCTGTGTCTTTCACAGTGACCCGCACCGCGGAAGGCTGCACCTGCTCGCTCCGAATCGAGAGCCGGCGTGGCCGGTCTTTGTTCGCGTTCATTGCTTCTGCGGCATTAATGATGAGGTTGAGCAACACTTGTTGCAGTTGCACGCGGTCAGCGGTGATGAGCGGAAGGTTAGCCGACAGTTCGGTGTTGAGCGAAACCTTTCGTTGGAGCACCTCGTTGCGGGTCAGTTCCACTATCTCATCGATAACCCGGTTCACGTCCAGGCGCGTTCGGTCCGTCTCGCCCTTTTTGAGTAAAGTCCGGATGCGCGCGATGACTTCGCTGGCACGATTTCCGTCTCGAACAATCCGCAGCAGGGCCTCGCGCGCTTCCTTCAAATCCGGGGGCGCGCCCGCGAGCCAGCGCAAACCGGCATTGGCGTTGGTGACCACACCGGCCAAAGGTTGGTTCACCTCATGCGCGATCGAGGCGGTGAGTTCACCCATGGTCGTCAACCGTGTCATGTGAGCGAGTTCCGTCTGGGCTTTGTGAAGCGCGTCCTGTGCCTGGTTGCGTTCGGCAATAGCCCGCTCGAGTTCCTGCACTTTGAGCGCAAGCGTATCGCGCGCCCGGCGGAGTGACTCGGCAGAACTGCGCTGCGCGGAGCTTAACAGGCCAACGAGCGAGGCCGCGACCGCAAAAAGAACGAGCCGTGGCACCTCGTTCGAATTCGGCAAAAGGGAATGAGTTGGAGGGAGAAAATAATAATCAAAGGCCAGAACAGAAAGAATTACGGAGAGCAAGCCCGGACCAAATCCACCGAACCAGGCGCTGAGCACGATCGCGCAAGTGAACACGGATACAAAAGGAGCGGATTTCCAGCGGTTCTCCAGAAACTCAGAAATGAGGACGGCCAAGCCTACCGCAGCAATGGCCACGCCGTACCGAGTAATGGCCGGCGGTTTGGACCATGGTGGCCGCTTGAACATCAGCATAATTGTGCCTACAAAAGAGACATTAGTCCAATGGCAGCAAGACGGAGAACAAGAAACAAAGTAAACCCAAAGCGAAGGCAACCAGGAGTAAGCGGAGAGACCGCAGGGCCAAGAAACAAGAGATTGTGGCATCTCTGCCCGCCGCTTGGGAGGGGTGAACGGAGAGTCAAGAATATGAAAATCGTAATCGTCGGAACAGGGACAATTGGAACGAAGGTCACAGTGGAGGTTGCGCTCGCCTATCTCGGAGCGATCTTTAACCCAATTACGGGCCAAATACTGAAACTACACAAAACGAACTGCTAACCCAAACACATGAAACCAACGGAACAAATAGCCTAAAGAGTGACCCCCATCGCCTCGACCCCGGTCGGCTCCAAGCCTCGTCGGCCATGATTCCATCGCGCACGACGGGATGGTCATCCGCGATCAGAATCCTGGTCCTGGCCTGATTGGGAACTGGTATTGATTTCGGTTTCACTGATTCGGTGATTATTCTGTTCTGTTGAGATTCTTTTATGCACCGGCACCGTCATTTTCAGTTCAGTGCCTGCTCCGGCACGACTATTGATCTCCACCTTCCCTCCGAGCCGGAAGGCTCGTTCCGACATCGCGAGCAACCCAAATCCGTGAGCACCTGCTTGAGGCTTTTTAACCACAAACCCATACCCGTTATCCTTAATCGCCAACAGGACTCCGTCGGGCCTGTACCTAAGCAGAATGGAGGCCGAGCGCGCGCGCGAGTGTTTCCGCACGTTGCACAAGGCTTCTTGCGCCACACGATACAACTCATCCTCGGCGGTTTCGGGAAGTTTGTACGCTCGTCCATGCAAGCAAAACGAACATTCAATTCCGCAATCTTCCCTAAAATTCTCGGCGAGCCGTTTTAGCGCGTCGCACAACTGGGAGCCTTCGAGCGACTTTGGTCGTAAACCCAGCAGCATGCGACGCGCGTCTTCCAACCCGCACTTCGCAAGCTCTTTTGCGCGGGTGAGATATTCGGAGATGTCCTGTTGCTCCGGATTGAGCAAGCTGTTCGCCGCTTCGAGATGCAGGAAAATGCCTGCGAACTGCTGAGCGAGAGTATCGTGAATTTCGCGAGCCATTCGATTGCGTTCTTCAATGACTTCCGGGCAAGGCAGCCTGCTCAGGATCCAGCGCAAGCTGGCCCGAGAGCTTCCCCGACCAGAACCTGGAAGCGTAAACAAGCCGTTTGGATTCTTACCGCGGAGTGGATTCGTCAGACTGAGTCGAACAGTCTGGGCTCGCATTTGTTGTGGCCTGGATTCCATATACGGATGAACGTCTACAATCAGGTAAACGAGAATCCGGGGGGAAAACTCCAATCCCTCAGCAAGAAGAATGAATTTATTTGCTTCGGATTTGCTTGAACAGCCAGGCGCGAGAGAAATTCCAATAATTATTAAGGGTGGACAGAGAAATTCCAAGAACCTGCGATGCCTCCTCGTTGGTCATGCCAGCGAAATACCGCAATTTGACCAATTCGGCTTGAACGGGATATTGGACGCTGAAAGCGTCAAGTACTTCGTGCACGGCCAGCAGCTCGTCATCCGGGCTTGGAGCAGCCAGTTCAAATTCCTCAAATTCCACACGCTCGAAGCGCCCCCCGTGACGCTCACTTTGTTTGCGCCGGGCACGATCTATCAGGATGTGGCGCATCGCCTCGGCTGCAGCCGCAAAAAAATGCGTGCTATTCCTGAACGTCGGATTCTTGGGTCCAACCAACCGCAACCAGGCCTCATGAACCAGGGCAGTCGGTTGAAGCGTTTGGCCGGGAGCCTGCTGTGCCATCTTCGCCGATGCCAGATGGCGAAGTTCATCGTAAACCAATTCAAGCAATTCGGCGGCGGCCTTGGAATCGCCTTGCTCCACCGCAACTAACAAAACAGTGGCCTCGCTCATGGGTCGCTAAAAGGATTCCACTGTTTGGCGCGTTTTTCAAGAAACCTCTTGGCCACTCCCCATTATGGAGTTCTGGAATTGTTGGCAGGTGTCGATCCCTCGGTAACCAGGTTAGTGGCTTCATCCAGCAGGATTCGAGCAATCAGCCCATCCACCCACCCCCCTCCTAAATCCACGGCCCCAGTGGACGAAAGTTCCGGAGCCAGTTTGTTTCCCTGGCTCAGTGAGGCGCGGGCCGTGTCCCTCAGGCCGAGCCGCCACTGCGCCATCGTCAGAACTGCACAACCCTCTGCCTGCGCGAAAGGTTCGGATTTCTGCAGAGCCTTCTCAGCCCACGCACAGGCCTCCGAAAAACGGCCTTCGCGATATTCTGAGAGCCCCTTGCAGGCTACAAAATACCCACCGCCCTCGCGGTCGCCTAAGGTCACTGCTTTGGCGGCCAATTGCTGCACCAATCGCGAATCAGCCCCGGAACTCGGCAATAGAAGACAGCCATCCGCTACCCTCTGTGCGATGTATGGGTTTGATGTCTCGGCAAACATGGCCGGAATTCTCTGGCAGAGTTGCTCGTAAGCGGGCAGGTCATGAGTCATCACTAGAAGCGCGGCCACAGTGTAGAACCAATAGTATTCTGTAGGTTGATACTGCATCAGGGTTGTGGCATCGGCTACAGCTTCCCTCCATTTCCCTTGGCGGCCCATGAGATCCAGCCGCTGAGCTAAGACACTGGAGCACGCTGGATTCGTTACAAATTCGGGAGTCAGAACTTCAGCCAAGAGTTCTTGGGCTTCGTGATATTTTCGCTGCGCGACGAGAGCACGGCACACCTCCCCCCATTCCCATAGAGTTTGTGGATTTTGGTCTCCCAAACGTTTGCGCCACTTGTCCAGCGCTTCGCGATGGACCTTTTCCGCCTCCTCCCACTTGCCTTCGCTGGCAAGGATTTGGCCCAGGGAGCCTAGCGAAGTCAAAGTATCAATATAATCATCTCCCAAAAGCTTGCGTTGAATTGAAATGGCTGCTTTCAACACGGCACTAGCCTCGGTGTTTTTTCCTCGAAGTCGCAGAACTTCTCCGAGATTCGCTATCGACTTGACGACGTAAGGATGACCTTCAGGGCGGAGGGTTTGGTTGATAACAAAGGACTCTTTGTGCGCCGCTTCCTGCACATCCAATTTGCCATTGAACCCGGCTGACATTGCAAGATCGTCAAGAGCTTCGGCCACCAGGTCCTCCCTCCCGGGCAGATTCCTGCTCATATCCACGAACTCGTGGGCAACACCTTCAGCTTCAGGCCAGTGCCGTTCAGCCTCGAGCAGGTGGCAAAGGCTCTGTAGCGATTCCGCCACCTCTACATTGTTGCCTGGAAACAATTGTTGTCTGATTTCCAAAGCTTGCCGAATCAGGGGGTCCGCCTCTGTCAGCTTCCACTCCTCTCTGTAAACGCAACCCAGACCGTTCAGAGAAGCGGCCACCTCGGCATTGCTGGTGCCGAAGAGGTGCTGGCGAATCGCGAGCGCTTCCATGTGCGCCTTTTCGGCCCCAGCCAGCTTACCTTGCTTCCAAAACGTTTTACCCAAATGATAGAGTGATGCAGCGACCTCCGCGCTCTTCGGACCGTATAGCTTCTCTTCCACCGCTAGCGCATTGGTATCCATTTGTGCAGCTCGATCATAGCTGTCATTATTGCCGATATCCAAGTAGAGCGTTCCCATGAGATTCCATAATTGAGCCTCGACTGCGGATTGATTGTGCAGTTCCGAGCTAATGCGCTCCGCGGTCCGATCTAGAATATCCTGCAACATTATGTAAATATCCCCGCGGCGGAGTAAAGACGTTCCCACGCCATTCACCATATCCGAGTAGATTTGCGTCACTTGATCACCTTGTTTGCGAGCCTGCCGTTCCTTCCTCAGAAAGGTTAAAAGGACAATCAAACTGGTAACCAGGAGAACTGCGATTAGGCTGATACCCAGAAACAGCAGCTTATTGCGCTGCACCGTCTTTTGGAATTTATAAAACCCGCTGGGGGGCCGCGCTGATACAGGCTCGTTCTCAAGAAACCGTTCGACGTCCAATGCCAAACCGTTCGCGGTTTCGTAACGGCGAGTGCGATCCTTTTCGAGGGCCTTCATCACGATCCAGTCCAGATCCCCACGAATCGCATGAATTAGTCGGGGCGGATCGGACTGGCGTTGTTGTGCTATAGCGGTTAAGTGTGCCCCGGGCATTTTGCTCAGACGCGTAGAAGGGCTGGGCGGTTCCTCTTCACGAATCACCCTGCGGATTTCGTCGAGGCCGGCTTTTAGCAATTCCTCCGTTTCAAAAGGGGTCGAGCTGGTCAGCAATTCGTAAAGCAAAACCCCCAAGCCATAGATATCGGTGCGCGTGTCGACGTCAACGCTGCTGAGCTCCGCCTGCTCCGGGCTCATATAGGCAGGCGTGCCGATGAGCATCTCGAAGGCTGTGAAAAGCGTTTTGTCGGTCAAACGCTGGTTCGTAGTGGCTTTGGCCACCCCAAAATCGATCACCATGGGCGTAGCCACGCCTTCCAGCGATTGCGTTACGAGAATATTGGAAGGTTTGATGTCCCGATGAATGATGCCCCGTTGATGCGCGTGCTGGATCGCCTGGCAGACCTGCACAAAGAGCTTAAGCCGCTCCTCGGTCGTCAAGGAATGTTGATTGCAGTATTCCGTGATCTTGACCCCACGGACAAGTTCCATGACGAAATAGGGGCGACCGGTTTCGGTTGCCCCTGCATCAAGCACTTTGGCGATGTTGGGATGGTTCATCAACGCCAGTGCCTGCCGCTCGGCTTCAAACCGGGCGATCACGTTCTTAGTGTCCATTCCCGGCTTTATGACTTTCACCGCAACCCGTCTGCGGACAGGCTCCTCCTGTACGGCCATGTAAACCACGCCGCATCCACCCTCACCAATCTGTTGGAGTAACTTGTAATGGCCAATGCAGTGACGCGGTTTTTCTCCCGCTGGAAACGCTTGAGCTGCTTTTGCTGGCCTGTCCGCGGCTGGTCTTCCAAGGAAATCGCCTGCCTCTTCGTAAGCCTCTAAAAGCGCTTCCACTCGGCGGCGGAACTCGCTGTCTCCCTTGCAAGCCTTGTCCAAATAATGACCGCGCTCTTCCGGCGCAAGCCGGAGAGCTTCCGTGAAGACGGCAATATCCGGATCAGGAGCACCGTTCATTTTACCAATAAAGTCTTCTGCCATCGCCCGTTCAACCTGAGAACAGATGATGTCCGTTCAGGGCTTCGGCGTGTTCATATAGCACACTTGCAACACGGTTCATGCGTGACCCAGAAAGCCTGTCTATAATAGATAACGAGATCTCCTTAGAAAAAATCCACTTTGGTTTTTCTCGGAGGGGAAATCTTCTTAAGAATTGAATTACCCTGAAAATGACTGCTTAAGTCATTGGTAATCAATAACAAACGAACACACATTGGCTTTGCCGCGCGCCAAATCAGAACTCAACGAGTTCCAACCAGGTCGGTAGCCTCAACCAGTAAAATCCGAGCAATCAGCCAATCTAACCACTTATCGCCTGAGTCTGGGTTCTGAGTGGAAGGTATTTCCGGAGCCAGTCTGTTCCCCTGGGTTAGTGTGTCTCTCGCCTCGTCCTTCAGTCCAAGCCGCCATTGCGCCATGGCCAGAACGGCACATGCCTCCGCGCTCGCGGAGGCTTCGAAGTTCGTCCGCACCTGCTCGGCCCACCCAACTGCCTGCGCAAACCCGCCTTCCCGATATTCCGAGAGCGCTTTGCAAACCTTAAAATAACCAATTCCGCTGTCAGCCTTCCCCAAAGCCACCGCTTTGGTTGCCAATTCGTCTACCAAACGCGGGTCGGCGCCGGAATTCGGCAAGAGGAGACAACCAATCGCGATCCGCCAGGCAATGTAAGGATTTTTTGTCTCGATGAAGGTGGCCGGAATTCTTTTGCAGAGTTGCTCGTAAGCAGGACGGTCATGAGCCTCTGCCAGTAGCGCTGCCATGGCGTAAGCCCAATAATATTCTGGAGGCTGATGCTGCATTAGAATTGCGGTTGCAGCTGCCGCTTCGCTCCATTTGCCCTGCCGCCCCATGACGTCCAGGCGGCGCGCCACCAGCGTACAGCAGGCGGGCAGCTTGAGAAATTCGGGAGTCAGAACCTCAGCCAGAAGTTGTTCTATATCATGGTATTTTCGCTGTTCGCGGAGACCGCGGCACAACTGCTCGTATTCCGACAGGACTTGCGGATCGTCGATAGCGGCCCCTTTGCGTCGCAACGCCAGGGCTTCGCGGTAAACACTTTCCGCTTCTGACCACTTGCCTTCCCCTTCAAGCGTCCAGCCCAGCCTGTCCAGCGTGTACAAAGTTTGCGGGTCGTCATTTCCCGCCCGTTTCCGCCATGAGGCCAAGGCGTCGCGATGCACCGTTTCCGCCTCACCCCATTTCCCGGCACATTCAAGTGTGTTGCCTAACTCGCGCAACGAGTACAGCGTCCGCGGGTCGTCATTGCCTGCTCGCCTGCCCCAGGAGCCTGCCTGTTCGCGGTGCACGCTTTCCGCTTCCGACCACTTTCGTTGGGCATCAAGCGTCACGCCCAGCTCGTGTAAGGCGTACAGCGTTTCCGAATCGACATTTCCAGTGCGTTTGCGCCACGCGGCCAATTCCTCTCGATGCAAGGCTTCCGCCTCCGACCATTTGCCTTGAGCTTCAAGCGCTGCGCCTAGATCGCGCAGTGCATATAGCGCTTCCAGGTCCTCATTGCCCGCTCGCTTGCGCCATAACTCCAGAGCTTCGCGAAACGCGGTCTCCGCCTGTGACCAATCCTTCTGAGCCTCGAACATCCATCCTAAACTTTTCAGAGTATAAAGTGTTGATGGATGGTCCTCGCCCAGAACCTTACGTTGAATTGAAAGGGCCGCACTCAGCACGGGATACGCTTCCTTCAGGTTTCCTCGCTGCCGCATGCGATCGCCGACAAGGTAAAGAGAATTGGCTACATCCGGGTGCTCCGCTGAAAGGAGCCTTCGCCGCATCGCCAGGGATTGCTTTTCCAAGTCTTCCGCCTCCTGCTGCTTCCCATTGGCGGCTGCAGCCCAGGCAACATCGTTGAGGGCCGAAGCCACCCAGGGATGTTCGGAGCCAAGCATTTTAATCCGCATCTCCAAAACCTCACGCGCCATGGCTTCGGCTTCCGCCCACTGGCCTTTATCGCCTAGAATAACAACTAATGTGCGAAGCGAATCTGCTACTTCACGGCTCTCGTTCCCAAATAATCTTTGCCTAGCCGTCAGTGATTCGCGAGCCAGGGCTTCCGCCTGCGTTAATTTACCACTTTGTGAATACAGGAGAGCCAAATTATTTTGAGAAGCGGCCACATCCTCATTCTCTTTGCCAAAGCGTCGCATTCTGATGTCTAGCTCTTCACGGGTTACTTGTTCCGCCTCGGGCAGCTTTCCGCTCGTAAGCAGGGTCGTGCCAAGGTCGTACAGCGATTTCGCCACCTCTGGACTTTCCTTTCCGAAACGTTTCCGGCGAATCGCCAGCGCCACGCGCTGCATTTTTTCTGCTTCATGGAACTGACCGGTGTTGTAATAAAGTGTGCCGATGACGCATCGCAGTTCAGCTTCCACCGCCGGATCATTGGTCAACTCCTTGCCAACCCTTGAGGCGGCCTGTGCCAACATTTGGCGCAAAATGGCCGTGTCCCTGCCCAGGGCGACCTGGGGTCCGGCACCTTGCAACATTTCTTCCAGAAACCGCTTGACTTGCCTGGCCTCGCGCCGCGATTGCCGCTCCTGGGCAAGAGATACCGATACAGCAATCAAGCTCACGATGAGAAGCGTTGCGATTATGCCAAGACCGATGAACAGAAGCCGGTTGCGCCGCACCGTCTTTTGGAATTTGTAAAGCTTGCTGGGGGGGCGCGCAGAAACGGCCTCATGTGCCAGAAACCGTTGAACGTCCAGTGCCAGGCCATTGGCGGTTTCGTAGCGGCGCGTTCGGTTCTTCTCCATCGCCTTCATTGCAATCCAGTCCAGGTCACCCGAAATTGTGCGAATCAACCTGGGAGGTTCAGACCGGCGATGTTGGGCGATGGTTGTCAAATTTGCCCCGGGCATCTTGCTTAAGCGCGTGGAAGGTCGGGGCGGTTCTGTCTCCCGAATCACCCTGCGGACTTCGTCAAGCCCGGCTTTTAGTAACTCCCCTGTTTCAAAAGGCGTAGAACCAGTCAGCAATTCGTAGAGCAGCACTCCCAGGCTGTAAATGTCTGTGCGTGTGTCCACGTCAACACTGCTGAGTGCCGCTTGCTCCGGGCTCATGTAGGCAGGTGTGCCGATCAGCATCTCGAAGGCTGTGAAAACCGTTTTGTCGGTCAACCGCTGGTCTGTGGTGGCTTTAGCTACCCCAAAATCAATCACCATGGGCGTCGCGACGCCCTCCAGCGATTCTGTTACGAGAATATTGGAAGGTTTGATGTCCCGATGGATGATGCCCTTCTGATGCGCGTGCTGGACAGCCTGGCAGACCTGTACAAAGAGCTTAAGCCGATCTTCCGTCGTCAGGGAATGCTGATCGCAGTATTTGGTGATCTTGACGCCACGGACAAGCTCCATGACGAAATACGGGCGGCCTGATTCAGTCGCCCCTGCATCGAAAACCTTGGCGATGTTGGGGTGGTCCATCAACGCCAGTGCCTGCCGCTCGGCTTCAAACCGGGCGATCACGCTTTTCGTGTCCATTCCCGGTTTGATAATTTTCAGAGCGACCCGCCTGCGGACCGGTGCCTCCTGTTCCGCCATGTAAACCACTCCGTATCCGCCCTCACCGATCTGTTGGAGCAACCTGTAATGGCCGATGCGGTCGCCGGGTCTTTCGCCGACAACCCCGAAGCCACCTTGTGCCGCTCCTTTCGATAGTCTTTTTTCCGGGAAATCTCCCAGGTCGTCGCGCTCCTTTAGCAAACCCTCCACTCTTTGGCGCAGGTCCGGGTCACCGCGGCAAGCGCGGTCCAGATATGCGGCGCGCTCCGCGACTGGCAACTCGACCGCTGCCGCAAAAAGGTCAACATCGTTGACGGGAACATCGCTCATGATCGTAAGCAGGCCACCTCGGTGCTATGGTTCCTGGGAGTTGCTTTCGGTCCTGGACGCAGGCTGGATTAATGCGGTGGCCTCGTCTAATGAAATCCGCGCCTGCAGCCACGCCACCCATGAATCCCCTAAATCAACCGCCTGATGCGACGGTAAAATGTTCGGCGTCAGCGAGTCTCCTTTGTCCAGCATCGCTCGCGCCACATCCTTATGGGCGAGTTCCCAATGTGCCATGGCCAGAATGGCATAAGCGTGGGCAGTTGGGTAAGTGATTGAGCTCTTTAGTGTCTTCTCTGACCATTCGACCGATTCGGCAAAACGTCCCAGCCGATAGGCGGACATGGCCTTGGCCACCTGAAAATACGCTGCGTCAGCGTTGCCGCTTCCGAGAGAAACAGCTTTGTCTGCCAATTCGTCCACGAACTTCAAGTCCACCCCGGAATCGGGTAAGAAAAGGCAGTCCTTGGTCATCCGCTCATCGATATAGGGATCGCTTGTGTTGGTAAAGGTCGCGAGAATTTTCCGACAAAATGTTTCGTATGCAGGGCGGTTCCGGGTTATCGCCAGAAGTGCTGCGAGGACGTGATAGCGGAATTGGTCCGTCGGTTGATATTCGACGACCAGAGTCGCAGTGGCTGCGGCCTCCTGCCATCGCCCCTGGCGACCCAGCAGATCAACCCTGCGAATCAGCAGATTGCAACTCGAAGGCTGCCTGACCATTGCGGGCGTAAGCGCTTCCTCCAACAATTGTTCTGCCTCGCCAAGCCTTTTTTGACGCATAAGGACCCTGGTCAGGCGCTCAAATTCGGTCAAGGTTTGAGAATCGTCATTTCCTGCCACTTTGCGTCGCGAAGCCAATGCTTCTCGATAAGCGCTTTCTGCTTCTGGCCACTTGCCTTGGCCTTCAAGCGTCCAGCCCAGTCTGTCTAGCGTGTACAAGGTTTGCGGGTCGTCATTTCCCGCCCGTTTCCGCCATGAGGCCAACGAGTCTTGATGTACGATTTCGGCCTCTGCCCATCTGCCTTCAAATTCGAGGGCAATTCCTAAATCGCGCAATGCATACAGCGTGTTCGGGTCGTCGTCTCGGGCCTGTTTGCTTCGGAACGCCAATTCTTCGCGAAAGACAATTTCCGCTTGCGACCACTTTCGCTGGGCAGCAAGCGCGTTTCCCAGCAGGTGTAATGTATAGGATGTTTCCGAACCGCCGTTTCCTTCGCGTTTTCGCCATGAGACCAACGCCTCTCGATGCACGGTTTCCTCCTCCGACCATTTGCCCTGACCTCCAAGTGCCTCGGCTAGATTGCGCAGCGCATATAGCGTTTCCAGGTCGTCATCGCCTACCCGCTTGCGCCATGCGGCCACCAATTGGCGAAACACGGTTTCCGCCTGTGACCACTCCTTCTCAGCTTCGTACATCAAACCTAAACTTTTCAGAGTATCAAGTGTAGCTGGATGGTCCTCGCCCAGAACCTTTCGTTGCATTGAAAGCGCAGTGCTCAGCACAGGATATGCTTCCTTCAGGTTTCCTCGCTGTCGCATGCGATCGCCTACAAGGTAAAGAGAATTGGCTACATCCGGGTGGTCCTGCGAGAGTAGCTTTTGCCGCATCGCCAGGGCTTCCCGTTCCAAGTCTTCGGCCTCTTTCTGCTTCCCATTGGCGGCTGCGGCCCGGGCTACGTCGTTAAGTGCTGAAGCCACCCGTGTATCTTCGGGGCCAAACAATTTACGCTGCATGTCCAAAACCTCACGCGCCATGGCTTCGGCTTCCGCCCACTGCAGTTTGTCGCCCAGAATAACTGCTATGGTGCGAAGCGAATCTGCCACCTCCACGCTTGGGTTTCCGAACAATCTTTGCCTGGTCTCCAGCGATTCGCGAGCCAGCGCTTCCGCCTCGGTGAGCCTCCCCATTTGCGCGTACACGTGAGCCAAATTATTTTGCGAAGCGGCCACGTCCGCATTCTCATTGCCAAAGCGTCGTAATCTGATCTCGAGTGCTTCACGGTTGACTTGTTCCGCCTCGGACAGTCTTCCGCTCGTTAAAAGTGTTAAGCCCAACTCGTTCAGCGATGCCGCCGCCTGCGCACTTTCTGATCCGAAACGTTTTCGACGAATCGCCAATGATGCGCGCTGCATTTCTTCAGCTTGTCGAAACTGCCGGGTCTCGCAATAAAGTCCGCCGATGACGCTTCGCATCTCAGCTTCCACCGCCGGCTGATTGGTCAGCTCCTTGCCAACCCGTGAGGCGGTTTGATCTAAAATGTCGCGCAAGATCGCCGTATCCCCGCCTTCGGCAACGTTGGGTCCGACGCTTTGCAGCATTTCTTCCAGAAACTGCTTGACCTGCCTGGCCTCACGCCGCGCTTGCCGCTCCTGGGCAAGAAATGCCGAAACCACAATCAGGCTCACGATGAGAAGCGTTGCGATTATGCCAAGACCGATGAACAGAAGCCGGTTGCGTTGCACCGTCTTTTGGAATTTGTAAAGCTTGCTGGGGGGACGCGCAGAAATGGGCTCGTGTGCCAGAAACCGCTGAACGTCCAGGGCTAAGCCATTGGCGGTTTCGTAACGGCGAGTGCGATTCTTCTCCATCGCCTTCATCACGATCCAGTCCAGGTCCCCGGAAATTGCGCGAATTAGCTTTGGAGGTTCAGACCTGCGATGTTGCGCGACGGTCGTTAGATGTGCCCCGGGCATCTTGCTTAAGCGCGTGGAAGGTCGGAGGGGTTCTTGCTCACGAATGACTCTGCGGATTTCGTCGAGCCCGGCTTTTAGTAGCTCCCGCGTTTCAAAAGGTGTAGAATCAGTCAGCAATTCGTAGAGCAGCACTCCGAGGCTGTAAATGTCCGTGCGCGTATCAACGTCAACGCTACTCAGCTCCGCCTGCTCCGGGCTCATGTAGGCAGGTGTGCCGATGAGCATCTCGAAGGCTGTGAAAACTGTTTTGTCGGTCAATGGCTGGTCGGTGGTGGCTTTGGCAACCCCAAAATCGATCACCAAGGGCGTGGCCACCCCTTCCAGCGATTGCGTTACGAGAATATTGGAAGGTTTGATGTCCCGATGGATGACGCCCCTCTGATGCGCGTGTTGTACTGCCTGGCAGACCTGGATAAAGAGCTTAAGCCGTTCCTCTGTCGTGAGCGAATGCTGATCGCAGTATTCCGTAATCTTGGCCCCACGGACAAGCTCCATAACGAAATACGGGCGGCCCGATGCGGTCGCCCCGGCATCGAACACCTTGGCGATGTTGGGGTGGTCCATCAAGGCGAGTGCCTGCCGCTCGGCTTCAAACCGGGCGATCACGCTTTTAGTGTCCATTCCCGGCTTGATAATCTTCAGCGCGACCCGCCTGTGGACCGGTTCCTCCTGTTCGGCCATGTAAACCACGCCGCAGCCGCCCTCACCGATCTGTTGGAGCAACTTGTAATGGCCAATGCGGTCACCCGGCTTATCTCCAGGCTTTAGCAGTTGCGCAGCTTTTCTTGGCATTTCCGCTGCCGATTTTCCAAGGAAATCGCCTGCCTGTTCGTAAGCGTCTAAAAGGGCTTCCACTCGGCGGCGGAACTCGACGTCTGCCTTACAAGCATTGTCCAAATAACGATCGCGCTCTTCCGGCGGAAGGCGGAGAGCTTCCGTGAAGACGGCAATATCCGGGTCAGGAGCACCGTTCATTTTGCCAATAGACTCTTCAGCCATCTCCCGGTTGAATTCAACCAGAGAACAGATGATGTCCGTGCAATGCTCTGGCCTGCTTCATGTACCACGACTTGCAACATTGCTCACGCATGACCCAAAAAGCCTGTCTACAATAGATAACGAGATTTGATTAGAAAAGACCCTCTTTGTTTTTTCGCCGTAGGGACATTTCTTAAAGGCCGAATTGCGCTGAAAATGATTTCGTAAGTCGTTGATAATCAATCAAGGTGAATTCTAATTTGGGTGCTGCCGACGTTTCGGAATGGGAATTGCCTTGCGTGATTACGAACTGCGCAAGAGTTTTTCAAACAGCGGATTTCATGCGTTTTGGTTAACACTTTTGGCGGCAGGTTCGAGCTGAAGAGCTTCAAGCAAAGCGCGCAGCGGGCCGGAGATCTTGCCTCGTTGCCAAACGACGAATAAATCCCAGGTGGCTTCCTTATCCGCGACGGGTACCATGGCAACGTTTGGGATGCCCAGGTGTGAAATATAAATCGGATGCATCGAAATCGCGCCTTCGTTCGCAGCGATTGCGAGCCCCTCGGCTAAACTCACCGGCTGATCAATCGCAATGAAACGTGGGCGGAACTTGCCAAACCGTCGGCAGAATTGAACGATTTTTTGGTTGTATCCCGGCACGATTGCGTCCGGCGCCCCGACGAAAGACTCACCCTTCAATTCTGAAATGTGAATCTGCTTTAGAGAGGCCAGCTGGTGGTCGAATGGGAGCGCGACTACACTTGGGATACTCGCCAGTTTGTGCGTGTAAAAGTCGCGCGAGAGCAGATCCACGCCGTGCCCCGTCAAAGCTAAATCAATTTCGCCTCGCCGTAACGCAATAATCATCTCGCCCGGCGTTTGATCGAGCATTTTGACTTTAAGCTTTGGATACGCGCGCCGCAGCTTGGCCAGAGCAGGTCCAAGATACTCCTGGACCGCCGACGCAACATAACCGATGCGCAAACGATCACTCTCCCCGCGCACCAAACGCCGAACTTCTGCCATGACCGAGTCGTAATCAGCCAACAAAGCTTTAGCTCTCTGGGCCAGGGTGTGCCCGCCGCTGGTGGGCCGTACGCCAGTGGAAGTGCGTTCCAGGACTCGCCCTCCCAGATCGTGCTCCAGGAGTTGTATCTGGCGGGTAATCGCAGACTGGGAAATGTGCAGGCGCTCGGCGGCACGGCGGAGGCTGCCTTCCTCAAGGATCGCGAGGAACAGTCGGAGTTTTTCGATCACGGTTGCAAAGGTGATGCGAAAACCGCATCACCGCAATCTCCAATCGGCATTATCTGCCGGCGATTAGCCGCCGTAGTGTGCGGCATATGAACAACAATCATACTATTAGTTCTGAACAGTTGTTGGACCGGCTGAACTGGCGTTACGCCACCAAGCAGTTCGATCCCACACGCAAAATCAACGCCCAGGATTGGGCGACACTCGAGGACGCACTGCTCCTGACGCCGTCCAGCGGCGGGTTGCAGCCGTGGAAATTCATCGTGGTTACTGACCCCGCCGTACGGGCGAAGCTGGTGCCCGCCTCCTACGGGCAACCTCAAATCACCGACGCATCACATCTGGTCGTTTTCGCGGCGAAGAAGAATTTCAACGAAGCGGATGTGGACGCGTTTATCAATCGGACCGCCGCCACACGGGGCGTGTCGGTCGAATCCCTGGCTCCATTTCGCGACATGTTGGTCGGCGGAATCGTCAAAAGCATGGACGAAGCGGCGCGGGACGCCTGGGCGCGCAACCAGGCCTACATCGCCCTGGGTAATCTGCTTACCAGCGCCGCCTTGCTCGGCATTGATGCGTGCCCAATGGAGGGTTTTGACCGCTCACAATACGACGAGATTCTCGGTTTGAATGCGCAGGCTTACGCCAGCGCCGTCATCGCCACGGTCGGTTATCGCGCCGCAACCGACAAGAATGCAAACGCGCCTAAGGTCCGTTTTCCGAAAGAACAGGTTTTTGCTCACGTTTGAACCGAAGTTCAAAGCAGAAACCCAACCTCAAAACGCAAATCATTCACTTAAATCAATTAAAACTATGAAAACACTGCAAACACTATTTAAAACAAACGACAGCGTTACGTCATTAATCCCACGATTGGCCCTGGGTCTGGTCATGTTCCCTCATGGCGCCCAAAAGGCACTTGGGTGGTTCGGCGGCTACGGCTTCCACGGCACCATGGGCTTCTTCACCGGGCAACTCCACATTCCGGCGTTGTTTGCCTTTCTGGCAATTGCGGCGGAGTTCGCGGGATCCATCGGGCTCATCACCGGGTTCTTGAGTCGCGTAGCTGCATTCGGCATAGCCGTGGAGATGGTCGTGGCGATCATTTTGGTTCATGGCGCCAATGGCTTTTTCATGAACTGGTACGGCAATCAAAAGGGTGAGGGATTCGAATATCACCTCCTCACACTTGGCCTGGCCGTGGGAGTAATCCTCGCCGGAGCGGGTAAATGGTCCATTGACTCAGTGCTAAGTCGGCGGTTCGAATCGACACAAACATCAAACTCGAAAACAGCAACAGCGACGGTGGGAAATCCTGGCCTCGCCAACCTGGTTACGAGGTGAAATCCATGAAAAAGTTGCTTCGTATTTATCAGGGCTCGCGCACGCACTGGGTCGGGGACGGTTTTCCGGTCCGGTCCGTCTTCGACTATAACGGTTTGGGCAAGGAGCTTAGCCCGTTCCTGTTGCTCGATTACGTCGCGCCTTACGAATTCCTGCCATCCAATCGACGGCGTGGTGTGGAAGCACACCCACACAAAGGTTTCGAGACAGTCACTATCGCGTTCCAGGGCCAAATCGAACATCGAGACTCCAGTGGTGGTGGCGGCAAGATCGGACCAGGTGACGTTCAGTGGATGACGGCTGGCAGCGGCATTGTCCACGAGGAATTTCAGTCGGAAGAGTTCACGCGCAAGGGCGGCATATTCCAAATGGTGCAGCTTTGGGTGAACCTTCGGGCGCAGGACAAGAACACAAAGCCGCATTATCAACACCTGCTCAAGGCACAAATTCCAGTAATCGCACTCCCGAACGAGGCAGGAACGGTGCGGGTCATCGCGGGTGAATATGGTGGAGGTAAGGGACCGGCGAAGACCTTCACCCAAATCAATTTGTGGGAAGTGAATCTTCGCAGCGGAAAATCGACGGAACTTCCGCTACCGGATGGGCATACAAGTGCCTTTCTTGTCGTGAGTGGTGAAGTTGCAGTGAATGGCCAGGCTGATGCCGCGGAATGCGACCTCGCCATTTTCGCGAGGACCGGAGGCGGCATTAACATGACAGCTCGCACAGACGCCAGGCTTCTGGTGATGGACGGCGAACCCATTGCCGAGCCAGTATTCGGCCGCGGTCCGTTTGTTATGAACACTCACACCGAAATCCAACAGGCTTTTGAGGATTATCAGCGTGGCCGGATGGGTGAGATCCCGGCGGCGATGGCGTAGGCTGCAGCGAAAACACATTCCCGTTTGATCCGGCGCGGAATGCGCACCCGAGAATGTGAAATGGACGTCCCGAATAATTATGGTGCTGGATAATTCGGGACAAAATCTGCCTGAAGGGAGGAGTCAACGTTACCTCTGCCGCGGGAGGGTTAGTGGTGGGCTGCGCTAGCCTCTTCCACGCGACGCCGCTTTCCCTTATGAACATTCGCGATGAGGCGGCCTTGGTCCGAAAGCGTTCGGCACTCGCCATCGCGAAGCAGACCAGAGTTTCACAATGCCTCGGTCGGAAGGGGTATCCTCCTATCCCCCACAGGTCCAATACCAAGGTGCACTTTCCTGCCTTACGATTCATCAGCTTAGTAAACACAAAACAACGTTCAAAGAACAGATATGAAAACAAAGATTACAATGGTCTCCACTCGCTCACTCCTCCTCCTTTCGCTTTCAGCCCTGCTGATCGCACAAACCGATCAGGCGCCGGCGCAGACCGATCAGGACCTGATCGAAGTCGCCCGCAGCGTCATTAACGCGGATCGCAAGGCCGTATTAGCGACCGAAATGCAACTGACCGATGCCGAAAGCGCAGACTTCTGGCCCCTTTACCGGGAGTACCGGGCAGCCATGGACAAGATCAACGACGAGCTCATCAAGCTCGTGCTGGACTACGCCAAGGTCTATCCCAATGTCCCGGCAGAGCAGGCGAAAGAAATGCTGAACAGTTACACCAGCCTCCAGGAAAAGCATGTACGACAGCGGACAATCTATCTCAAAAAATTCAGTGCTGTGTTGCCGGCGACCAAGGCGCTGCGCCTCGCCCAGCTCGAAAGCCGGCTTGATTTGGTCGTCAGCCTTAACCTGGCGGCCAAGGTTCCACTCACACCCGTGGCCGTGAGCAAGTGAGGCGCTCAACTTTCCGGTTCATCAACGCAAAACGCAAAATCAATTATGAAACACATGACACGTAAATCCGTACTGGCCGCCTTTCTGCTGGCCACGCTGGGTCAAGCCGTCTCGGTAATTGCCGCCGGTGACCTTGGTGCCGAGGCCAAGATCGCCATTAGCAACCTTCAGCGCGCCGATTCAGCCTTAACAAACCTCTTCAATAATTCGGCTGGGTACGCGGTGTTTCCCAGTGTGGGCAAAGGAGGCTTAATCTTCGGGGCTGAGCACGGAAATGGCATTGTCTATGAGAAAGCTAAGCCCGTCGGGGAAGCCACGCTGACGGAAATCAACGTTGGGCCGCAGGTCGGCGGGGGCACCTTCTACGAAGTGATTTTCTTCGAGACCGCCGAGGCGCTCGCCAACTTTAAAGAAGGGCATTTTGAAATGAGCGCCAAGGTCAATGCCACGGCGGCGGCGGAGGGCGCTGCGCTGGACGCCAAGTATCGGGATGGAGTCATCGTCTTCACCCTTCCACGCAACGGCCTGATGGCCCAGGCAGCCATCGGTGGCCAAAAGTTCAGCTATAAGCCACTGGACTGATCGTCCGTGGCTTGCGCGAGGGAGCGACCCGTCCCGCTCTATGCTGCTCTGGCCGTCCCAGTTTCTCTCCTCCGTCGTCCTAACGCCAAGGACGCTTGGACGACTGCTCGCGCTCAGGAGCGGGGCCGATCGCGCACCCGGCCGCGCTCCATGGTTTGAGCTAGGGGAACCATTACCATGATTCCGGCGCCAGGAGCAGCACTCCCGTGATCCCACGGGGCCCCCGCTCCTTTTAGCCTTCGTAAATCCAGTCTCTAAATCGATTTTTTATGGACACAACTGTATTCCTGACGTTTTGGCTAATTGTGCTGGCCCGCATAACCGACGTGACGTTGGATACCATCCGCACGGTCTCGATAGTGCAAGGCCGACGCAGGTTTGCCGCTGTGCTCGGTTTTTTCGAGGCGGTTGTCTATATCAGCGCCGTCGCCAAGGTTCTCCTGAATATGGATCATCCGGTATATGCTCTGGCCTATGGCCTGGGGTTTGCCACGGGTACTTACCTCGGGATCGTCATCGAGCAACGCCTGGCCTTTGGCGAACAGCTCGCCTCGCTTTTTACATACAAAGGAGCCGAGTTAGCCAAGGCTCTATGCGCCGCCGGTTACCGATTGGCTGAGGTAAGAGGGCACGCGCGTGAAGGCGACCTGACCATACTCTACGCAGGGATCCCGCGTCGGGACGCGTGGAAGCTCCTCCGCGATGCCACCGCGATTGATGAGCGGTGTTTCTGTGTCGTTAACGACGTACGCATGGCGGGGTTTCCGGCGCGCCAGGGAGCTGCGACCAACACGAAACCTCGTCTGAGCATTTTTTACGGGCTCTTTCATCTGTTTCATTAGAACTGCCAGGTTATAGGACGTAGGGACGCCTGTGGAGACTATATCGAAAGGGGGATTCCAAAATCTGCTGCACGAACGATGGCATCAAAGCCAATTCAAACCGATGCTTCATTCTGGAAAAAGCTCGATGGAACTCTCAAGAAAGCATTTATGAGTCAGACAAATCGATTTGGCGTGGCTTGCGAACCTCGCACCGCCAACAACAAGGAGGAATCACGATGATGTTGACGCACATGATCTCCCTCCTCTCATTGGCTCTCCTCTGTGGGATGGCGTGGCATAATCGACCGGCCAGAAAGCTGGATCGCCAACAGCAGCCAGAGCAAGAGCCGATCGGCGACTCCCAAACGGTGCAAACCGGTAAACCATGAACAGCTCTTCGTCAGTCCGGGGCGAAAATGGCCAGCCGTCGGCGGGAGCGAAGTCCGCGCCAGACAAAACGGCTGCGATGCTGTTGGACGAACAGTCGATGGTTCGATCATGCATGAATCTCACCGGGTGTTGCGAGTCGCAGGGGCGTGCGGTGTTCATGTTCACCTCCCGCGAGATCGAGAAGAACAATTCTAAGTCTGGGCATTAACCTTACGTGAAAGTAAATGCGTAAGCTTCGGGTGCCGTAGCATTGATAAAGCTTGTGAGACAGAGCGCGTTTCCCGAACGAGGCATTTCAGAATCCGCCGCACTGATTATGGCCACCACCTTATCTTTGCCCGATGGACTCCATAAGAAAGCATGAGGTAGTCCATGATTATGGCTAAGCTACCGAATTTCCTGCACCTGAGGTGCCGGGACGAACGTGCCCTCCTAGGCATTTTCATCCTCTTGGTGTTCGTGGTTGGAACCAGCGGCTGTGCAAGTCATCGCCCGGCTCACCTCCAGCTCGAGCCGCCAAGCCATGTTCCAGCTTTGAGGGATGCCGAGGCTGCCTGGAACATCAGATTGCTGAGCTATAACATATGGGGTTTGCCTGGCTGGATGACCGGGGCGCGGTCAGGACGTTACCCGCAGATCGCGCGCGAGTTGGACCGCCTGAATCCCGATATCATCTTGCTGCAAGAAGCCTGGACCGCTAAAGCCCGAAAATCCGCCCCTGCCACAGACAGTTGGTGGAGAGCACGAGCCGCCGGGCAACACACGTTTTTCCAGCAAAGCGGCTTGATGACATTGTCCAAATTCCCAATTATGGGCGGTGAGTTCTATCCCTTCTCGCGCGCGGCCTTTCCGGACCGATTGGTGAGCAAGGGAGTCCTAAAAACCACCATCTGCTTGCCCGACGGGTCAATACTGAACGTCTGGAACGTGCATCTTCAAGAGGGGGGTCCGGCCGCCGTCCGCCGGTCGCAAGTCCAGGAGCTAGTCTCCCGTGTCCAAGCGGCGGAGGATGGCCAAATCGCCGACCTGGTTGGCGGCGATTTCAACTGCACGCCCGAGAGCCCGTTCTTCCAGGAACTGCAGCAAGCACTGGGCCCCACCGTATACGAACTCGGCGGGGGAAAACCGTTTGTGACGTGGAATAACCTGTCCGCAAAACCTGGCGCCGGTCAGACATTGGATTACATGTTCGTTCGCGAACACCAGGTCCTGCAAAGCGTCGAGGCTTTCGCCCGGGTGGCCTTCGCGGGACCAAGCCCTGCGCAGCAGCTTTCCGACCATCTTGGTCTCGAAGCCGTCGTGAGGTTCAGCCCGGCTGTCGGGCCGGCCTGCTTAGACGGACCAATTTTTCAGCCCGCCCCAATCCGAGTGGTCGCCACCCGCCCCTCTAGCTATCCCACTAGGAACGTGAGGGCGACGAACATCAGGACGGGAAAGCGAGAAGCGCGAGAGGCTTGGGGTTTCGCCGCAGGTGTTCCAGTGGGGCCGAGGTGACGGCCCTTCGACACTGCATCTAGCTCTAGACCTGTCTCCCCTTCCTTCTGAAGTGCGCATCCCTCGAACGTGGGAGGCGAAAAACCGCCGCAGGTCCAATAGAAGATTGCCCGCCGCTGCGGTAAACCACCCTTGTGAATGGAATTTATTCAAAATCGACTTGCTGCGCGGCCCTGAGAGGAGATGCGCAAGAGATAAATGCTACTAAGCAGATCGTCGCGCATCTGGGCGGCATGGTGCGCGCAGTGACCCGGCGCCGCCCAATCAACTGGACGTTTCACTGGCGAGGAATTTGCCGCGCCATTCGCCCAACCCTGGCCTCACTCGAAAGGTGGAGGGAAACGTCTGGCGCAAGCCCAATAGCTCTTAACACCTTTACGCCCTAAGGTTTTAGCCGAAATGAAAATGACTAGTACGATCAATACGCCTCCCATTTTGGGTCCGACCAGGTTTCGAATATTGTCGAAGAAGTTGATGACAAAGGCGCGAGCCGAGCATCACCAGAAGAGACAATTCATTCCTGTCCACCCATTCGAGGTTCTCGGTTTTCAAGTGCCAGTCCGGCCCGTCGACTCTCTAGGAAACGGGGTTTGCCGCAGCAGTGTGCGGCTCATTCGCCTCTTAAGTGAGGGGAAAGCCTGTGGATGCTCTGCTTAAGCTGATGATAGTCACCGTGATTGTTCTAATCCTTTGTAGCGGTTGCTTGAGGGAGGGTAAATGAAAACCATTGGTCTTTATTGGGAACTCGCCAAGCTCCGGATTCTCTTGATGGTGCTGGTAACGACCTCGCTTGGGTTTTTCCCTGGAGCACGGGGCAGCGCTTCTGCGCCGCCTCTTTTCCACTATTTCGACAAGGGGAGCAAGGCGGTGGTTGGCAAGGGATTCGCCATTTTGCATAGCGGGAAGTTCCGCTTGAGCGGATAGACTACCTCGAAAGTAGTAGCTAGTAATCGCTCCGTTGCAGCATAGGGGAACCTGTCGCAGGCAAAATAGAATCGAGTTCCGGACGCGCTTAGAGTCTCCATGCCAATGAAAGAAAAGCACAGAATAAAGAACGAACTTATGACTAAACTGAAAGTTCATAAACCAACGACAACCGTGATTGACTATATCGTCCGGCGACTTGTTGATGAGGGTATCACTGACTGTTTCGGCGTACCGGGCGACTACGCGTTCCCGGTCTGTGACGCGGTCGTTCGCAACCCAAACATTAGATGGGTCGGCTGCTCAAATGAATTGAATGCGGCCTATGCTGCCGATGGCTATGCGCGCGTCAGGGGCGCCGCAATGCTGTCCACAACCTATGCGGTAGGTGAGTTGTCGGCGATCAACGGAGTAATGGGCGCGAAAGCCGAGCGCTCCCTTGTATTTCATGTCGTCGGCATGCCGTCCTTTCAGAACCAGCGCCTGCGCAAGTGTATGCATCACACCTTTGGAGACGGAGTGTTTGGGAACTTTATCAACATTTCTGCCCAAGCAGCTTGCTGCCACGCTTTGATTAATCCAGATAACTGCGTTTTCGAAATGGAACGTGTGATCGCAGAAGCACGTCGTAATAACCAGCCTGCCTACATTGTCGTTCCATCGGACTATGCCGTGACACCGGTCACTCCAGCTGATGTGCGGCCTGTGACGCACAAGTCGAATGAGGCATCTCTTAACAAAGCCGTCGCTGCTGTAGCTGAGCGGCTAAGAATGGCGAAATCTGTTGTTGCGCTGCCTGCGTTCACTCTGTCGCGTTTGCGCTTGCAAAAGGAGGCTCGCCAGCTGATAGAGGCACTGGGGTGCCCGTTTGCCACCACATCGATGGAAAAGTGCATCATTGACGAAAGTCACCCGCAATTTGCGGGGTTGTACGCAGGTGCGGTGTCCGAGGAGAAGACGCGGCACATCGTCGAGGACGCCGACTTGGTGCTTGATCTCGGTGGGGTCAGCCTCAACGACGAAACCACAGCGGGCTTCTCCGGGCGACTCGATTCTGAGCGGTTCATCTCGATTGGCCTGACTCACGTCCGCATCGGAGAAAGGGTGTTCGGGAGCGTGCTGCTCGCTGACATGCTCGCAGCGCTCGCAAAACTTGAGTCGCCCGCACCTTGTTACAGAAGAACACCGGGACCTGCCGCAAGACTAAACGGAAGTTCGTCGGACAAAATCACGATGGACGCACTCTATTCGCGCTACGCGGCGTTTATCCGCCCGGGCGACAGCGTTGTTCTGGAAAGTGGCAGTTCGAGCCTCGGGCTTCCGCCAATGACGCTCCCCGATGATGTGCAGGTGCATATCCAAATGTTATGGGGGTCGATTGGTTGGGCCACGGGAGCTGCCGTCGGGATAGCGCTCGCTGATCCCAGCCGGAGAACGATCCTCATCACCGGCGAAGGCTCTCACCAATTGACGGCCAATGAGATCGGAAATATGGGCCGCTATGGTGCCAATCCAATCATATTCGTTCTCAACAACGACGGTTATATGGTGGAGCGGGCACTAGAACCAAACCCAGATTGGGCCTACAACGATTTGGCAAAATGGCGCTATGCCGACTTGCCGCGGGCCTTGGGATGCGGTGACTGGGTAACCGCGCGCGTCGAGACGCTGGGTGAACTCGATGCCGCGATGAAAGCAGCGCGCGCGAGTAAATCGGGCGCCTATATCGAGGTCATCAGCGGACGAATGGATATGCCTAAGAATCTCGCCTTTGCGCACACCCGCCTGAAGGAATTATACGGAGAAACGCCTTAACAAAAACCTACGCAGCAGGAGAAATCTATGCCAGACGCAATTCCAAAATCACAATCACAGAAACCAACAATTCAGAGCACGAGCGCCGTCGATTTCAGCAAACTAGCCGCCGATCACCGCGCCTACTTTCAATCCGGCGCAACTCGTGCGGTGGAGTGGCGAGAAAGCCAGTTGATCGCGTTGCGGTCAATGATGAAAGATCATGCTGAGGACTTCTACGCCGCATTGTGGAGCGATCTTCGTAGAAATCGTATCGAAGCCGACTTGATCGACGTGAAATACATGACTAGTGAGATCGACCACGTGCTTGCTCATTTCCGGCGCTGGATGAAGCCGGTTCCGATAAGCACACCGCTCCAATTGGCTCCATCGCGCGCACAAGTGCAATTCGATCCTCTTGGAGTCGGACTGATCATCGGGACATGGAATTATCCCTTGATGCTGACGTTGTCGCCATTGGTGGCAGCGATTTGTGCCGGCAACGCCGCTGTCATCAAGCCTTCGGAGGTATCCGCCGCAACGGCTGAAGCTATCGCGCGGTTCGTTCCGCAATACCTTGATCGCAAGGCATTCTCTGTCGTCCTCGGCGCGGTTCCCGAAACCACCGCACTGCTCGAACAGCCGTGGGACCACATCTTTTTTACTGGCGGCACGACAGTGGCCAAGGTCGTCATGACTGCGGCAGCGAAGAACCTGACACCGATCGTGCTCGAACTCGGGGGAAAGAATCCTACCATCGTACACTCTTCGGCTAATCTGCAAGTTGCGGCTCGTCGCATCGCCTTTGGGCGTTGGTTCAATTCCGGTCAAACGTGCACCGCCCCTGACTACGTCCTCGTATTTAAGGATGTCGCTGCGGAATTTCTCAGACATCTGAAAGAAGCGTTGATTGAGTTTTATGGAGACGACCCGCAAAAAAGCCCTGATTACGGCCGGATCGCCAGCACGCATCATTTTGATCGGCTGGTGGGGCTTCTCAAGAGTGGAACTATCTTCCACGGCGGCCAGCATGATCGAAATGATCGTTTCCTCGAGCCTACCGTGCTGGTGAACGTGTCACCGGACTCGCCTGCGATGCAGGAAGAGATCTTTGGCCCGATCTTGCCGATCTTGGAGGTGGGCAACCTTGGGGAAGTCATCGACTTCGTCAACGCTCGGCCGAGCCCTCTCGGTCTGTATTTGTTCTCCGAGGATCAATCAGTAACTGAACAGATCTTGAACTCAACGGCCTCGGGGGATGCTGTGGTTAACGACTGCACCCTCCAGCCGGTTATTCACGATTTGCCTTTTGGAGGCGTCGGGAATTCGGGAATGGGCAAATATCATGGCGAATGGGGTTTCCGCGCATACTCGAACGCACGCGGGATTCTGACGCATAGCACACGCATTGACATTGGCGGCCTGCGCTACCCGCCTTATGGCCGCAATCGGATTCTGAGGGAAATGGTAATGCCCTCGTGATCATCCGGGCGGAGGAGCCTATTCGCCGCATGAACCGCCAAGGGAGCTGCGGTGAATACGTTTACCAAGGTGGTCCTCAAAGGATGTGCCGGACTTATGGTGGGAATCGTGGGGTCCGTTTCGTGTCTGGCCATTGACTACCAGCCAGGCGATTGGGTTCCACTGCCTCCCGAGACGGGAGTCCTCATGGGCTACTATGAATTCGGGACGCGAAACGAATATAACAATACGATAACTGGAACGGCAAAGAACAACACACATCTCGACAGTAACATTGGGGTTGCACGTTATCTGTATTACAACGAAGTCTTTCACCATCCGTACGTTCTTGATTTCATTGTGCCGTTTGGTGCCTTAACCCACGGCGAGATCAACGGTAAGAATCTGGGTAGTGCTTCCGGGTTAGGAGATCCAATAGTGTCCGCTGGATTTTGGTTCATCAATGAGCCGAAACAGAGACGATATCTTTCGGCTGCAGATTTCCTGACGCTACCACTTGGAACTTATGACAATCAAAAGGCAATAAACCTTGGAGGCAACCGATGGCAGAATGACGTGCAGCTGGATTTCACGCAGGGTTTTCTCAATAAATTCACAATTGATGTTTCGGGTGACTGGATTTACTACTGGAACAACACCGATTTCGGCGCGGCGCATGGGACGCTCAGCCAGGACTCCACATTCAGCGCTTATGTTTGGCTCAGCTACGATATAAGGTCGGTGCTGCGGACTCAACTGCCAGCGAACGTCTCGATTGGCTATGCGGGCACTTTCGGCGGCATTCAGAAACTTGACGGCATCAATACGGGACAAAAGACCGGCGAGGAACAAATCAGGTTCACCTATTCGCAGTTCGTCACACCCGCCTGGCAGTTTTTAATTTCCGTCAACCACGACGTTGTCGTGTCCGGTCAATTCAAACAGGACTTCGGTTTGGTCCTGCGCGTCACAAGACTTTTCTAACTCCCGTCTGCAATTCGCTTCCGGGAAATGGCCATTTTCCAAATGAGGCTCTCTCGAAAGGAGGAATTGCTGGTCGGCCAGTGGCGGCAATTTGAATTCTGTCCGAGGCCAAATAGAACCGGAAGCACCCGGCTGCTACGGTTTGCATAGATTTGAAAATGAAAAGTCAACAAGTCCGCCGCCGCTGATGAGCAATCGAGAGGCAAATGCGTAAAGCCGAATATCAAGATCGTTTTAGCGGCGAGTGCAAAAGCAATTAAACAATTGAAAAAAGAGACAATAAATGAGCACTACAACTATCCAAGAACCTATTCCAACTCAAGGTGGGACTAAGCGGGACAGCACCGCGAAGTCCGAGACGCCCATCAAAAAGGATGTCAGGCAAACCAAGCCGCTGCCGGCACCAAACAGCGATTTTTACGACCTGGCAGCGACGTTGCCCGCCGAGGAACTAACGGTTCTAAAACAGGTGCGCGCCTTCATGGAAACAAAGGTCGCCCCGATCATTACGAAGTACTGGGTCGAGGATGCATTTCCGTTTGAGCTTTTGCCCGCGATCAAGGAGCTCGGCGTCGGCGGCGTTGGCCTGACGGGTTACGGCTGCAGGGGCGGAAGCCCGCTGCTCGCCGGCCTGGTAGCCATGGAGATGGCGCGTTTCGATGCTTCAATCGCAACATTCTTTGGCGTTCACAGCGGCCTGGCAATGAGTTCCATCTATCTTGGCGGATCGGAAGAGCAAAAGCAAAAATGGCTTCCGCCAATGGCACGCTTTGAGAAGATCGGCTGCTTCGGTCTGACCGAGCCGCTCGTGGGCTCCGGCGCATCTGGCGGACTGACCACGACCGCGAAGCGGGAGGGAGATACCTGGATCATCAACGGTCAGAAAAAGTGGATCGGCAACTCGCCCTGGTGCGATATTGCGATCATCTGGGCGCGCGATCTCGCGGATAACCAGGTCAAAGGGTTCATCGTCGAGATTAAGACCACGCCCGGCTTCAAGGTCGAAAAGATTCAGAACAAGATCTCGCTCAAAGTCGTTCAGAACGGCTTGATCACGATGGAGAATTGTCGGGTGCCGGAGGAGAACCGCCTTCAGGTGGACACCTCATTTCGCGATACGGCGAAGGTATTAAAAGGTACCCGTTATTTCGTTGGGTGGGAAGCAACCGGCTGCGCGATGGGCGCCTACGAGAATGCGCTCAAGTATTGCCAGGAGCGTTTGCAGTTCGGCAAGCCCATCGGCTCGTTTCAACTCGTCCAGGACCTCCTCGCCAAAATGCTGGCGAACATTACCGCCTCGCAATGCATGGTGGTCCGCACGGCTCAACTCGAAGCCGAAGGCAAGCTGACGGATGCTCGCGCCGCGCTTTCCAAGGCATTCACCACAGCCAAGTGCCGCGAGACTGTGGCCTGGGCACGCGAGTTGTTGGGTGGCAACGGCATTGCTGCCGAGTACAACGTTGGCCGTTTCTTCGCGGATGCTGAAGCTCTTTACTCCTACGAAGGCACTTACCAAATGCAGAATCTGATCGTGGGCAAGGCGGTCACGGGATTCAGCGCCTTTCTGTAATTCCCCAGCCAAATTCATCACTCAACCAAACCAATCAGGTAAGTTTATGAGTTCAATAGCCACAGTTACGCCACCCGCACCAGCAGGATCAACGCCAAAGGCAGCACCAACACTTGAGAATGTTTTGTATGAGAAGAAGGGCGCGATCGCATACGTGACGCTCAATCGTCCCAGGGTTCTCAATGCGCTGAACGCGAAAACGTGGGAAGACCTGCGAGCTGCCTTCGGGGAAGCGCGCGATGATGGCGAAGTGCGCGGCGTTATTCTGACCGGAGCCGGCGATAAGGCTTTTATCGCAGGGGCGGACATCAGCGAGCTCGCTCGCCTGTCCTCGGTGGAAGGAGAGGAATCCAGCGCTAATGGACAAGCGGTTCTCAACCTGGTTGAAAACCTCGGCAAGCCGGTGATAGCGGCGATCAACGGGTTCGCGCTCGGCGGCGGTTGCGAAACAGCCATGGCCTGCACGATTCGGATCGCCTCGGAGGCGGCGAAGTTCGGTCAACCCGAAGTGAAACTGGGCGTGCCGCCCGGGGCTGGAGGAACGCAACGGCTACCGCGTCTCGTGGGAAAAGGCCGGGCCTTGCAGCTCATTCTTACGGGTGAAATCATCACCGCGCAGGAGGCTTGGCGCATCGGATTGGTCAATGAAGTCGTACCCGCCGCCAATTTGCTCAGCCGCGCCGAAGCGATTCTGAAACAAATCTTTGCGAACGCGCCGGTCGCCATCAGGCATTCGCTTGAGGCGGTCAACAAAGGATTGGAAACCAGCCTGAATGAGGGCATGGCGCTGGAAGCTTCGTTCTTCGGACTGTGCGCCGGCACCGAGGACAAGAAGGAAGGGACTTCGGCCTTCCTTGAAAAGCGAGCGCCGCAATTTCGGGGGCGATAGGAGAAACAAACAAGCACAACCGGATACATGAATAGAAGGAAAGCAAATGAGTGATAGTATTTTCTCAGGATTGAAGGTCGTGGAGCTGGCGAGTTTCATCGCGGGCCCAAGCGCAGCAGTGATTTTATCTGACTTCGGGGCTGACGTCATCAAAGTGGAGCCGCCGTCCGGCGACCTCTGGAGACATGGGCATCAGATTGCGCCGCAGCCGAGCTCCAAAGACCCTTATCCTTTTCACCTGGCCAACCGCAACAAGCGCGGCATCACTCTCGATCTCAAATCTCCAAGTGCTCAGCAGGTGCTCGAGCGGCTGGTGAAGTGGTCCGATGTGCTCATCGTCAACACGCCGCACCCGGCGCGCAAGAAATTGAAGCTGGAGTATGACGATGTAGCTCAGTGGAATCCACGCCTGATCTATGCGGATCTTACGGGCTTCGGCGAAAAAGGCCCGGACGCCGCCCTTCCGGGGTTCGATATCACGGCTTACTGGGCGCGGAGTGGCCTGTTATCCCTAACGCGCGACGCGGGCGCGCCGCCGACGTGGCCGGTCGCCGGCAGCGGGGACAATGCCACGGCTGTGGGCCTGTATTCCGCGATTGTGACGGCGCTTTACCGCCGCGAGCGAACCGGCAAGGGATCGTACGTCACGACGTCGCTGCTTGCTGAAGGCGTTTGGTCGGCCAGCGTTTTCATTCAGGCCGCGCTCTGTGACGCGAATTTCTTCGGCCTGCATGACCGGACGCATCCGGCAAATGCGGCTTTGAATGTTTATAAAGCTTCGGATGGCACCTGGTTCGTCCTTATCGTCACGCCTGACAAGCTGGCCGCAGTGGCCAAAGCGATTGGCCGAGAGGATCTCCTGACGGATCCGCGCTTCTCCGATCCGGCAAACCTTATGAAGAACATGCCGGCGCTCGCCGCAATTTTCGACGAACTCTTCGGCTCGCATCCGATGACGCATTGGTACGAAGTCTTCAACGGCGTTCACGTCACCTTTGGCGCGGTGCGTGGGCCGCAGGAAGTCATCGGCGATCCGCAACTGCGTGCGAATGACATCGTCGTTCCGCTCGAGGGAGCAGGCGGCAAGCTGACCTCGACGATCAGCAGTCCTATTCAAGTGCACGGCGTGGAGAAAGTGCCGGCCAAACGCGCCCCGGGAATCGGCGAACACAACGAAGAGGTTCTCACCGAACTCGGGTTCAGCGCCGGCGAAATCGACGGCCTGCACGCCAGCGGCGCCGTGCCACACGTTGGGCGCCTGGAAGCGGTAACCTCATAAGGAGGACGATGAGCGACATTATTACTGAACAATCCGGAGCGATCCTTCGGGTGCAACTAAATCGGCCGGCGTCGAAAAACGCGATGACATCGGCCATGTACATCACACTGGCGGACTTGTTCGATAGCGCTGCGAAGGACGATGAGATTCGCGTCGTACTTTGGCACGGTGCAGGGGATTCATTTTGCGCAGGTAACGACGTCGGAGATTTCTTGAAGAACCCTCCAGGGCCAGGAGAAAGTCCACAAGCTCTCTTAATGAAGGCGCTAATTACCTTCGATAAACCGATCGTCGCCGCGGTGCAGGGCGCTGCGATTGGAGGTGGAACGACCATGTTGACTCATTGCGATTTTGTCTTCGCGGGAGAGAACGCAAAATTCCAAATGCCGTTTGTCAATCTCGCGCTGGTTCCCGAATTCGGATCGAGTTGTACGATTCCGGCGCGGGCGGGATATCTGCGGGCCGCCGAATTGATTCTCACAGGCCAGCCTTTTGATGCCAGGAGGGCCGCAGAGCTTGGCTTGGTGACCCGGGTGGTGCCCAACCAGGAATTGCTTGCGACAGCGACTGACACAGCCCAGAAGTTGGCGCAGAAACCGCCCGCCGCTCTGCGGGCCTGCAAGCGACTGCTCAAACAGTCAACGCGCGAACAACTCGAGCGGGCGGTAAAGCTCGAGAACGAGGAATTCTCCGAACGCGTCCGCTCCGCGGAAGCCAAGGAGGCGTTCACAGCGTTCCTGGAGAAGCGCCGGCCAGATTTCAACAGAACGAAGGAGCCTGCTGCGGTCGCCTAGCCGGGGACTCGTTCGAAGGACGAATATGAAGCCAAGAGCGCAAGCTGGAACTGTTCAGGGAATCGCTGCCACTCGAATGCCGACCAAATGGGGCATGTTTCGGGCCGTCGGTTTCGACCGCGAAGCCCGTAACGGCAGCCGGCAGATTGAAAGCGCGGTTGCGCTCGTTTTGGGCGACGTGACAAAGGGCGTTCCACTGGTTCGAATCCATTCGCAGTGCCTGACCGGCGAAATGCTTGGCTCGTTGCGCTGCGACTGCGGCGACCAGTTCGAAATGGCCATGCGGGCGATTGCTGAGGAAGGACGCGGGCTGTTGATCTATGAACACCAAGAAGGCCGGGGCATCGGTTTGATGGCAAAGTTGCAGGCCTACGCGCTGCAGGACGCCGGCCTCGATACCGTGGATGCCAATCTTGCGCTGGGATTTCCGGCTGATGGCCGCGATTTCAGTTTGCCCGCTGCGATCCTCCATGAGCTTGGTGTCAGCCAAGTTCGGCTGCTTTCCAATAATCCGGACAAGGCTCTGGCACTCTCCAACGCAGGCATCGAAGTAGTAGATCGAGTTCCCTGCGAAGTGGTGCCCACTCCCCACTCGATCGATTACCTGCGCACCAAAAAGGAAAGATTGGGCCATGCATTAAACCTCGTACCCAGTACTCACGTCGGCTGCCACGAAGATGAAGACGCATTTGACTTCGCAACGATCGAAGAGGCGCTGGATGAATTGACAGCCGGGCGGATGATCGTCGTCATCGACGATGAAGATCGCGAGAATGAAGGCGACCTAACGATGGCGGCGCAGATGATTACGCCGGAGGCGATAAATTTCATGGCCACTCACGGACGGGGACTGATCTGCCTGGCAATGACCGGCGAGCGGCTCGACGAGCTGGAACTTCCCCCAATGAGTCCGGAAAATTCTTCCCTGGGCGGGACAGCGTTCACGATCTCGATTGATGTCAAAGGACCGGGCGTAACTACGGGCATTTCGGCACACGATCGTACCGAAACGATCAAAGCCGCGATTGATCCGCTCACTCTTCCTGAAGATTTCGGCCGGCCCGGACATGTTTTCCCGCTTCGCGCGCGCCCTGGCGGCGTCCTCGAACGGCGCGGGCAGACGGAGGCGACTGTTGATCTTGCCAGTCTAGCGGGGATGTATCCGGCGGGAGTGATCTGCGAGATCGTCAACGACGATGGGACAATGGCGCGCGTGCCCGACCTCATTCGGTTCTGCAGGAAGCACGGCCTCGTCATGGTTACCGTCGCGGATCTGGCGCGCTACCGATTGGACTTGGATTTTGAAGCATCTTTCGCCGCGATAGATGGGTTGCTGCCCATTTCTGCAAAATACCCAGCGCTCGCGGCACGACGGTTTGAGCCGGCTGACTTATGTCTCACCGGCAGCAATAAAGAACCGGCTAAAACCGGAACTCCAAACTGATAAAAATAAACTCGCAAACAAAAAGAAATATGATCGAAACACAAACACCCAAACAAAAACGCCCGGCTTCGGTTCGCAAAGCCGTGGTTCCCCTCCTGTTTGTCTTGGACCTCAGCGGCGGCCGCATTTTCACCGTGAATCCCGATGGTTCGGACCAAAAAGTTATCGTGAAGAACTGCCGGTTGCCGGACGGTGTCGCGATTGATACGGAACGCGGTCACATTTATTGGACCAACATGGGTGTTCCGAGCCAAAACGACGGTTCCATCGAACGCGCAGACCTCGACGGCAAAAGTCGTAAGACGATTGTCCCCGAGGGAGGAACGTTCACTCCGAAGCAACTCCATTTGGACAAGGAGAACGGCAAGTTGTATTGGTGCGATCGGGAGGGCATGCGCGTGATGCGCGCAAATCTCGACGGTTCGAATATTGAAACGCTCGTAGACACAAGCCAGGGCGACGCGCGGCCTGGCCACGACCTCAAGAAGTGGTGCGTGGGCATCACCGTGGATCCCGAGCGTGGCAAAATTTATTGGACGCAAAAAGGACCGGATAAAGGCAATCAGGGCCGCATCTTTCGCGTGAACATTGAAATTCCCAAAGGTCAGACTGCATCCAACCGCACTGACATCGAGTTGTTGTTCGACGGCTTGCCGGAACCGATTGATCTTGAACTTGATCTCACCAATCGTGTGATGTATTGGACCGATCGTGGCGACCCGCCACGCGGCAACAGTGCGAACCGCGCACCAATGGATTCTGAGCTGAAGCCGCGTCCTGACCCCGAAGTCCTGGTCAAGCATTTAATGGAAGGCATCGGCATTGCACTTGACCTCAAGGGAAAACGAATGTTCCTGACCGACCTGGCGGGCTCGGTCTATTCCGCCAGGCTGGACGGCTCCGACAAGAAACTGCTCCTTTTCGTGCAGGGAAATCTAACCGGCATTGCTTATGCGGAAATTCCCTGATCCAACAAACACAAAAATTAATCAACCATTCAAATACAGAACAATTACAAAAAGGAAAATGATTATGACCTACAACAAACCTATCAAACGAATCGCCATCGTCGGCACTGGAGTCATCGGCGCGAGCTGGGCGGCACAATACCTTGCTCGCGGTTTCGACGTCGTTGCGACCGATCCCGGACCGAACGCAGAAGCCGCATTGCGCAAGTATGTTGATGAAGCCTGGTCGGACCTGACGCAAATCGGTCTCTCTCAGGGCGCGTCGCGCGACCGATTGAGCTTCACGGCTGACATGAAGCAAGCGCTCTCGCAGGCAGACCTTGTCCAGGAAAACGCACCGGAGCGTCCGGACTTTAAGATGAAGCTCTACGCCGACATGGATGAGGTCACTCCGGTTGATTCACTTCTCGCCTCGAGCTCGTCGGGGATAACGCCGAGTGTTATTCAATCGAAATGCAAGCACCCGGAACGTGTCGTCATTGGGCATCCTTTTAATCCTCCGCATCTCGTTCCGTTAGTCGAAGTGGTCGGCGGCAGCCAGACATCACCCGAGGCCATTCAACAAGCGATGACGTTTTACGCTGCGATTGGCAAGAAGCCGATTCATTTGAAGAAGGAACTCCCCGGGCACGTCGCCAACCGGTTCCAAGCTGCGCTCTATCGAGAGATGCTTTACCTCATCGAGCAAGGTGTGCTGAGCGTCGAAGACACGGATGCGGCCGTTTGCTATGGACCGGGCATTCGCTGGGGCGTAATGGGGCAAAGTTTGCAATGGCATCTTGGCGGTGGCGCTGGGGGAATCAAGCACTTCATGGAACACCTGATGGACCCGCTACAAGGCATGATGAAAGCCCTTGGGACTCCAAACATCACGCCCGAGCTCAAGCAAACCGTCATTGATGGAGTAGCGCGCGAAGCGGCTGGACGCTCCGTTGAACAACTCGCTCAAGATGAAAACCGAGTTATGATCGGGCTGCTCAAGCTAAGGGGTCTAGACTTCAAGGTCCCAGCGGCAAAGTCGGACAAGCCCAAGGCGGCGACGCAGAGAGCTATGGTTGGAGCTGCCGAGTAATTAAAACTGCTGCGAACAGACACGAGGGCAACTGTGAATCATTCATCCAGCTTAGTTTCAGAGTCGCCGTCTGAACTTGATAACGCGAACCATCAAGGGGACGCCCTCGCCGAGGGCTTAGCCGGAACAGGCAGATCAAAATTGCATAACCCGGTTTTGCCCTCGGAGTTTGATCTCTTCGATCCCGTTCCCCCGGTGAAGCACAAGTGGGACTTCGCGAACAGAAATCTTGTTCCATCAGCGAAGGCGATGGAGAGGCTTCCAGTCCTGTAGGGGGCAGGTTTTGGAATAATGAACTCAAATCTATCCAATCCTGCATTTTGGAGCCGGTTACAGTTCGGCTTCACGATAACGTATCACTACCTCTTTCCGCAGCTCACCATGGGGCTGGCCTGGTTTTTAGTTTACTGGAAATGGCGCGCGCTGCGGACGGGGGATGATAAATACCACCAGGCCGCCCGGTTTTGGGCTAAGATCTTCGGATTGAATTTCGCCGTGGGTGTCGTCACCGGCATTCCGATGGAGTTTCAGTTTGGAACAAACTGGGCGGGTTTCTCCAAGTGTGCCGGGGGTGTGATCGGACAGACGCTGGCAATGGAAGGCACGTTCGCATTCTTTCTCGAGAGCGCATTCATTGGAGCACTGATTTGGGGCGAAAAGCGGCTCGGGCCTCGGCTTCACTTCGTGGCGGCGCTGGCGGTCGCGGTCGGGAGTTGGCTTTCCGGCTACTTCATTCTCGTCACCAATGCATTCATGCAGCATCCGGTGGGCTATCAAATCGAAGCCGATGGCGCGATGGGTATCGCCAGTCTGAGCGCCTACCTGCTGAATCCCTGGGCCTGGGTGCAGTTCGCCCATAATCAAATGGCGGCGCTGGTGACCGGCTCGTTCGTGGTGGCTGCCGTGGGCGCCTTTTACGCCTTGCGCGGGCTGCACCGGACGCAAGCTCGACTTTATCTTGGTGGTGGGACATTTGCCGGGTTGGTTGCGTCGCTCCTGGTTGCGTTTCCGAGCGGCGACCAGCAGGCCAAGATGGTAGGCCGTCATCAGCCCGTCACACTCGCCGCCATGGAGGGCAAATTTGAGGGCGGCACCAAAGCAGGGGTGGCGGTTATCGGCCAACCCAATGTCGCGGCGCGGCGACTGGACAATCCTATCGAAGTTCCGGGCGCACTTAGCTTCCTTGCCTACGGCCATTTTGGCAGTTACGTGCACGGCCTGGAGGATTATCCGAAGGAAACATGGCCCGACAACATTGAGCTGTTGTACTACTCGTTTCATATCATGATCACGCTGGGGACGATTTTCATTTTCCTCATGGGACTCGCAACTTTGCAGAATTCGCTCGGCCGTCTCCAGTCCAGCAGGTTGCTGCTCTGGGTGCTGATGCTGGCGTTTCCCTTTCCCTACATCGCCAACACCCTGGGATGGATGACCGCCGAACTGGGACGGCAGCCATGGCTCATCTACGGCCTTTTCCACACGGCCGATGGCCATAGCCAGGTGGTGAGCAACGGCAACACGATTTTCACTTTGATTGGTTTTACCGGTCTCTATTTTGTGCTCGGTCTGCTTTTCCTCTTTCTAGTCGGCCGGGAGATCGGCCACGGTCCGGAGAAGGAGGATGCCCGTGGCCGCCGACGGACGGAGGCGGATTCGCACGCGACATCGAACCGCGTCCTCACGTCGGGGGCTACATCGGTCCCGAGCAATGGTAACGGTTTCCACAACGAAGCGGTTGTAGGATCTGTAAAGGAGAGGCCGTTATGATCGCGGTATGGTTCGGCGTTGTCAGCTTGATGCTCGTTACGTACGTGACGCTCGACGGACGCAATTTTGGGGCGGGGATGCTCCATTGGTTCGTCGCCAAAACACCACATGAGCGGCGGCAGGTCGTCGCAGCGATTGGCCCGCTTTGGTCATGGCACGAGGTGTGGCTCGTCGCTTTCGGCGGCGCATTGGTCGCTGTGTTTCCCAAGCTCATGGGCCCGGCGTTTGCCGGCTATTACCTGGCGCTGATGCTGATTCTGTGGGGGCTGATTCTGCGCGGCATCTCGCTCGAAGTTGGGGGGCACATCAATGACCGGCTCTGGCAGGGGTTTTGGGGTTTCGTCTTCGTGCTCTCCAACTTTCTGCTGGCCATCCTTTTCGGGGCTGCGGCAGGCAATCTCGAGCGCGGCGTTCCTCTCGACGCCCACGGGGATTTTTCGATGGCGTTCTTCACGGATTTTCGGACACGCGGCAATGTGGGGCTTTTCGATTGGTACACGATATCTGCCGCCATCTTTGTAACGGTCCTGCTGGCGGCACACGGCGCGACTTACCTCACCCTGAAGACAGAAGGCCCCGTGCATGACCGCACCGCCAGGTACGCGAAGCGTCTCTGGGTCGCGGTCGTGCCGCTCTTCTTCGCACTCTCGGTAGCGTCATGGATTGTGCGTCCAGACTTGTTCCACGAGGCAGTGCACAAGCCCCTTTGCTGGCTGGGAGTGCTTGTCATTGTCGCCTCAGCCGTCACGCTTGTTTTCGGCCTGGCTACTCGCAGCGAAATGCGCGCGTTCGTTGGTTCGAATGGCCTCATCGTGGGCGTGCTGGCAACCGGAGCCGCAGCTCTTTTCCCGGTGATGCTGCATTCAACCCTTGCTCCGGAGAATTCACTGACGGCGTACGCCGCCGCTTCCAGCCACAACGCTTTGGTGCTGGCTTCCGTTTGGTGCCCAATCGCTCTGGCACTGACCATCGCCTATTCCAATTTTATTTCCCGGCGTTATGCGGGAAAAGTCAGCCTCAGGCTGGACGATCAACAGTTGTACGAACTGAAAGGAGAACAAACTATGAATAGTAATGTGCCACGTATCGTTATCGTCGGTGGGGGGTTTGGCGGCCTGGCGGCAGCCAAAGCGCTCCGTTTAACTGCAGCCGAAGTGGTTTTGATTGACCGCACCAATCACCACGTCTTTCAACCATTGCTTTACCAGGTGGCGACCTCGGTTCTGGCGCCGGGCCAAATCAGCGCTCCGATTAGGGGTATCCTGGGCAAGCAAAGCAACACGACCGTGATCCTTGGGGAGGTGACCGGCGTGAACAAGGAGGAGCGTTACGTCATCGCCAATTCGGCGGATCGTTCGCAAGTGCAGATCCCATACGACTATCTCGTACTCGCGACCGGTCAGCGCCATAGTTATTTTGGGCACAACGAATTCGAACGCTTCGCTCCGGGCTTGAAAAGCTTGGCGGACGCCGTGGCCGTTCGAAATCGCGTTCTCCAGGCGTTCGAACAAGCGGAGGCTGAAGAGGATCCCAGCCGGCACCGGGACCTCCTCACCTTCGTTCTGGTGGGCGCAGGGCCGACCGGCGTTGAAATGGCCGCCGCGCTGGCCGTGATGGTGCGGACCACGCTGTACTCGGAATTCAGACGGATCGATCCGCTATCGGCTCGCATTATTCTCCTGGACATGGCGAATCGGGTGCTGGGCACATTTGCCGAAGGCCTTTCGGAAGCAGCCATGAAACACCTGGAGGATTTAGGTGTTGAGGTGCGTTTGGGCCACGGCGTTGATAAAATTGACGACGAGGGTGTGATCGTCGGCGGCGAGAGGATCGCGAGCAAGACAGTCATCTGGACCGCTGGAGTGGCTCCATCCCCGGCGGGTAAATGGCTGGGTGTGGAAACCGACCGCGCCGGACGCGTCAAGGTGCAGCCCGATCTTACCGTACCGGGACATCCGGAAATTTTCGTGGTCGGCGATACGGCATCGGCTCAGCAGGACGGGAAGCCGCTGCCGGGCGTGGCCCAGGTGGCGATGCAGGGCGGGCGGTACGCGGGAAAACTGATTGCGAGACGCCTGTCTGGAAAGCCGGCGCCGCGACCTTTCCGTTATTTCGACAAAGGCAACATGGCAGTGGTTGGCAAGGGCTTTGCGATCATGCAGAGCGGCAAGATTCATTTAAGCGGATTCTTCGCCTGGCTCGCTTGGGCAGCGATCCACATCCAGTTTCTCGCGACACCCAACCTCCGGATCAGCGTTTTTGTTCAGTGGATCTGGAGCTTTATGACTGGCCAGCGCGGTTCGCGGCTGATCGTCAACCACCATGCCCCAGCGAATGATGCCAAACCCGAGGCCTCTACGGTCATCAACAAAGGAAATCAAACATCTGCCAGCGTGAGCCACAGCGACGGCTTGACGGATACAAGAAAGACTGAACCCACAACTGATTCAGCAGTACTGATAACAACAACAAAATGAAGAAAGGACGCATTATGGCAAAACAAACCAAAGCAACGGACTCGGTATATAAAGTAACGGAAATAGTCGGGACCAGCACGAAATCGTGGGAAGATGCCGCGAAGAATGCGGTAGAGACCGCGGCTCGATCGCTGCGTGACCTCCGCGTTGCCGAGGTTGTGAAGCAGGACATGAAGGTCAAGAACGGCAAGGTCAAGGCGTATCGCACGCGCGTGCAGTTGTCTTTCAAATACGAAGGCTGAGCAATTCGACCTTCACCGATCCCTGAGCGGGGCCGCAAAAAGCATTTTGACCATGAAAAACAGTTCACCCGTTCCTGTGGTTTACAGTCTTCGACAAGTTGTCTCGACACGCTTGCCTACTCGTTGGGGCTTGTTTCAGGCCTTCGGATTCGAACGAGAGGCTGTGAATGGAATTCGACGAATCGAAACTGCCGTGGCGTTCGTTATGGGCAATCTCTCCGACGGCCCTCCGTTGCTGCGGATCCATTCGCAGTGCTTGACGGGCGAGATCCTTGGTCCTCTGCGCTGCGACTGTGGTGACCAGTTTGAGATCGCCGTGCAGGCCATCGCAAAGGAAGGACGGGGGCTCGTGATTTATGAATATCAGGAAGGGCGCGGCATCGGTCTGATGGCAAAACTCCGGGCAGATGCGCTCCTGAACACCGGCCTCGACACGGTTGAGCCAAACCATGCCCTGGATCTTGGGGCAGATTACAGAGACTTCAGCCTCTCCGCTGCCATACTGCATCATCTTGGAATCAGCCGAGCCCGCCTGCTGTCACATAATCCCAATAAGGTTCGCGCCTTGTTGACTGCCGGCATCAGCGTTGTGGCTGAGGTTCCTTGCGAGGCCACGCCAAATTCACATTCGCTTCCATACCTGAGCACTAATAAGGAGAAAACGGGGCACACCTTGAGCCTCGGTTCTGCCGGCCCGGACTCCGATCGAAACACGCAACGGGACCCGGCTTCGACAGAAACCAACCACGTGGGGAGCGAGGATGAATTCGAAGGGCTCTTTCCCGCGTATCGGAGGGGTTCTATCGCTGACTTTGCTGAGGAAGTACAATGACTCAGGCGGCACCCAAAAAGATCCGTGTTCCTGATCTCACCCTGATGAAAGAGCGGGGCGAGCGAATTGTCATGCTGACCGCCTACGACGCCACCATGGCGCGGCTGTTTGATCGAGCGGGCGTTGATCTGCTGCTCGTTGGAGACTCGCTGGGCAATGTGATTTTGGGATTGGATACGACCATTCCCGTAACGATGGATGCAATGATCCATCATACACGCGCGGTTACCCGTGGCGCCAGTCGCGCGCTGGTCGTGGCGGACCTGCCCTTTCTGAGCTACCAGGTCTCGCCGGAGCAAGCCATCCAGAATGCGGCCAGACTCTTTCAGGAAGGCGGGGCTGCCGCGGTGAAACTGGAAGGTGGACGCCCGGTGGCGAACACCGTTCGACGGCTGACCGAAGCCGGCCTCCCCGTCATGGGACACGTCGGGCTGACTCCACAGCACGTGCACTCTCTTGGAGGAATGCGGCAACAGGCGCGCAATGACGAAGCGGCGCAGGAATTGATCGCGGATGCCCTTGCGCTGGAAGACGCAGGCGCCTTCGCATTGGTGCTCGAGGCGATTCCCGATGCCGTCGCCGAGATTGTGACTTCCCGACTCAAGATTCCAACTATCGGCATCGGGGCAGGACCGCATTGCGATGGCCAGGTCCTCGTCAGTTACGACGCTCTCGGGCTTTTTGACTCCTTCGTGCCGCCGTTTGTCAAGCAGTACGCGCAGGTCGGACAAATGATTCTCAACGCCGCACAGAATTATGCTAACGACGTGCGCGAAGGTGCATTCCCAAAGGCGGCCGTGGCGGGCCGTGACCGCGTTCCCGTTCTTGCCACGATATGAGATTGTTCACACCGGAGGCCCCGCAATGTTACTCTTCCTGTTGAAATCGAAGATTCACCGCGCGCAAGTTACCGCGGCGAATGTCAATTACGAAGGCAGTCTGACCATTGACCTCGATTTCATGGAAAAGGTCGGCCTGTTGCCCTACGAAAGGATTCTTTGCAGCAACATGGCGAACGCGGCGAGATTTGAAACCTACGCCATCCCAGGCAACCGCGCTTCGGGGGACATCATTCTCAACGGTGCGGCAGCGCATCTGGGCAAGCCCGGTGACCGCCTCACGATTATGAGCTTCACTCAGGTTGACGCTAGGAAAGCCAAGTCCTGGAAGCCACGCGTGATCGTGCTGGGAGACAAGAACACAATCCTTAATGAACGCGGGATCTAACCATGGACCGGATTTGAGGCAAAGACGGCGTGGAGAGCTACCGCATAGACTGGCCCTCTGTTGCCGGGTCCAAGTAAGTGTATGATTTATGTGCATTCGATTGCCCGCGCGGCAAGGTATTATCCGGACCTCGTCGCACTTTCGGTGAGGGGAAAGCGGCTTACCTTCCTGGAGCTCCACCAGCGCATCGAGCGTATTGCTGCGGCGCTGCATCAGCTTGGCTTCCGGGCCGGAGACAGGCTGGCCGTCTTCCTTCCGAACGAATCAGAGTATCTCGAATTGATTTACGCGTGCAGCCGCCTGGGTATCATCGTTGTGCCGGTAAATACAAGATACGCGGCCCAGGAACTGGATCGTGTCCTGACCGACTCCGCCCCTCATGGCTTGGTGCGTCACTCATCCTTGCCGGAACCAAAAGTGCGCCTGGCCTGGCAGCGGGTGTTAGACAAAGAACCCTTTGAAATTGCATCCGGCTCATGTCCTGATGTGTTTTATGACCCGGATGCGGTTTTAACCCTTATCTATACGAGCGGCACGACCGGCCGGCCAAAAGGGGTGATGCTAACCCACGCCAATGTGCTTTCGAACGTTCATAACTTCAATTATTGGATGAGCTATCGCGAGAGCGGCGTTTACCTTCATGTCGCCCCCATCTTTCATATCGCCGATTTTCCGGCGATGTTCGCGGCGCCGGCGTTTGGTGCCTGCCAGGTCACGTTGCCGCGGTTCAATGCCCAGGCTCTCTGTGAGATCATCAGCAATGAGAAGGTTACCCACACCGTCATGGTACCGACGATGATCAACCTGTTGACCCAGTTTGCAGACCTCAAGCGGTATGACTTGAGCAGCCTGGAAGTTCTGGCTTATGGCGGCTCTCCCGTCGCTCCGGAGGTCATCCGCCGGACGCGTGAAATTCTGCCCGGCACACGGTTGGTGCAGGTTTACGGGCTGAGCGAGACGGGGTTCCTGACGGGATTGCGGGACCAAGACCATACACGGGAGCGGCTTATGTCGTGTGGCCGGCCATGTCCCGGCATTGACCTCCAGGTCGTGGACGAGGCGGGAGGGAGCCTCGCGGCGGGACAGCGTGGCGAGGTCGTGGCAAGGGGAGCAAACGTCATGTCGGGGTACTGGAAGGATGCTGAGGATACCTCCAGCGCCTTTCGGGATAGCTTCTTCCGCACGGGGGACCTCGGCTATCAGGATACGGCCGGCTATCTCTATCTTGTCGATCGCATCAAAGACATGATCGTTACCGGCGGTGAAAAGGTATTCTGCAGCGAAGTCGAGTCCGTACTCTACGAACATCCTGCGGTGCTGGAAGCCGCCGTATTCGGAATACCCGATCCCCAATGGGGCGAAACGGTCATGGCCTGTGTGGCCTTGAAGCCGCGCTTCACTGCCAGCGAGCAGGATTTGGTACAGTTTTGCCGTGGTCGTTTGTCTCCTTACAAGATTCCTCACCGAGTGGAGTTTTCCGACACGGAATTACCAAAGAGTGCTTCTGGCAAAATTCTCAAGCGCGTATTACGCGAGCGATTTTGGGCCGGCAAGCAACGCGCGGTTGCTTGAGCAGCGGTGATGAGTCCGTTGCTTTACTATGAGATTCAGTTGCAAAAGACTGCCTCCCTTCGCTATCGGACCTTCTGAATGATCTCCCGCGCGCTTCATCGCTGTGCTCTCCTCGTGGCTCTGGCCACCTTCATTCTGCTGATTGCCGGAGGTCTGGTGACCAGTCATGGGGTTGGGATGGCCGTTCCCGATTGGCCGAATTCGTACGGTTATAACCTGTTCTTTTTCCCCGTCTCAAAGTGGGTCGGCGGGATTTTCTACGAGCACTCTCATCGCCTGATCGCTTCGGCTGTCGGTTTGCTGACGGGTATTCTGACACTATGGCTCTATGGTTGGAAATCCCGCCCAGTTTCACGCTGGACCGGGGCGTTCCTACTTGCAGGTGGGGTTTTCGTAGCAGCCAGTTCCACTCGCAAGCAGGATGGCATTGTGCTGGCGGTATCGGGCCTTCCGCTCTTGCTGGCTGGTTTCGTTTGGCCGAGGTCAGAACCCGCGCCTCGCTGGTTGCGGCGCCTTGGCCTGGCCGCCTTTGTTGCGGTGGTCCTGCAGGGCGTGTTGGGCGGTCTGCGCGTCGTGCTGTTCGAGGATGAGCTCGGAATATTTCACGCGGCCCTGGCCCAACTTTTCTTTGTGCTGGTTTGCCTATTGGCGCTTTTTACAAGTCCGTGGTGGTGGAGAGTGAGGGGCAGGGGTGAAGGCGCCGCCAGCGTCCCAATAGACCCCCGCGTACAGTTTTGGTTCGTCGCCGGCACTTCGCTTATCTTCGCGCAACTCATTCTGGGGGCCACCATGCGCCATCAGCACGCCGGGCTCGCGATCCCTGATTTCCCCCTGGCCTACGGCAAGCTGTGGCCTGCGATGGATCCCGAATCGGTCACATCTTACAATCGCCGACGGATCGAGGTAACGGCAGCAAACCCGATTACCGCGTTCCAAATCGGCCTGCACATGGCCCACCGGTCGTTGGGGTTTGCGATTTTTGCCTGCGTTTCCGCTGCAGCAGTGGTCGCGCGGCGTCGCCTGGGAAGGCAAAACGTGCTCTCCAGGATGGCGCTGCTTTGGAACGGGCTGCTTGCACTCCAGATTGGGCTGGGCGCCGCCACTATTTGGTCCAATAAAGCGGCGGATGTGGCCACGGCGCATGTGATGGTTGGCGCCGGCTCACTGGTGCTGGGGGCAATCGCGTGCGTCATCTCGGCTCGCACCCCGCTGTTTGTTTGCAGCCTGTCAAGCTCAGCAGACCTCGCAGGCCGGAAACCGCTGGTGCTCTTATGGGATCTTTGACATGCAAGCAATTCCAAATGACCAGCACGGACGGGCTGCAAATCGCTTGTGCGCGCTGGAGCAATCGCAAGCCGCCTCGCGGGCTCCTCCAGATCGCCCACGGGATGGGGGAGCATATCGGGCGTTACCAGACGTTGATCGAAGAATTAGCGCATGCTGGCCTGGTCGTTTACGGCAACGATCACCGCGGACACGGCCGAACGGCGCGATCGCCAACCGAGCAGGGAGATTTTGGGCCCGGCGGATTCAACTTAATGGTGAAAGACCTGGTCCGGTTAAGCCTCCAGGCCAAGGAGGAAGACCCTAACCAGCCGTTAATACTGCTAGGGCATGGCATGGGATCATTTGCTGCACAACAATATGTTCTCGACCACAGCGATTTGCTTGATGGATTGGTTCTTTCGGGGTCCGGCGCTCTCGGCGGGCTCGCGCGGCTTGCCAGGTCTGCGCAGCCGGGAGAGAACTTCCTGAACGCCTCCTTCACGCTAGCGCGAACGCTATTTGATTGGTTGAGCCGCGATCCCGACGTAGCAGACGCCTTCATGCGGGACCCGTTATGTTTTGGAACACTCCAGCCGGCGTCGATGCAGTCCTTTCTGGCCGCCGCTCCCAAATTGGCCAATCCCCGCCGCCTTCGCTCGATACGGCGCGCATTGCCCATTTACCTCTTTTCCGGCAGCGACGACCCTGTGGGCCAGCAACTGGAGGGCCTTCAGATCCTCATGGGCCGCTATCGCAGCGCAGGTCTCTGGAACATCTCGCATCATTTCTACCCTGGCGGGCGGCATGAGATGCTGAATGAGATTAATTCGAAGGAAGTACGAACGAACCTGCTGATTTGGATATCCTCCGTGCTGCAGTGGTGATTTTGCGCTGGAATAGGTTTCTCCGCACTTTGAGATCAACGAATCCTCCTTTAAGGGCACGTGTTTGCCACGGCTGATTCATCTGAGCTCTACTGGATCGCAGCTGCTCGGGTGGGAGTAAGAAATGACTGGACTTTCGTGCCGCCAACCCAGAAGCTCACTGCATGGTTTTGGCCAATGAACGGACCGAGAGC
>Ga0210409_10000258_pt1 | contig 106087 bp, 95 predicted proteins | sample IncBWH17MmetaG_FD_161649 | JGI IMG/M metagenome (GOLD analysis project Ga0210409, IMG submission 161649) | Forest soil microbial communities from Barre Woods Harvard Forest LTER site, Petersham, Massachusetts, United States - Inc-BW-H-17-M | ecosystem: Environmental > Terrestrial > Soil >... | reverse complement strand
TACCTCGGCGTCTCGGCGGTCCTGCAGGTCGTCTACGTCATCTTTCTTGCTCACGCCTATCGCTTCGGCGAGCTGGGACAGGTCTACCCGATCTTGAGGGGGAGCGTGCCGCTGCTGGTGACGGTCGGCGGGTTCGTCTTTGCGGGTCAGCGCCTTTCGGGACTTGCGCTGCTCGGCATCGTGCTGATCTCCTGCGCGATCATAAGCCTCGCCGTCGGTGGAGCCCGCATGGAGCGCAAACCGCTCGCGCTCGCGCTGGTGACGGCGCTGTTCGTTGCAAGTTATGTGACCGCGGATGCGCTCGGCGTGCGCCGCGCCGGCAATCCCCAGTCCTACGCCGCCTGGATCTGGGTGATCTATGGCGCGCTCATGCCCACGGCCTTCCTGCTGCTGCGGCGGAGAACCGCGCTCGATCTGCGCGCACCCGACACCCTGAAGGCACTCGCCGGCGGGCTGCTGTCCTTCGCGAGCTACGGCGCCATCATCGCCGCGCTCGCCCTGGGGAACGTTGGCGCGATCTCGGCGCTGCGCGAGACCAGCATCGTGATTTCCGCCCTGATAGGCCGCATTTTCCTCGGCGAGGCCCTCACGGTGCGCCGCGTGCTGGTGTGCCTCACGATAACCGTCGGAGCGGTGTGCATCGGCTACGCACGCTGATGATCCCCCGCTAGAATAGCCGCGTTGCATGAAGCGCGCCCGAAGACCGCGCCACCTCGTTACTACATTCCGGAGATACCCATGGCAGCCAGGGCCAAGAAGAAGCCGAAGACCGCCAGAGCAAAGTCGCCCAAAGCGAAGTCCGTCAATGCGGGGTCCGCAGGCGCGCCGCAGCGCGCCAGCAGGGGCGGCGGGACGGAGCGGGATCTCCTCGCGCGCCTGAAAGAGGGGGCGGTGATCTGCGCCGAGGGCTACGTGTTCGAGCTCGAGCGCCGCGGGTACCTCCAGGCCGGCGCCTTCGTGCCGGAGGTGCTGTTCGACCACCCCGAGGTGGTCGAGCAGCTCCACATGGACTTCGTCCACGCGGGGTCGGACGTAACCCAGGCGCTCACCTACTACGTGCACCGGGAAAAGCTCCGGATCATCGGCCGCGAGAAGGATCTGGCGCCGATGAATCGCGCCGCGCTCAGGATCGCGAAGAACGTCGCGCGCCGTACGGGAACGTTGTTCGCCGGCGACCTCTGCAACACCAACATCTACGACCCCGCGGACAAGAGCGCCATCAAGGAGGTCGAGCGGATCTACGAGGAGCAGGTCGGCTGGGCGGTCGAGGCGGGGGTCGATTATTTCGTGGCCGAGACGCTCGGCTGGGTCGGGGAAGCGGAGCTGGCGCTGAAGGCCATCCAGCGGGCCTCGAAAGTGCCGACCGTCGTCACCTTCGCGATGCACCAGGAGACGATCCTGCGCGACGGACTGACGCCCGCGGAGGCCTGCCGGCGCATGGAGCAGGCCGGGGCGGACGTGGTCGGGCTCAACTGTCACCGGGGACCGGCGACCATGATGCCGATGATCCGCGATATCCGGCAGGCGGTGAAGTGCCACGTCGCGGCACTGCCGGTACCGTACCGGACGACCGCCGCACAGCCTTCGTTCATGTCGCTCACCGACCCGTGCTGCAACAACCGGCGCGCCTTCCCCGTGGGGCTCGATCCCTTCATGGCGACGCGCTCGGAGATCTTTGACTTCGGCCGCGAAGCCTTCGCGCTCGGGGTGCGCTATCTCGGCGTGTGCTGTGGCGCGGGACCGCATCACATCCGCGCCCTCGCCGAGAGCCTCGGCAGGCACCCGGCCGCGAGCCGCTACAGCGTCGACATGTCCAAGCACGCGTTCTTCGGCAGCGACAAGCTGATCCGCAAGATCCAGACGGAGTACCGCGACAAGGCTTGAAGCGCGGGCGGTGAACTACTCGGCCCTGGCGCTGCTGCGCGGCGCGCTCAGCTCGCACCGCCACTGGCGGCCGGCGTGGGGCTCGCCGGAGCCGAAGGCCGCCTACGACATCGTGATCGTCGGCGCGGGCGGGCACGGACTCGCCACCGCCTACTACCTGGCGAAGAATCACGGCATCACCAGCGTTGCGGTCCTCGAGCGCGGCTGGCTCGGCGGCGGCAACACCGGGCGCAATACCACCGTGGTGCGCTCCAACTACCTGTTTCCCGAGAGCGCGCGGCTCTACGACTTCTCGCTCAAGCTCTACGAGGGGCTCGCGCGCGAGCTCAACTTCAACGTCATGCTGAGCCAGCGCGGCCACGTGATGCTGGCGCACAGCCGCCATGACCTCGAGTCGATGTCGCGCTGGGTCAATACCATGCACATGCACGGCATCGACGCCGCGCTCCTGACGCGCGCGGAGGTTGGAGCGCGCGCGCCGGCGCTGGATCTCTCGCCCGCGGCGCGCTTTCCGGTGCTGGGGGGATTCCTGCAGCCGCGCGGCGGCACCGCGCGCCACGACGCGGTTGCCTGGGGATACGCGCGCGCCGCCTCGAAGCTCGGCGTCGACATCATCCAGGAGTGTGAGGTGACCGGCTTCCTGCGCGGAGCTGCCGGCGAGGTGACCGGCGTCGAGACGACGCGCGGCCGGATCCGCGCCGGGCGGGTTGCGATCGCCGCCGCGGGTCACAGCTCGGTGCTGGCGCGGCTCGCGGGTGTGCGGCTGCCGGTGACGAGCTACGCACTGCAGGCGATGGTGACCGAGCCGCTCAAGCCGCGGCTCGATATCGTGGTCATCTCGCCCGGCACCGGCGTGTACGTGAGCCAATCCGACAAGGGCGAGATGGTGATCGGCGGGAGCCTCGATCTGTTCGCTTCCTACGCGCAGCGCGGCAGCTTCGCCGTGATGCAGAGCGTGATCGCGGGAACCCTCGCGATGTTTCCCTCCTTCAGCCGCCTGCGGCTGCTGCGCCAGTGGGCCGGCATCGTCGACGTGGTGCATGACTCGAGCCCGATCATCGGGCCGACGCCCGTCCCCGGTCTCTACATCAACTGCGGCTGGGGAACCGGCGGTTTCAAGGCGATTCCGGTCGGCGGCTGGACGCTCGCCCACGTGCTGGCGACGGGGAGGAATCACGAGCTCGCCGAGCCTTTCCAGCTCGGGCGTTTCGCGAGCGGGCGCTTCATCGACGAGGCCGCCGCGGCCGGCATCGCCCACTGAAGGCTTTCCGCCATGATGCTGCTGACCTGTCCCTGGTGTGGCCCGCGCGATGAGACCGAGTTCGTCTGCGGCGGCACGACGCACATCGCACGCCCGGCGCTCGAGGCGAGCGATGCGGCGTGGGCCGAGTACCTCTTCTTTCGCGACAACCCCAAGGGAGTGCACCGCGAGAGATGGCGCCACAGTTACGGCTGCGGGCAGTGGTTCAACGTCGCGCGCCACACCGTGACTCACCAGGTGGTGTCGGTGTACGCCATGGGCGAGCCGCCGCCGCCGACGGGCGAGGGGCCGCCATGAGCGCCTACCGCTTGAGTCCGCCCGCGGGACTGTGGATCGAGCGAGCGCGGCCCGTGACGTTCACCTTCAATGGTCGGCGTCTGACGGGTTGCCGTGGCGACACGCTCGCCTCGGCGCTGCTCGCCAACGGCGTCGGCGTCGTCGGCCGCAGCTTCAAGCTCCACCGGCCGCGCGGCATCTGGTCGTGCGGCGTCGAGGAGCCGAGCAGCCTCGTCGATGTGGGCGCGGGCGGGTGCTACACGCCGAACGTGCGCGCGACGCTCCTGCCGCTCACGCAAGGCCTGAGTGCGCGCAGCGTCAACTGCTGGCCCGGCGTCGAGTTCGATCTCGGTGCCGTCACCGGCGCCTTCGCGGCGCTGCTGCCCGCGGGCTTCTACTACAAGACCTTCAAATGGCCGAGCTGGCGCTGGTTCGAGCCGGGCATCCGTCGCATGGCGGGGATGGGCCGCGCGCCGACCGATCCCGACGCTGAACGTTACGAGGAGGTCGCCTCGAGCACCGACATCCTCATCGTCGGCGGGGGCATCACCGGACTCACCGCCGCGGTGGCCGCCGCGCGCGCCGGCGCGGCAACGATGCTCGTGGCGAGCGGCGCGCGCCTCGGGGGCGGGCTCGCCTGGCGTGACAACAGCCAGGTGCGCGAGCTCGCGGCTGCCGCGCGGGCCGCCGGCGTGCGCGTTCTCACGCGCACCGTCGCCTTCGGGATCTACGACCAAACCCTCGTGTGCGCCTGCGAGACCGTGTCATCCGCTGAGGGTGCCGATTCGGCGCCGTGCGGGGTGCGCGAGCGCCTGTGGAAGATTCGCGCCCGTGCGGTGATCGCCGCGGCCGGCGCCTTCGAGCGGCCACTGGTGTTTCCCGACAACGATCGGCCGGGCGTGATGCTGGCCGGAGCGGCCGAGAAGTACGCGAGCGCCTTCGGCGTGGCCTGCGGGCGGCGCGCGGTGATTGCGGCCGGCTGCGACAACGGCTATGCGGTCGCCGCCGGGCTGCGCGCGGCGGGCCTCGAGATCGCGGCGATCGTCGACTCGCGCGGCCCGACGCCCGCGAGCGAGGCGGCGCGCGACTTCCGTGTCCTGAGGAGCGCGCGCATCGAATCCGTGTCGGGTGCACGCGCGGTGCGCGGCTTGAGGGTTGCTCCCGGCGGGCGCGCCCGCGCCTTGTCGGTCGACTGCGATCTCATCCTCAATGCCGGGGGCTTTGCTCCGGCAGTGCACCTGCACTCGCAGGCGGGCGGGAAACTACGCTGGCTCGACGCGGAGGCGATGTTCGTGCCCGACGGCGCGGCGCCCGGTATGACCAGCGTCGGTGCCTGCGCCGGCGCATTCGTGCGTGCGGCGGCGGTGAGCCACGCCGCCGAAGTCGGCGAGGCACTCGCCCGCGGACGCAGCCCGCCGCCCGCGCCGCTCGGCGGCGTCGGGCGTTGTGAGCTTGGGCTTGGCGCTGTGGCCCCGGCGGGCACCCGCCGCCACCGCGGCAAGTGCTTCGTCGATCTGCAGAATGACGTGTCCGCCGATGACGTGGCGCTCGCGGCGCGCGAGAACTACCGCTCGGTGGAGCACCTCAAGCGCTACACGACCACCGGCATGGGGACGGACCAGGGCAAGACGAGCAACGTCAACGCGCTCGCGCTCATGGGGGAATACACCGGCCGCTCGCCAGCGCAGGTCGGCACGACGCGGTTTCGCCCGCCGTTCGTGCCGGTGACCCTCGGGGCGATCGCCGCACGGCGCGTCGGGCCGCTGTACCGGCCGCTCAAGCGCCTGCCGGCCGAAGGCTGGCACGTCTCGCACGGGGCGCTGCTCGAGAATTTCGGTGACTGGTGCCGCCCCGCGGCGTACCCGCTGCCGGGCGAGTCGCTCGAGGCGGCGGCGCAGCGCGAGGCGCGCGCGGTGCGCTCGAGCGCGGGTCTCCTCGATGGCTCGCCGCTCGGCAAGCTCGAGATCTTCGGGCCGGACGCCGCGCGTTTTCTCGATCTCATGTACGTCGGCACGATGTCGACGCTCGCGCTCGGTCAGGCCCGCTACGGGGTGCTGCTGAATGAGAACGGCACGCTCACTGACGATGGGATCGTCGCACGGCTCGGGCCCGAGCACTTCTGGGTCAACACCACGAGCGCAGGCGCCGAGCGCACCGCGGCCGCCTTCGAGGAGTGGCTGCAGTGCGAGTACACCGATCTCAAGGTGCTGGTGACGCCGGTGACCTCCCGCTGGGCCAACATCACGGTCGCAGGCCCCCGCGCCTGGGAGTGGCTGGCGCGCGCGGGCTTCGATGCGGCGCTCTCGCCGGCGACGATGAAGCACATGACGCTGCGCGACAGCGCCTTCGGAAGCATCCCGTTACGTATCCTGCGCGCGAGCTTCAGCGGCGAGCTCGGCTACGAGGTGAACGTTCCAGCCGACGAGGCCGTGACGCTCCTCGAGCGACTGTGGGCCCAGGCTCCCGGAGTCGGCGGGGTGCTCTACGGCATCGAGGCACTGCAGGTGATGCGCGTCGAGAAGGGCTTCATTCACATCGGCACGGATACCGACGGCACGACGCTCCCCGGGGACGTCGGCCTCGCGCGCGGCATCGAGCGCAAGGCGGCGAATTTCGTCGGGCGGCGCTCGCTGCTTCGGCCTGCGGCGCGCGATCCGGCCCGACTGCAGCTGGTGGGGCTCACACCCGTCGACGGGCGCACGCTCCTTCCGGTCGGCGCGCAGATTGCCCCGCACGCGCCGCCTGCGCTCAGCGAGGGCCGCGTCACCTCGAGCTTCATGAGCCCTGAGCTGGGGTTTCCGGTGGCGCTCGGCCTCCTGAAGGGCGGAGCGCAGCGTCTCGGCGCTCGGGTGCGCGTGTATCACCTGGGTGTGGCAATCGAGGCGCGCGTCGCTCAGCTTCCCTTCATCGACAGCCAGGGAGTGCGCGTGCATGGCTGACGCGTCCGACGGCGTGCGCCTCTCGGTGCCCGGACTCGAGGTCGAGGCGAGGCTCCCGTGGCACGCGGCGACGCTGCGTTACTTCGACCCCCATGGGAGCTTTGCCGCCGCCGTGGCCGCGGTTACCGGAACGCCGCTTCCTGCAGCGCTGACGGCCACGATCTTGCCGCCGGATGCGGCGGTCGGCGCGGGAGTCGTCCTCGCCTGGCTCCGGCCGACCGAAGCGCTGGCTCTAAGCGGGAAGGCGGCTCCGATTGCGCAGCTCAAGGAGCGGCTGGCGGATGCGGCGGGCGGTCATGTCGTGGAGCTGAGCGGGGGACTCGAGGCGTTCCGCGTGCGCGGATCGCGGCTGCCGGAGTTCCTAGGCCGGCTGGGCGGCACGGCGGTGGCGTTGCGCCCTGGCGAAGCCCGGCGCGGCCGCCTGGCCGACGTGCCGATGCTCGCGCTCAGCGTGCGCGCTGAGGAGGTAGTGCTCGTGGCGGACCGGGCTTACGCGGCGCATTTAGGCGACTGGATCGATGCGACGCTCGCCGACTGGAGCGACGCGTGAGGTGTCTCAATCCGGCAAAGTTAGATAAGCATCTAAGCAGGGCTCGTTGCGGCCCTCTACAGGGGGCTCCGAGGGCTAACTTAGATGATTATCTACGTAACGCTCCGGGGACCACTACGCGCGGTCCCGCAAAAAATGCTACCTCAATCGAAAAAAGGCATTGGCAGGCGCGGACGATGGCGCGAGGCTTCACTCTCGGCGACCATGAGCCCGGCGGGCCGCGGGTGCGCTCGGAGTAAGCGATGGACAAGAAAGCAATCGATCGGCGCTGGCTGCCACTGAATGCGCTGCGCGCCTTCGAGGGAGTGGCCAAGCACGGCAGCTTCACTGCCGCGGGGAACGCGCTCCTGATCTCGCAGAGCGCGCTGTCGCGTCACGTCATTGCACTCGAGCGCCTGACCGGCGTGCAGCTCTTCGAACGCCGCCCGCACGCGCTCACCCTCACCAAGGCCGGCCAGCACCTGCTGCCGGCGGTGGTGAAATCCTTCGATCGTCTCGAGTACGCGCTCGACGACATCCGCAACGAGGGCGCTCCGGCGCAGCGCACCTTGCGCGTGCAGATGCCGCCGAGCTTCGCGGTGCAGCTCGCCGTGCCGATCCTCCGGGACTTCCGCCGCGCCTGCACGGATGTCGACATCGACCTGATCAGTCCCTACGGGGTAGGGCCGCCGCTCGGCGACGTCGACGTGGCGGTGGTGTACTCCAAGCCCACGGTGACCGATCTGGTCACCGACCTGCTGTGGCCGGTGCGCCAGTCGATCCTCTGCCACCCCAATATCGCCGGCGCGCACCGCGGCAAGGATCTCGCGGCCTTCATCGCGGCGAACGAGCTGATCCACGTGCGCATCGCCGATTCGCCGCGCCACCACTTCTGGCAGGAGTTCACCCGGCAGAACGCGCTCGCCGGCGTCAACGTCGAGCGCGGGCTGGTGTTCGACACGGCTGTGCTGGCCGCGCAGTACGCGCTCGGCGGGCAGGGCATCGCGGTGCTCGACACCAACCTGTTCGCCGAGGAGATCCGCGCCGGGCGGCTGGTGAAGCCCTTCGAGGCGATCCTCGATGATGGCTTTGGCTATTACCTGATCACGCACCCCGAGGGCCTGTCGGACACGGCGATCGCGCTGTTCCGCTCCTGGCTCATCGAGCGCTTCGGCGCCGGGGGCGCGGCCGCGGCGCCGGCGGTGCAGCTCGCGGTTTCCAACGAGTGAGAGCGGGAGAAGACGTGAAGAGCAGCGCGCGGGTGGTGGTCATCGGCGGGGGCGTGGTCGGGGCGAGCGTCCTCTACCACCTGACCAAGGCCGGCTGGAAGGACGTGATGCTGATCGAGCGCGGCGAGCTCACCTGCGGCTCGACCTGGCATGCGGCCGGCGGGATGCACACCATCAACGGGGACCCGAACGTCGCCAAGCTCCAGCAGTACACCATCAATCTCTACAAGGAGATCGAGCAGATCTCCGGACAGTCGTGCGGCATGCACCTCACCGGTGGCCTCATGCTGGCGGGAACGCGTGAGCGGCTCGACTGGCTGAAGATGACCAGGGCGCGCGGCCGCTACCTCGGTATGGATCTCGAGATCATCTCGGTCGACGAGGCGGCGCGGCTCTCTCCGCTCATGAACAAGGAGCACTTCGTCGGCGCGCTGCTCGATCCGATCGAGGGCCACGTCGATCCCTATGGCGTCACCCATGCCTATGCCAAGTCGGCGCAGATCGGCGGCGCCGAGGTGGTGCGGCACACGCGCGTCACCGATCTCAAGGCGCGCGCCGACGGCAGCTGGGAGGTCATCACCGACCACGGCAACGTGCACGCCGAGCATGTGGTGAACGCCGCGGGACTCTGGGCGCGCGAGGTCGGCCGCATGGTCGGCCTCGAGCTGCCGGTGCTCGCCATGGAGCACCAGTACCTCATTACCGAGGACATCCCCGCGCTCAAGGGACAGAAGGAGCAGCTGCACTGCATCGACTTCGAGGGCGAGCTCTACACCCGCCAGGAGCGCGGCGGCATGCTGCTCGGCACCTACGAGCGCGCCGGTGTGCCGTGGTCGCCGCACGAGACGCCGTGGGACTTCACGCACAGCCTGCTGCCGGAAGACCTCGAGCGCATCGCCCCGAGCCTCGAGGTGGCGTTCGAGCACTTCCCGGCGCTCGGGCAGGCGGGCATCCGCAAGGTAGTGAACGGCCCCTTCACGTTCGCGCCGGACGGCAATCCACTGGTCGGCCCGATCCGGGGCCTGAGGAACTTCTGGGTCGCCTGCGGGGTGATGGCCGGCTTCAGCCAGGGCGGCGGGGTAGGGCTCGCGCTCGCGCACTGGATGGTGGATGGCGACCCGGGCGCCGATATCTGGGCGATGGACGTGGCGCGCTACGGCGATTGGGCGACGCGCGCCTACACCAACGCCAAGGTGCGCGAGAACTACTCGCGGCGCTTCCGCATCCGCTTCCCGAATGAGGAGCTGACGGCCGCGCGTCCGCTGCGCACCACGCCGATCTACGAGCGGCTCGAGGCCGAGCACGCCGTGTTCGGCGACTACTGCGGGCTCGAGCATGCGCTGTGGTTCGCGCCGAGCGCGGCCGAGGCCCGCGAGGACATCACCTTCCACCGCTCGAACGCGCATGGCCACGTGGCCGCCGAATGCCGCGCAGTGCGCGAGTCGGTCGGGCTCCTCGAGATCTCCAACTACGGCAAGTTCGAGGTAACCGGTGCCGCGAGCGAGGCATGGCTGACGCACGTGATGGCGAACCGTGTGCCGAAGGTCGGCCGCATCGCGCTCACTCCGATGCTGAACGAGCGCGGCAAGCTGATCGGCGACTTCACCATGGCGCGCCTGGCGGCGGATCGCGTGTTCCTCGTGTGCACCTACGCGGCCGAAGACTATTACCGGCGCTGGTTCGAGCGCCACGCGCCGCCCGCCGGAGTCACCGTGCGCCCGTGCGCCATGCAGTACACGGGACTGTCGGTCGCGGGCCCGCGCTCACGAGCGCTGCTGCAGAGCCTCGTGCACGCGGATCTCTCGAGCGCCGCATTTCCGTTCCTGTCGTTCCGGCGCATGGATGTCGGGATGATTCCAGCGCTCGTCGGACGCATCAGCTTCACCGGCGAGCTGGGCTACGAGATCTGGGTCACGAGCGAATATCAGCGTGCGCTCTACGATCTGCTGACAAGGGCGGGTGCGGACCATGGCCTGAAGCTCTTCGGCGGCCGCGCGCTCAACACCATGCGGCTCGAGAAGAGCTTCGGCACCTGGGCGCGTGAGTACCGGCCGATCTACGGTCCGTACGAAGCGGGACTTGGGCGCTTCGTCGATCTGAAGAAGGAGAGCTTCATCGGCCGCTCCGCGGCGCTCGAGGAGCAGGAGAGCGGCGGGCGACTCCGGCTCGTCACCTTCACGGTCGACACGCGCGATGCCGACGCGCTGGGAGACGAGCCGATCTGGCACGATGGCAAGGTGATCGGCTGGGTAACCTCGGGCGGTTACGGGCACAGCGTGCAGCGCTCGCTCGCGCTAGGGTTTGTGCCGAAGGAATACGCCGAGCTGAGCAGCGGATTCGAGATCGAGATCCTGGGCGAGCGCTGCAAGGCGACGCGCCAGGCGGGGGCGGTGTTCGATCCCGACGGCAGCCGCATGCGGACCTGACGCGGACCCATCAGGCCATGAACATGGCGAGCGCGCTGGCCGTGAGCGCCGGCTTGGTCTCTCCCTCGATCTCGATCGTGTTCTCGGTCAGTACCAGGTAGCGCCCGCCGCCCTTGTCCTCGACGGACGCGATGCGGATGTGGTTGCGCACGCGTTTGCCCGAGCGCACCGGCGACACGAAGCGCACCTTGTCGAGCCCGTAATTCACCACCGATTTCGGCGTGATGCGCGCGAGCAGCACCTCGAAGCCCGTCGGCGCGAGCAGCGAGAGCGTGAGGAATCCGTGGGCGATCGTGCCGCCGAAGGGACCCTCGCGCGCGGCCCGTTCGGCGTCGAGGTGAATCCACTGGTGATCGCCCGTGCAATGGGCGAACTCGTTGATGCGCGTCTGGTCCAGCAGGATCCACGAGGAGACGCCTATTTCCTCGCCGACGTGCTTGGCCAGATCTGCGACGGGCATTTTGCTCACGGGCATCGAAGAATCTTATCAACCGCGGGGGCCGCGGGCAGAACAACCGCTCATAACCAGTATGCATCGCACAATACACCAACGTTATAAGCGGGTTAGAGTTTTATTAAACGCGGGTAAATAGGCTATATAGGCACTGTCCGGATCGATGCATGCTTGCTTCTTGCGACGCATACAGAAGTGCGTAGAATGGCTCGCATCAACCCACCAAACCGTTCCCGAGGAGCTGCCATGACCGACCGCACCTTCGACCTCAATACCTGGCTCGAGACCTACAAAGAGACTTTCGCGTCCTTCAGCAAGGCGCAGCAGGATGGCTTCAAGGCGCTCGAGCGCTTTGCGCGTTTCAACTACGCGGTCGCCGGTGACTACCTCGAGGCAGGTCTCGCCCAGGCCAAGGCAGCTCTGAGCGCCCGGGCGGCGGTCGGCACCCAGGCGGTGGCCGAGCTGCTCGCGAAGCAGGCCGAGCTCAGCAACCACCTGAGCGAGAAGCTGCGCGCGCGTGCTCAGGAGTTCTCGACGCTCGCCTCCGAGGTGCAGGAGTCGGTCAGCAGCTTCGCCGCCGACGCCGCCAACCGCGCCGGTGGCACGAAGAAGGCCGCCTAAGAACTCATCGCTGACAGATCGCTAAAAGGGCGACCCCGTGAGGGGGTCGCCTTTTTTTGCCGTAGATAGGGCCGGGCGTATCCGGCAGCATGCGCTCAGGATGCGTCCGCGCGCTCGCAAGCTCTTTCGGTCTCTGGTCCCAACGCTCACCGCGTTATATGCGGCGCCGCTCCCTGCCCAGGAGTCACCGAGCGAGGAGAGCGGCGCGGGCACTGCCATGATGGCGGGCCTCTACGGCCGCTACGAGATGACGCGCGAAGCCTCCGGCACGAGCTGGCAGCCGGACTCAACGCCCATGGAAGGCATCCACGAGATGCGGGGCGCCTGGATGGCGATGCTGCATGGGCACGTGAACGTCATCTACGACGTGCAGGGCGGGTCGCGCGGCGATTCGCAGACTTTCTCCGCCAGCATGCTCATGCTCATGGCGCGCCGCGAGCTCACCGACGGCGCGTTCGGCGTGCGCCTCATGGCCTCCGCCGATCCGCTGATGGGCGCGAGCGGCTATCCGCTCCTCTTTCAGACCGGAGAGACCGCCGACGGCCGCGTGCCCCTCATCGACCGGCAGCACCCGCACAACCTCCTGATGGAAGCCGCCGCAACTTACAGCCGCGATCTTGGGCCCGGGAGCAGCGTGTTCGTGTACGCAGGTCCGGCGGGCGAACCGGCGCTCGGGCCCAGCACCTTCATGCACCGCCTCTCCGGCATGGACAACCCCGAAGCACCGATCACGCATCACTGGCTCGATTCGACCCACGTTGCCTTCGGCGTGGTGACGGCGGGCTACGTGTGGCGGCAGTTCAAGCTCGAGACTTCCGCCTTCAACGGGCGCGAGCCCGACCAGCATCGCTACGACATCGAGCTGCGTCGGCTCGACTCCTACTCGGCGCGTCTTACCTGGAACCCCTCGCGGGATTGGTCGATGCAGGCCAGCACCGGAAGGCTCGCGAGCCCCGAGCAGCTCGAGCCCGGCATTGCGGTTCGCCGCACAACCGCTTCCGTCAGCTACAACGCTCCCTGGCCCGGGCAGTGGTGGCAAACGACGCTTGCCTGGGGCCACAACTCGCCGTCGCAGGGCACGGCGAGCAGCGGCTGGCTGCTCGAGTCGGCGCTGAGGCTCACGTCCACGCAGACGCTCTTCGGGCGCGCCGAGCGCGTGGCAAAGGACGAGCTGTTCCTGGCCGGCGCGCCGCTCGCCGGCGAGACATTCACGGTCGAGAAGCTCTCGCTCGGCTATGTCTACGATTTCCTCCAGCGCGAGGCGCTGAGCGTCGGTATCGGCGGACTGGCGAGCACCTACAGCTATCCGGCGACGCTCAATGCTGCCTACGGTTACCGTCCCACCTCGTACATGCTGTTCGTGCGCGCCCGGCTCTAGCCTTGTCAGCCGCCCGCGGGGCGGTCCATCATGTATGCATGGGCGGCGGGCGACTCACGCGCAGGCAGGTACTCATGGGCGGTGTGGTCGGCATCACGACACTCATGGCGCCCCGCGAGGCGCTGCGCGCTTCGACGCAAGCGCGGGCCGCGGCGGCCGGTACTCTCAAGATCGGCGACGACCTCAGCGTGAACCGGCTCGGCTTCGGCGCGATGCGCATCACGGGACAGGGGATCTGGGGTGAGCCGCCCGATGGTGCCGAGGCGCGCCGCGTGCTGCGGCGGGCGGTGGAGCTCGGCGTCGACTTCATCGACACCGCGGACGCGTACGGGCCGGAGGTGAGCGAGCGGCTGATCGCCGAGGCGCTCCATCCCTACCCGCGCGGCCTGGTGATCGCGACCAAGGGCGGCCTCACTCGTCCGAGTGCCCCCGAGTGGGTGCCGGACGGACGGCCGCAGCACCTTCGCGAGGCGTGCGAGGCGAGCCTCAGGCGACTGAAGCTCGAGCGCATCGACCTCTACCAGCTGCATCGCCTCGACCCGAAGGTGCCGCTCGAGGACTCGATCGGCGAGCTGGTGCGGCTGCAGACCGAAGGGAAGATCCGTCACATCGGCGTTTCCAACTTCAAGCTCGAGGAGTTGCAGCGGGCGCGCCGCATCACGCGCATCGTCTCGGTGCAGAATCGCTACAACGTCGCCGATCGCACCTCTGCCGACGTGCTGGAGGCGTGCACGCGCGACGGGGTCGCGTTCATTCCGTGGGCGCCGATTGCCCGCGGCTCGAGCGAAGCTCTGGAGAAGGGCGGGGGGAGCGAGGCGCTCGAGGCGCTGGCGCGCGCGCACGGCGTGAGCGTGTTCGAGATCGGGATTGCGTGGTTGCTGGCGAAGTCCCCGATGATGCTGCCGATCCCCGGCACTTCGTCGGTCGCGCACCTCGAGCAGGACGTGGCGGCCGCCGGTATCCGCCTGAGTGCCGCCGAGCTGGCGCGCCTCGCCTAGCCAGCCGCCGAGAGTCTGATGCGCTGAGTCCCTCGCACGGGTGACTCGTCCTTGGTACGTCACCCGTGCGAGTGCACGATCCCTGTCAGCGCCACGATCCTCTGGGCGCGTCCGTCAGCCGTTCCGCAGACGCTCGGCGTACACCGAGGCCAGCATCGGGCTGTTCACATCGCGCACGGCCCGCGCGATCGCCTGCTCGCGACAGGCCTTCCCGGCTGCGACGGCCTGAAGATCGCGGATGTCTTCGACCGCGCACACCTGGTGCGCCGCCGCCACGATGCGCCCGTAGAGAGCGAGCGATCCCTGCTCGGTCGAAAGGTTGAGATCCGAGTAACGGACCTTGAGCGCCGGGACGTCGGCGGTGGCGGCCTGTGCGCTGCCAACGGCGCCGATGGCGATGCAAGCGGCGAGAACGGTGAAGACGGCGGCTAAGCGGCCGCCGAGGTTGAGCGTTGCAGAGGTCATGGGCTTCTCCTGTGTGGACATAAGGCTTTCGGGTCCTTCGAGCGCGCCACGATCTTCGCGACGCTGATGATCAGAGTCTCAAGTAGCCGGTTCCGTTTAAAGGCGGCGCGCTACGGGTTGATCCCGCGGAACGACGACTTGGTACCGCGCGCTTCCGGCTGCTCTTTGAGTGGCTGCGCGCCGCGCGGCGTGCGACGCGGCGTGCGCGGATTCGTCCCGGGCACCAACGAAATCGTCCCTGCGCGCTGGCGAGCGGCACACGGACGGCGTCGGGGGTAGGCTATGCTCCGCGGAATGAGCGCCTCGCCACTCGAACGAATTACCCCCACAGTCCTCGGCGTCGCCCGCGAGGGCGACGTCGCCGGCGAGCGCCGCGCCGCACGCGCGCGCCGCAACTTCTGGCCGCAGCTCGCGGTGCTCACCGGGTTCTGGATCTACGTCGCTCTCTCGAACCTCATGTACGCCAACAGCATGAGCGAGAGCCTGAGGTCGATCAACGTCACCGAGTTCTTCGCGCCCTGGGACGCGCGCCTCCTGCAGCACCTGATCCTCTATCCGCTCTTTATCCTGTGTGCCTGGACCTCGCTGCACATCGGCTGGCGGCCGCTGTGGCGCACTCTCCCGATTCAGCTCTCCTGCGCGCTCGGCTTCGCGGTGCTGGCGGCGCCGGCGCTGGTGATGGGTGAGATGATCATGGGTGAATGGCACGGCACGAGCGGCATCAGCCACGGCTTTGCCAAGGGCTACGAGTCCTGGGAGGAGTTCTTCGCGGGTCCCGCGGTGCCCACCTGGATGGCGAGCGCCACCAGCTTCCTCGTGACCTATGGCTTTGGCCTCGCGCTGATCATCGGCTTCGGCTTCTATCAGCGCCTGCGCGACTCGCAGCTACGCTCGGCGGCGCTCGAGCGCGCCCTGACCGCCGCGCACCTCGCGGCGCTGCGCATGCAGCTCTCCCCGCACACACTCTTCAACCTGCTGCACACCATCCGCGGGCAGATCACCTGGGACCCGCCAGCCGCCCAGGCGATGGTGGTGCAGCTCGGGGACCTGCTGCGGCGGCTGCTGACGGCGGGCGAGCAGGAGTTCTCGCGCCTCGGCGACGAGCTGCAGTTTGTACAGCTGTACCTGCAGCTGCAGCAGCGGCGCTTCACCGATCGCCTGAGCGTCTCCGTGCCGGAGCGCGGTGCGGCGCCGCTCGCCTGGGTGCCGAGCCTCATCCTGCAGCCGCTGGTCGAGAACGCGGTGGTGCACGGGCTCGCGGGCCATGAGGGTCCGGTCAGCGTGCGGGTCGAGGTGAGCGTGGTCGGCGAGACGCTGGTGTTGCGGGTTCTCAACAACCTCGCGTCCTCGTGGCACGACGTGCAGGGCCCCGGGATCGGACTCGCCAACGTACGCGAGCGGCTCGCGGTGCAGTTCGGCGACCGGGCGAGCTTCAGCGCCGGGCCGGGCGATGATCGCCAGTGGGTCGCGGAGATTCACATGCCGCTGCTGCGCGACGGGCCCGAGGCCGCGCCACGCACGCCGCCCGGTGCCGATCAGTGATGGATGTCATCATCGTGGACGACGAGCCGGCGGCGCGGCGCACGGTGCGCGAATGCTGCGAGCGCGAGGGCGATTTCAACATCGTCGGCGAATTTGGCGACAGTCGCGCGGCGCTCGAGGCGATCCGCGCGCAGCCGCCGCAGGTGTTGTTCCTCGACATCCAGATGGACTCGATGAGCGGCATGGCGCTGGCGCGCGCGCTCGACCCGGAGACGCTGCCGCTCATCGTGTTCGTCACCGCCTACGACCACTATGCGCTGGAAGCCTTCGAAGTGTGCGCGGTGGATTACCTGCTCAAGCCCTTCGACGACGCGCGCTTCAAGGCGACCGCGGCGCGCGTGCGCGGCCGGCACGAGGGGCAGAGCAGCGGTGACCGCCGCCTGGCGCTCGAAGCGCTCCTGGAGCAGCTCGAGCGCGGAGCGCGCACCCGCTCCGAGACCCAGCCGCGCGTGCTCGCCGAGGCCGGCAGCCGCATGCACATGCTGGACGTGTCGCAGGTCGAGGTGGTCGAGGCGGACCGCAATTACGTGCGCCTCACGATCGGCCGCGAGACCTTTCACGCCCGCAGCACGCTGCAGCAGGCCGAGCGCTCCTTCCAGACGCAGCCGATGCTGCGCATCAGCCGCTCTTGCCTGGTGAACATGAGCCACGTAAAGGAAGTCAGCCGCACGCCGCGCGGCGACTTCATCCTGGTGGTGGCGGGCGGCACGACCGTGACGAGCAGCGAGGGCTTCCGGGATCCCGTCAGGCAGTATCTCGAGCGGCTGAAGCTCGCGCCGGCATAACCAGGCACAGCGAAAAAGTCCGCTGTCATTCAGCGGTTGGCGGTAAAGTCACCCGCGGGCCATCGGCTGCGAGTCATTCACCTTGGGCACCGCGACAGCCACCCGGCGTGCCGCCCTCTGGGCGCTCGGCGTATTGACCGCCATCAACCTGCTGAACTACCTCGACCGCTATGTGGTGTCGGCGATCGCGACGCCGCTGAAGGGCGCGATGGGCCTGACCGACACGCAGCTCGGCTGGCTCATGCCGGCCTTCATGCTCGTCTACATGGTCGCGGCGCCGGCCTTCGGTTCCTGGGGCGACCGTGGCTCACGCACTCGGCCGATCGCGCTCGGGATATTCATCTGGAGCCTGGCGACCGTGCTCTCGGGCCTGGCGCTCAACTTCCCGCAGCTGCTCGCCGGCCGCGCCGCGGTGGGAATCGGCGAGGCGGCCTACGTCGCCATCGCGCCGGCACTGCTCGCCGACTGCTTCCCGCGCGAGGGACGCGGACGCGTGTATGCGGTCCTCAACATGGCGATCCCGGTGGGCGCGGCGCTCGGCTACATCGTCGGCGGTCAAGTGAGCGTTCACTTCGGCTGGCGCGCGGCGTTCTTCGTGGCGGGAGTTCCGGGACTGCTGTTGGCGCTCACGGTGCTGCGCCTGCCTGATCCGCCACGCGGCGCGCAGGATCCGTCTGTGCCCGACGTGACGCGGCGAAGTCCGCTGGAGATCTATCTCAGCCTGCTGCGCCGCGGGCCTTTCATGGTGGTCGTGCTCGGCTACGCCGCCTACACCTTCGGTCTTGGCGGCCTCGCGTTCTGGATGCCGAGCTTTCTCGAGCGCGTGCGCCACGTACCGCACGCCGAGGCCACCACCTGGTTCGGCGTGATCGTGATCGCGACCGGATTTCTCGGCACCTTCGCCGGCGGCTGGCTCGGGGACTATCTGCTCAGGCACAGCCGCCAGGCATACCTGTGGCTCTCGGGCCTCATTACGCTGCTCGCGGCGCCGTGCGCCCTGCTCGCGCTTACCGCGCCCGCGCCTGGCGTCTACTACCCGGCGACGGTCGCGGCGGAGCTGCTGTTGTTCATGTCGACCGGACCCATCAATGCGGCCATCGTCAACATTTCGGGTCCCTTGGAGCGCGCCTCGGCCGTCGCGCTCAGTATGTTTGTAATTCACCTGTTGGGGGATGTGCCGTCGCCGCTGCTCATCGGGCGGATGTCGGACCTGAGCACGCTCGGCCAGGCGGTGCTCATCGTGCCGGTGGCAATCACGGTCGCGGGAGTCGTGTGGCTGATCGCGGCGCGCGTCAACGAGCGGGCGGCGCAGCCGGCGGCGGCGTGAGCCGCGGCGCGCACCGGCTCGAGGCCGCGGTCCCTCCCGCGGCGCGTCCGCTCGCCGCCTCGCCGGCGAGCGAGATCGCCGCCCTGTTCGAGGCCGCGCTCCGCTCGCAGGACGGGGTGGTGGGCGCGCACTGCATCCACGAGCTGTGGATGCGCGGCGAGTTCGGCGCGCGGATCGAGGCGGCGCTCGATGCGTTATGGCAGCGCGCCGCGGCGTCCGTCCCCGAGTGGCTGCCGATGCGCTACATCGAGTGGCTCCCCACAACCTACGAGGCCGCGCTCAGCTTGCGCGGCGCACGCCGCGGCGCTTCGAACGTCTATCTCATCCTGCTCGATTTCACCGACCGCAAGCGGGGACCGTACGGCGTCTACGTAGGCATGAGCCGCTACACCCCGGCCGAGCGCTTCGATCAGCACAAGGCCGGCATTCATGCCGCCGGGAGCGTCCTCAAGCGCGGGCTCGAGGCGCTCACCGGGCCGACTCTGCACCTGCAGCGGCTCGCGCGTGCCGAAGCGCTGCGCATCGAGGCGCAGCTTGCGCAGGCGCTCGGCGATGCGGGCCTGCTGGTCGAGGGTGGCCGCTGAGCGCGCGCACGCGGCGGGCGTTGAGCGCCGCGCTAGCGAGTCACGAAGGCGCGCTCGATGAGGTAGTCGCCGGCCTCGCCGATGTGCGGCGAGCGGCTGAAACCGCGCGCATCGAGGAGCGCGCCGGTGTCGGCGAGCATGGCGGGGCTGCCGCACACCATCACGCGGTCGGTGGCCGGAGCGAGCGGCGGCAGCCCGAGGTCGCGCGCCAGGCGCCCGGATTCGATGAGTGCGGTGAGGCGGCCGCGGTTCGCATGCGGCTCGCGGGTAACCGCCGGGTAGTAGCGCAACTGTGTGCGCACCGCGGGCCCGAGGAACTCATCGCGGCCGAGCGCCTCGATGCGGTGGCGGACCACCCCGCTCTCGCGCGCGAAGCGCACGCCGTGCACTAACACGACGTGCTCGAAGCGCTCGTAGACCTCCGGGTCGCTGATCATGCTGAGGAACGGCGCCGCACCGGTGCCGGTGCTGAGCAGATAGAGCCGCCGGCCGGGCCGCAGGTCCTGCAGCAGCAGCGTTCCGGTCGGCTTGCGGCTCACCAACACCTGATCTCCGGCGCGTACGTGCTGCAGGTGCGAGGTGAGAGCGCCGTCGGGGACCTTGATGCTGAGGAACTCGAGATGCTCCTCGTGATTGGCGCTCGCGATGCTGTAGGCGCGCAGCAGCGGCCGGCCGCCGAGCGCGAGGCCTACCATGACGAACTGGCCGTTGGCGAAGCGCAGCCCGCGGTCGCGCGTGGTCGTGAAGGAGAACTGCGTGTCGGTCCAGTGCCGCACCGCGAGCACCCGCTCGCTGCCGATCGCTGCCAAGAGTGCCTGCCTGAGTCGAATGCTCCGGCAGGAATGTTAGCTTGCAGCGGCGGGTGCGCTCTGCGTATTTTTGCTCATGGACTCAGAAGCGTTCGTTATAAACCGAGGCTCGCCTGCCGCAGCGCCCAGGCGCACAACCACACGCACAGCAGCCCGAGCGTGAAATAGAGCCACGCGATGCGCTTCTCGCGCTTCTCCATGCGCTCGGGGCCGAGCGGGGAGATGAGGAACGGCCGGCCGTCGGCGGGCTCGGAGATGACGCTGACGCGCTCGATGTTGGATTGCAGCTTCTGCGTCTCGCATTCCCTGGCCGCGGCGGCGCGCGCCGCCTCCCATTCGGCGGCATTCAACATCCCGTCATGGTCGGCATCGAAGCGCTTGAGAAGCGCCGGCTGGTCCTGCTTCCATTCGTGGAGCCTGGCCGCGGTGGCGGCGGCCAGATCGCCGGTCTCCGAGTGCGAGCGCAGCTCGCCGGCGACGCACAGCTGCGCGCCGACCTCGAGAAGCTGCTCCGTGTAGCGGTACGGCCCCATGAGGAGCGCCGTGTTCACGGGCGGCGGCGGCCCGAGCGGCCGCGACGAGTTACCGTACCAGGTGTTGACTCGCGAGGGAGTGACCTCCGCCTTCACCGGCCCCACCAGGCACTCGGCATCGTCGTCGGCGAGCACGAACAGCTCGACGCTGGTGGCGCTCTCGACCGTCTGCCACTCGATCCTGCCCCGGGAGTCGCGCTGCTGCTCGGCCACCTTGAAGTTCCACCACACGCACGGGCGTCCGCTCAAGGGAGCCGCGGTCGGCGCCGCTCCGGCAGGCCGGGCGTGTCCCTGCACCTTCACATAGCCCTGGGCGGCGGAGCGGATGTGCACGACCGGCGTGTCGGCGAGCAGGCGGTCGCGACGCATGCGCCGGAAGAACCCGTAAAGGCAGAGCAGGGCGCCCGCGGCGGCCGCGGCGGCGATCAGCTCGGGGTGATGCACGCCCTGAACGACCATGGCAGACAGCCGGGAGCCGGAGCAGTCTGCCGCGCGTCCCGCTTTAGCGCGAGAAGGCGGCCTTCAGATCGACGTCCGACTTCTCGTCGGTCTGGAAGTGCAGCAGCTGCGCCTCGGGGAAGTTCCCGAGCCCGACAATCAACACGCCGGGGAACGAGGAGATGCGCACGTTGTTGGTGTTGACCGCGTCGTTGTAGACCTCGCGCCGATCGGCGATCGCGGTCTCAAGGCCGCTGATGCGATCCTGGAGATGCCGGAACGCCTCGTTCGCCTTGAGCTCGGGATAGTTCTCGGCGACCGCGTACAGGCCGGTGAGCCCGGTACGCAGCTCGCGCTCCGCGGGACCTAGGGAGGCCACGTTGCCGGAGCTGCGCGCGGCGTCGACACCGGCGCGGGCGCGCATCACGCGCTCCAGCGCCCCCGGCTCGTACTGCATGTACTGCTTGCAGACCTCGACGAGCTTGGGCAGCTCGTCGTGGCGCTGTACCAACAGCACGTCGATGTTGGACCAGGCGAGCTTCACGGCCGCGCGCACCTGCACCAGGCCGTTGTAGGCGCCGATGAGATACCCGACCACGGCGACGAACAGGAACAGCACGACCAGTAGACCGAGCATCGGACGACTCCTTTGGAGGAGGAGGGTGTCGCTGGCGAAAAGTCGGGGCGCAGCATACCCGTTACAAGGCTTTGGCAGTGTGAAGGTTTCGGCACCTCGCGAGGACGTGAACTCCGTCACACGGCCTCGAGGCAGGGCCGGGCGTGCCGGCGATAGCCGCGCAGCGACCCTAGGCGGAGGTAAGCCGCAGCTCCAGGTCGATCGCGGCGAGATCGTAGCCTTTCTTGAAGTCACGGATGTGCCGCGCCATCCACTCGTGTGCGCCCGGCGTGTCGCGCGCCTCGAGCGCCTCCACCAGGCGCCGCTGCGCCGTGGCGATGCGCGCGCGTGCCTGCGGCACCTTGTCGATCATGACGCCAAGCGAGGGCTCGAGCAGCTGCAGCAGCGGCTCCTGCGCAAGTCCCAGCACCGGATTGTGGGTGGCGCGGCCGACGCAGCGGAAAAACTCGGCACAAGTCTGCACCGCCTGTGCGGTGTCTTCGCGGCCGGCGCTGAAGGCGTCGGCGGCGGCCGCAACGCAGGCGAGATCCGCCGCGGTGCGCGCGCGGGCGGCGGCCTCGGCGAGCGGCGGCTCGAGTATCGTGAGCGCCTCCCACACATTGCGTACCGTCACGTCGTGCAGTAGCAGCGCGTCGCTCACGCCCGCGGCGACCGCCTCGTGGTGCGGGCGGCTCACCGACATGAGCTTGGAGCCCGGACGGCGCTGCACCAGCCCGCGGCTCTCGAGCTCGCGCAGCGCCTCGCGCACCGTCGAGCGGTTCACGCCGAACTGCCGCGCCAGCTCGGTCTCGGACGGCAACCGCTCGCCCTCGCGCAGCGCACGCGACAGGATCCGCTCGCCGATGCGCGCCGCGACCTTGCGGTAGGCGGGCTCGAGGAGCAGCGGAGCGAACTCGACGCTCACGCCGCCGCCTCGAACAGCTCGCGGCCGATCAGCATGCGGCGGATCTCCTGGGTGCCGGCGCCGATCTCATACAGCTTGGCATCGCGCAGGAGCCTCCCCGCCGCGTAGTCGTTGATGTAACCGTTGCCGCCGAGCGCCTGGATGGCATCGAGGCCAGCCTGGGTGGCGCGCTCGGCCGCGAACAGGATGCAGCTGGCGGCGTCGCGGCGCCGCACCGTCCGGGCATCGCAGGCGCGCGCCACCGCGTAGACGTAGGCGCGCGCGGCGTTGAGCCCGGAGTACATGTCGGCGATCTTGCCCTGCATGAGCTCGAAGGTGCCTATGGCAACGCCGAACTGCTTGCGCTCGCGGATGTAGGGCAGCACCACGTCGAGCGCGGCGGCGTGCAGGCCGAGCGAGCCGCCGGCGAGCACCACGCGCTCGTAGTCGAGCCCGCTCATCAGCACGCGCACGCCGCCGTTCTCGGTGCCGACCAGGTTCGCAGCGGGAATGCGGCAGTCGTCGAACACCAGCTCGGAGGTGCTGGAGCCGCGCATGCCGAGCTTGTCGAGCTTCTGCGCGCTCATGAAGCCCCGCGTGCCGCGCTCGACGATGAACGCGCTGATGCCGCGCGCGCCCGCGGCCGGATCGGTCTTGGCGTACACCATGACGACGTCGGCGTCCGGTCCGTTGGTGATCCACATCTTGCGGCCGTTGAGCACGTAGCAATCGCCGCGCCGCGTGGCCGAGAGCTGCATCGACACCACGTCCGAGCCACAGCCCGGCTCCGACATGGCGAGCGCGCCGACGTGCTCACCGCTCACGAGCTTCGGCAGATAGCGGGCGCACTGCTCCTCGCTGGCATTCAGGCGTAGCTGGTTGACGCACAGGTTCGAGTGCGCGCCGTAGGAGAGCCCGACGGCCCCCGAGGCGCGCGAGATCTCCTCCATGACGATGACGTGAGCGAGGTAGCCGAGCCCTGCGCCGCCGAAGCGCTCCGGCACGGTGATGCCGAGCAGACCCTGGCTGCCTAAGGCCGGCCACAGGTCGCGCGGAAACTCGTTGCTCCGGTCGATGCTCGCCGCCCGCGGGGCGATCTGCTCGGCGGCGAAGCGCCGCACCTGCTGGCGGATCTCCTCGAGCTCGGGACCTAAGCCGAAATCGCTGTCGGTGCAGTCGAGCGGGTTCATATGGGCTTGCCTTCTCCTTGGACGTGATCGTATGATTGTCGGACAAACCGGCAATCATGGCAAGTACCCATGCCCCGCATCGCAACCCGGGTCGACCTGCAGTCGCATGAATACCGTGACAACGAGCGCGCCATGCGCGCGCTCGCCGAGGACCTGCGCCGCGAGGTCGCCCGTGCCGCCCGCGGCGGCTCCAAGGCCGCCGTGGATAAGCACCGGGCGGCGGGCAAGCTCAGCGCCCGCGAGCGCGTGCGCGTGCTGCTCGACACCGGCAGCCCGTTCCTCGAGCTCTCGCAGCTCGCCGCCCACGGCATGTACGGCGGCGACATCGCCTGTGCCGGGATCATCACCGGCATCGGCCGGGTAGGGGGCCGCGAGTGCGTGATCGTCGCCAACGACCCGACCGTCAAGGGCGGCACCTACTACCCCATCACCGTCAAGAAGCACTTGCGCGCCCAGGAGATCGCACGCGATAACCGTCTGCCGTGCGTGTATCTGGTCGAGAGCGGCGGGGCGTTCCTGCCGGCGCAGGACGAGGTGTTCCCCGACCGCGAGCACTTCGGGCGCATCTTCTACAACCAGGCGACGCTCTCGGGCCTGGGCGTAGCGCAGATCTCGGTGGTGCACGGCTCGTGCACCGCGGGCGGGGCCTACGTACCGGCGATGTCGGACGAGAACGTCATCGTGCGCAACCAGGGCCGGGTGTTCCTCGGCGGTCCCCCGCTGGTGAAGGCGGCGACCGGCGAGGACATCGACGCCGAGACACTCGGGGGTGCCGACGTCCATTGCCGCGAGTCCGGCGTGTGCGATCACTATGCCGAGAACGACACCCACGCGCTCGCCATCGCGCGGCGCATCGTCGCGCGCTTGAAGCCCGCGACCGGCGCCGCGCCGCCGCGCGCGCCCAGCGAGCCGCGCTACGACCCGGCGGAGCTCTACGGCGTCGTACCGGCCAGCCTGCGCAAGCCCTACGACGCGCGCGAGGTGATCGCGCGGCTGGTGGACGATTCCGAGCTCGACGAGTTCAAGGAGCTCTACGGCACCACGCTCGTGTGCGGCTTCGCCCACCTTAACGGCTTTCCGGTCGGCATCCTCGCCAACAACGGCGTGCTGTTCTCCGAGAGCGCCTTGAAGGGCACCCATTTCATCGAGCTGTGCTCACGCGAGGAAATTCCGCTGCTCTTCCTGCAGAACATCACCGGATTCATGGTGGGGCGGCGCGCCGAGGCCGGCGGCATCGCCAAGGATGGCGCGAAGCTCGTCACCGCGGTCGCCTGCGCTCCAGTGCCGAAGCTCACGGTGATCGTCGGCGGGAGCTACGGCGCCGGCAACTACGCCATGTGCGGGCGCGCGTATGCGCCGCGCCTTCTCTATCAGTGGCCGAATGCCCGCATCTCCGTCATGGGCGGGGAGCAGGCGGCGAGCGTGCTCGCGACCGTAAAGCGCGACCAGCTGGCACGCGCCGGCGAGCAATGGCCGGCGGCCGAGGAAGAGTCGTTCAAGCAGCCGATCCGCGAGCAGTACGAGCGGCAGGGGCACCCGTACTACTCCTCGGCGCGGCTGTGGGACGATGGAGTGATCGATCCCACCGAGACGCGCCGCGTGCTGGCGCTGTCGCTCGCGGCGGTACGCCACGCGCCGCTCGAGCCGGCGCGCTTTGGCGTGTACCGGATGTGAGCGCCGTGAGGACCCTGCTGGTCGCGAACCGCGGCGAGATCGCCTGCCGCATCTTTCGCACCGCGCGCCGCCTCGGCTGGCGCACGGTCGCCGTCTACTCCGACGCCGACGCCGGGGCGCGCCACACGCGCGAGGCGGACGAAGCCGTGTGGATCGGCCCGGCACCGGCGCGCGAGAGCTACCTCGACATCGAGCGCATCCTCGCGGCGGCGCGTGCCAGCGACGCCGAGGCCATCCACCCGGGGTACGGCTTTCTGTCCGAGAACGCGCAGTTCGCGCAAGCCTGCGCCGAGGCGCGCATCACCTTCGTCGGCCCGCCGGTCGCGGCGATCGCCGCGATGGGCTCGAAGATCGTCGCCAAGAACCGCTTACGCGAAGCGGGCGTGCCGGTGCTGCCGGGTTATGCGGGCGCCGAACAGGACCTCAAGCAGCTGGCCGCCGCGGCGCACACCGTCGGCCTCCCGCTCATCATCAAGCCGGCCGCCGGCGGCGGCGGCAAGGGGATGCAGATCGTGCGCCAGGAGGCCGAGCTCACCGCGGCGCTCGCGGCCGCGCGGCGCCTCGCCGAGAGCGCCTTCGGCGACGGGGCGCTGCTCCTTGAGCGCTTCCTGCCGACCCCGCGCCACCTCGAGGTCCAGGTATTCGGTGACACCCACGGCAACCTGGTGCACTTGGGCGACCGCGACTGCTCGGCGCAGCGGCGCCACCAGAAGCTCATCGAGGAGGCGCCGGCGCCCAACGTTCCGGACGCGGTGCGCGCACGGCTGCGCGCCGCGGCGCTCGTGGTCGCGCGCGAGATCGGCTATCAGAGCGCCGGCACCGTGGAGTTCCTCTACGACGGGCGTGAGTTCTATTTCATGGAGATGAATACGCGGCTGCAGGTCGAGCACACCGTGACCGAGGCGGTCACCGGGCTCGATCTGGTCGAGTGGCAGCTACGCGTCGCGGGCGGCGAGCCGCTGCCCTTGACGCAGGATCAGGTGCGTCTCGAGGGGCACGCCATCGAGGCGCGGGTGTGCGCCGAGGATCCGGAGCGAGGCTTTCTCCCGAGCGCCGGGCGCCTCGCGCTCATGGAATGGCCGGCGCTCGAGTCGGTGCGGGTCGACGCCGGTTTCTCGAGCGGCGATACCGTGCCCGATTGCTACGACTCGCTGCTCGGCAAGGTGATCGCCTGGGCGCCGGACCGGGAGCGCGCGGCCGCGCGGCTGGCGGCGGCACTCGCGCAGACCTATAGCGCCGGCGTCCACACCAATGAGCGCTGGCTTGCCCGGGTGCTGCGCTCGCGGCGCTTCCTCGAGGTGCGGCACAATATCGCGCTGCTCGACAAGGGTGTGGGCGAATTCGCCGGGCCCTCGGCCGCGGCGCCCGAGACGCTGATTCTCGCAGCACTCGCGCTGCATGCGGCGGCGCCCGCCGGCGACTTGAGTCCCTGGGCGGCGCGCGACGGCTTCACGCCGAATCTGCCCGCTGCGGTTGCGTACGCGCTCTCGTGGCGCGGCCACACACATACGGTGGAGCTGGGCTGCGCGGCGGGCAAACCGGTGTCGGCGAGCGTCGAGGGGCGGACGCTCCTGCCGATCGCCGACCTGAGCTACGCCGCCGGTGGCGCGACCGCCGGCACGATCGCCGCCCGCCTCGTCGAGCGGCGCCGCCGCGCGCGCTGCCGCGTCGACGGGGCACACGTGACGCTCTGGGAAGAGGACGCGCAGTACGACTTCCTGGTGGAGGATCCGCGCACCCGGGAATTCTCCGCGAGCGCGAGCACCGGCGGCTTGACGACACCGCTCCCGGGCGTCGTGGTGTCGGTGCCGGTGTCGGTCGGTCAGAAGGTCTCCGCGGGCGAAGTGCTGATGGTCATCGAAGCGATGAAGATGGAGCACACGATTACCGCGCCCCATGCCGGCACGGTGCAGGCGATTCATTTCGCGCGCGGCGATCGCGTGCCCGAGGCGAGCCAGCTCCTCGAGCTCGCGCGGGCCGAGGCCTGAGGCGGTAAAATCACCGACCAACGCAAGCTGTGTGTGTGCAGGAGGAGAGATGGACAAGTCGCTGCTGACGGGACTCATGATCGGCGCGGCGGTCGCCGCCGGTGCGGGCGCGGTCGCGGGGCTCAAGCTCCTGAACAAGGGTCCCGATTACGCTGAGGTCGTCAAAGTAACGCCGCTGACTAAGTCGATTCGTACGCCGCGGCAGGAGTGTCACGACGAGCAGGTGACCCGTCAGGCGCCGGTGAAGGACGAGCACCAGGTGGTCGGTACGCTCGCCGGTGCGGTGATTGGCGGTGTCATCGGGCACCAGATCGGGGGCGGCAGCGGGCGTGACATCGCCACGGTCGCGGGAGCGGCGGGCGGCGGCTACGCCGGCAATCGCGTCCAGAAGAACCTGCAGGACCGTGACACGGTCACGACCACCGAGCAGAAGTGTCAGACGGTTTACGACAGCTCCGAGAAGATCATCGGCTATCACGTGCGCTACCGGCTGAGCGGCAAGGAGGCGAGCGTGCAGATGGATCACGATCCGGGCCGGCGCATTCCGCTGCGTGACGGCAAGCTCGACCTCACGGCCGCCGCAAAGTCGAGCTGAGGCGCTCGCGGCGCCCGCGCTTGCCGTCGGCGCGAGTCAGCGCCGTTGGCGTCGCGTCCTCACTTATGTTTCGGCGTCGTGCTCGCGGCCGCGGGGGCGGGCCGCTCGGCCCGCGCCTTGGCGATCACCTTGTCGGTGAGGGCGAGCAGCTCGCTGAAGGTCTGCTCCTCGTCGGCCGCCTGGCTCGGACTGATGACGACGTAGCGGCCGTTCACCTCGAGCGCCGGAATGCCATCGATCGCATAGTCCTCGACCAGCTGGTCGGCCTGCACGGTCTGGTTGTTGACGCCGAAGGACACGTAGGCGTTGGCGAACTTGCCGGCGTCGCCTCCCTGCTTGCCGACCCAGTCGGCGATCGACTGCTCGTCGAACAGATTCAGGTGTTCATCGTGGATCGCGTGGAACAGCGCCCCGTCGAGCTTGTTGAGATCTCCGGTCGCATCGAGCGCGTAGTAGGTGCGCGCGAGGTTCACCCACGGCGGGCGGCCGTAGCTCACGGCGACGCGCTTGAAGAGGACGTCCTTGGGCAGCTTCGCGGCCCAGGCGCTCACCAGCGGGTGGAACTTGCTGCAATGAGGACAGCCGTAAGAGAAAAATTCCACCACTTCGATTTTTCCGGGGCTCGAGGTCGGCCGCGGTGGCGTGAGCGCGCGGTAGTCGCGACCTTCGGTGAGCTGCGCCCAGGCCGGGGCGCAGGCGGCCGCGGCGGTGAGACATAAGAGCGCGAGAGTCAGGGAGCGGTTGCGGGTCGGCATTCAGTCGGTCTCCGTCGGATGGTCGAAACGTAGCACGAAGCGCGGTCGAAGAACCTCCAGGGACGCCGTGCCCACTCGCCCGCGTAGTCGACGCCGATCCGCGCGCTGCGCCCGACCGACACGCGCGCCGCGCGCCGCGGGCGCTCGATCCACAGCACCCCTCCGCGCAGGTCGATGCCGTTCAGGCGCCGGTCGATGTGCATCGCGCGGCACAGGAGCCCGGGTCCCCAGGTTTTGTCCGTTATGCCGTCCAACGGTTCCACCGCCCGCAGCAGCACCGCGTGCGGCACTCCTGCGGTGGCGGTGACGACGTTCAGGCAATTCCAGAAGCCGTAGATGAAATAAACATAGGCGAAGCCGGGCGGACCGAACATAACCTCGGTGCGTGCGGTGCGTCCGCGCGAGGAGTGCGCCGCGCGATCGTGCGGACCTAAGTACGCCTCGGTCTCGACGATGCGGCCGCGTCGCACCCTCACGCCATCGTCGTGCACCAGATGCATCCCGATCAGCTCACGCGCGACGGCGAGCGCACTGCGGGCGAAGAAAGCGCGCGCCGGCTTGGTACACTGGCTCACGAGGTGATGCTAAAGGAATCCCACGGCTTCGGGCTAAGGCCGCCGCTGAGTGCGTTTTTATAGTAAAATCAACGTAATGGATTGTGTATCAAGCAGCCGCGCGAGACGCACAACGACGTGGCTTGCATCGGCTTTCTGGTGTGCGGTGCTGGCCGCTGTACCGGCCGGAGCGAGCGTGTTTCCGCTGCCGGCGGATGGCTCGGCGGTGGTGGGGACTGACGCGGCGGTGACCACGGCGTATGAGGACACGCTGCCCGAGCTCGCGCATCGCTACAGCCTCGGTTACTACGAGATCATCCGCGCCAATCCCGACACCGATGTGTGGTTGCCGGGTGCCGGCAAGCGCATCGTGCTGCCGGGCCGGCGCATTCTTCCTTCGGGTCCGCGCGAGGGCATCGTCGTCAACCTGCCCGAGCATCGTCTCTATTACTACCCGAAGCCGCGCAACCCGCACGAGCAGCGCGTGGTCATCACCTATCCGATCAGCATCGGCAAGATGGATTGGCGCACGCCGCTCGGGGAGACGCGCGTCATCGCCAAGATCCGCAACCCTTCCTGGTACCCGCCCGAGTCGATTCGCAAGGAGCATGCGGCGAACAACGATCCGCTGCCGAAGGTGGTCCCGGGGGGTCCGGACAATCCTCTCGGGGCCTTCGCGTTGCGGCTCGCAGCCGGGAACGGCGAGTACATGATCCACGGCACCAACAACCCGACCGCGGTCGGCATGTCGGTGACGCACGGCTGCATCCGCATGTACCCGGAGGACGTCGCGGCGCTCTTTCCGCTGATTCCCATCGGCACCAAGGTGTGGCTGGTCAACGAGCCGGTGAAGGTGGCGTGGGTCGAGGGGGAGCTGCTGCTCGAAGCGCACCCGCCGGTGGATGAGGAAGGCCAGACGGTGGAGCCGGATCTCGAGCTGCTCTCCAAGCTGCTCGACAAGGCGCTCGGAGAGAGTACCGCGGCGATTCACTGGGACCTCGCGCGCAAGACGCTGCAGGCGGCGGACGGCATTCCGACCGTGGTCGGACTCGCGGCGACGCGGGAGACGCCCCCCGCGGACCCAAGCGCGCCGGAGCGTGTCGCGACGGCACCGGCCCCGGCAGTGCAGCGTTAGTGACTCGAGCTGTCGGCGCGCGGCGCGCGCAGCTGAGTGAGAAGGCGCACCAGATGCGCGGCGCGCCCGGCCAGCGCAAGCGCCGAGCGTATCCACAGGATGAAAGTCAGCACCTCGCGGGTACGCCCGAGGAGCAGCATTCCCGCGAGCGCCGCCGCCCAGGCGAGTGGATGACGCAGCCGCTGGCCGTCGGGGCCCGCGGCCGAGCCACGCAACACGTTGCCCGGATTGAGCTGCGCGAGGCGCGCGGCCAGGTCTTCACGCTGCTCCCCGCAGCGCTTGAGGAGCGCGTGCCGCCGCGCCTCGAGCTGCTTCAGGCGCCTCATGGCGCACCCGCCCGGTGCTGGTCGCGGTCGAGCTGCCGCACCGAATCCTCGAGGATCCCGGGGCGGCGGTAGAAGATGCGCGCGCCGATCACGGCGCATGCCGCACCCAGGAGGAGAAAGGTGAGCCCGCCGGCGAGCAGTCCGAGCACGCGGTGTGAGTCCCACAGCGCCGCAATCAACGCCACGACGCCGAAGGCGAGCGCCAGCAATGCGCACAGGATCGCCGCCACCGCCCAGATCAGCGTGCGCGCGAGCCCGATGAGGTAGATTTCGAGCTCGACCGCCGCGAGCTCGAGCCGCGTGCGCAGGGCATCGAGCGCCGCGGGCAGCAGCCCCTGAAGCGGCGGCGGGCGCTCGGGGGAGGCGGCACCCGCGGGCGCGGCGCCTTCGCTCATCCCCTGCGGCCCATGATGAGCCCGAGCAGCAAAGCGACTCCGCCCGCGACTGCGATCGCCTGCCAGGGGTTGTCGCGCACATAACTGTCCACGTCGCGGGCGCGCGCCTTGACCTGCTGCTCGAGGGCCGTGAGCCGCGTGCGCAGCTCCGCCAGCGTCGCCTCGGCGTGCGCTTGCCCGGCCGCGCTCGCCGTCCCGATGGAGGTACGCAGCAGCGCCTCGGCGTCGCTCACCAGCGCGCGCAGCTCCTCGGCCAGGCTTTCGCCATTGAAGACATCCGTCATATCGGCGCTCCTTGTAGAAGTGTCGCCGCGTCTACCGATTGCGCGTATGGGGATTTACGCATATCCGGCCCGAAACCGCGAGACGGCGGATTTAAGCTGCGCTACTCTCAGGACGGAAGCTTCCGATGAACGCGTCGGTTCCCAATCCGCTCCTCGAGCTGCGCAAGCTCGGCGAGAGCGCCTGGCTCGACGACCTCGGGCGAGGCATGCTCGAGGACGGGAGTCTCGCGCGCCTCATTCGCGAGGACGGCATCGCGGGCGTCACGTCGAATCCGGCGATCTTCGCCAATTCCATGACGACCGACCCGCGCTATACACAGCCGATCGCACGGCTCCTGCCGACGGTCTCCTCCGCCATGGCCTTGTACGAGGAGCTCGCCATCGACGACGTGCGCGAGGCGGCCGGGCTGTTCCGCGGTCTCTACGACAGCACCGCCGGCGCCGACGGCTTCGTGAGCCTCGAGGTCTCGCCGCACCTCGCCTACGACGCCGCCGGCAGTCTCGCCGAGGCGCGGCGCCTGTGGGCGCGGCTCAAGCTGCCGAACGCCTTCATCAAGATCCCCGGTACCGAGGCCGGCCTGCCGGTCATCCGCGATCTCATCGCCGAGGGCATCAACGTCAACGTGACGTTGCTCTTCTCGCCCGAGCGCTATCGCGCGGTGGTGCATGCCTTCATGGACGGACTGAGCGCGCGGGCGCGTGCCGGGCAGCCACTCGACAGCGTCGCCTCGGTCGCGAGCTTTTTCCTCAGCCGCATCGACACGCTGGTCGACAAGCTCCTGGACGCGCTCGTCGCGCGCGGCCAGCCGGCGGCGCGGGCGCTGCGCGGCAAGGCTGCGATCGCCAGCGCCTGCCGCGCCTACGAGATATTCGAGGAGACGCTGGCGAGCGCCCAGTGGCAAACGCTCGCGCAGCAGAGCGCGCGGCCGCAGCGTCCCCTGTGGGCGTCGACCTCGACCAAGGATCCGAGCTACAGCCCGATCAAGTATGTTGAGGAACTGGTTGTGCCCGGCACCGTGAATACCATGCCGCTCGAGACCCTCAACGCCTACCGGCGCCTCGGCCGTCCGGAACTGCGCCTCGAGCGACACCTTGCCGAGGGTTCGGATGCACGCGAATGCCTCGAGCGGCTCGACGTCGATCTCGAGGCGGTCGCCGTGCAGCTCGAGCGCGAAGGCGTCGCCAAGTTCATCGAGCCGTTCGACCGGCTGCAGACGTGGCTCGAGGAACGGCGGCGCAACCCGAAACCGTCCTGAGGTCGGCGGGAGGCTCAGGTGGAAACCGACGCGATACGCGAAAGGCTGCTTAAACGGCGGGATGAGCTTCGTCAGCGCGCGAGCGATGCGAGCGCGGATCTGCGGCACGAGGCCGATCCCCTGTCGGCCGACTTTGCCGAGCAGGTGACGCAGCGCGAGAACGACGACGTGCTGGGCGCAATCTCGCACTCGGCGCGCGCGGAGCTGCAGCAGGTGGAGGCGGCGCTGCGCCGCCTGGCGCAGGGCCGCTACACGACCTGCTCGGTGTGCGGCGCAGACATCGAGCCGGAGCGTCTCGCCGCCGTGCCCTACACCGACAAGTGCCGCTCCTGTGCGGAGGGCGGGCGTCCGCTGCCCGGCCGCGGGCGCGCAGGCGGCTGAGCGGCCCGCCGCTCGAGCGAGAGAGCCTTGGCGGCCTCGGGCGTCATCACCGTTACCACCGACTTCGGACACCAGGGCCCGTTCGTCGGGGTCATCAAGGGCTGCATCCTCAGCCGCTTCCCCGCAGCGCGCATCATCGATCTCACCCACGAGATCGTGGTGCACTGGCCGGCCGAGGCGGGCTTCTGGCTCGCGCGGGCCTTCCCATTCTTTCCGGCAGGCACGGTGCACGTCGCGGTCGTGGATCCCGGGGTCGGGACCTCGCGCGACATCCTGGCCCTCGATGCGGGCGGACACCTGTTCCTCGCCCCGGACAACGGACTCCTGGCACCGGTGGTGAGTCGCTGCCCCGACGCGCGCCTCACCCGGCTCACCGCCGAGAGTCTCGCGCGCCTCGGCGTCGGCCACCCGAGCGCGACCTTCCACGGCCGGGACATCTTTGCGCCGGTCGCCGCCGAGCTCGCCGCCGGGCGCTGCCGGACGTCGGACCTGGGCGAAGCGGTCGCGACGCTGGTGCCCTCGTGGGTGGACGATCCGACGGTCGAGCCCGCGAGCGTCGCGGGTGTGGTCATCACGATCGACCACTTCGGGAACCTCATCACCAACATCGACGCGCCGCTCATCGAGCGTTTCCGCTTACCCGTGGTGCACGCCGGCAATCATGCGTTTCCGCTGCTGCGGACCTACGCCGACGCCAAGCCGGGGGAATACCTGGCGCTCGTCAATTCCTTCGGGGTCATCGAGATCGCCCGCGCCGAGCACAACGCCGCCGAGGGCTTGGGCCTCAGCCGGGGCGCCCCGGTGGTGGTCAGGGACGGCACCGATCACGCTTAAGGCAGGCTCCCAGGGCTTGTCTTGGGCGGGCACCACCCCCATTCCGGCAAATGTTGATCGGCGGCGCGAATCGGCTATAGTCGCGCCTTGTTCCGTGCGGTATAAGCACGTTACCCGTTGAATTAATTCAGGATTTACACCACCAGATGGCTGAACGGGACAACGGGGGCTTCGACCTCGACGAGGAATTCCTGAACAGTCCCCCCGAGGACGGCACCGACTACGACCGGATGCTCGATCGGGTGGACAAGCGCGTCCGCACGCAGGGCAAGCGGGGCAAGGCGGCCTGGAGCCGTCTCGAGGAAGTGCTTGCGGACAAGAAGCTCGAGAAGGACCTCAAAGACCTCCAGGACTTCGACGACGAGCTGTAGAACCGCGGCTCGCGCTGCTCACTCCAAGCTCAAGCGTAGGTGAACGTAAGCAGCCTTAAGCTGTGAGGCTGCGGCGCAGCCGCCGGACCGCTTTGCGGAGGATCGAGCTTGACCCGTAGCCCCTCGGCCTGGATTGTCCTCAAGTTTGGCGGAACGAGCGTCGCGACACTCGCCAACTGGACCAACATCGCGCGGGTCGCCGCCGAGCGGCTCGCCGGCGGCGCCCGGGTGCTGATCGTGCACTCGGCCGTGAGCGGCATCACCGACCGCCTGGAGCGGCTGCTCGACGCCGCGGTCGGCGAGGCTCACGAGGGGGAGCTGAAGGCGATCGAGGAGCGCCACCGGCGACTCGCGGCCGATCTCGAGGTGCCGCTCGGGGAGGAAGTCGAGCGCCACTTCGCGGAGCTGCGTGAGCTCGCGTCCGGCATCACGGTGGTGCGCGAGGTGAGCGATCGCACGCGCGCGCGCGTCATGGCCACCGGGGAGCTCATGGCCACCCGGATCGGCGCGAGCTTTCTCAAGGCGCGCGGGCTCGACGTCGCCTGGGCCGATGCCCGCACCATGCTGCGTTCCGAGGAGCGCCACAGCGCCTCGGCCCGCGCCAGCGTGCTCTCGGCGGTGTGCAGCTTCGCGCCTCACGAGGCGCTCGCCGAGGCGCTCGCCGCGCTTCCCCCCGTGCTCGTCACCCAGGGCTTCATCGCGAGCGACGACGACGGCAACACGGTGCTGCTCGGGCGCGGCGGCTCCGACACTTCGGCGGCGTACCTGGCGGCGAAGTTGCGCGCGCAGCGCCTCGAGATCTGGACCGACGTTCCCGGCATGTTCAGCGCCAACCCGCGCGCCACGCCCACGGCGCGCCTGTTGCGGGCGTTGCATTACGACGAGGCGCAGGAGATCGCCACCAGCGGCGCCAAGGTGCTGCACCCGCGGTGCATTCTGCCGCTGCGCCAGCAGCGCATTCCCCTGCATGTCCATGCCACGCAGGCGCCGCACCTCGAGGGCACGGTGCTCAGTGCCGAAGGCGGCGAGGGCGGCGCGCAGGTGAAGGCGGTGTGCAGCCGGAAGGGCCTCACGCTCATCTCGATGGAGAGCCCGGGCATGTGGCACCAGGTGGGCTTTCTCGCCGATGCCTTCCAGGTGTTCAAGCAGCACGGCCTCTCGGTCGACCTGGTGTCGACCTCCGAGACCAACGTGACGGTGTCGCTCGATCCGGCGGCCAACGCGCTCGAGAACACGCAGGTGACGGCGCTCGTGGCGGACCTCTCGCACCTGTGCCGCGTGCAGGTGATCGGCCCGTGCGCCTCGGTCAGCCTGGTGGGGCGCAACATCCGCGCGATCCTCCATCAGCTGGGGGGCGCCTTCGAGTTCTTCGAGGAGCAGAAGATTCACCTCGTGAGCCAGGCCGCCAACGATTTGAACTTCACCTTCGTCGTCGACGAGGACCAGGGCGATCGCCTGGTCGAGCAGCTGCACGAGCTGCTCATCCGCCCGGTGCCGGGCGACAAGGTTCTGGGCCCCACCTGGCAGCAGCTGTTCTCTGCCGAGCCCCAGGGTACGCGGCCAGCGCCGCCCTGGTGGCGCACGCGGCGCACCGAGCTCCTCGAGGCGCTCGCTGAGCGCGAGGCCGCCTATGTCTACGAGCTAGCGGCGGTGCGGGGCGCGGCGCGCGCTCTGCGAGCGCTGAGATCGCTCGACCGGGTGCACTACTCGATGAAGGCCAACCCGCAGGCCGACATCCTGCGCGCCCTGCACGGCGAGTGCATCGAGTTCGAATGCGTCTCGCGCGGCGAGCTGGAGCGGGTTCTCGAGACCTGCCCGCAGATCGAGCCGCAGCGCATCCTCTATACGCCGAACTTCGCGCCGCGCGAGGAGTACGCCTGGGCGCTGGCGCACGGCGTGCGCGTCACGGTCGACAACGCCTACGCGCTGACGGCATGGCCGGAGCTGTTCCGCGGGCGCGAGATCTTCGCGCGCGTCGACACCGGTGTCGGCCGCGGGCACCACAACCACGTGCGCACCGCCGGGACGCGCTCAAAGTTCGGGGTGCCGATCGCCGAGCTGCGCGCGTTCGAGCGCGAGGCGCGTCAGGCGGGTGCGCGCATCACCGGGCTGCAGGCGCACGTCGGCAGCGGCGTCTTCGACGTCACGAGCTGGGAGCACACCGCGCGGCTCCTGGCCACGGCCGCCCACGGCATGGAGCAGGTGCGCGTGATCGATGTGGGCGGAGGGCTGGGCGTGCCGGAGCACGCCGACCAGCCCGGCGTCGACCTGGTGAAGCTCGACACGCTCCTGCAGGCGGTGCGGGCCGAGCACCCGCGGCTCGAGGTGTGGCTCGAGCCGGGACGCTACCTGGTGGCGGCCGCCGGGGTGCTGCTGGCGCGGGTGACGCAGCTGAAGCAGAAGGGCGGCGTGCGCTTCGTCGGAGTCGCGACCGGCATGAACTCGCTCATCCGTCCGGCGCTCTATGGCTCATACCATGAGATCGCGAACCTGACGCGCCTGGAGGAGCCCGCGACCGAGCTCGTCAATATCGTCGGTCCCATCTGTGAGAGCGCCGACGTGCTCGGACACGACCGCCTGCTGCCGGTGACGCACGAGGGCGACGTGCTGCTGATTGCGAACGCCGGCGCTTATGGGCACGTGATGAGCTCGCAGTACAACCTGCGCGCGCCCGCGGCGGAGCTGGTCCTCTGAGACGCCTCCTCATACGCCTGCTCGGAGTGGCGGCGCTCGCCGGCGCCGCGTACGTGGTCTATCTCGATCTGCTGGTGACGCACCAGTTCGAGGGGCGGCGCTGGACGCTGCCGGCGCTCGTGTACGCCGCGCCGCTCGAGCTGTACGCGGGCTTGCAGCTGCCAGCCTCCGAAGTCGCGCACGAGCTCGAGCGGCTGCACTACCGGCGAGTCACGCAGCTCGAGCGGCCGGGGACCTACCGCGTCAACGGCACCAGGATCGATGTGGCACTGCGGCCGGCGCGCTTCGCGGATGAGAAGCGCGATGCGCAGCTGCTCAGCGTCGTCACCGGCGCGCAGAGTGTGGAGAGCCTCACGGATGCCACCGGACGCGAGGTGCCGGTGATCAGGCTCGAGCCGCTTCTGATCGGCAGCATCTTCCCGAGCCACGGCGAGGACCGCATCGTGCTCACCCCGCAGGAAGTGCCGCCGCTGCTGCCGGCGGCGCTCAAAGCGGTCGAAGACCGCAGGTTCGACTCGCACCGCGGCGTCGATCCACAGGCGATCCTGCGTGCGCTGTGGGTCGATGCGCGTGCCGGGCAGATCGAGCAGGGCGGCAGCACGCTCACGCAGCAGCTGGTGCGCAGCTACTTCCTCTCCTCGCGCCAGACGCTCGGGCGCAAGGTCCGCGAGGCGATCATGGCGGTCGCCCTCGATGCGCACTTCACCAAGGACGATCTCATGAACGCCTATATCAATGAGATCTTCCTCGGGCAGGACGGCAACCGCGCGATCCACGGATTCGGGCTCGCGAGTCAGTTCTATTTCGGCAAGCCGCTCGCCGAGCTCGATCTCTCGGAGGTCGCGCTGCTGGTCGCGGTGGTACGCGGCCCGTCCTACTACGATCCGCGCCGCCATCCGGATCGGGTGCTCGCCCGGCGCAACCTCGTGCTGAAGGAGCTCTCAGACCAGCGTGTCGTCACTGCCGCGCTGGCCTCCGAGGCGGCGCGGCGGCCGCTCGGAGTCACTTCCCGGCCCGCCGGCGCCTACTATCCGGCGTACCTCGACTTCGTGCGGCGCACCTTGCGGCGCGACTATCGCGACCAGGATCTGACCGAGGCGGGCCTCGCGATCTACACGAGCCTCGAGCCGCGCGCCCAGGATGAGGCCGAGCACGCGCTCGAGCGCGAGCTCGCGCGGCTCGACCGGGTAAAGAAGCGCAGCGGCGAGCCCCAGCCTCTCGAGGGCGCGGTGGTCGTGACGACGCCGCAAAGCGGCGACGTGATCGCGATCGTCGGCGGGCGCGATGTCGGCTACGACGGCTTCGACCGCGCGCTCGATGCGCGCCGCGCCATGGGCTCGCTGGTGAAGCCCTTCATCTACCTGACCGCGCTCGAGAGCGGCCGCTACAACGCCGCCACCGTCGTCGAGGACCAGCCGGTGGACCTGCCGCTCGCGGGCGGGAAGCACTGGCGTCCGGAGAACTTCACCCATGACTTCAACGGGCCGGTGCCGGTGGTGCGCGCGCTCGCCGAATCGCTCAACCTGGCGACCGTCGGCGTGGGCCTCGATCTCGGGCTCCCGAAGGTCGCCGACACTCTGCAGCGCTTCGGTCTCGAGCATACGCCCGAGCAGGTGCCGGCCATGCTCCTCGGCGCGGTGAACGTCACGCCGCTCGAGGCCGCACAGCTCTACAACGGGCTGGCGAACGGTGGATTCCACAACCCGCTGCGCGCGGTGCGCGCGGTGATCGCCGCGGACGGCAAGGCGCTCAAGGCCTTTCCCGTGCAGGTAACGCAGGTGGCGACCCCGGAGGCGGTTTACCAGCTCGACCGCCTGCTGACCGACGTGATGGCTCGCGGCACGGGCCGCCCCGCGCGTCCGTTGCTGCCCGCCGGCCTCGTGGTTGCCGGCAAGTCGGGCACGTCCTCGGATTTCCGGGACAGCTGGTTCGCAGGCTTCTCGGGCAGTGATCTCACCGTCGTCTGGGTGGGATACGATGACAACGCGCCGACCGGTTTCACCGGCTCCGCCGGAGCGCTGCCCGTGTGGGCGCACATCATGGCGGGTCTCGGCGGCAGCTCGTGGAATGCGCCGATGCCGGAGGGATTGGTGGACATGGAGATCGAGTACCCGACGGGACTGCACGTTCTGCCGGGTTGCTCCGACGATCGGGTGACGGTGGCAGTGCCCGCCGACGCGCACATCCCCCCCAAGCCCGGCTGCGGCTTTCCGGCCAGCAGCAATCCCGTGATCACCTTAATCGACCGCACACAGCAGTGGCTCCACAGTCTGGTTCACTGACGGCGTGGCGGGGCCCGGCCCGAAGCGCCGCAGCGCTAGCGCCACTCGCGGCGCTCGCGCTGGCGTTGAGCCTGGCCGCGTGTGCAGCGCGTGCACCCATTCCCTACCGGGCACCGGCAGGGGCCACCGTGCCCGGCTCCCCGGAGGCGGGCGGCGTGCAGACGCCATCGCCCGTGCCGGGCGCGCCGTCCGCACGGCAGTTTCACCTCGGGACGGCCGCAAGCGCACTGGTCGCGCAGGCGCACACCCAGGCGGGTAGCGGCGAATTCGCGGCCGCCGGCGCGACGCTCGAGCGCGCGCTGCGCATCGAGCCGGACAACCCGCTGCTGTGGGTCGAGCTCGGGCGCGTGCAGATGCAGGAGGGGAACGCGCCGCAGGCCGACGCCATGGGGCGTAAGGCACTCGCGCTCGCGACCGGCGATCCTGCGGCCCAGGCCGCAGCCTGGCGGCTGATCGCAGACTCGCTCCGCGCCCGGGAGCGCAACCCCGAGGCGCTCGAGGCCGACCGGCACGCCGCGAGTCTCGCGCCGCAGTAATTGCCGGAAGCGGGAGGTGACCTCCAGCCACTGCGCCGACAGTGAAGCAATCGCTCCTTGGTCAATAGTTAGGCGATTGCCTAACTATCGCCCGCAGCGCCGTTGGCCGCCCAGGCGCTCCCCCGACTACCTCACGGATCAAACGCCTGCGCTTGCGCCGTCGGCCCTGCGCACCCTAAACTCGCCCAAACTCATCGAGACCGGCTGAGGGATAGGCCCTTTGACGCCGGGGCAACCGCCAGGCTTAACCACCCTGGAAAGGTGCCAACTCCTGCGATTCCTGCCTCGAGCGGGGTCGACAGATGAGCGGTCTGCGTAGCCTCCTGGGGCACCCGATGCCTACAGCCGAGGATGGACGCAACAGCCTGACGCATCCGCGCAGGCACGCTCCGCAGGTATCCGATGAGCCTTGGGACTGGCGGAGCATTTATGAGCAGCATTTCCGACCTTCTTTCATCTGGCGAGGCCGCGGCCAACGGCGTCAGTCAGGTCACGCAGACCGTGCGCGCCGGCGTCGAGTGTCACGATGAGACCGGGTGCGTCATGCCCCCGCTGCACCTGTCCTCGACCTTCGCCTTTCGCGGCTTCGGGGAAAAGCGCGCTTACGACTACACCCGCTCCGGCAACCCGACTCGCGACCTGCTCGCGAGCGCGCTCGCCGAGCTCGAGCAGGGAGCCGGCGCCGTGGTCACGGCGAGCGGCATGGCAGCGGTCACGCTCACCGGATACCTGGTGCCGGCGGGCGCGCGCATCGTTGCGCCCCACGACTGTTATGGCGGCACCTATCGTCTCTTCGACGCCTGGCGGCGGCGCGGCGAGCGCGAGGTCGAGTTCGTGGACTTCGGCGATGAGGCCGCGGTGCGCGCCGCCCTGGCCAAGCCGACGGCGCTGCTCTGGATCGAGACACCGAGCAATCCACTGCTGCGGATCACGGACATCGCGGCGTTCGCGGCCTTGGGGCGGGCGAGCGGCGCGCTGATCGTCGTCGACAACACCTTCCTGACTCCGGCGTGGCAGCAGCCGCTCACCCTGGGCGCCGACCTCGTGGTGCATTCGACCACCAAGTACCTCAACGGCCACAGCGACGTCGTCGGGGGCGCGGCGGTGGCGCGCGATAAGAATCTGCACGAGCAGCTCGTCTGGTGGGCCAATTGCTTAGGCATCACCGGCGCGCCGTTCGACAGCTTTCTGACGCTGCGCGGACTGCGCACGCTCCATGCGCGGCTCGAGCACCACGCGCGCAATGCGCACGAGCTGGCGCACTGGCTCAACGCCCAGGGAAACGCAGTGCGCCGCGTGTGGTATCCAGGGCTCGCCAGCCATCCGGGGCACGCGCTGGCGCGGCGGCAGCAGCGCGGCTACGGCGCCGTGGTCACTCTCGAGCTCGAGGGCGGGCACGAGGCGGTGCGCGAGTTCGTCTCCGACCTCACGTGCTTCTCGCTCGCGGAGTCCTTGGGCGGTGTCGAGAGCCTGGTCGCACATCCGGCCACCATGACGCATGCGGCGATGGAGCCGGCGGCGCGCCTCAAGGCGGGACTCACCGACGGTCTGATCCGCCTGTCGATCGGCATCGAGGCGCTCGAGGACCTGCGCGAGGACCTCGCGCGGGCGCTGGCGCGCGCCGCACGCGCCTTGCCGGCGCAGCCGCTTAAGGCCGCCGCCCGAGGCTGCTGACGACGGCCGCGGCCGCCTCACGGGTGCTGGAGCAGCGCGCACCCGCGCCGACGAGATCCGCAGTGCGCACGCCCGCGGCGAGCGCCGCATCCGCCGCCTGCTCGAGCGCGGCGGCTTCCATTGCAAGCCCGAGTGAATGGCGAAGCAGCAGCGCCACGCTGTAGATCGCGCCGAAGGGGTTGGCGATACCGCGCCCGGCGATATCAGGCGCCGAGCCGTGGATCGGCTCGTAGACGCCGCGGCGGCCTTCGCCGAGGGAGGCCGAGGGCAGGAGTCCCAGGGAGCCCGCGAGCATGGACGCCTCATCGGTGAGGATGTCGCCGAACATGTTCTCCGTCACCAGCACGTCGAAATCGCGCGGCCTATGGATGAGATGCATCGCCGCCGCATCCACCAGCTGGTGCTCGAGCGTCACGTCCGGGAACTCGCGCTCCATGACACGCTGGCACACGGCGCGCCACAGGCGCGAAGTCTCGAGCACGTTCGCCTTGTCGATCGAGGTGAGGCGGCGGCGCCGCGTCTGCGCAAGACGCGCGGCCGCCCGCACGATGCGCTCGATCTCCGCGGCCGTGTAGGTGCAGGTGTCGGTGGCGCGCACGGCATCGCGGGTCTTGTCGCCGAAGTAGATGCCGCCGGTGAGCTCGCGCATGAACACGAGGTCGACGCCCGCGACCACCTCGGGCTTGAGGGTCGAGGCGCTGACCAGGGCCGGATGCACCTTGACCGGGCGGAGATTGGCGTAGACGCCGAGCTCCTTGCGCAAGCGCAGCAGTCCCGACTCCGGGCGCAGCGGCGCATCCGGCGAGGCCCATTTTGGTCCGCCGATGGCGCCGAGCAGGACCGCATCGGCCGCGCGGCACGCGGCGAGCGTCGCCGGCGGCAACGGGTCGCCGTGGGCGTCAATGGCGGCGCCGCCGAAGGGGAGCTCGGTAAGCTCGAGCTCGTGCCCGAAGCGATCGGCAACGGCACGCAGGCAGTGAAGGCCGGCGGCGATGACCTCGGGCCCGATGCCATCCCCGGGAAGGACCGCGATACGGGCTTTCATGCGCGGCGCTCGTACGCCTCGATTTCGCGACTGCGCGCGAGGAGATAGCCGAGCTCATCGACGCCATTCAGCAGGCAGTGGCGCGCGAAGGCCTCGATGGGAAAGCCCACCTTGGTGCCATTGGGCAATGTGAGTGTTCCGGCGGCGAGGTCCAGCGTGAGCTCGACGCCGGGGTTTGCGAGAAGCCAGCTGCTGGTGGCGTCGTCGACGATCACGGGCAGGAGGCCGTTCTTCAGCGAGTTGTTGCGGAAGATGTCGGCGATCTCGGTGCTCACCACGGCGCGGAATCCGTGATCGAGCAGCGCCCAGGGCGCATGCTCGCGCGAGGAGCCGCAGCCGAAGTTGCGTCCCGCAACCAGGATCCGGCAGCCGCCGCTCTCGGGGCGATTGAGCACGAAGTCCGGCCGCGGCGCGCCACGTTCGTCGTAGCGCCAGTCGGCGAACAGATGCGCGCCGAGGCCCGCACGGGTGGTCGTGGTGAGAAACCGCGCCGGGATGATCTGATCGGTGTCGATGTTCGTGGCGGGCAGCACCACGGTGCGCGAAGTGAGGGTGGTGAACGGCGCCATCGGCTCAACTCACAGAAGTTCCCGCGGGTCGGTCACGCGGCCGCGTACGGCGGACGCTGCGGCGGTGAGCGGGCTCGCGAGCAGCGTGCGCGCGCCCGCGCCCTGACGGCCTTCGAAGTTGCGGTTGCTGGTGCTGACGGCGTACTGCCCGCGCGGGACCGTGTCGCCGTTCATGCCGAGACACATCGAGCAGCCGGACTCGCGCCACTCGGCGCCGGCCTCGAGAAAGACGCGGTCGAGCCCTTCGGCCTCGGCCTGACGCTTCACCTGCTGCGAGCCCGGCACCACCAGCATGGTGAGGCCGGGCGCGATGCGCCGGCCGCGCAGCACGCGCGCCGCGCTGCGCAGGTCCGAGAGCCGCGCGTTGGTGCAGCTGCCGATGAACACGACGTTCACGGGCTGATCGCGGATCGGCGCACCCGGCGCGAACCCCATGTAGCTGAGCGCGCGGGCGAACACCGCGTCCGAGCCCCGGTCGGGGATCGCGCCGCTGATCGGGATCACCATGCCCGGGTTGGTGCCCCAGGTGATCATCGGCTCGACCTCCGCGGCATCCAGGCGCACCTCGCGGTCGAAGCGCGCACTCGCATCGCTCGGCAGCCGGCGCCACTCGCTCAACGCGCGTTCCCATTGATCGCCTTTGGGCGCGCGCGGGCGCGCGGCCAGGTAGGCGTAGGTGGTCTCATCGGGCGCGATCATTCCGGCGCGCGCCCCGGCTTCGATCGACATGTTGCAGACCGTCATGCGCTCGTCCATGTCGAGGGCACGGATGGTCGCGCCGCGATACTCGATCACGTGACCGGTGCCGCCGGCGACCCCGAGCTTGCCGATGATCGCGAGAATCAGATCCTTGGCGGTGACGCCGGCGCGCAGCTTGCCGTCGACCTCGACGGCGAGCGTGCGCGGCTTCCGCTGCAGCAGGCATTGCGTCGCGAGCACGTGCGCCACCTCGGTCGTGCCGATGCCGAAGGCCAGCGCCCCGACCGCCCCGTGGGTGCTGGTGTGGCTGTCGCCGCACACGATCGTCTTGCCGGGCTGCGTGATGCCGAGATCGGGGCCGATGATGTGCACGATGCCGCGCTGCTCGCTGGTGAGCCCGAGGAGCTCGACGCCGAACTGCGCGCAGTTCACCTCGAGCTCGCGGATCTGGCGCGCCGCCGATTCGATCGCGATCGGCGCGCCGCCGAAGACCTGGCTCGTACGTGTCGGCGTCGAGTGGTCCATGGTGGCGAGCGTGAGCTCGGGGCGCCGCACCGGTAAGTTCCGCTCGCGCAGCAGCGCAAAGGCCTGGGGCGAGGTGACCTCGTGGATGAGGTGCAGGTCTATATAGAGCACCGCCGGGGTGGCGGCCGACTCCGCCGCTACCTCGTGCCGCGTCCAGACCTTTTCAAAGAGTGTGCGTGCCGTCCCCGGCATCGAAGCTCCGCCGGCTGTTCCTTCAGCCCGAGGCCGCCGCGGCGCGCGGCGCCGCCATGTCGACGTAGTCGAGCCAGCCCCAGCGGTCGGGGGTCTTGCCCGAGAAGAGGCCAAAGAAAGCGTTCTGCAGCGTCTCGGTCACGGGGCCGCGCTTGCCGTTGCCGACGGCCAACCGATCGACGGAGCGGATCGGAGTGATCTCGACCGCCGTGCCCGTGAAGAACGCCTCGTCGGCGAGGTAGAGGAGCTCGCGCGGAATTGACATCTCGCGCACCTCGATGCCGCGCTCGCGCGCGAGTCGCATCACCGTGTCGCGGGTGAGGCCGCCCAAGACCGAGTGGGCCAGCGCCGGGGTGAGCAGCACGCCGTCCTTCACGAGGAAGAGGTTCTCCCCCGAGCCCTCGCTCAAGGTGCCGTCGGGTGCGAGCCCGATTCCCTCGGCGAAGCCGAGGCGCCGCGCCTCCGAGCCGATGAGCTGGCTCGAGAGGTAGTTGCCGCCCGCCTTGGCGAGCGCCGGCAGAGTATTGGGCGCCATCCGGTTCCACGAGGACACGCAGGCATCGACGCCGCCGTCCTCGGCCTCGTGCCCGAGATATTTGCCCCATTCCCAGGCCGCGATCGCCACGTCGGTCGGCGGGTCGTTCTTCGGCGTCACGCCGATCTCGCCGTAGCCACGGAACACTATCGGGCGAATGTAGGCGCCGCGCTTGAGCTGGTTGGCGGAAATCACCTGGCGGCAGGCATCGTTGATCTGCTCGGGCGAGTACTGCATGGCAATGCGGTAGATCTTCGCCGAGTCGAACAGACGGCGCGTGTGATCGCGGAGGCGGAAGATCGCCACCCCGCGCGGGGTCTCATAGGCACGCACGCCCTCGAACACCGAGGAGCCGTAGTGCAGCGCGTGCGACAGCACGTGGACCGTCGCCTTCTCCCACGGTACGAGCTTGCCGTTGAACCAGATGAACTGCGTGGCCGGAATGGGCATGGGAACTCCTGTGCGTCAGACCGCGGCCGGCACCGGCGGCGCCGCCGTCGCGCGCGCGCGTGTCCCGGCCTGCGCCTGCTCGATGCGATTGATCACTTCGAGGAAGGCGCGGGTGCCGGACTCGACGATGTTGGTGCTCACGCTGGCGCCCCGGTAGGTCTTGCGATTGTACTCCACGTACACCCGCGCCTCGCCCTGGGCGTCCTCGCCCTCGGAGACCGCATGCACCTCGAACTTGCGTAAGGTGACGCGGATGCCGGTGGCCGCCTCGATCGCCTTGAAGGCGGCATCCACCGGGCCATCGCCGCTCGCGGTGTGCTCGACGCAGCGGCCGTCGGCGTGCTTGAGGACGACGAGCGCCCGTGCGGCACCGCCGCTGCGCGTCTCGGTGGTGAGCTCGGTGAGGATCCACGGGCCGGCGGCCGAGCCCTCCGCGCGCAGCACCAGCGCCTCGATGTCGCCATCGAAGAGCTCCTTCTTGCGGTCGGCGAGCGCCTTGAATTCCTCGAACAGCCGGTTGAACTCCGCTTCGTCGAGCTCGAAGCCGAGCGCCTGCACGCGCTCGCGCAGCGCGTGCCGGCCGCTGTGCTTGCCGAGCACCAGGTGGCTGCGCGACAGGCCGACGTCCTCAGGACGCAGGATCTCGTAGGTCGAGTAGTGCTTGAGCATGCCGTGCTGGTGGATGCCGGCCTCATGAGCGAAGGCGTTCTCGCCGACCACCGCCTTGTTGCGCGGGATCGGCATGCCGGTGATGCTCGAGATGAGGCGCGAGGTGGGGTAGAGGCGGTTGGTGTTGATGCCCGTCGTGACGTTGAAGAACGCGGCGCGGGTCTTGAGCGCCATCACGACTTCCTCCAGCGAGCAATTGCCGGCGCGCTCGCCGATGCCGTTGATCGTGCACTCGATCTGGCGCGCTCCGGCGACCACCGCCGTAAGGCTGTTCGCCACCGCCATGCCGAGATCGTCGTGGCAATGCACCGACAGGCGGATGCCATCGATGCCGCGCACGTTCTTGCGCAGATAGCGGAACAGCTCCGCGAACTCGTCCGGCACCGTGTAGCCGACGGTGTCGGGGATGTTCACGGTGGTGGCGCCCGAGGCGATCGCCACCTCGACCACCTGCGCGAGGAACTCGAGCTCGGTGCGCGAGGCGTCCTCGGGCGAGAACTCGACGTCGGCGGCGAGCTCGCGCGCACGGGCGACTCCGGCCGCGGCGGCGCGCAGGATCTCATCCTGCGCCATGTTGAGCTTGTACTGGCGATGGATGGCGCTGGTCGCCAGGAACACGTGGATGCGGTGGCGCGGCGCGTCCTTGAGCGCGCGCGCCGCGAGCTCGATGTCCTCGGGGTTGCAGCGCGCCAGGCCGCAGATGATCGGCCCCTGAACCTCGCGCGCCACCGCCTGCACGCTCTCGAAGTCGCCGCGCGAGGCGGCTGGGAAGCCCGCTTCGATCACATCGACCCCGAGCTCGGCGAGCGCGCGTGCCACGCGCAGCTTCTCGGGCTGCGTCATGCTGCAGCCGGGCGACTGCTCGCCGTCGCGCAGCGTGGTATCGAAGATCAGGACTCGGTCGGGATTACTGCTCATGGTCACTGCCTCGTTGCGGACGCCTCAAGCCTCAGGCGCGCCGCTCGTTCAGCCACGGCATGCGGGCGCGCAGGCTGGCTCCTACTTTCTCGATCTGGCGGTCGATGTCCGCGGCAAGGAGCTTCTGGTAATTCGGGCGCCCCGCGGCGTTCTCCTTGATCCACTGGCGCGCGAACTTGCCGCTCCGGACTTCCTTCAGCACACGGCGCATCTCGTTCTTCACGCGCTCGTTGACGATCCGCGGCCCGCGGGTGAGGTCGCCGTACTTGGCGGTTTCGCTGATGAACTGGTGCATCTTGGCGAGTCCCCCCTCGTGCAGGAGATCGACGATGAGCTTCAGCTCATGGAGGCACTCGTAGTAGGCGACCTCGGGCTGGTAGCCCGCCTCGACGAGGGTCTCGAATCCCTTGACGACGAGCTCGGTCGCCCCGCCGCAGAGCACCGCCTGCTCGCCGAACAGATCGGTCTCCGTCTCCTCGGCGAACGTCGTCTCGAGCACGCCGCCGCGCGTGCCGCCGATGCCGTGGGCGTAGGCGAGGGCGCGCGCGTGCGCCTTGCCGCTCGCGTCCTGGGCGACCGCGAGCAGGCACGGCACGCCGCGGCCCTGGCTGTATTGGCGCCGGACCAGATCGCCCGGTCCCTTGGGCGCGATCAGCACCACGTCGAGATCGGCGCGCGGCTTCACCTGGCGGAAGTGGATGTTGAACCCGTGGGCAAAGAGCAGCGTCGCGCCCTTCTTCAGGCCCTTCTTCACCTCCTGGTACAGCGCCTTCTGTGCCAGGTCCGGCACCAGCATGGCGATGAGGTCCGCGCTCGCGGCGGCGGCGGCGGGCTCTGCGACCTCCAGTCCGTCGCGACGCGCCTTCTTCCAGCTCAGCCCCCCCTTGCGCACCCCGACGACGACCTCGAAGCCGCTGTCCTTGAGGTTCAGCGCGTGCGCCCGGCCCTGACTGCCGTAGCCGAGGATCGCGATGCGCGCGCCCTTCAGCGCCTTGCGGTCGACGTCCTTATGGGAATAAAGCCTCATCGCGTCACTCCTCGAGGCGGCCGTGGCCGCACTGCAAACGTAAAAAACCCCGCAGCGGCTTTCAGCCGGTGCGGGGTCTTAAGCTTTCTTGCTTCGCTCGTGCCTACTTGATCAGGCGTTCGCGCGTGCCCCACACCGCTGTGCTCCGGTAAGGAGCAGCAGTGCGGGCAGTCCAATAAGCAGCGCCAGCCGTGCGGCGGGTGCCGCGGTGCGGTCGCGAGGCGCTGTTGCGTTGGATGTCACGGGATGCGAACCAAACCTGTTGCGTCCGATGGGAGCACAGGAACCGCGGACTTGTCAACGACTTAAGCGCGGAGCGTCAGGGCGGATGTTAATCTCGCGGTAGTCTCTCTGCGGGCGCGCGCGGTGCGCGCACGACCACTGAAGGTAAGCATGAAAAAAACGGTCGACCCGCGCGAGTACTCGCGCGTCGTCGTGGATGGCCTTAAGCAGACACCCGCGCGCGCCATGCTGCGCGCCGTGGGGTTCCGGGATGAGGACTTCGCGAAACCCCAGATCGGCGTGGCTTCGACCTGGGCCAACCTGACTCCCTGCAACATGCACATTGGGGCACTGGCCAACGCAGCCGCCGCCGGTGTCGACGGCGCCGGCGGCAAGAGCGTCCTTTTCAATACCATTACGGTGTCCGACGGGATCTCGATGGGGACCCCGGGAATGCGCTACTCGCTCGTGTCGCGCGAGATCATCGCGGACTCCATCGAGGCGGTGGTCGGTGCCGAGGGCTTCGACGGCTTCGTCGCGCTCGGCGGCTGCGACAAGAACATGCCCGGCTGCGCCATGGCGATGGCGCGGCTCAACCGCCCGGCCGTGTTCGTCTACGGGGGTACCATCCGCCCCGGCGCGCAGCGGCGCGACATCGTCACCGTGTTCGAGGCGGTGGGAGCGCGCGCGGCGGGGACGCTCTCCGAGAGTGCGCTGCAGGAGATCGAGCGCACGGCCATCCCGGGTCCTGGCAGCTGCGGCGGCATGTACACCGCGAACACCATGGCCTCGGCAATCGAGGCCTTGGGCTTGTCCTTGCCAGGGAGCTCCGCGCAGGAGGCCATCGGGGAAGCCAAGCACTCCGATAGCGCGCGTGCCGGCGCTGCGGTCGTCCGCCTGGTGCGCGAGGGTTTGAAGCCGCGCGACATCCTGACGCGCAAGGCCTTCGAGAATGCCATCACCGTGGTGACCGCGCTCGGAGGCTCGACCAATGCGGTGCTGCACCTGCTCGCGATCGCGCGCGATGCGGGCGTACGCCTCGCACTGGATGATTTCACCCGCGTCGGCCGCCGTTCCCCGGTGCTCGCGGACTTAAGGCCGAGCGGCCGGTACCTGATGTCCGAGCTCGTCGCGATCGGCGGAATTCAGCCCCTGATGAAGATGCTGCTCGATGGAGGGCTGCTGCACGGCGAGTGCCTGACGGTGACCGGGCAGACGCTGCGGGAGAATCTCGAAAAAACTCCCATGTATATGAGAGGGCAGGAGATTGTGAGACCGCTCTCCGACCCGCTCAAGAAGGACAGCCACCTCGTCATCCTCTACGGCAATCTCGCCCCCGAGGGGGCGGTCGCCAAGATCACCGGCAAGGAGGGTGAGCGCTTCGAGGGCCGCGCGCGGGTGTTCGACGGCGAGGAGCGCGCCACCCAGGCGATCCTCGCCAACAAGCTGCGTGCCGGGGACGTCGTCGTCATCCGGCACGAGGGACCCAAGGGGGGGCCCGGCATGCGCGAGATGCTGAGCCCTACCGGCGCCATCAGCGGACGGGGCCTGGACGGCAAGGTCGCGCTGATCACCGACGGCCGTTTCTCCGGCGGCAGTCATGGATTCGTGGTGGGACACGTGTCTCCCGAGGCTGCGGTCGGCGGACCGATCGGTCTGCTGCGCAACGGGGATCGGATTACGATCGATGCGCGCAAGCGCGAGCTTCGCGTCGAGCTTCCCGCGGCCGAGCTGCGCAACCGCCGGCGGGCATGGCAACCCCGGAAGCCTGCGGCGCAGGCCGGGGTGCTCGCCAAGTACGCGCGCCTCGTCGGCAGCGCCTCCGAGGGAGCTGTCACCGAAGGGATCCAGGCACGGCGGCGCAATTCCTGAGTCGCAGGCGGAGTTGTCAGTCCCGGAGGCAGCGGTTACAGTTCGCGAAAGCACTCGTCGCAGCGCACACTGCAGGGTATCGGACGGGGGGAATTTCAGAATTTCACGATCCCCGCTCGTATGCCTGACGATAGTGAGTATGCAAGTGTGGTTCGAGGGGACCGGCGGGCCTGCCTGCCGGCAACGGGGTTCTGGCTGAGTCAGAAGCGCATCAACAACACATGACTGCCCTAGTACGCGATTCCCAGTTCATGACACGGCGCATGGCCGTGCTGCTCGCGATCATCGCGCTGCACATCTTCCTCGTCTGGGCGCTCGCCACGGGCCTCGCGCGGCGCGCGATCGAAGTGCTCGCGCCGCCGATCCAGACGACGATCGTCGAGGAAGTGAAGAAAGAGGAAGCGCCGCCGCCGCCGCCGCCGCCGCAGTTCGAGCGGCCGCCGGTGGAGATACCGCCTCCCGACGTCACGATCAATGTGCCGGTGGAGACCGAGACCACCGCGATCCGCGTGACCAACACGCCGGTCGTCAAGGCACCGCCGGTAGCCGCACCGACGCGGAGCACCGCCATCGGCTTCGGCAAGGGCTTCCCCAACAGCGACGAGTTCTACCCGGACGCCTCCCGGCGTCTCGAGGAGCAGGGCACCGTCACCGTGCACGTGTGCATCGGTCCTGACAACAAACTCACCGAGGAGCCGACGGTGGTGAAGGGCGTCAACGGGCGGCTCGACGGCGGCGCAATACGGCTCGCCAAGGCGGGCTCGGGGAAGTACATCGCCGCGACCGAGGACGGCAAGCCCGTTACCAAATGCGTCAACTACAACGTCAAATTCCAGCTGAGATGAACACCGGCCGCACCTGCGCGTGCGGCTTCTTTTTTGCTTCGAGGAAACTATGGAAAACCAACCGAGCGTAACCGTTAACAACCCTTACGGCCTCAGCGCATTGTGGGTGTCCGGAGACCTGGTCTCCCGCTCCGTGCTCGTTCTTCTGATCATCATGTCGCTCGCCTCGTGGTACGTAATCCTCACGAAGCTGTGGGACCAGCGGGCGCTGCGCAAGTCGGCCAAGGCGGTCGACAAGCAGTTCTGGAGCGCGCCCTCGCTCAAGGACGGCGTCGATCGCCTCAAGAAGGGCGACGACTTCCGCGGCATCGCCGAGGACGGCCTGCGCGCCGCCTCCCACCATGATGGCCGCCTGACCGACCGCATCGACCTGCACGAGTGGATCACCATGTCGCTGCAGCGCGCGGTGGACTCGGTGAACAGTAAGCTGCACGGCGGCCTGGGGCTCCTCGCGACGGTCGGCTCGACCGCGCCGTTCGTGGGCCTGTTCGGCACGGTGTGGGGCATCCTGACCGCGCTGGTCGGCATCGGCATCGCCGGCCAGGCGAGCATCGACAAGGTGGCGGGCCCGGTCGGCGAGGCGCTCATCATGACGGCCCTCGGCCTGTTCGTGGCGGTGCCGGCGGTGTGGGGCTACAACTGGCTCCTCGGCCGCAACAAGGTGCTGCAGGATGCGCTGCGGAACTTCGCGAGCGACCTGCATGCCTACCTCGTAGGTGGCGTGAAGGTCGATGGCGGCGCAGGGGCGGGCGGTGCCCGTCCGGCGGCGGCCAAGGCCGCACCGCGCGTTCGCTGAAGAAAGCGTCTGCGGGTGCACCCGCCGCGGATGCCGCGCATCCCCGGCGCGCGCACCGGCCCGGCGCGCTCTTTAAGGAGTAGCTGACGATGTCAATGAACGTGGGCGAGTCGAGCAGCGGCGGCATGATGGCGACCATCAACACCACGCCGCTCGTCGACGTGATGCTGGTGCTGCTGATCATCTTTCTCATCACGATCCCCGTGATCACCAAGACGGTGAAGGTCGAGCTGCCCAAGGCGGTCAACATCCCGACCCAGACCAAGCCCGAGAACATCACCATCGCGGTGGACAGGGAAGGCAACATTTACTGGAACGAGAAGGCCATGCCGAACCGCCAGGTGCTGCTCGGCTACATCAAGGAAGCGGCGGTGAGAGTGCCGCAGCCCGAGATCCAGATCCGCGCCGATCGGGATACCCGCTACGAGTTCGTCGGCCGGGTGATGTACGCCATCCAGCGCGGCGGCATCGTCAAGGTCGGATTCCTCACCGAGCCCGATCGCGGCGTGCGCGGCTACCGCTGAAGTCCCAGGAGCAAACATCATGGCAATGCAGGTAGGCGGCGGCTCCGAGGAGATGTGCGACATCAACACGACGCCGCTGATCGACGTCATGCTGGTGCTGCTCGTGACGCTCATCATCACCCTGCCGGTCATGACCCACGCGGTCAAGCTCGACATGCCGCAGATGAATCAGCCGCCGCCGCCCGACCAGATAAAGCCCGAGGTGATCGATCTGGAGATCGACTTCGACGGCACCGTGGTCTGGAACGGCACGGCGGTCCCGAACCTGGACACGCTCGAGAGCTACTTCCACACCTATGCGGAAAAGGATCCGCAGCCGGAGATTCACCTCCGGCCGGATCGGCGCGCCAAGTACGACGTGGTGGCCAGGGTGCTGGCGGCCGCGCAGCGTAACCGCATGAAGAAGATCGGCTTCGTCAACACCTCGGAATTCAGCGACTAACGGTCACTCAATGGCACATATCAGCATTAAGATCTCCTCAACGTTCACGCGCTCGTGGATCGCGGTCACGGCTATCGCCGCGTCCGGAGTGCTTGCCTCCGCGACGGCGCTGGCGGCGGACCAGGCGGCCAAGCCGACCAACAGCGCCAAGCTCGCCAAGCCTCTCAAGGAGGCCCACGACGATCTCAACGCCAAGAAATTTTCCGAGGCGATCGCCAAGCTGAAGGAAGCCGACGGCACCGCCGGCAAGACCCCGTTCGACCAGCACCTGATCAACGACATGCTGGCGTACGCCTACCTGAAGACCAACGACTTCCCCGACGCCGCCAAGGTCTGGGAGGCGGAGGTCGAGGACGGCTTCACCACCGGGCCCGAGCAGCAGCAGAAGGTACGCGGGCTCTCCGAGGTCAACTACCAGCTCAAGAACTACGACAAGGCGATCGAATACGGCCAGCGCGCCCTCAAGGGCGGCTACGGCGACGAGCACATCAAGACGATCGTCGGCCAGGCCTACTACCTGAAGGGCGACTGGAAGGGCACGCTGCATTTCGAGGAGGACCTCGTCAACAGCACCATCAAGGCCGGCGGCACCCCGGCCGTCGAGCCGCTGCAGCTCATCCTGAGCTCCTGCGTGAAGCTCGAGGACCGAGCCTGCCAGACCAAGGCGCTGGAAAGAATGGTGACCTTTTATCCGAAGCCCGAATACTGGTCCAACCTGCTCCTATCCCTGTTGAAGGAGACTGCGAGCAGCGACAGCAATACGCTCGAGGTCTATCGCCTGATGTTGGAAGTCGACGTGCTGAACGGCGCGGACGATTACACCGAGATGGCGCAGCTGGCGATGGACGCCGGCACGCCCGGCGAGGCGCAGCGTGTGCTGCAGCGCGGTTTCGACAAGAACGTGTTCACCGAGAAGCGCGGCAAGGAGAAGAACCAGCGCCTGCTTGAGAAGGCCAAGCAGGCTGCGGCGCAGGACCAGGCGACGCTCGAGAAGACGACCAGGGAAGCCGAGGCCGCGACGACCGGGGGCAAGAACGCCGGCATGGGGCTCGCATACCTTAACTACGGCCAGTACGACAAGGCGGTCGATCAGTTTACCAAGGCCATCTCCAAGGGTGGGCTGCGGAACGCCCCCGAAACGCAACTCCTCCTGGGAATCGCACAGCTCAAGGCCGGTCACAAGGACGATGCGGTGAAAGCCTTCAAGGCCGTCAAGGGCGACCCGGTGCTCGAGCGCCTGCAGAGTCTTTGGGTGCTGCACGCCCGACAGGCATAAAGAAAGCGCGGAAAGGAGCTCCTCATGGCGATCAAGGCCGGTGACCGCATGCCCGCGGGCAGCTTCAAGCGCATGACCAAGGAAGGGCCGAAGGACCTTACGACGGAGGAGCTCTTCAGGGCTAAGCGCGTGGTGCTGTTCTCGGTGCCGGGAGCCTTCACGCCGACCTGCGACGCCAAGCACCTGCCGGGCTTCGTGCAGCTCGCCGATCAGATTCTCGCCAAGGGGGTCGACACCATCGCCTGCATGGCGGTCAACGACGTGTTCGTCATGAACGCCTGGGGCAAGGCCTCGAACGTCGGCGACAAGGTGCTGATGCTGGCGGACGGCAACGGTGAATATGCCCGCGCGCTCGGGCTCGAGCTCGATGCGAGCAAGTTCGGGATGGGCAAGCGCGGTCAGCGCTTCGCGATCATCGTGAAGGACGGGACTGCGACGCACGTCGACGTGGAAGAGCCCGGCCAGTTCAAGGTCTCGGCCGCCGAGTACGTCCTCGGGCAACTGTAGGCTGCGGTTTTGGGCCCCGGGGCGGGCTACCCCACCAGCTTTTCGAGCTCGGGGATGATCTGGAAGAGATCCCCGACGAGGCCGAAATCCGCGACCTCGAAGATCGGCGCTTCCCCGTCCTTGTTGATGGCGACGATGGTGCGCGCGTCCTTGATCCCGGTGAGGTGCTGGATCGCCCCCGAGATGCCCACCGCCACGTAGAGCTCCGGCGCGATGATCTTGCCGGTCTGTCCGACCTGCATTTCGTTCGGCGCGTAGCCGGCATCGACGGCCGCGCGCGAGGCGCCGACCGCCGCGCCGAGCTTGTCGGCGAGGCTGTAGAGGATCTTGAAGCCATCGGCGCTGCCCAAGGCGCGGCCGCCGGAGATCACCCGCGCGGCAGTCAGCAGATCCGGCCGGTCGCTCCTGGCGGCCGACACCGATACGAAGCGCGTATGGGTGGGGAGCTCGACCGCGACTGCGGCTTTCTCGATCGGCGCCGAGCCGCCGGTGCCCGCCGCCTCGAAGGACGCCATGCGCACCGTGCCGACGACCTTGGCGGCGCCATCGGCCTCCACCGTCAGGAGCGCGTTCCCGGCGTAGACCGGGCGGCGGAAGCGCGTAGGGCTCTCGATCGCCATTATGTCGCTCACCTGGGGCGCGCCGAGGAGCCCGGCGATGCGCGCCATCAGATCCTTGCCGTAGGTGGTCGAGGGGCCGAGCACGAGGTTGAAAGGGCCGGCGAGCGCCACGATCTGCGGCGCGAGCACCGCGGCGAGCGGCTGCGCGTTGGCGGGATTCTCGACGGTGAGAACGCGCGCGACACCGGCGAGCTGCGCCGCCTGCGCTGCGACCGCAGCGGAATTGGCGGCGCACACCGCGATCGTTATCTCCGCGCCGCTCAAGGCGCGCGCACAGCTCACGCACTTGGCGGTGCTGGGGTTGAGTTTGGCGCCGTCGTGCTCGGCGACGATGAGGATCCTGGCGGTCACAGCAGGCCCTTCTTCTTCAGTTGCTCGACCAGCTCGGCGGCGTCCTTCACGCGGATGCCTTTCTGGCGCAGCGGCGGCGGCTCGAAGCGCACCAGCTTCAGCTGCTGGCGCTGCTCGACGCCCAGCGCCGCGAGGGTGAGCGTCTCGAGCGGCTTTTTCTTCGCCTTCATGATGTCGGGCAGCTTCACGTAGCGCGGCTCATTCAGCCGCAGGTCGGTGGTGATGACCGCCGGCAGGTCGATCTCGAGCGTCTCGAGCCCGGCGTCCACCTCGCGCGTCACGCGTGCCGTGCTCGCGGAGATGAGCTCGAGCTTGGAGGCGTAGGTCGCCTGCGGGCGATTCCACAGCGCCGCGAGCACCTGGCCGGTCTGGCCGTTGTCGTCGTCGATCGCCTGCTTGCCGAGGATCACCAGGAACGGCTGCTCGCGCTCGATGAGCTTCAGCAGCACGCGCGCGGCGACGAGCGGCTCGATCACACCGTCGGCCTGCACGTGCAACGCGCGGTCCGCGCCCATCGCCAGCGTGCTGCGCAGCTGCTGCTGGCACTCGGCGGGGCCGACGGTCGCGACGATCACTTCCTCGGCGCCGCCGCGCTCCTTGATGCGCAGCGCTTCCTCGAGCGCAATCTCGTCGAAAGGGTTGACGCTCATCTTGACGCCGTCGGTGACCACGCCGCTGCCATCGGGCTTGACCCGGATGCGGACGTTGAAGTCGACGACGCGCTTGATACCGACCAGGATGCGTTTCATAGACCTTTAAGTATAGCGGGCGGCGTCGCGTGGTGTTGCCGGGAGACGCCGCGGCGTTGACGGATTGCGCGCCGTCTCCCTAAAGTCACGGGTCATGCTGAGCTACGCGCTGCGTCGCCTCGCCGTCGCCGTCCCAACCCTGCTCGTCGTCATCACTCTTTCATTTGCGATCGTTCGCCTGGCTCCCGGGGGACCCTTCGACCAGGAGCAGACGCTCACTCCGGCGGTGCGCGCCAATCTCGACCGCCTCTACGGACTCGACCGGCCGCTCGCGGTGCAGTACGCGCGCTACCTGACGGCGCTCGCGCACGGCGACTTCGGGCCTTCCCTGAGCCAGCGCGATTTCACCGTCACCGAGCTCATCGGCCAGGGGCTGCCGCTCAGTGCGACGCTCGGACTCGCGGCGGTGCTGCTCGCGATCCTCACGGGGATTCCGGCCGGGATAGTCGGAGCGCTGGCGCGCGGGAGCGGCACCGACTACGCGCTCACCGCACTCGCCGCGCTCGGTATCGCGCTGCCGACCTTCGTCACGGGTCCCGCCCTGGCGCTCGTCTTTGGGCTCCATCTGCATTGGCTGCCGGTCGCGGGCTGGCAGCGGGGCGCGCCGCGGTATCTGGTGCTGCCGGTCGTGACGCTCTCGCTTCCCGTGGCGGCGTATCTCGCACGGCTGATGCGCGCCAGCCTCCTCGAGGTGCTGCGCACCAACTACGTGCGCAGCGCGCGCGCACGCGGACTCGGCGCGGCGCGCGTGCTGTGGCGCCACGCGCTGCGGCCGGCGCTGCTGCCGGCGGTGAGCTACCTGGGACCGGCGGTCGCCTTCGTGGTGACGGGGTCGCTCGTCATCGAGACGGTGTTCGGCCTGCCCGGCACCGGCCGCTATCTGGTGCAGGGGGCCATCGACCGCGACTACCCGCTCGTCATGGGCATGGTCATCGTCTACGCCGCCCTTACCCTGACGCTCAACCTCGCCGCCGATCTGATCTACGGCTGGCTGGATCCCGGGGCGCGGCGTGAGTGAGGCGGCCGCGCCGCTCGCGGGCCTGTGGCGGGATGCCGCACGGCGCCTGCGCGCCAACCGCGTCGCCTGTGGCGCGCTCGGCCTCCTTGCGGCAGTGGCGCTGCTCGCGCTCGTCGCGCCGCCCGTCAGCCCGTGGGACTACGACAGCCTCGACTGGCAGCACCTCGCGCAGCCGCCGGGGCTTGCGGCCGCGCACTGGTTCGGGACCGACCGGTTGGGGCGCGACCTCTTCGTGCGCACCCTGTCGGGCGTGCGCCTCTCGCTCCTCATCAGCTTGGCTGCGAGCGCACTGAGTGTCGGCATTGGGCTCGCGTGGGGAGCACTCGCGGGCTTTGCCGGCGGGCGCACGGATGAGTGGATGATGCGCTTCGTCGACGTGCTCTATTCGCTCCCCTATCTTTTCATCGTGATCATTCTGAGCGCGGTGGTCGGCCGCGGCAGCATCGCGGTGCTCCTCATCGCCATCGGCGCGGTCGGCTGGCTCACTACCGCGCGCATCGTCCACGGCCAGACGCGCGCGCTCAAGCGGCGCGAGTTCATCGAGGCGGCCCGGGCGACCGGACTGCCGACCCGCGCGATCCTCGTCCGGCACATCGTGCCAAACCTCGCCGGGACCGTCGCAGTGTATGCGACGCTCACCGTGCCACAGATGATCCTGTTCGAGAGCTTCCTGAGCTTCCTTGGCCTCGGCGTGCAGGAGCCGCACGCGAGCCTCGGCAATCTCATCAACGCCGGGGCTCAGGAAATGGAGTCGGCGCCGTGGATGCTGCTGGTGCCGGCGGCGTTCCTGGTGGTGCTGCTCGTGTGCCTCAACCTCCTCGGCGACGGCCTGCGTGATGCCCTCGACCCGCGCGAGCACTGAGGTCGCGTCGCTCCCGGCCTCGCAGGCGCTGCTGACGCTCAGCGATCTCACGGTCAGCTTCACCACCGCGGCGGGCACGCTGACCGCCGTCAGGCAGCTGTCGCTCGCGGTCGCGCGCGGTGAATGTTTAAGTGTTGTCGGCGAATCGGGCGCGGGCAAGAGCCAGGCGTTTCTCGCGGTGATGGGGCTGCTCGCTGCGAACGGCCGCGCCCAGGGCAGCGCGCGCTTCCTCGGCACGGAGCTCCTGGGTCTCGCAGCGCCGGCGCTCGACCGTGTGCGCGGCGCGGCCATCGGCATGGTGTTCCAGGATCCGATGACCTCGCTCACGCCGCATCTCACCGTCGGGGAGCAGATCGCGGAGGTTCTGCTGCGGCACCTGAAGGTCGGGGGCGGCGCGGCCCGCCGCCGCGCGCTCGAGCTCCTCGAGCGGGTGCAGCTGACCGATCCCGCCCGGCGGCTGGGCCAGTACCCGCACGAGCTCTCCGGCGGCATGCGCCAGCGGGTGATGATTGCGATCGCAATCGCCTGCGAGCCGCAGCTGCTGATTGCGGACGAGCCGACCACGGCCCTCGATGTGACCGTCCAGGCGCAGATTCTCGCGCTGCTCGCGGACTTGAAGCGCGAGCGCGCCCTAGGCGTGGTGCTCATCACCCATGACCTCGGGGCGGTCGCAGGTGTCGCCGACCGCGTGGCGGTGATGCGTGCCGGGAGCCTCATCGAGACGGGCCCCACGGCGGCGGTCTTCAAGTCCCCGCGCGACCCGTACACGCGCGAGCTGGTGCGCGCGGCGGCCCCGCCGCCGGCGATTTTCTCTGCGCCGGGCACGGCAGCGGGCGCCACGGCGCTCGCGCTCACGGACCTGAGCGTCGAGTTCGCGGTCAGCCGCGGATGGCTCAGGTCCCCGACGCGCTTGAGCGCGCTGAGCGGCGTCACGCTCGAGCTCGCCGCCGGCGAGGCCCTCGGCGTCGTCGGTGAGTCGGGCGGTGGCAAGTCGACGCTGGCGCGCGCCGCGCTCGCCTTGCTGCGGCCCTGCGCCGGCGAGGTGGTGTGGATGGGCCGGGCCCTTCTCGAGCTGCCGCCTCGGGAGCTGCGCGCGCTGCGCGGTGAGCTGCAGATGATCTTTCAGGATCCCCTGGGCAGTCTCGATCCGCGCATGACCGTGGGTGAGATCGTCGGCGAGCCGCTCAGCGTCCATCGCCGCGAGCTCGCTGCCGCGGCGCGCGCCGCGGCGGTCGTCGAGATGCTGCGCCGGGTGGAGCTCGGGAGCGAGCTCCTGGGACGCTACCCGCACGAGCTCTCGGGCGGCCAGTGTCAGCGCGTCGGCATCGCGCGCGCCATGATCCTCGAACCCCGGCTGCTGGTATGCGATGAGCCCTTGAGCGCTCTCGACGGACCGACGCAGCAGCAGATCATGGCGTTGCTCGAGAGGCTGCGGCGCGAATCGGGCATGAGCCTCCTGCTCGTGAGCCACAACCTCGCCGTCGTGAGGCGCCTGTGCGAGCGGGTTCTGGTTCTGTACCTGGGACGCATGATGGAGCTCGCCCGCACGCAGAGCCTCTACTCGCAGCCGCGCCACCCCTACACGCGCGAGCTCCTGGCCGCCGTGCCGGTCGCGGACCCCGACCTCCAGCCCGCCCGGCTTAAGGAAACGCGCCCCGGCGAGCCGCCGTCGCCCCTCGCGCCGCCGAGCGGCTGCGTGTACCGCACCCGCTGCCCGCACGCGCTCAGCGTCTGCGCCGAGCGGGTACCGGCGTGGGAGGTCACGGGCGGCGCGGGTGACGGGGCGAATCGCGTGGCGTGCCATCGCTGGCGCGAGCTCTCCTAGTTGATCGGGGCAAAAACCGCCTTGCCGGACATCAGCTTCTCTACGGGCGAGTTACGTTATTCTCCGGGTATGAAGACCGAACCTGGAATCCGGCCGAGCGAGGCGCTGAAGCACGTACGCTATGAGATCCGCGGGCGTCTCGCCCGGCGGGCCCTCGAGCTCGAGCGTCAGGGGTACGAGATCATCTCGCTCAACATCGGCAACCCGCGCGCCTTCGGGCTGCGGACGCCCGAGACCATGCGGCTCGCGATGATCGAGAACCTCGCTCAGGCCGAAGGCTACTGTCATCAGAAGGGCATTTTCCCGGCGCGTGAAGCGGTGGTGATGCAGCAGCAGGAGCGCGGCATCGGCGGCGTGACCGCCGAGGAGGTCTTCATCGGCAACGGCGTGAGCGAGCTCATCGACCTCACCTTGAGGGCGCTCCTCAGCGACGGCGACGAGGTGCTGGTGCCGAGCCCCGACTACCCGCTGTGGACGGCGGCGGTGACGCTCAACCGCGGGCGCGCGGTGCACTATCCCTGCCGGCCGGCGCAGGGCTTCGTGCCCGACCCGGAGGAGATCGCGCGGCTCATTACGCCGCGCACCCGCGCGATCGTCATCATCAATCCCAACAATCCGACCGGCGCGGTGTATCCGCGTGCGGTGCTCGAGGCGCTCGCCCGGCTCGCAGAGCAGCACGGCCTCGTCGTCTTCAGCGACGAGATCTACGACCAGATGACCTACGAGGGGGCCGAGTTCGTCCCCATGGCGACGCTGGTGCACGACACGCTGTGCGCGACGCTGTCGGGGCTCTCCAAAGTGTACCGTGCGTGCGGTTACCGCGCCGGCTGGGCGGTGTTCTCGGGCCGCGTGCATGCGGCGGCCGAGTATCTCGACGCACTCGAGCTGCTGGCATCGCTGCGCCTGTGTTCCAACGTCATGGCGCAGTGGGCGGTGCAGACGGCACTCGGCGGGCACCAGAGCATCCGCGAGCTCATCGCCCCCGGCGGGCGGCTCTACGAGTCGCGCGCCGTGATCCTGGAGGCCGTGCGGCGCAGCCGCTACCTCACGCTCGCACCCCCCGCGGGCGCGATGTACGCGTTCGTCGGCGTCGACGAGGCCAGCGTGCCGGACTTCGATGATCAGCAGTTTGCGCTCGATCTCCTCGAGCAGAAGCACGTCCTGGTCGCCCCCGGGGTGAGCTTCAACGTGCCGTACCGCAATCACTTCCGCATCACGAACCTTCCCGACGCGGCGACGCTGCGCGAGGTATTCAGCCGCATCGAGGAGCTGCTCGGCGCCTACGCGAGCGGCGAGCGGCGGGCGGGCGGGGCGGGGGCGGACAATGTGGTGAGTGCGGAATCTCGCTTCAAGTCAACTCTCTAAAGAGATCCTAATAGCCTGTTTTGTTTAGGATTCAAACCGACGTAAGCGAGCACATTCAGCGCGGCGGGACGCTCATCGTCCCTACGCGCCAGCGCTCGCGGGCGGTGCGCCTGGCGTACGCGGCGGCGCAGCTGCGGGCCGGGGAGCGCGTCTGGGCGAGCCCCAGCGTGCTCGCGGCGCCGGCCTGGTTGCGGCGCGAGTGCGAGCGGCAGGCCGAAGACGCCCCCGGGAAGTGGCCGCGAATTCTCGGCGCCACCGAGCAATGGTGGCTGTGGCGAGAGGCCACGGCGGAGGCGGCGCACGAGACGAGCCGACGCGATCCCTTCCTCAGCACCGAGCCGCTCGCCGAGTCGCTCGAGCGCGCGAGCACCCGGGCGGCGGAGTGGGGCATCGCGCTCGCGCCGGCAGCGCCTGACAGCGAAGCCGGACTCCTCTACGAGGCGCAGCGCATCTTCAATGCGCGCTGTCACGAGCTCGGCGCGGGGAGCGTGAGCGCGCTGATGACGGCGCTCGAGCCGCCCGCCCGGGAGCGGCGGCCGTGGCTGCGCGGGTTCGACAGGGTGCCGGGCGGACTCACGCGCTTAGCCGGCGCGCTGCCAGACCCGGGCGATGCGCCTGCCGGTATCCAAGCGACTCCCCACGGCGTGCGCGCCGCGGATGAGGAGGCGGAGCTCGAGGCGATCGCGGCGTGGTGCCGCGAGCGACTCAGCGCGCGGCCCGACGCGCGGCTCCTCGTGATGCTCCCGGGGCGGGCGGCGGCGCGCGAGCGCCTCGCGGCCCTCATCCGCGGCTGCCTCGATCCGGGCGCCGTGCTCTCGGGAAGCGGTGCGGCGCGGACCCTGGTGGGAATCGAAGGAGGCGAGCCGCTCGCCTCACAGCCGCTCCCCGCGCAGGCGCTGCTCTCGCTCTCGATCCTCGCGGGAGAGGCGCTCGAGCTCGAGGCGATCGGACACTGGCTCTGCTCTCCCTATTGGGGTGGAGTCGCGGCCGCACCGCGCGCGGCGCTCGGACTCCTGTTGCGCCAGCGCGGTGTGGCGAGTCTTGACTTACGCGGGCTGCTCGGGGCGCTGCAGCTCGCGCCGCGCGAGCTCAAGGCGGCGGCGCGTGAGCTCGAGGCGCTCACGCGGCGTGCCACGGGGCTCCTCGGCGAAGGCAGCGCTTCACCGCGGCGCTGGTCGGAGCGCTGCGAGGCGGCGCTCGCCGCGCTCACCTGGCCGGGCGCGCTGCCGGCCGACAGCACCGTGCAGCAGACGCGACTGCACTGGCGTGAGCTCCTCGAGGAGTTCGGCGAGCTCGCCGCGAGCGTGCCGAGTCTCGAGCGCGCGGCCGCGCTCTCTCACCTGCGCTCGCTCGCGCTGCGCACGGCGTATCGCCCGGCGGATGAGGACGTGCCGGTGACGATCTCGCCGATGCTGGCCGATCCGGTGATCGTGTACGACGCCATCTGGGTGGGATCGCTCAGCGCCGACGTGCTGCCGTTGCCGGTTAGTCCGGACGCGTTCCTGCCGCTCGCCGCGCAGCTCGCCGCAGGCCTGCCGGAGGCAAGCGCCGCCGGCCGCCGCGCGCAGGCGCGCGCGCTCGTGAGCGCCTGGCGGCGCACGACATCAGAGCTCGTGCTTTCCGTGCCGGCTCGCGAGAAGGACCTGGAGCTCCTGCCCAGCCCGTGCCTCGCGGAGCTCGCGCTGGCACCGGAGGCGCGCCGGAACCTGTGGCTCCCGTTGCGCCTGCACCGGGACGGGTGCACCGAGGGACGCGACGATGCGAGGGGCGCGGCGTTCACCGCTCCGACGCCGCTCCCGGCGGGTACGCGCGCGATCACACTGCAGAACACCTGCGCCTTTCGCGCTTACGCGGAGCTGCGCCTCGGGGCGGTGGCCCCGGAGCGCGCCGAGCCCGGCGTGCCCATGGATCAGCGGGGCCTGCTGCTGCACGCAGCACTGCAGCTGCTGTGGGAGCGATTGCGCGACTCGCAGACCCTCGGCGCCCTCGGGGAGGGCGAGCTCGATGTGCTGATCGCCGATTGCGTCGCGCTCGCGGCGCAGACGCTCCAGGTCGAGGTACGCGGCCGCAAGCGGCGGGCACGCCGCGTGCCCGATGGCCAGTTCGATCTCTTCAGCGTGCTGTCACCCGCGCTCACGCGCGAGTGTGCACGTGCCGCGCGGCTCATCCGGCGGCTGTGCGAGCTCGAGCGGACGCGCCCGGCCTTCACCGTCGAGGCGACCGAGCACATGACGGAGCTGTCGCTCGGAGGCGCACGGGTGCGCATGCGGCTCGACCGCGTGGACACGGTCGCGGACGGCCGCGTGGTGCTCGACTACAAGAGCGGGCGCCCCGAGACGCCGGACTGGTTCGGCGAGCGCCCGAGCTACCCGCAGCTTCTCGCCTATCTCGCCGCCCTGGGCGCCGACGTGGTCGCGCTCGCCACCGTGAACCTGACGGCACGCGAGGTGCGCTTCACGGGTGTCGCGGCCACCGGCGACCTGCTGCCGAGAGTGAAGGCGATACCGGCAGTCACCGGGGCCGCGGCCGCCGATTGGCGCGTGCAGCAGCGCAGCTGGGAGACGCTCATCGAGCGGCTGATCCGCGCCTTCCTTGCCGGCGAGGCGCGCGTCGACCCGGCGCCGGGGGCCTGCGACTACTGCCATCTCGCGGACCTCTGCCGCATCGGCGCGCACCTCAGCCCCGAGGTCCGCACCTACACGGACGAAGCCGATGAGTGATCCGCGCGAGCGGCTCGACGATGCGGCGCGGCGCGAGGCGACCGAGCCCGCGGCCTCGATCGTGCTCGAGGCGCCGGCCGGCTCGGGCAAGACCGCGGTGCTGACGCAGCGCTTCCTGCGGCTTCTCGCCACGGTGGATGACCCGGGCGAGATCCTCGCGATCACCTTCACGCGCAAGGCCGCCGCGCAGATGCGCGCCCGCGTGATCCGCGCCCTGCGCGCCGAGCTCCCCGCCGACGATCCGGGCGCGGCGGCGCTGCGCCCGCTCGCGGCGGCGGCACTCAAGCAGGGCGCCGCCCGCGGCTGGCAGCTCGAGGCCGAGCCCGAGCGGCTGCGTATCCAGACGATCGATTCCTTCAACTACTGGCTGGCGAGCCAGCTGCCGGTCGCCTCGCGCGCCGGCGGAGCGCTGAACATCAGCGAGAACGCCGCCGAGCTCTACCAGCGGGCCGCGCGCCGCACACTCGCGGGCGCTGAAGCCGACCCGGCACTCGCGCCGGATGCACGGCTGCTCTTCGAGCGGCTCGACAACCACTGGATGAACCTCGAGCGGCTGATCGCGCAGATGCTCGAGCAGCGTGCGCACTGGCTGCGGTTCGTGGTGCGCGAGGACCCGGAAGCCTTGTGCCGGAGGGTGGACGAGAGTCTCGCGGCGCTCACTCGCGCGCGCCTCAAGGCGCTGCACGCGCTGCTGCCGGAGGCGTTGCGCCGCCGCGCCGAGAGCCTGCCGGGCGGCGTCGCACTCGGCACCGAGCCGGCCGACCTCGCTCACTGGAAGCACTTCGCGCATCTCACGCTGACACGCAACGACTGGCGCAAGCAGCTGAGCGCACACCGGTTGCGGCCAGGCTTCGCGGACCCGGGCGTGCGGGCGCGGCTCAAGGATCTGATCGAGGACCTCAAGGGCATCGCACGCGCGCGCGAGGAGCTCCTCGAGCTGCGCCGGGCGCCGGCCGCGAGCCTCGCCGCGGACGATGCGGCGGCGATCGCGGCACTATCGCGGGTGCTGTCGCGCGCCGCCGCGGAGCTGCACGCGGCGTTCGCCGCGGCCGGGCGCGTCGACTACACCTACGTCACGGGTGCGGCGCGCGCCGCGCTTGCCGAGGGCGGCGAGCCGACCGATCTCGCGCTGCGCACCGGTCTTGCGCTCCGGCACATCCTGGTCGATGAGTTTCAGGACACTTCGCTCTCGCAGGTGCAGTTGCTCGAGGCGCTCACCGTCGGCTGGGAGGAGGGCGACGGCCGGACTCTGTTCGTGGTCGGGGATCCGATGCAGTCGATCTACCGCTTCCGCGACGCGGAGGTGGGACTCTTTCTGCGGGCGCGCGCCGCCGGCATCGGGCGGGTGCGCTTGAAGCCTCTGCGGCTGCTGCGCAATTTCCGCGCCGAGCGGGCGCTCGTGGAATTCACCAATGAGCTCTTCGGGCAAGTCTTTCCGCCAGCGGACGAGCTGCGCTCGGGAGGCGTGAGCTACCGCGAGAGCCTGGCTACGCGCGAACCCGGGGGTAAAGCGCTCGCCAATGTCACGCCGGTCACGCTCAGGCTCTTTCCGAACGAGCAAGGCGCCGAGGCGCGCGCCGTCGCAGCGCGGGTCGCGGAGCTGCGGCAACTCGACCCCGAGGGCACGGTGGGGATCCTGGTGGTGGCGCACGCGCACGCCGTTGCGGTGAGCGCCGCTCTCGAGGCCCGCGGCCTCGCGCCGCTCGGGGTCGACCTGGTGCCGCTGCGCGAAGCGCTGGTGGTGCGCGATCTGGTGCAGCTCACGCGCGCCCTGCACGACCTCGCCGACCGCGCCGCGTGGCTCGCCGTGCTGCGCGCGCCGTGGTGCGGCGCGCGGCTTACGACTCTGACGGCACTCTCGGGCGCACTCGACCGCGAGCTCCTCATCGAGGCGCTGCACAATCCCGAGCGCCTGGCGCGCTGTGACCCGGCCGACCGGGTGCACCTCGAGCGCCTGCGCGAGATCCTCGACCAGGCTCTTCTCAGCCGCGGCACGGAGCCGATCGCGAGCTGGCTCGAGACCACGTGGATGCGCCTCGGCGCGTGCGATGCCTATGGGGCCCGCGAGCTTGCCGACGCGCGCGGCTTCTTTGCCGCGCTCGCCGAGCGCGCCGCGACCTTCGGGTGGCGCGGGCCTCAGGACCTTGCCGAGCTGCTCGAGCACCTCTACGGCGCGCCGGCGGCGGGGGCGAACCCGGTCCAGATCATGACGATCCATCGCGCCAAGGGGCTCGAGTTCGATCACGTGCTGGTGCCCGCGCTCGAGCGGACGACTCGCGCGCTCGAGCGGCGCCTGCTGCGTTGGATCGACCTGCCGAGCGAGGCGAGCGACAGCAACCTGCTGATCGCGCCGGCTCCGGTGGTCGGCGCGCGCGAGGAGGAGGGCGATCTCAACGCGTACCTCAAGGATCTCGTCCGCCTGCACGACGCCCACGAGCGCCGCCGCCTCATGTACGTGGCGGCGACGCGCGCGCGACGGACGCTGTGGCTGTCAGGCGCCGCAGGCGTCGGCGCCGACGGGGCGGTGAAGCCCGACCGGCGCAGCCCGCTCGCGCTCCTCTGGCCCACACTCGGGCCGCGCTTCGAGGTGATGGGGGCGACGGGCGCCCCTGCGGCAGGGCTGGCGCGCGCCGGGCCGTTGCTGCGGCTCCTGCCGAGCTGGCGTGCCGAGCCGCCGCCTGAGCGCATCGCCGTGGAGCAGCTGCCGCCGGCCTACCTCGCATCCGACCCGCCGGAGTTCAGCTGGGTCGGAGAGACGCAGCGCCAGGTTGGCACGGTCGTGCACGCCGCGCTGGCGCGTCTCGCGCGCGAGGGGCGCCTGCCGCCCGCCGAAGCGATCGGCGGACAGAGCGATGCACTCACCGCCGAGCTCGCCCATGCGGGGGTTCCCGAGCAGGAGCGCGCGCGTGCGCTCGGGAGCGTCCTCACGGCGCTCAGGCAGACGCTCGCCGACGAGCGCGGGCGCTGGATCCTTGACGCGCGCCACGCCCAGGCGCACAGCGAGTGGGAGCTCTCCGGCGTGAGCGGCGGGCGGCTGCGCAGCGTCGTCATCGACCGCTCGTTCGTCGATGAGCACGGCACACGCTGGGTGATCGACTACAAGACGAGTGTCCACGAAGGCGGCGGGCTCGAGGAGTTCCTCGGCCAGGAGCTCGAGCGCTACCGGACGCAGCTCACGACCTACCGCGATCTGGCGCGCGCGCTCGGGTCGGAGGCGGTCCGCGCGGCGCTCTATTTCCCGCTGCTCGGCGAGTTTCGCGAGCTCGCCTGAAGCGAGAGAGCGCGCGCCGCGCCCTTCACAGGGTTCCCGCGATGCTGAACGGCCTGCGGCCGAGCGCATCGGGGCTGCCCAGAAACTGCAGGTCGCTGACGAGCTCGGGTGCCGCACCCGCGCGCGGCGCGACCTCGCCCTCGAGCACGTAGCCACCCTCCCGGGTGAGGCGCAGCGTCCCCTGCACGGCGAGCGGGCCGCCGAGATCCTCCAGCTTGCCGACGGGCTCGATACCGCCGCCGGGAAAGGTCACGGCGTAGCTGCCAATCGGGGTGACCCTGCCGGTGCGTTGCGTGAGATCGTGCGCCTCGATGCGCCCTTTGAGCTCGGCGAGCGCACCATGCTCGATGCGCACCAGGCTCAAGTCGGTGTGCAGGCTCCCGCGCAGCATTGACGGCACGCGCGGAATCCGCCGTGGATCGAGCGGCAGCTGCACAACCAGACTGCGGAGCTGGATGCTGCCACCAAATCCGTATGCCACGTCGGCGCTCCCCGTCACCGGGCCGTTCGCGAGCACGACGTGCGCGGCCAGGGTGCCCGTGAGGAGCCGCAACGGTACGGCATCCCAGGCGAGGTCCCCGAACGCCATGCGCTCGACCCTGAGGCCGCTGCAGGAGCCGCTCCACACCGAGCCATCGGCGCTCGCGCAGGCGATGCTCCCGGTGCGCGGGATGACCCAGCTCGCCGGCAGGCGCGTCAGCAGGATGACGGCGAAAGCGGCCGCCGCGAGCAGCGCGATCCAGGCGGGCCGCGGCACTTCAGCCCGAATGCAGGACGACGGCGGCGTTCACCAGGCCCGGAGCGCCGGCGCTGTCGATGGTGGCCGAGTCCACGCGGATGCCGTTTTGCTGCGCGAGGCGCGCGAGCCAGGCGACCAGCATGTCAAACGGCGCCTTCTGCAGGCGCAGCGACAGGCCCTTGGGTCCCGCGGGCTCGCTGCCGGCCAGCGAGCCCGCCAGTCCCGACTCGCGTGCCGAGCGATCAACGATCACGAGCAGCGATTCCCCCGCGGTCGAGGGGGGGCCTGGCGCGGCGGCAAGCTCCGGTGCGACACCCTGCATCCACGCAAGATCGGTGCGCTTCTTCATGAGCCGCTCGTGCGCCTGCGAGACGCTGCGATCGAGCGGCAGCAGCACGCCGAAGATGAGCAGCACCGGAGCGATCACTGCGCCGATGAGCGCGATGCGCCGCTCGCTCTCGGAGAGGGCGGCGACCCACTGCTGCAGGGCATCGAAGCGCAGTCGGTCGGGCTTGGGTCTCATGCGCGGCGCGCCTCAAGGACCCTGGGCGTGGATCTGCACGCGCCCCTGGTAGGCGCCGCCGATGGTGTTGCCGCCGACCAGATCCGCCAGCCAGCCACCGCTGCGCAGCTGTTGGCTCAGGTGATCGAGGCTCGCGGCGTCGCGAGCGTTGAGCGTCAGCTCGAGAACACCGTCGTGAAAGCTGAGCGACTGCACGCTGGTGCCGGGCGCGGCGTCGCGTGCCCGCGCGACCGCCTGCAGGGCTCCGAGGAGTCCGTTCGAGCCACCGCCGCTGCGCAGCGTGAGCAACCGTTCCTCCATGCGCCGGCGTGCATCGACCGCGCTCGACTCGCCGGGCATGGCGCTGTGGAAGGTGTCGCGAATCGAAGCATCGACCTGGCGCTCCTTGCTCTTGAGCACGCGCAGCTCCGCCGCCTTGCCCACCACGTGCAGCGCCACGAGCGACAGCAGCAGGAGCGCTGCGACCCGCCAGGCGGACAGCCCCGCCGCGCGCGAGCTCTTCGGCGTATAGCCTCCCTGCAGGAGGTTGATCGCGCCGGTGGTGGAGAGCTGCTGCGCGAAAAGCGCGAGCGGCCCATCGCCCAGCAGCTGCACTCTGAGGCTCGCAAAGCGCGCGCGCGCCTCTTCAACTTGCGCGGAATGCAACTGCCACTCGGCGGTGCCGCTGTAGACGATGAGGCCGCGCGCGGCGCCGGCTGCGCCGGCTCCTTCAGGCGCGTCCGCTGCGGACATATCCGCAATGGCGGCGGCTGGGGTGGCGTCGCGGGGCGCAGCCTCGGCGATCGCGAGCGCCTCGGCGAGCGCGTCCATCGGTAAGCACACCGGCGGCGCGCCCGGCGCGCGCACGAACACCGTATCCTCCTCGAGGAGCGCCACCGCCTGCCCCGGGTTCGCCGGCAGCAGCTCGCTGTCCGCGTACAGGCACTCGGGCTCGATTCCCGCGGCGCGCAACGCCGCGAGCCACTCGTCCATCAAGGTGCGCGACACGACCGCCACGGGCGTGCGCTGCGAATCGGCCGCGCGCTTGCCGAGCGCGAAGTGCAGGTCATCGATGTCGTCAGCCAACTGCTCCTCGAGAGCATAGGGCACGAGCTGCGCCAGCTTCACGCCGCTCCTCGCGGGAAGCTCGGGGTCGGCGAGCAGCACATCCGTCCCGGGCACGACGGCGCAGACGCGCCGGCCGGCCGCGGCGGCCGCCGCGAGCGCCAGCGGTCCGCTTTGGGTGGCAGCGAGCGGCGCACCGGCGGCGCTCGCGATGAGCCACGAGGCGGGTTCCTCCGGCATGCGCGGCAGGCGCAGCAACAGCCAGTCAGCCATGCGCGCGCGGCTCCATGGCTGTTGGGAGATTCGGCGGGTGGGTTGCAGCGGTCACTGCTTTCAATCCGGCGTGTAACTCCGCAGGATGGCACGCACCTGACCCTGATCCTGCAGGAGAAGACTGTACAAGTTGAATTCGGTGCTGCCAATAGTAATGAGACTCGTCAGGCGGAAGTAACTCGAGGTCATCTGCAGCTTCGACGATATGTTCTGCCAGGTCGCAGGATTGGCCGCCGCCTGGTAGTCGCTGAGCTTGGGGAAGCAGCCGGTGGCGGCCGCACGGTTCTTGGCGAGACCCTCGGGGTCGCTGGAGAAATCGAGGTGCCCGAGGAACGCATCGAGCACCTTGTCCCTGGCGGTGCAGACGTTGAGGTTCACGCCGTAGGGGAGCGCGGTCACGTAGGGTGCGAGCGCCACGTAGCGGTCGTGCCCGAAGCCCGGCAGCGCGAGCAGCTCGCTCGCGCTGGTGATGTAGCGGTTGGGAGTACGGTAAGGGGGCGTCTGGCCCATGTAGACGCTGTCCTCCGCGCCATCAGGAATGGATGGCACGATGTCGCGGTCGATCCAGTCGACCAGGTAGCCGGCCCACTTCGGCTCGAGCCCCAGCATCGTGAGCAGCTGTTGGAAGGCGGTCACCTCGACCGCATCGGGCGTGCCGTCCTGCTTCACGAGGTTGTTGAGGTTGAAGCGGCCCTGCAGATCCTCGAGGGAGGCGGTCAGCATCACGCCTGGAACGACCTCGAAGGGTCCGACCGGCTGCCCCCAGCCCTGGGAGGCGTAGGTATGCTGCGGATCGGCCTTCTGCGCCAGGCGCAGGCCGTAGGCCGCCAGCGCCTCGGCTCCCTGCTGCACGAGCAGCGCCTGGTCGAAGGCGTAAGTGGCCGCTCCGCGGCGGAAGGTCATGGCGTTCTCGTAGGCGATCGCCGCGGCGAGGATCGTGCCGAGCGCGACCAGGAGGATCGCCACCAGCAGCGCGATGCCGCGCTGCGCACGCGGCGGGCGGCAGCCGTGCCAGCCTCGGCCGCGGTGCACCGTGCCCGCCATCAGCCGGCCACCTCGAAGATGCGCACGATCTTGCCGAAGTCCTCGGTGTCGAGGGTCACCTGCACGGCGATCGGCCGGATGCGCAGGTTGCTCTCGGCCGCCTGCGCGCCGGCGACCGTGGACGGCGGCCACTGCGGCTGCCAGTTGTGGGTGAGATCCATGTACTGGATCGTCACCGACTTCACTTTCGTCAGGAGATCGCGCCTCGCCGTGGTGCTCGAGAGCGTCGGGTCGAGCACATACCAGTACTCGCGCCGCAGCGTGCCGTTCTCGAGGATGTAAGCGACGCGCTGCAGGGCAGGGCGCTGCAGCCCGTTCGGATTCGCCCAGCCGCCGCGCGTCAGCGCGACGAGCGGCGGCGTGCCGCTCGCGGTGCCCGCCGCCGGGGGCTGCGCGCTGCTCCCGCCTCCGGGCGATGTCCCGAGCGAGGAGGACTGCGTCCCGGACGGGCTCGCCTGCAGCGCCGGCTGCGCCGGCTCGTCGCCGATCGGCTGGCGCACCGGGCGCGGCGTGAGCTGCACGAAGTCCTGCTCGAGGACGCGCACCGCCGTCTGCAGCTCGATGAGGCGCGCCTGCCTGTCCTTGAGCGAGTCGCGGGTGGTGATCGCCTGACGGATGGCGCCGTAGCCCATGGCGAACATGAGCGCCGCGATGAAGAGCGCTACCAGGAGCTCGATCAGCGTGAAGCCGCGTGCGTCGCGGCGTGAGTAGTAACGCGGTGGGATCGTGCGGGTCACGGCGTCCCCGGGGACGAGCGCCCGGACGGGGGCTGAACGCCCGGCTGAGGCGTTTGCGGGGCGGGTGGACCCTGCGGTGTCTGGGGACTCACGGGAGCCGTCCCCGGGGTGCTGGTCGGGTTGCCCGGCACCGCATTCGAGCCGGGCGTCAGGGTCTGCGCACCCCAGTTCGGCAGGTCGCCGCGCGGCAACCCGACGGCGTCCCCGGTGATGCCGCTCATCGTCGTATACCAGCCGCGGTCGCTGTCGGAGGTCTCGGCGTCCGCCGGCCGGACGCTCACATCCATGCGTACCATCCCCGGCACTTGCGTGCTGTTGACCTCCTGGTGCCAGTGCCACTTGCGCCCGGCGAAATCGCTGTCGCCGTCGCTCTTGCCGGTCGGAGGGACCTGACCGCTCAAACGCACCTGCGCGATCTGATTGAGCGCCACCCAGTTCGCGAACGTCTTGTCGCGCAGATACACGATCGTGTCCGCCGAGGAGGTGAGCGCGGCGAGCACGGCGGCCATGCCGACCGTGACGATCGCGAGCGCCACCAGCACCTCGATCAGCGTAAAGCCGCGCGCGCCGAGCCCGCCGCGAATGTTCATCGCGCCCGCTCCGATCACGCCGCGAACGCTCATCGGGCGCGCGCCTCCACCAGAGGCTGCTCGACCAGCCGGCCCTTTTCGTCCTGCGTGACGGTGACGCTGCGCACGCCGCCGTCGCGCTCGAGGCTCACGGAGAACGAGGTGAGGTCGCCGTCTGAATGGATCATGAGCTGGGGTGTCTTGTCGCGCGCGTCCACCGGGCGGCGCAGCACCACCGGGCGAGCCTCCACCATGAGCGTCACTCCCAGGCCGTCGGGGAGCCGGCGCGCGCTCAACGCATCGTCCTCGAACACACCGCGCCACCGCAGGAGCTGCGGGTCGTAGACGAGGAACTCGTAGCCGTCCTCCTGGAAGAGGATCCCGTACTCGCGCGTCTGCAGCTCCGCCTGCTCGCGCGCGTAGTTGATGAGTGCGAACAGCCGGTCGCTTTCGCGCTCGAGGTCGCGGTCGCGCCCCGTCAGGCTCGCCGTCAGCAATATGCCGGCGGACACCAGCCCGATGATCAGCACGACCATCAGCATCTCGATCAGGGTGAACCCGGCGCCGGCCCGCCGCCCCGCTGGCCGGCACGGCACCGGCGCGCTACTGGTTGAGGTTCCAGTTGCAGATGTCGGCATTGATGCCGTCGCCGCCCGGCTGACCGTCGGCGCCGAGCGAGCACAGGTCGTAGGCCTTGCCGTGCGTGCCGGGAAAGACGAACAGGTAATCATTCCCCCACGGGTCCTTGCTGATGCGCTCGATGTAACCGCCGGGCTTCCAGTTCTTGATCGTCGGATCGGTGGGTTGCGTGGTGAGCGCGGTCAGCCCCTGATCGTTGGTCGGATACTTGGAGTTGTCCAGGTAGTACATGGTCAGCGCCGTCTCGAGGCTCTGGACGTCCTCCTTCGCCTTGGCCACCTTGGCGTCATCGACCCGCCTCATGACGCTCGGGACGATCACCGCGGCCAGCAGCCCGATGATGATCACGACCACCATGATCTCGATGAGGGTGAAGCCGCGCGACCGGGCGTGGCGGGCGCGGCGTCTGCTAACCTCGTGGGCGATGTGATTCATACGTGGCGCTCGCAGGCGGCGTGGCCGCCAGTTGAAAAGCGGGTCGGATCATAACAAATGGGGTGCGCTACCTTGGTGAACCGCGTGCGCGGGCTGCTCCGGTCGCTCAATTGCGACGCGCCTTACGGCTGGGCGCTGCTCGCGGCCTGCCTGCTGTTGCTGCTCATCACGGCGACGGGAGATCCCGGCCGTGCGCTGCTGCGCTACGACCGCGTGGCGCTCGCCGGCGGCGAGCTCTGGCGGCTGCTCTCGGCGCACCTCGTTCACCTCGATCTGCACCACGCCGCCCTCAACTGCCTCGGACTCGCTCTCATGTGGGCACTGTTCGCGCGCGACTACCGACCGCGGCAGTGGCTGGTCATCGTGCTCGCCTCGATTGCCGCGATCGATGCGGGGCTGTGGCTGTGGGATTCGACCCTGCGCTGGTACGTGGGTTCCTCGGGAGCGCTGCATGGCATCATGGCGGCGGGCACTCTCGCAAGGCTGCGCCGCCGGGAGGGCGAGGGCTGGGTGCTGGCGGCGTTCCTCGCCGCGAAGCTCGCCTGGGAGCAGGGGGTGGGAGCGCTGCCGCTCTCGGGGAGCGACCCGGTCGTGGTGGACGCGCACCTGTTCGGTGTGCTGGGCGGACTCGCCGCGGCGGCGTTCCTGAGACCCACGCCTAAGCCGTTATAATTTTCGCCGTCACGCTTTTTACGGAATTGCCATGCCATTTGCGTTCGTGTTTCCCGGACAGGGCTCGCAATCGGTCGGAATGCTCGGCGCACTCGCCGCCGCGGATGCCACCGTGCGCGCCACCTTCGATGAAGCCTCGGCGGTTCTCGGCTATGACCTGTGGAAGCTCGTGAGCGAGGGTCCGGAGGCAGAGCTCAATGCGACGGCGCGCACGCAGCCGGCGCTGCTGGCCGCGGGTGTTGCGACCTGGCGCAGCTGGCGGGCGCGTGGTGGTGCCCTGCCGGCGCTCGTCTCGGGTCACAGCCTCGGGGAGTTCACCGCGCTCGTGTGCGCCGGGAGCCTCGAGTTCCGCGCGGCCGTCGGACTGGTGCGCTACCGTGGCGAAGTGATGCAGGAGGCGGTTCCCGCCGGCACAGGCGCCATGGCCGCGATTCTCGGCCTCGCGGATGCCGAAGTGGAGGCGGCGTGCCGCGAGGCCACCGCGCCAGCAAGCGCGGGCTCGGTGGTCGAGGCGGCCAACTTCAACTCGCCGGGACAGGTCGTGATCGCGGGCGAGACCGCCGCCGTCGAGCGCGCCATCGCGGCGGCCAAGGCGCGCGGTGCCAAGCGCGCGGTGATGCTCCCGGTGAGCGTGCCTTCGCACAGTAGTCTCATGCGCGGCGCGGCCGAGCGGCTGCGCGGGCGGCTGTCGGCGGTGAGCTTCAAGCCTCCGGCCATCCGCTACGTGAGCGCGGTCGATGCGGGCGCGCACACCGAGCCGTCCGAGATCCGCGATCTCCTGGTGCGGCAGCTCTCGAGCCCGGTGCGCTGGACCGATACGCTGCGCGCGCTCGCCGAGGCGGGAGTCGAAGAGATCATCGAATGCGGCCCGGGGCGCGTGCTGACCGGCCTCAACCGCCGGATCGAGCGGCGTGCGGGACTGGAGTTTCTCGCGCTGGAGGATCCGGCCTCGATCGAGGCGGCACTCGCGGCGACGAGGGAGGACGGCCATGCTTGAGAACGAAATCGCCCTCGTGACCGGCGCCTCGCGCGGGATCGGGCACGCGATTGCGCTGGCATTGGGAAAGGCCGGCGCGCGCCTGATCGGTACCGCGACCAGCGCCGAGGGGGCCGCGAAACTCACCGCGGCGCTCGCGTCGCACGGATACAACGGCCGCGGGGCGGTGCTCGATGCGGGCGATGCCGCCTCGATCGATGCGCTGGTGGCGGAGCTCGAAGCGGCCGGGGAGCTGCCGACGATCCTCGTCAACAACGCGGCGATCACCCGCGACACGCTGCTCCTGCGCATGAAGCCGGAGGACTGGGATCGCGTCATCGCGACCAATCTCACCGCGGTATTCCGCCTGTCGAAAGCCTGCGTGCGGCGCATGATGAAAGAGCGGCGCGGCCGCATCATCAATCTCACCTCGGTGGTAGGCCTCACGGGTAACGCCGGACAGGCGAATTACGCGGCCGCGAAGGCCGGACTCCTCGGCTTCACCAAGTCACTCGCCCAGGAGCTCGCCTCGCGCAGCATCACGGTGAATGCGGTCGCGCCGGGCTTCATCGACACCGATATGACGCGCGCGCTCACCGCCGAGCAGCGCGCGGCGCTCCTGACACGCGTGCCCCTCGGGCGGCTCGGAACGCCGGAGGACATCGCCGCGGCGGTGCTGTTCCTGGCCTCGCCCCAGGCCGCCTACATCACGGGGGAGACGCTGCACGTTAACGGCGGGATGTACATGCCGTAAGTCGCGTTGGCCGTACGCCACACCCGCGGCGCTTACGGCACGGCCCCGGCGGCCGGCAGGCGGGAGTTTCACCAGTAAAAACAATCACTCGCGCGGCGGTGCACCGAGTGGCACCCCGGGGGGTGTTCCCCTACAATACCGCGCCCGCCGTCCGGCTAGGCCGAGCCGGCGGGCAGCTTTTCAAGCCGTAAAGCCTACAGAGGACCAACCGCTAATGAGCACAGTCGAGCAGCAGGTCAAAGCCATCGTTGCCGAACAGCTGGGCGTCAAACAGGAACAGGTCACGAACGACGCTTCGTTCGTCGACGATCTGGGAGCCGACTCGCTCGACACCGTCGAGCTGGTGATGGCCCTCGAAGAGGAATTCGAGATCGAAATCCCGGACGAGGACGCCGAGAAGATCACCACCGTCCACCAGGCCATCGACTACATCAACGAGCGCCGCGCCAAGTCCTGATCGCAAGCGCGCGCCATACAGGAATCGTGTGAGCAAGCGCCGCGTCGTCGTGACGGGTCTTGGGGTGGTGTCTCCGGTCGGGAGCACCGTCCAGTCGGCGTGGGACGCCATCCTGCGCGGTGAGAGCGGCATCGGCCCGGTGACGCGCTTCGACGTGTCGGCGTTCCCGGTGCGCTTCGGCGGCCAGGTGCGCGACTTCGACGTCGGTCAGTACCTGCAGCCGAAAGAGGCGCGCCGCATGGACGAGTTCATGCACTACGGCGTGGCCGCCGGCGTGCAGGCCGTCACCGATTCCGGGATCGATTTCAGCAAGAGCGACCCGACCCGCTGCGGGGCGGTGTGCGGCGCCGGCATCGGCGGCTTAGGCACCATCGAGGCCGAGTACGGCGAATATCTCAAGGCCAACAATCCCCGCAAGATCTCCCCGTTCTTCGTGCCCGCGACCATCATCAACATGATCGCGGGCCACCTGTCGATCCGCTACGGCCTCAAGGGCCCCAACCTCGGCGTGGTGACTGCCTGCACCACCTCGACGCATGCGATCGGGCTCGGCATGCGCACCATCCAGTACGGCGATGCCGACGTGATGCTGGCGGGGGGCGGGGAGATGGCGACGACGCGCTGCGGACTCGGCAGCTTCGGCCAGGCCAAGGCGCTCTCGACGCGCAACGACGCCCCGACTGAAGCGAGCCGGCCCTGGGACAAGGACCGCGACGGCTTCGTGCTGAGCGACGGCGGAGGTGCCGTGCTGCTCGAGGAGCTCGAGCACGCGCGCCGCCGCGGCGCGCGCATCTACGCCGAGCTCGTCGGCTTCGGCATGAGCGGCGACGCCTATCACATCACCGCGCCCCCGGAGGACGGCGACGGCGCACGCCTCGCGATGCTGAATGCGCTCAAGGACGCGGGCCTCAACCCCGATCAGGTGCAGTACATCAATGCGCACGCGACCTCGACCCCGCTCGGTGACAAGTCGGAGACGGTCGCGCTGAAGCGCGCCTTCGGCGAGTCCGCCAAGCGCATCGCCGTGAGCTCCACCAAGTCGATGACCGGGCACCTGCTGGGCGCCGCCGGGGTGGTCGAGGCCATCTTCTCCGTGCTCGCGATCCGCGACGGCGTAGCGCCCCCGACCATCAACTACCGCACCCCGGATCCGGACTGCGACCTGGACTACGTGCCGAACACCGCGCGGCGCATGAAGATCGACGTGAGCCTGTCGAATTCCTTCGGCTTCGGCGGCACCAACGGCTCGGTCATCTTCCGGCGCTTCGGCTAGCGCCGCGACTGTAAGCCTTAAGGGCTTTCCGCTACGCACGCACCTCTCGTTCGCGAGCTCGAGGTACCACCGGCGGTGCTGCGCCGCCTGGCGGCGCAGAATCCCGCGCGCTATCCGCTCCTGCTCGACAGCGCCGCCGCAGGCTCCCTCGGCGCGGTGAGCCTGTTGCTCGCCGAGCCGCGCGCCGCGCTGTGGCTCAGCGCCGACGGGCGCCTCGGCGCCGACGGCACGAGCATCGAAGGCGGGAGCTTTCTCGCCGCGCTCGAGAGCTGGTGGCGCCGGGAAAGCCCGGGCGCCCCGCGTCCCGCGGCGGAGCTGCCCTTCACCGGCGGCTGGGCGCTCTATCTCGGCTACGAGCTCGCGCAGGAGATCGAGCCGCGGCTCGCGCTCCCGTGCACGCCGCTTCCCTGGGTGGCCTACGCGCTGCGTACGCCCTGCGCCCTGGTCCATGAGCTGCGCAGCAACCGTGTGCTCGCGGTCGGCGAGGAGGGTTGCGCCGACGCGCTGGCACGGATCGCCGCCGATGCGAGCGCCGCGGCGGAGCAGGCCGATCCGCCCGACACGCTCGAGATCCGCGCGGTGCACGAGGAGGACCCGCAGGCGTTCCTCGCGCGCGTGCGACACGCCAAGGAGTATGTGCGCGCCGGAGACATCTATCAGGCGAACCTGTCGCGTCCCTGGGCCGTGGAGCTCGCCGGGGCAGGGGCGGGCACCCAGGCGGCCGCGGTACTCTACCGTCGGCTGCGCGAGGCGAACCCGGCGCCATTCGCGGCGCTCGCGCAATGGCGTGGGGTGGCGCTGCTGTCCTCCTCACCGGAGCGGCTGGTGCGCGTCGCCGGAAGGCGCATCGACACGCGGCCGATCGCCGGCACCCGGCCGCGCAGCCGGCGACCCGGAGGCGATGCGGTGGAGATCCCGGAGCTCGTGATGCATCCCAAGGAGCGTGCCGAGCACATCATGCTGGTCGACCTGGAGCGCAACGACCTCGGAAGGTTGTGCGAGCCGGGGACCGTGCGGGTCGATGAGCTCATGACCATCGAGTCCTACGTCCATGTCCACCACATCGTCTCGAACGTCACCGGCGAGCTGCGCGCCGACGTCACCCCGATCGGCGCGGTGCGCGCGGTCTTCCCGGGCGGCACGATCACCGGATGTCCCAAGTTCCGCTGCATGCAGATCATCGCGGAGCTCGAGGGTGTCGGCCGCGGAGCCTACACGGGCTCGCTCGGATATCTGACCCTCGACGGACGGCTCGATCTCAACATCCTCATTCGCACCATGACGCTCGCGGGCAGCGCGCTCGAGTTCCGGGCCGGTGCAGGGATCGTTGCGGATTCGGACCCGGAACGGGAGCTCGAGGAGACTCGAGCCAAGGCACGCGGCCTGCTGCGCGCCCTCGGCGGTGCGCATGGTGCCTGAGGCGCCGGCAGCCGTTTGGATCAACGGCAAGCCGGGGGGCGCCCTTTCGCCCTTCGAGCGTGGACTCCACTACGGCGACGGCCTCTTTGAGACGATCGCCTGCCTCCGCGGGCGGGCGCGATTCCTGAGCTTGCATCTCGAGCGCCTGGCGCGCGGTTGCGAGCGGCTGGGGATCGCCGCCCCTGCGCCCGGGGAGCTGCAGCAGGAGATCTTAGGCATCGCAGCCGGGGCCGAGCGCGCCATCGTCAAAGTCCTCGTGACCCGTGGACCTGCCGTGGCGCGCGGCTACGCAGCGGCCGGGACCGAGGCGCCGACGCGCGTGATGCTGCGCTATCCCTGGGAGGCTGAGGATCCGCGCCTCGGGGAGGAGGGCGTGCGGGTGCGCACGGCGACGCTGCGCCTTGCCGAGAACCCGGCGCTCGCGGGCCTGAAGCACCTCAACCGCCTCGAGCAGGTGCTGGCACGGCGCGAGTGGAGCGATCCGCAAGTCGCCGAGGCGCTGATGTTCTCAACGAGCGGGAGGCTGGTCTCAGGAGTCATGAGCAATGTCTTTCTGGTGGAGGGTGCGGCGCTCAGGACGCCGCGCCTCGATCGCTGCGGCGTCGCGGGGATCATGCGGCAGGTGGTGATGCGCGCGGCGGCGAGCGCCGGCATCGCGGTCGAGGAGACCGAGCTCGAGGCCGGCGATGTGGCGCGGGCCGGCGAGCTGTTTCTCACCAGCGCGCTGATCGGGCTGCGCCCGGTGTGCGCGCTCGACGGACGCCGCTGTCGGGTGGGCTCGGTGACCCGCGGGCTGCAACAGCGCCTCGCGCCACTACTGGCGGAGGCCGCCGATGGATGATCGCACCCGCCGCTGGCTGCGCCGCCTGGGTCTCGCCGGCGGCTTGGTGCTGGTGGTGCTGGCGGTGGCCGCCACCCTGGTGCACGACTGGTTGCTGCGCGAGTACCGCTCGCCCGGACCGGCCGTGGCGGCGGTGCGCATCCAGGTGGAGCAGGGGGCGAGCGTGCGCGGTGCGCTCACGCGGCTCGAGAGCCAGGGTGTCGTGCACAACGCGCGCGCGGTGCTGTGGTATCTGCGACTGCTCGCCGAGCATCCGAGCGTGCAGGCGGGCACCTACGAGATTCCGCCGCGCGCCAGCCCCGAGCAGATCATCACGATGTTCGAGGAAGGCAAGGTGCTGCTCGAGCAGCTGACGGTGGTCGAGGGCTCGACCTTCGGCGATTTTCTCGACGCGCTGAACCATGAGCCCGACGTGGCTCATACACTCGGCGGCAAGAGCCCTGCGGACATCGTGAAAGCGCTCGGGCACCCGGGCGAGAATCCGGAAGGGCGTTTCTTCCCCGACACCTATCGCTTCGCCGCGAACACCAGTGATGCGGTGATTCTCGGGCTTGCCTACGAGAAGATGACTCAGGCGCTCGCGGCGGCCTGGAGCGCGCGCAGCGCGAAACTGCCGTTCGAGTCACCCGACCAGGCGCTGATCCTCGCCTCGATGGTCGAGAAGGAAGCGCAGCTGAAGTCCGAGCGCGCCAGGATTGCCGGCGTCTTCGTCAGCCGCCTGCGCAAGGGCATGCGGCTGCAGTCGGATCCGACGGTGATCTACGGCCTCGGCGCGAAGTACGACGGCGAGATTCACACGCGCGATCTCCTCACCGACACGCCCTATAATACCTATACGCGCGCCGGGCTCCCGCCGACGCCGATCGCGCTCCCCGGGCGTGAGTCGCTGATGGCGGCGGTGCAGCCCGATGAGACCGGCGAGCTCTTCTTCGTCGCGAGCGGGCTCGGGGACGGAGCGCATCACTTCTCGAAGACCCTGGTAGAGCATAATTCCGCGGTGAAAGCCTATCTCGCACGGCTGCGCCAGGAGCGCGCAGCCTCTAAGAAGGCCGCGCGGGCAACGTCCCCGGATGCGGGTACCCACCCATGAGCGGCCGTTTCATCACGCTCGAGGGCATCGAGGGGGCGGGCAAGTCGACGATTGCGAAATTCGCGCTCGGCTGGCTCGCCCAGCAGCGGATCCCGGGACGCCTGACGCGTGAGCCGGGCGGGACGCCGCTCGCCGAGCGCCTCCGGCAGATCGTGCTCGAGAAGGGCACGGAGCCCCTGTCGCCACTGACCGAGACGCTCCTCATGTTCGCCGCGCGCGACCTGCACCTTAAGAACCTCATCCGGCCGGCGCTCGAGCGGGGCGAGTGGGTGGTGTGCGATCGCTTCACCGACGCGACGCGCGCCTACCAAGGGGCGGGTAGAGGAGTGGACCCAGAGCTCATCGAGGCGCTCGCCGCTGCCGTGCACGGCGGTCTCACGCCCGACTGCACGCTGCTGCTCGACCTGCCGGTGAGCGTCGGGCTCGCCCGCGCCCGCGGACGTGCCGAGGGCGGTGCCGATCGCTTCGAGGCCGAGACGGCCGCCTTCTTCGAGAAGGTGCGCGCGGGGTACCTCGAGCTTGCGCGGCGCGAGCCCGGGCGCTTCCACCTGATCGATGCCACCGCACCGCTCGATGCGGTCGAAGCGCGCGTCGAGGGGATCCTCGGGGAGCTCGCGTGAGCGAGGCCGCGGGCAGCACGCCGCCCTGGATCACGCCCGCAACCGCCGCGCTCAGCGCCGCGCAGCGCGCCGGGCGGCTGCCGCACGCGCTGCTCATCCATGAGGCGCCGGGGGCCGGAGGCGAATGGCTCGCGCACTGGGGCGCACGCCTGGCGCTGTGCGAGCGCGCGGGCGCTGCGCCCTGTGGCAGCTGCATCGCGTGCCGCCGCGCACTCGCCTGGCAGCATCCTGATCTCACCCGCGTGACGCCGCTGGAAGACTCGCGGCAGATCCGCATCGAGCAGGTGCGCGACCTCGCCGCCGAGCTCGCGCTCACGAGCCACGCCGGCGGCTACAAGGTCGGCATCCTCGCCCCGGCCGATTCCATGAACCGCTTCGCCGCCAACGCACTTCTCAAGACGCTCGAGGAGCCGCCGGCGCGCACACTGCTGGTGCTGGTGGCGAGCCAGCCTTCGCGGCTGCCGGCGACGGTTTTGAGCCGCTGTCAGCGCCTCACGGTGCGCGCACCGAGCCGCGCGGAGGCCGTCGCCTGGCTTACGGAGGTACGCGGCAGGGGCGAGTGGGACGCGGCCCTGGAGGCGGTGGGGGAGGCGCCGATGCAGATCGCGCAGGCGGACCCCGCGCCGCTCGCGCAGATCGGCGCCGAAACGCTCCAGACGCTCGAGACCCTCGCGGCCGGCCGGGCCGATCCGCTCGCCACCGCGGAACGCTGGGCGCGCAGCGAGCTACCGCTGAGGCTCCGCTGCTTTGAGAATTGGCTCACAGAACGCATCCGCCGCGGCCAGGGCGCGAGCAACTTAATGCCAGAACTGCGCGCTGGCCCCTACTTGCCAGCGGCCCGGGCGTTCTTGAATATACGCGAGCTATTCGGGCTCCTGGACGAGGTCCGGGAGTTAAGGACTGCGCTCGATGTGCCGCTGAACCGAGCACTGGCGCTCGAGGCTCTGTTACGGCGGCTTGCACCCCGCGGTGCCGGCGTCGCAGCATAGGGAGCACGGATGAACGCACGACCAGTACATGTGACGGGTGGGGAAAGAACCGTGAGAGCGGGTGCGAGCAAGCCGGGCCTGTTGACGCTCACCATCAAGGACAAGAGCGCGCTCTATCTCGCCTACATGCCGTTCGTGAAGAACGGCGGGCTGTTCATTCCGACCAACAGTAACTATCGCCTCGGCGACGAGGTGTTCATGCTGTTGAATCTCATGGGCGAGGACGAGAAGCTGCCGGTCGCCGGGCGCGTGATCTGGGTGACTCCCAAGGGCGCGCAGGGCAAGCGCACCGCCGGCATCGGCGTGCAGTTCAGCGAGCAGGATCGCGGTCAGACCCAGAAGAAAATCGAGACTTATCTCGCCGGCGCTCTGTCGGGCGATAAAGCTACGCACACCATGTAAGCTCCCGCGCGGGTGCGGCGCCCGGCGCTGGCCAGAGGGCACGTGCCGTGACACTATGCGGCGGCGCCGTGCAGTCACCCCATCCGCCGCTTGAGTCCTACTATCGAAGCGAACGCGAGCGCAGCGCGTGGGTGCGCGGTGTTTTCGATCGCAGCGCCGGCGATTACGACCGCCTCGAGCGCATCGTCGGTTTCGGCACCGGCTCGTGGTATCGGCGGCGCGCGCTGCGCGAGGCGGGCCTCGCAGCGGGCATGAGGGTCGTCGATGTCGGCACCGGGACCGGGCTCCTGGCCGCCGCCGCGGCCCGCATCGTCGGCGATGCAGCGCTCGTCACGGGGGTCGATCCGAGCGCCGGCATGATGGAGCATGCGCGCGTGCCGCAGGGCGTGCGGCTGCTGAACGGCAGCGCCGAGTCGCTCCCAGTCGGTGACGGCGCCGCCGACTTCCTCAGCATGGGCTATGCGCTGCGCCACATCAGCGATCTCACCACCGCGTTCCGCGAATTTCACCGCGTGCTGCGCCCGGGCGGCCGGCTGTGCGTGCTCGAGATTTCGCTGCCTGAGCGCGCGCTGCCGCGCGCGCTACTCAAGGCCTGGCTGAAAGGCGTCGTCCCGCGGATCGCCGCGGTCATCGGGCGCGCCGACTCGTCCGTGCTGATGCGCTACTACTGGGACACCATCGCCGCTTGCGTCCCGCCGGAGACCATCCTGCGCGAGCTGCGCGCCGCCGGCTTCGTTGCGGTCGAGCGCGCCGTCGAGCTCGCCACCTTCTCGGCCTACCGCGCGCGCAAGGCGCCCTAAGGCCGCCGCGGCCCCGAGCCAGTCGTTCTGCGGCGCGCCGGCGAGCTCGGCGTGAAAGTACTCATCCAGCTCACGCACGAACTCGCGCACGTCCGCGGGCGGGGGGAAGCTGCGGCCGAGCCGCATGCGATAGGTCATCGGCATCGTGGGCCGTCTGAAGAGCGGCCAGCCCTTACTGAGGCACGGCGAGGCGGTCTCGATGATGAGCGTTTGCACCGCCACCCCCGCCTGTTTGGCGATGATGCCGACGCCGGCCTGCAGCTCGTTGATGGGGGCGCGCGTGCTGCGCGTCCCTTCCGGGAACAGCAGCACGATGCCGCCGCGGCGCAGCTCGGCGACCGCCTCGTGGATCATGCGCCGCGGCGGATCGCTGCGGATGTAGCGCGCGAGGCGCGCGCCCGCGCCGAGGAACAGGTTGTTCATGAGCGCGGACTTCATGACGCAGGCGACGCGCGGCTCGTGCGCGATGATCAGCAGCGCGTCGATGAGGCTCGGGTGATTCGGCGCGAGCACCACCGGCGGGCCGTGCCGCAGCGCGCGTAGCGCGCCGAGGTCGAGCCGGTAGGCACCCATCAGGCCGAGCGACCAGACGTAGAGGCGAAAGCCCGCGAAGATTCCGCGGCGGCCAAAGCGCCGCCCGGCCCCCTCGGGCAGCACCCACAGCGCCGGCAGCGCGAACACGCTCCAGGTGAGACAAATGAGCCCGAGCAGCGTCAGCGAAGAGTAGGCGGTGAGCGACTCGAGGAGCTGCCGCAGGCGCGTCAGGGGCCCGGGCCCGCTGACGGCGGGCCAGGCGCCGAGTCCGCCCCGGGATCGCTTCGGCTGCAGCACGGATCAGCCCTCGGGCGCTTGGCGGCAGTGGCCGACCGCTTCGATCTCGACCAGCAGATCCGAGCGGCAGATGTCGGCGCGCAGATAGACGATCGGCACTTCGGGCCCGAGCACGCCACGCAGCTCGGCGGCGCAGGCGCGCAGATCCTGCTCGTAGCGCAGGTAGACCTTGTAGACGAGCTGCTCGAGCGCGAATCTCACTCCCGCCACGCGGCGGCTCGCTTCACCGAGCAGCGCGCGGATGTTGGCGAGCGTCTCGCGCGTCTGCGCCACCACGTCGCCGGCGTGCACGGTGCAGTGCCCGACGATGCTCGAGGTTCCCGATACCAGCAGCGTCGCGCCGGAAGCCTCGCCCGAGAGCGTGGCGCGCGAAAACATCGGGCTCGCCGGTCCGTACTGGGGCGGATAGCGGTAGGCCGATACCTGGCGCGGATTCTCGATGGGCATCGCGGCGCGCGCGCCGGCCAGAAAATACACGACCAGCGGGCACTGCGGCGCGAGTCCGAGCGCACAGGCCGCCGGAATGTGCGGGCCGAGGTCGCGTCCGGCGTCGTGGAAGGCGCGCTGCCGCGCGGCGTTGAACTGCCGGTAGCGCTCGCTGCCGGCGGTCTCGCGGTTGATCTCGGGCAGGTAGTTCCACACCCGCCACAGGTGCGGGAAGCCGCGCGCCCCGAGGCAGCGGAAGATCTCGCCGTAGGCGAGCGCCGTGGCCCACTGGAGCGGAGTGCCTGCGGCGAAGCCCTGCGGGGCCTCGCGCTCCGACACCTCGACACTGCCGAAGAGCACCGCGCCGTTCGAGCGATGGCGCACGCGCCCGTCGCGCCCGCACTCGAGCGATCCGGCGGTGCGCCAGACCTCCAAGAGCGTGGCGGCCGTGCCGAGCGCCGGCGCCGCCACGTGGATGACCGGCACACCGGCGGCATCGATCACGGCCTCGGTGGGAGAGATGCGCACCAGGCCGAGCACGTCGCGCCACTCGCGCCCGTTCCACTCGGTGAGCTCGTCCGGGGAGCGGTATTCCACCTCGATCAGGTCAGCGATGCACATCAGCGTGCGGATCGAGGGGCATGGCGATTACCTCTCTTGTGACCCTGCGCCGCGTCTCGTTATCGTTTGAAGGGCGCGCGCAAAATCTTAGCCTAGTCACGCAGATATCACCACGTGACGCGCGAGCACGGATAAGAGATTGAGGCCAGGTCCTAGAGCGGGTCGAGCGGCGTGGTACCGCCGCTGAATTGCGCGCGCGCCTGGGCCAGCCGATGGCGATGCCCAGCGCGCCAGCGCCCCCATTCACGCAGCGCCAGGGCCGCATAGACGAGCTTGAAGAGCCGCAGTCGCCAGAGCACCCGCGGCGTATCGAACAGATCGCCGGCGAGCATGGAGATCACGCCCTGCTCGAGTTTCAGCGCATTGCGCGGGCTGCGGAACATGTCGCGCATCACCGGCTCGTTGAAGCGATAAATGAAGAACGAGAATCGCTCCATCCCGGCGCGCTGGCGTCTCTCGAGCCTGCGAAGCAGCGCCGGCTCGGCGGCCGGCTCGCGCAGCGCCACATCCACGGCCTGCGCCGCCTGCTCCGCACCGCTCATCGCCAGATACACGCCCGAGGAGAATACCGGGTCGATGAACGCGAAAGCATCCCCCACGAGCAGCCAGCCGGGCCCACCCATACAGCTCGAGTCGTACGAATAGTTGCCGGTGACACGCACCTCATCGCCGATCAGCTCGGCGCGCTGCATGCGTTGCCACAACGCGGGGTTGCGCTGCAGCGTCTCGAGCAGGAATTCCACCGTGCGGCCCTTGCGCTGCTTGAGGTAGTCGGGCCAGCACACCGCGCCCACGCTCATCACGCCCTCGGGCAGCGGAATCATCCACATCCAGCCGTGCTCGAAGCGGTACATGCTGATGTTGCCCGCATCCGCCCCGGCTCTGGCAGCGGCGCCGCGGAAATGCCCGAAGATCGCCGCGCTCTGGTGCAGCGGGTTTTTGCGACGCAGCTTTTTCCTGGCGGCGAGGAAGGTGTCGCGGCCGCTCGCGTCGATCAGGTAGCGCGCCTGGATGCAGTAGCTGCGGCCGTCGTCGGTGCGTACCTCGAGCCGCGTGTCCCGCGGACCGCGCTGCTCCAGGGCGAGTGCCTCGTGGCCCTCGCGGCCGCTCGCGCCGCAGGCGCGCGCGTGCTCGAAGAGCATCCGGTCGAAGTCCTGCCGCCACACCTGATAGGCGTGCGGCGGGCTATTGCCGAGCGCACGATCGAACGCGAAAGTGTTATAGCCGCGCTCGTTGTCCGCCTCGAAGTCCGCGCCGCGCTTGTACACGCCGAGCGCGCGCACCTTATCCAGCACGCCGAGCCGCTCGAACAGCGGCAGATTCATCGGCAGGAGCGACTCACCGATATGGAAGCGCGGGTGATGTGCCTTCTCGAGCGCCACCACCCGGTAGCCGCGTCGTGCCAGGAGCGCCGCGGCGGTGCTGCCGGCCGGGCCGCCACCGATCACCACCACGTCGCAAGCCTCGGCGTTCATTCAGCATGTTGCCTATGGTACTCATGGCCTAATACCCAGTCTGCAACGACATCATGCGTTGTTTGTTTCCCGGCGATCGTTCCGCGGAGAACCCAAGCGCCGACAAGCCGCTCGAGGAGGGGATCCTTGACCGGGGCAGCCCGGCAAACCGGCGAACAAGCCAGAAGGCAGAACACAACGATGGTAGCCAGAGCACGTTGCATTGTCGGGCCCCGCGGGCGCAGGTAAAGCCCTCGTCGTTACTTGCCGCCGGGGGGCTTGGCGGGCGGCGGCGCTTTGGGTGCGGCCGCGGCGGCACTGCCGTTCGACAGGCCGCCGGTGAGCACGTAGGCGTCGAAACCCCGCTCGACCAGCAGGTAGGCCGCCGCGGAGCTGCGCCGCCCGGTGTCGCAATACACCACGTAGGACACCGCGGGATCGAGCGTCGAGAGCTTGAGGCGGATGAGATAGAGGGGAATGTTGAGGGCGCCCTCGATCGTGAGCGTCTGATGCTCACTCGGCAGCCGTACGTCGAGCCAGCGCCCGCCAGCGGCGACGATCTCGCTCGCCTGCTCGCGGCTCACCCATTGCAGCATCGGCTCGTTCATCAGCTCGCGGAAGTCTTCCTTCTTGAGCCGCATCAACACGCCGTCGGTGAGCATGGTGACGGTGGCGTTGCGCTTGGCCTCGGCGATCAGCGCCTCCTCGCCGAAGGTGTCGCCCACGCCGAGCTCGGCGAGCCGGATGCCTTCCTGCTTGAGCGGCGTCTCACGCGATACGGCGCACTTGCCGCTCACGATGATGTAGAAATAATCGCCTTCGCCGCCCTGCTTGATGATGACCTCACCCGCCTTGGTCGGGGTGCGCTGCAGGCGCTGGAAGATCGCCTGAATGTTGGCCGGCGGGATGCGATGGAACGCCTTGGTCTGCAGGAGCGTGGTCATCCAGTCGTCCGAGCCGGCGCTCTGCAGCTGCGCTTGCAGCTCGGCCACCTCGTACGTGCCGGTCTGATCCCAGGTAATCATCACATCGAGCAGGTCGCTGTCGATCGACAGATAGGTGACATCGCCCCGGGCACGGGCGCTCGCTCGCCGCGGCAGCTGCGGATAGAGCGGATTGCGTGCCTCGGGCGTCCCGCCGCGCAGCGTCGCCACGGTACGCTCGCCCTCATTGATCTCGAGCGTCCCGGTGACCAGCCAGAAGGTGCGCTTGTCGGTGTCCCCCTGGTCGAACATCAGCCGCCCGGAGTTGAGCGTGCGGACGGTGATCTTCTTCGCCAGCGCCGCCAGGTTCTCGCGCTTCATCCCATCGAGGGGCGCAAATGCCTTGAGCACCTGTACGCTGGTTTCGCGCTCTTCCGCCATGGGCCCCCGAAGCGACTGTTAAGTAAAGGCTCGCCGCGCCGGCGAGGCTGCGGCACAAGCCTTTTTTGATGGTAACACACGGCCTTACCCCGGCCGCGCGCAGCGGGCTCACGTTTTCTGTCCGGCCTCGAGCAGCTCCCAGCCGGCATCGGGCGCGAAGCGCGGACCGTGACGTGCGGCAAGTTCCTTGAGGCGCGCGACGATCGCGCGGGTGCCGCGGGCACGGGCATAAGCAAGCGGTCCGCCGCGAAACGGAGCGAAGCCGGTGCCGAAGATCACCGCGGCGTCGGCCAGGTCCGCATCGTCGACGACGCGCTCGCGCAAGCACGCGACGCACTCGTTGACCAGCACCAGAATCAGCCGGTCCTCGAGATCCTCGGGGGCTGGGCCGCCGGCCGCGGCGCTCTTTACGGCCTTGCCGTCCTGCCAGAGGTAGAAGCCGCCGCCGCTCTTGCGGCCGAGCTTCTTCGCGGCGAGCAGCGCCGCAAGCCGCGGCAGTTGCGGTGCGGGCCGGCCAAGCTCGCGCGCGATGATCTCGCCGACGTGCGCCCCCACGTCGAGGCCGACGACGTCGGCCAGCTCGATCGGCCCCATGGGCATGCCGAAGCGGACCGCGGCCCGGTCGATCGCCTCGAGCGCCACGCCTTCCTCGGCGGCGTACATGGCTTCATTGAGGTAGGGCGTGAGCACCCGGTTCACCATGAACCCTGGCGAGCTGCGGCAGGGCACCGGGAGCTTGTCGAGGCGGCGCGCGAAGGCGGTGGCGGCCTGAACCGCCGTTGCATCGGTGTTGTCCGCGTGCACGATCTCGATGAGCGGCATCTGCGCCACCGGGTTGAAGAAGTGCAGGCCCACCAGGCGCTCGGGGCGCGACAGCCGGTCCGCGAGCGGCTCGAGCATGATGCTCGAGGTATTGGTGGCGAGCAGCGCCCCCGGCTTCATGCGCGGCTCGAGACGCGCGTACAGCTCGCGCTTGGCGTCGAGGTTCTCAAAGATGGCTTCGATGACCACGTCGGCCTGGGCGACGCCGTCGCCGGCCACGTCGGCGCGCAGCCGCTCCCGGGCGGCGGTATTCCCGGCCGGGTCGCGTACGCGCTTGGCGAAGAGCTCCGCGGCGCGCTTCAGCGCCGGCTCGAGGTACTCGTTCGCGCGGTCCTGGAGCGTCACGGTGAAGCCGCGTAGCGCCGACCAGGCGGCGATGTCACCACCCATGACGCCCGCGCCGACCACGTGCACGTGACGGATCTCCATCGGGCTCTTGCCACCGGCGCTCTTCAGGCGATCCTGCAGCAGGAACACGCGCACGAGGTTCCGCGAGGTCGGGGTTGTGAAAAGGTGCGCGATCGAGCGCGCCTCGGCCTCGTACGCAGCAGGCCCGCGCGCGCCGTGCCGTGCCCAGAGGTCGATGATCGCGTACGGGGCGGGGTAGTCATCGGGCGGTGCCCGGCGGGCGACCTCACGCGTGAGCGAGCGGCGCACCAGCGGGCGCAGCGGCGCCGAGCTCAACAGCCGCTCGGGCAGCGGCGCCCGGCGCGGGGGCGGGCGGTTCAGCACCAGTGCGCGCGCCGCGGCGCGCAGCTCCGCCTCAGAAGTCAGTGCATCGACCAGCCCCAAGCGCAGCGCCTTGTCGGCGCGCACCGGTTTGCCCGTCAGCATCAGCTCCATCGCGGCGCGCACGCCCGCCACCTGGACGCTGCGCACCGTGCCGCCAAATCCCGGGTGAATACCGAGCTGCACCTCCGGGAACCCAAGCGACAGCCGCTCATCGCCCACCGCCACGCGGTAGCGGCAGGCGAGCGCGAGCTCGAGCCCGCCGCCGAGCGCGAAGCCGTGAATCGCGGCCACGCTCGGGCAGGGGAGCGCGGCGAGGCGGTTGAGCACCTGCTGACCGCGGTGTATCAGCACGTAGCCGCTGTCGGGATCGGTGATGCCGGTGAACTCGCGGATGTCGGCGCCGGCGATGAAGCCGCTCCTCTTGGCGGAGATCACCACCAGCGCCCGCGGCGGCTCCTTCTCGAGCGTGTCGAGCAGCCCGTCGAGCTCGATGAGCACGCCGCTCGAGAGTACGTTGGCGGACGAGCCGGGCTTGTCGAACGTGAGCCAGGCGACGCCCTCGGGATCCCTCTCGAGGCTCCAGTTGCGGGCGGTGTCGTTGCTCATGGGGGAAGCTCAGGCGGCGGAGACGGCCGCCTTTTCGGGGCTGGTGCGGCGGCGGGAGTCGACCAGGAAGTCGCACACCAGCGGGCGATGATCCGAGAAGCGCACGTCCGGCACGCGGAAGTCAGTGACCTCGATCCCGTCGCTCACCAGGACGAAGTCGAGCTCGATGCGCGGCACGCGCGCCGGGAACGAGGGCAGGCCCGCGGCATTGGCGCTGCGCAGGCCCGCGGCGCGCATGAACAGAAAGATCTCATGCGTGCCCCAGAAAGTGTTGAAGTCGCCGGCGACAATCACCGGCTTGGCCGACTGCACCACCAGGTCGTGGAGCGAGCGCAGCTGGTACTGGCGCTGGCGGAACTTCAGCGACAGGTGCACCAGGAACACGCACACGTCGGTGAGCTCGAGCTCGATGATGAGGCGCTTGATGCCGGTGTCGAAGTAGTGGAAGCGCTCGCCGGCTACGTTCGGGCCCGACAGGAAGGCGTTGCCCTGCTTGCGCACGATCGGCATGAAGGTATTGATCGAGCCGCTCTTGTACTTGCACTGGAAGGTCGAGAAGTGGCCGAGCTGCCGCGCGATGTGCTCGGCCTGATTCACCATGCCGGTGCGGATCGAGCCGCTGTCCACCTCGAGGAGCCCGACCACATCGGGCTGCTCGCCGCGGATGAACTCGGTGATGTTGTTGAGCACCCGGCGGTTGCTGCGCAGGTAGCCGGCCCCCGGCACCGGCAGATGGAAGGCCGGGCCCGTGCCGGTGGCGTAGCGGATGTTGTAGATGAGCAGACGCACGGTTAAATGGGCCTAACGCGAGCCGGCGAGGGCGGCATTCTATCCCGGCGGGGCTGTCGTGCGGCGGCGACGCGCGCCGCGCCCTTGCGCTCCTTTGCCCGTGTGCGAGACTTGGGCGGGCTCCACCGGCGACGAGGGGGTTCCGATGTCGCAAGCCAACCCTGTGCGTCTGTTCGTCACGCATGTCTGGGAGAACAGCGACGACTACCTGCGCGTGTTCGAGTATCTCGAGAGCGCCCGCAATTTCTTCTATAAGAACTTCAGCACTCCGGACAAGCGCCCGAGCAGCGGTGACAAGGAGGCGCTGCGCGAGGACCTGCGGCGGCAGATCGCCCCGGTCGAGGCGGTGGTGGCCCTCTCGAGTCTGCATGCTACACAGCCGGATCTGCTCACCTTCCAGCTGCTCTACGCGCAGGCGAATCACAAGCCGGTGGTGCTGCTGAAGCCCTTCGGCGGCGGCCGCGAGGCGCCCAAGGCGATCCTCGATCTCACCGACCAGGTGGTGGAATGGGACGAGCGGGCGCTCGTGGACGCGATCCGCCGCCAGGCGCGTCATGAGGAGACGACGCGCTGGGACACGATCGACTTCAAGCTCGACTAGGGAGCCTCGCACGTGACGCCGGGCAGCGCCGCGAGCTCCCGCGGCTCTGCTTACAGCGCGACCACCTGCGGAACGCCGTTTTTCGCGCGGGTACCCGCGGCAAGTCCGTTGAAGCCGTTGAGAGCCGCGCCATTCAGCGCGGCGCCATTGAGCGCCACGCCGTTCAGCTCCGCGCCAGTTTCCGGCACCAGCGCGGCGTGAGCCGCATCCGTGGCGCATTCGCGCACGATCGCAGCGAACAGCCGCACCACGCTGCAGGCGAGCTCATCCGCCTCGTTGCTCGACATCTTGCGCACCGTAGCGCGCACCGCGTCCTCACCGCGCAGCGGGCGCTCGCGCGTCAGCGCATCGTGACAGGCGCGAAACTCCTCGCGCAGCGCCTCGGGAAGATCCTCCGCTCTCACGTACGCGAGATGATTGCGATAAGCCTCGGCGAGCCGATCCTTGATCGGTCCCGAGCGCACGAGCGACAACGCTGCCCCCTCAAGCTGTTCCCATGTAGTGCTCATCACTACCTCTTGCGACGCCTCCCGTTTTTGGGTTCGTGTGCCGCGAGCCTGCGCGGGTCGGCGTCGGTCAGTTCTTGTTATGCGGTGGCTATTGGAATCCAAGCACACTCAAGCGGCTGCACGCGAAATATAGCTCAGGCTCTAGGAAAAAAATATGGTCAATCGGTGACCATTCCGTGACGGACGGTGGGATGGAAGCTCGCGGAAGTCCGCCCGAGGGCGCCGCGGAACGGGCTGCGGGCCTCGCTGGTGAGCGCAGGAGCGGGCCCATGCATGCCGCCGCGAGTGCGCTTTGGGCCGGCGGGCGTGGGCCGCCATCCAAATGGAATCTATATGAGGATAACTCCTCATATAGCGGTTTTTACTAGATTAATTGCTCCAGCAGAGGGCGCTCCCGCCGGTGCCCGTTGCGAATTGCTGCCCCGTCGAGTCGACCGCAAACGCGGTGCACTGCGCGTCGTTGACCTGAGTCCCGAGCGGCGTGGCGACGATGGTGAAGGAGGGCGCGGCGGGAGGATTGGGCATCGCGAGCCCCGCGGTGCAGTTGGCTGCGGCCGGCACGCAGACCGTGAGCTGGTAGTAGCCACTCCCGATGGGGACGCCGAAGGCTGCATAGCCGAGGCTGGCCGCCGCGTTGGTGTAGGCCGAGCCGCTGGTGCTGAAGAAGGTCTCCTCGCGCCCCGCGAGATCGAGGAGGGCAGTCTTCGCCTCGGTACGGCGCGACTGCCGCACTTGGGTCATGTAGGACGGCACCGCGATCGAGAGCAGGATGGCCACGATCACGCACACGATCATCAGCTCGGCCAGAGTGAATCCCGATACCCGCGTTCCGGCTCGCAACTCCATGGTGCCTCTCTTGCTTTAGCTCTGTGGCGCGGCGTTAGCGCCGCTCGATCCAGTTGAGGCGCCGACCGGTGGTGTTCGGCGGCAGATTGAGTCCGAGCGTTCCGCTCGCGATCGCCCCGGCGTTGGCGCCGTTACCGCCCTGCACCTGGTTCGTCTCGTAGATCAGGTACATGGTGCCCGAGCTGTTGCCCGTGATGAAGGAGCTGCCGGTCGCGTTGGTCTGCATGCCGATGGCGTTGGCATCCAGGTACGCCGGGTTGGTATTGACCACCGGGTTGGCCGCCTCGCTCGGGGGCAGGAATACCTGGTTGAAGGCCGCACCGGTCATGGCCGACAGCACGTAAGTGATGCCGGTGTCGATCGGAATCGCACACGAGGTGGGATCGTTGCTCGCCGGCACGATGGAGTTCACCGTGAGGGCCTGCTGCACGAGCTCGGGGTTATAGACGATCTGCTCCCCGGAGGCGGGCAGATTCAGATACCAGCCGAACTCGGCGTTCGAGCCCGCGCAGGTGCTGGCCCCCATGAAGCAGACGGTCTGACTGGCCGCGATGTCGCGGTTGCCGGTCGAGGCGTTGATGGTCACCGTCTGCGCCTCGAGGTTCGCCTGCTGGATCGTGTTGTTGGCACCCCCGAGTCCGGTGGCGGCGGCGGTGAGCGCCGCGTACTGCACCTTCGACAGGGAATTCCAGTTGGTCAGGTTCCAGTCCCAGACGCCGTAGAGCGACTGGGTGCCGCCCGCGTAGCTCGCGGGATTGAGGTTGGTGAGCGGGAACTTCTCACCCGTGCCGAACAGGATCATCAGGAACTGCGCCATGCCCGGGTAGGGCGAGCCGGAGGCGGCCACGATCGCCGTCGTGATCGGCTGACCCGCGGGCGTGCTGAACAGCGGCCCGGGCGTGACGGCCCAGTTGCCCGGGTTGTTGCTGGTCAGGTCGAAGCGCCAGACGTTGCCCTTCAGGTCGCCGGCGTACACGTAGTCGGTAATGTGATCGCCGTCGAGGTCGACCGGCGAGGCGAAGGCGATGCCGTTCGGGCTGCCCGCGCTGCCGGTCGAGGTGCTGAGGTAATAGAACGTCCTGCTAGCCGTGCTCGGGTCCACCGTCATGATGTAGATGCCGGCATCGCCGCTCGCGCTCCCCAGCCCGTTGCCGAAGATCACCGCCCAGCTGCCGTTGTGCAGGCGGCGGATGGTCGGCGTGCCATAGGTGTTGCCGAGGTTGTGGCCGCAGTTCGCGCCACCGTTGGCCGTGGTGGTGCCGGCGCACGAGAGGGTCGCCGGCGTCCACTCGCCGATGACGAGGCTCGAGGCATTGGCTTCCTGAAACTTGGTCGGGTCGGTGACGTCGAGCGCATAGAGCGCCGCGCCGCCGGGCCCGAGGCCGCCGACCACCCAGCTGTGCCAGGCGTTGCCGTAGAAGAGATCGCCGGTGCCAGGCGTCGCGTCCACGAAGAAGGCGTGGCCGTACTGGCTATTCGAGTAGTCCAGTCCGGTGCTGGCGTTGTGGATGGTCTGCAGAACCGCGCCCGGCATGTAGGCCATCACCTCGCTGCCGTCGTTGGGTGTCACCGTGCCGGTGCAGTTGGCCGCGGTCGAGCAGAAGGTGCCGTTGGCGTTGTAGGAGCCGCTGCGGAAGCCATGCAGCAGGCCGTCGTCGGAGCCCGCGTACACCACGTTGAGGCGTGTCTCGTTCGACTGGGTGTACTGGATGTAGGTCGGCGCGCCGGCGGCGTTCTCCGCCTTCGTCGCCGCGAGGTACAGCCGGTCATTCCAGGTCGCCGGGTAGGGCCCGATCGGGGGGCCGACCCAGGCGGGGCTCGAATCGATGATGTCGGCGAGGACGCCGGTGCGCGCGCGGTAGAGGCCCACGCCCTGCGAGTTGATCTCGCAGTTGCGATCGCCGCGCAGGTAGAGCACCCGGTCGTCGGGGTCGTAGGGGGTCGAGGCGTTGCAGTTCACGCTGCTGTTGTCGCCCGCATCGATGGTGGCCTGCAGGCCGGCCGAGAGACTGTTGTACTCGAACGGAATGCCCTTGGTGCCGTCCCACGTGAGGATGACGCGGCTGGTGGGCGCCTCGGGCGCGGACGGGCCCGCAACCCCGGTCGTGGGACACTTACCGGTACCGGCGACGCCGGTCAGGACGCACTCCGCGTCCCAGTTAGCCGTCGGCGACACGATGACGTTACCGTACGTGTCGAGGCTGAGCCCGCTCGCGGTCACGCGTCCGACCCAGTTGTTCGGGTTGTAGAACGCGAAGAAGGCCTGGGCGCCGGTCTCGAGCTTGGCGGACTGGCGCTCGCTCGCGCCAGCGGAGCTCGAGGCCGTGGTCTCAGGCGTCGCTTTGAAGCACAGGATCTCATGCACGTTGGTGCTGCCACCGGTCGAGCCGGCGAAGCCAAACAGGAAGCCGGCCGTCGGCAGCGGGCCGTTGGACGCAGTGATGCTCTGCGATTTGATGACCTGCTGGTAGGCCCCGCCGTTGATGCTGTAGGAGAGGCTCATCAGGCCGCTCTGGGAGATCTTGAGGTCGTAGAAGATCGGCGTCGCGGCGCCGCGGCTCATGGCGGCTTCGTTGGCGATCTGCGTGCCCGCGGGCAGCACGGCATAGGCGTTCGGGATCGCGCCGTAGTCGAGGATTGGCGCGAAATTCGGGGCCAGCCCGGTGTTGAGCGGGTTGGAGAGGGTCGCGCTGCCCGCGTTGGTCGGGGCGTTGGCCAGGCTGTAATTCCAGAGGTTGCCGGTCTTGCAGGTGTTCTGCACCGCATAAATCGAGTCGGGGCGGCCATTACCCGTCGGGGCGCTGGCGGTCGGCACCTGCGGCGGGTTCGTGGTCGACGGGTTCGATGAATTCGAGTTCGCCACGCCCGTGGTGGGCGTGACCCCGGGGCTACCGGCGGCCGAGGCAGCCGAATTGTTCACGAGCGTCCCGTTGCTCGCGGCCGTCGGCGTGGTGCCACCGCTGCACTTGTTGGTGACAGGGTTGTAGACGTTGCCAGCCGGGCAGCAATCGGCGGTACCCCCGTGGACGCCGACGTAGACCTTGCTGCCGCTGCACTTGTAGCAGGCGCCATTCGCGTTGAGGGTCGTGTCGTAGGTGCCCGTGGAGCAGCTCTGGCAGGTATCGGTATTGGAGTTCCAGGCGCCGCTGGCGCACACCCCAAAGCAGGTGTTGGTGCCCGAGTCGTACACGCCGCTCGCGCAGGTCTCGCACTGGTTGGTGCTCGAGTTCCAGGTGCCGCCGCCCGGGCAGCCCGAGCAGGTGCCGGTGCTCGAGACATAGCTGCCGCTCGAGCAGATCTCGCACTGATTGCTGGTCGGATTGTAGGTCTGGCCGGCCGGGCAGCTCTGGCAGGTTTGCGTGGTCGCGTCGTAGGTCTGGCCCGCCGGGCAGCTCGTGCAGTTGTTGGTGTTGGGGTCGTACGACCCGCTCGAGCAGCTCTGGCAGCTGTTGGTGGCCAGGACGTAGGTCTGGCCCGCCGGGCAGCTCTCGCAAGTGTTGGTGGCGGCGTTGTAGGTGACGCCGCCGGGGCACTGCTCGCACTGGTTGGCCGTCGGGTTTAAGGTCGTGCCGCCCGGGCAGGTCTCGCACGTGCCCGTGTTCGCGTTATAGGTGCCGCCGCCGTTGACGCACGAGGAGGCGAGCGAGGCCGGGTAGTAGGGCGCGGCGGGATTTGCCGGGTTGGTCCCGTAGGCGCCGGTCAGGGCCGCAAAGGCCACGTTGCCGGCGCCGCGCAGGCCGATGCGGCCGGGCTGGTAGCCGCCGCCGGTTGCGGTGTTGTCGCCGGTCGCCGAAGTGCCCGCTTCGCCCAGCGTGTTGGTCGTGCCGTTGAGGAAGTTGCCGTACTCATCGATCCCGATGCCGACGTAGCCGCCGATGAGTCCGTTATAGGGCGGGTTGGCGTTCGAGCAGGTGTAGCCGAGGCTTCCACCCCAGGCGCCGAGGCCGTTGCCGTCGCCGCTCGCAGCGCCCGTGATCGTCGAGGTGTTGAGCTTGCTCGCGTCCATGAGGAAGAAGCTGATGCCGTCGGCGCCGTCGCCGCCCGCACCGCCGGAATTGCCGCGATAGGTCACGGTCTTGAACGTGACGGCAATACCCTGTCCGGTCGGGAAGGGCGTCGCGGATACGATGCCGCCGTTCTGGCTATAGCCACCCGGGGAGCCATTGGTGAAGCGCAGCGCGCCGTGGCCCTGCGGGTCGGGGAGGGTCTGGTTGTTGCCCGCGACGCCGTTGTAGCCACCGACGAGATTCTCGTTGTAGTAGGTCGGGCCCGCGCCGCCGACGCCGATCGCGGTGCAGCCGGGCATCTGGCCGCCCGAGCTGGCCGAGGGCTCGACGCCCACCGCGGTGCCGGCCGTGAGGCACGCGCCGTTGAAGAAGTACCAGCTGTTGGTGGTAGTGGTACCGGTGAAGTCCTCGCTGACCGTCGTTTGCGCCGGTGCGGCCAGCGGCAACACCAGGGCCGCCAGAGCGGCTGCAGCGACCATGAAGCTGTTACGGTTCATTTACTCACCCGTCCGGTTAACGACGCCCTGAGCAACCTCGTAGATGCTCTCGACGACCGCGACCGTGTTGGCCGCGCCGCCGTACGCATAGGCGTCAATCTGGTAGGCCTCGCCCTGGGCATCCCCAGCAGCACCGAGGTCCGCGATGTAGAACACAGGGGCCGCGGCATACGTGGAATCGTTGGCGGTCACTTGTGCATTCCCCGCGACGGTCAAGCCGTTTGGGGTGTACTGAGTGCCGACCGGGTTCCCGCCGACGGTCCAGGGAACGTTCTTCACGTCGGGCACGAGGCCCGCCGGCAGCGGCGGCAGCGTGTACAGTGCGTTGGAGCAGATCTGCCCCTGGTTGAGATTGCCGTTGAGGAGCGCGGCCTGCCCGTTGCACACCGCATCGCCGAAGGCGACGTTGCTGATCAGCCACCACTCGGCAAACTGCAGTGCGCTGTTCGCGGCGTGAAACGCGCGTTCTTTCTCACGCACGTTGCCGGCGATCTTCTCCTGGGTCGGGAAGCTGCGGAACATGCTGAGCGCCAGGATGGTGATGATCATCAGCAGCAGCAGCGCGGAGATGAGCGCCACGCCGCGCTGCGCGGCGGCGGCCACGTGCACGGTCCGGCCCATGTGCAGCCCCCTCATCATGTGTGGTCCCCGGCGCGGGCCATGACTTCGATGACCCGCTCGAATGTTATGTACTGGGGCTGCGTCACCGGCTGGCCCGGCGCACCGAACAGCGGGTTCAGGAAGGTCACGATCGCCCTCACGGAGCTGATCTGCGACCAGTCGCTGGCCTGCATGGCATTGGCCTGCTCGTAGGTGTCGACGTTGTAGTCGACAGCAGGCACCAGGCGCTTGACGCCGTAATAGACCGTCAGGTTCCGCACCCCGCTCACGAGCGGCACCGCAGCGGCGCCGTCGAGCGAGCACATCAGCTGGCCGCCGACCACGCTGAAGGTGTTGGTGTAGACGTGATCGGGGTTGAAGGCCGTGTTCTGGCCGCCGTTGCAGTTGATGATTCCGTCGTTCTGCGCGGTGCGGAACCGCACCGAGATCGTGTCGCCGCCGGCGGCCGGCGCCGCGGCGCCCTGCGTTCCGAAGAACGCCTGCCCCGAGGCGAAGTTGGGCGCGACCGGCGGCAGAGCGCTGAGCACCGTATCGGCGATGGGGTTGTCGTAGTAGCCGCCGGACTGGATCACGTCGGTGAGCAGTGTGATCGCAAAGCGCTGCTGGTCCTGCAGCTGCACCAGCGCCTGCTGGCTGGAGTAGGTGCGGCGCACCGTCTGCACGATGGTGACCAGCCCGCCGAGCAGGAACAGCGCAATGGCGATCGTCACCATCAGCTCGACGAGGGTGAAGCCGCGCTGGCCGCGGCCCGGATTGAGCTGTGTCGGGTGTGCGGCGCTCATGGCTCAACGTACAGCGTGTAGTAGTCGAGGTTGCCGCCGGCTGCGGCCAGCGAGGTGATCGCGACCGACTGCTCCGAGGCGTTGATCGTCCCGGTCTGCTCGGTCCACTGCATCTGGATGATGCAACTCGGGGGCGCCACGGCGCCCTGACAGGTGATCGTGGTCGTGGGGTTCGGCATGAGCCCGGTGAGTGCGTTGGCCCAGCGCGCGAGATCGAAGCCCGCGAGGATCTGTGCGCCGGCAACCCCGGGACAGGCCGGTACCGCCGACACTGCGGTGACGATGCAGGCGTTGGTCGCCTGTGCGAGGCCTGCAGGCGTGATCGCAGCGCCCTGGATCACGACCGGCGAGTTCGCCACCGCCGCCGCGCTCGCCCAGTAGATGCGATTGGAATGCATGGCCGAGGCGAGACTCGCGGCCTGGAAGGCCGCCATCGCCCGCAGCCGTGCCGTGGTGGTGCTCGACACGGCGAGCGCCTGCATCTTGGCGATCCCGAGAAGGCCGACGCAGATCACGACCACCGCCACCATGACCTCGACGAGGCTGAAGCCCCGCATTGCGCCGCGTTGTGTCCGATGACTCATGAGGATCTCAGTTGCACGGCCCGAAAGTAGGGACCGTGTGGGTTTCGGTCTGGATCATCCCCTGCGGCGAAATCAGCAGGCAGCGCGTCCAGGCGCCATTCGAGGTCTTGTCGTGCAGGGTGAACTGGTTGGCTGCGAAGGCGACACCGGCATTGCCCTGCGCAAATCCCTCGCGGTTAAAAATGATCGAGCTGATGGGGTTACTCAGCGCGAACGTATCCGGATTGGCCCCGGCGAAGGCCTGCTGCACGTGCAGTACCGAGGCGGGCACGTCGGCCGAGCCGTTTCCGGCCGGGTCGGGGAACACAATCCAGCCGCTCTGCCAGGTGGTGGCGCCCGAGCAAGTGAGGCCGTCCGCCGAGACGCAGATCGCCACCGGCTGCCCCTCCTTGATCGCCTCCGCGCGCGCGTACATGAGGTCGCCCACCAGGGCATTGAGCTCCGCGGACATCCGGTACGAATTGTTGATGTACCGGTAAGAGGGCACGCCGATGCCGAGGAGGATGGCCACGATCGCGACCACCACCAGCAACTCAGTGAGCGTGAAACCTGTTTGCCCTTTCATGCGGCGGCAATTTAAGGGAGAAAAGAGCTGCGGGAAGTGGTATTGCGTCACATCAGCCGGGCGGTCCGACGGACGGTTCCGCACGGGCTACGGGCGGTCAGGTAGAGTGCACATAACGCCTGGAATAGCAGCCTCGATCCCACCCACGACTCGGAGGCGGACTTGTACCGTGCCGGGGGCAACACGCGCACGCTCGCGCAACTCGCCGACCTCATGATCACCGTGAGCAGCAACCTCGCCACCAATCTGCTCATTGAGACGCTCGCCGGTTCGGACGGGCATTTGACGAAGCCTCAGGACCCGGTGCAACCTCGCGTACCTTTCAGGGGGAGTTGACATGAGAAGAAGAACCTTCTGTGCCGCGAGCCTCGCTGCACTGACCGCCGCCTCTTTGCCCCACCGTCGCCTGTTCGCGGCGACCCCGGTAGCCGATGTGCCCGCGACGGGCCTCGACGGGCGGGCGCTGACGCTCAAAGCCACCGACATCGATGACCTGCGGGCCGGCCTGCGCGGTGAGCTGATCAGCGCGGGTCTGCCGGAATACGAGACTGCGCGCCGCCTCTGGAACCCGGCGTTCGATAAGAAGCCGGCACTCATCGTGCGCTGCGTGGGCGCGGCCGATGCGCAGCGGGCCGTCAAGTTCGCCGCCGCCCACGGACTCCTGACGGCGGTGCGCGGCGGCGGCCACAGCGTGTCGGGCCAATCCGGATGCGACGGCGGGTTGGTCATCGACCTCTCACCGATGCGCGCCGTGGAGGTCGATCCGCTCGCGCGGACTGCGCGTGTCGAGGGCGGAGCGCTCCTCGGTCAGGTCGATCGCGAGACACAGGCCTTCGGGCTTGCCGTACCCGTCGGCACGGTCGCAGACACGGGAGTAGGGGGGCTCACCCTGGGTGGCGGCGTCGGGCGCATCGGCCGCAGGTTCGGATTGACCTGCGACAATCTCATCGGAGCAGAGCTCATCACCGCAGATGGCCGCTGGGTGAAGGCCGGCAAGACCGAGAATGCGGACCTCTTGTGGGCACTGCGCGGCGGCGGCGGCAACTTCGGCGTCGTCACCTCCTTTACGTTTCGCCTGCACGAGGTGGCGCCGCAGATGTACGGCGGCGACCTCGTCTACCCAGTGGACGGCGCGCGGCAGCTGCTGCGTAGCTTCGCGGACTTCATCGCGGCTGCGCCCGATGAGCTGTATGTGGATATGGTGCTGGGCACGGGCGCCACACCGAACCAGCGGTTCCTGGCCTTCAGCGTCTGCTACAGCGGTCCGCCCGGCGATGCGGAGCGTGTGGTCGGGCCGATGCGCAAGCTCGGCAAGCCGCTCAAGGATGAGCTGAAACCAGCGCTGTACACGGAGCTCCAGGGGAGCCGCGATCTGCGCGGCATCAGTCCGCTCGGCGGTTACGGCAAGGGCGGGCTCGTCGACAGCATCACACCGACCCTGATCGATAGCCTGGTCGGGTCCGCCGAAGCTGCGCAGTTCGACAATCTGCTCATGTGGCTGCAGCAGCAGGGGGGCGCAATCAGCCGCGTGCGCCCGCGGGACACGGCCTTCTTCAATCGCCGCGCCAGTCACAACGTGGGCGTTTTCGAAGCCTGGACCATGCCCGCTCAGGACGTGGCGCGCAGGACCGAGTGGGTGCGGACCGCGTGGGCGCAGATCGAGCCGCAGACCCACGGCCAGTATGTCAATCTCGCCGCCACCGACGATCGCGAGGCCCGCGTGCACGCCGCGTACGGCGACAACTACCCGCGCCTGGCTGCGCTCAAGAAGCGCTACGACCCGAATAACCTGTTCAGGCTCAACGCCAACATCAAGCCGGCCTGAGTGGTAAGCACATGAAGTACCTCATTCTTATGATTCTCTCGTCGCTGTTGACCGCCTGCAGCGTTTACGCGCCCGACGCGGGTCACGAGGTCGTGCTCGTCGAGAAGCCCTGGTTCTTCGGACATGGCGGTGTCGATCCCGATCCGGTAAAGCCCGGCCGCACGTACGCAGCGCTCAGCACGGAGGGCGTGGACGTGTACATGCAGCCGATGAAGGCCGAGACCGAGATGCACGACACCATGACCTCGGACGGCGTGCCCATCAGCTTTCACGCCATCATGGTCCTGCAGGTCACGGATTCCGTCACGCTCATCAAGAACTTCGGCCGGGACTGGTATAGGAACAATCTTGAGGAGCAATTCAAGACGATGGTCCGACAGGCGGTGAGAAAGCGCGGCATGAACGAGACCGCGATCAGCACGACGGCGCTCGATGCGATCGATGAGGAGATTCGCGAGGCGCTGATCGCATTCATCAAGGAGAAGGGGTTGCCCGTCAAACTCATCACGATGACGGTGGGGCGCGCCAATCCGCCGGATGCCATCAAGAATCAGCGCATCGAGACGGCGACCCAGGAGCAACGGATTCAGACCGAGCAGCAGACCAAGCTGGCCGAGGTTCAGCGAAAGTCGGCGGAGGAAGCGCGCGCCGCGGCGGACAACGCCTATCGTCAGGCGATCGGTCTATCCCCGGAACAGTACGTGCAGCTCAAGCGCATCGAGATGGAGCAGCGAGTGTGCGCGGACGGGAAATGCACCTTCATCGAAAACTCGGGCGCGCTGCCGACATTCCCAGTGAAGTGATCCGGCGCCCCGTCGCGCGGGCGGGCGGCTCGGGGTTGTGCCCGCGCGCGACGGGGGCCCGTCCGCTGCATTACTTCGCATAATGTATATTATGTTAAAAGACATGCATTCCTCAGGTAAGCCCGATCCGCAAAGGGCTCTTCAGGGCTGAGTCCTCCACTGCCACTGGACCTCCCCGCTCGAGGCACAGAGCCAAACGAACACCGCGGCTGAGGGCCCTGCGTGCACTCTCCTTAAGTCTTTGGGTGCGCGTCCGGGCCACGCACGGCCGGAAAAGCGAACTCGTTCACGAACGAGGCGCCCCCGAGGTGCGACATAGTTCGCTGTGCAGTGCGGCGCGCCGTGGTGCAATTCCGCGTGGTTCTGTCAAGTCGACGCGTGGAGTGGCGGTCTGCTGCCGATAGCGTCCGTATGCGCACCATATACCCCCAGAAGGCCGTTTGCCGGAGTGAGCGCGCGTGGCCATAAACCCCGCAGGCGGTGCAGACACTGATGACCCTGATACCGGAGCCACCGGCCTGTTCCGCGTTCCGTCCGCGGCCCGGCCCGTCGAGACGCTCTTTCGTAATACCGTCGAGCACGCGCCGGTCGGGATCGCTTTCGCCAATCGTGACGGCGGCTTCCGGCACGCTAATCTCGCGTTCGGCGCGATGCTGGGCTACACGACCGAGGAGCTGCGCTCGGAGTCCATCCAGAGCCTGACCCACGACGAGGACCTCAACGCGACCAAGGCGGGCCTCGAGCGATTGTGGCGCCGGGAGGTCAGCCACCTCGACGTCGAGAAGCGCTATATCCGCAAGAATGGCAGCCCGCTGTGGGTGCGCGTCACCACCTCGTTGGTCGGAGGCGGCGGCGCCGAGCCCGAGTGCTCGGTCGAGTTCCTGCGCGACATCTCGGTGCGCAAGGAGATGGCGGCGGCGCTGCTGCAGAACCAGACCTTGCTCGCCACCGTGGTCGGCGACCTGCCGATCGGATTGATCTCCTGCGACGTCCGCGGCCAGCTGACGCACTACAACCGCGCGGCGAGGGAGCTGTGCGGGATCGTCGTCCAAGACGGCGCGGCGGTCGCGCGCGACCCCTACCCTGTCACGTCCCAGGTGTTTCTCGCCGACGGCAAGACGCCGGTGCCTCGCGAGGAGCGGCCGCTGGCGCGCGCCCTGCGCGGCGAACCGTGCAAGGACGTGGAGTACGTCGTCGTGCGTCCGGATGGGAAAGTACGCATCGTGCTGACGAGCTCGCAGCGCCTTATCGGTCCGGAAGGCCAGCCGCTCGGTGCCCTGGCCGTCGAGCAGGACATCACCGAGCGTCGGCAGGCCGAAGAGGAGCTCGAGCGCGTCCACAAACAGCTGCTCACGGCCTCGCGGCAGGCTGGCATGGCCGAGGTGGCCACCAACGTACTGCACAACGTCGGCAACGTTCTCAACAGCGTCAACGTGTCCGCCAGCATGGTCTCCGAGCGCATCAAGCGCTCGAAGTGCACCGGGCTCGGGCGGGTCGCGACGCTCTTCAAGGATCATGCGGCGGATCTCGCCGCCTTCGTGAACAGCGAGCAGGGCAAGCACCTGCCGGCGTACCTCACCGAGCTTGCCAACGAGCTGATCGCCGAACGCGATCTGGCGGTCGCCGAGCTCACCGCACTGCGCAGTAACGTCGAGCACATCAAGGAAATCGTCGCGATGCAGCAGGGCTATGCGCGGCTCGGCGGCATCACCGATACCGTGGACGTGCGCGTGCTGGTCGATGACAGCCTGCGCATGAACGAGGGCGCCTTCAGCCGCCACGGTGTGACGATTGTGCGTGACTTCGAGGACGTACCGATGGTGCGGGTCGACAAGCACAAGGTGCTGCAGATCCTCGTGAACGTCATCCGCAATGCCAAGTACGCCTGCGCGGAGGCCAAGGGCGGCGGCGCGCGGCGCGTTACCGTGCGAGTGCGTGCCTGCGACTCCGCCGTGCTGGTCGCGGTGATCGACACCGGAGTCGGGATCCCGCGCGAGAACCTCGACCGCATTTTCAGTTACGGCTTCACCACGCGCGCCGAGGGACACGGCTTTGGACTCCACAGCAGCGCACTCGCGGCGCGTGAGCTCGGCGGCACACTGCGGGGCGAGAGCCCCGGCCCCGGCATGGGCGCCACCTTCACGCTGACGCTGCCGCTCGCCGCGCCGGAGCCGGTGCAATGACCGGTGAAGCGGACGTCCTCACGCACCGCATCCTGGTGATCGACGACAACCCGTCGATCCACGACGACTACCGCAAGATTCTCGCCGGCCAGGAGGCGGGCAAGATGTCCGCCGCCGAGTCGGCGCTGTTCGGTGAGCAGCGCCGCACGGTCGAGCGCCCGAGCTTCGACGTCGACTCCGCGATGCAGGGACGGGACGGCGTCGAGCGGGCCCGCGCGGCGCTCGCAGAAGGCCGCCCCTATTCGGTGGCCTTCGTCGACATGCGCATGCCGCCCGGGTGGGACGGGCTCGAGACCATCGAGCACCTGTGGGCGGTCGACCCGGAGATCCAGGTGGTCGTCTGCTCGGCCTATACCGACTACGACTGGCTCGAGCTGCTTTCGAGGCTCGGGCACTCCGACAAGCTGATCGTCGTCAAGAAACCCTTCGAGCCGATCGAGATCCTGCAGTGCGCGAGCGCCTTGAGCCGCAAGTGGGCCAACGCGCGCGCCCTCAAGCAGCACGTCGAGAGCCTCGAGCTGGTCGTGACCGACCGCACCCGCGGACTCGAGGCGGCCAACCGCAAGCTGCGCCATCTCGCCTCGCACGACGCGCTCACCGGCCTGCCCAACCGCCTGCTGCTCGACGACCGCATCACCCAGACCATCGCCCAGTCGGACCGCCAGGCGCACGAGTTTGCGGTCCTGGTGATCGATCTCGACCGCTTCAAGATCATCAACGACTCGCTCGGCCACCGCGCCGGCGATGAGCTGCTGCGCGAGGTTGCGCAGAGACTCAAGAGCGCGGTGCGCACCGTCGACACCACCGCCCGCCTCGGCGGCGATGAGTTCGTGATCCTGCTCGGACCGCCGATCACGCAGTCGGAAGCGCTCGCGGTCGCGCGGCGCGTGATCGAGCTGATGGAGCCCTCGATGCGCCTCCTCGGCATCGACGTGCACATCTCGCCGAGCATCGGCATGGCCTTCTACCCGCGCGACGGGCGCACGGCCGACACGCTGCTCGCCCACGCGGACGCGGCGATGTACACCGCCAAGGAGCGCGGCCGCAACAATGTGCAGTGCTATGCCGAGGGCATGAGTGCCGGCACGCAGGACCGCGTCAGGCTCGAGAGCGAGCTGCACGAGGCGCTGCACACCGGACAGTTCGAGCTGCACTATCAGCCCAAGATCGACACCGCCACCGGCCGGATCAACAGCGCCGAGGCGCTCATCCGCTGGCGCCACCCGCAGCGCGGGCTGCTGCCGCCGGCGGAGTTCATCGGCATCGCGGACGACTGCGGACTGCTCGACGACATCGGCGAGTGGGTGCTGCATGAGGCCTGCCGCCAGGCGAGGGCCTGGCAGGAGGCGGGTCTGCCGCGGCTGCGCGTCGCGGTGAATCTCGCACCCTCGCAGTTCCGCCTCACCAACCTGGTGGACCAGATCCGCCGGGCGCTCGATGCCGCCCAACTCGACCCGCAGTTGCTCGAGGTCGAGCTCACCGAGAGCGCGGTCATGAGCGATGCCGA